>SMFF01000186.1_pt1 | contig 11126 bp, 9 predicted proteins | sample 2456181 | NCBI WGS metagenome assembly SMFF01 (sample SAMN10132611, study PRJNA489261) | soil metagenome | isolation source: day120 antibiotic-loamy sand soil ammended with raw manure from dairy cow... | place: USA | collected 2015-04-01
CCGTGGTGGTGAGGAGCCCTGTGATCACTCCGGCTAGTGCTGCGGTGTTGCGATGGTGACGCCGGAGTGAGACGACCAGCGCGATCGAGCTGACTACCAATCCCACCACTCCAAGAAAGCACGACAAAATCAGTCCCAGAGTTCCGAGTTTTTTCCCGGGGTAGTCGCCGTTGGGCGGCGCGGGGATGTTGTCCGATTTCGATGTGTTTGAACTGACCAAAACGCTCTCTTCCGGTACCGTGCTCTAGTTCTGCGCCGCGCCAAACAACTCTACGCCCAGGTCCGGGCGCACCTGATCGCTGTGACGCATCATCGCCTCCTGCCGGCGAGCTTCAGCTTGCCGCAATCCGCGCTGGTGCTCTTCAGGTGCCGAGCAACCTTCCAAGCCGGTTCGGCTACCATTGGTGCGGGAGCCCGGTGGGCGTCTGAGACCGGAAGGGTGCGCTGTGCGGAAGTTGCTGGTGAAGTTCGCCACGGCCGCGCTACTGATCCTCGTCTTAGCTATAGGCGCAATCACCGTGCAGCACGCGAACTCGACTTCACGCACCGGTACCCCAGTAGCGAGCCCCGCTGCTTCGGCGTTGTTCGCTGGCCCCGAGTCCATTACGATCAACGACTTCAACGGCGGAGTAAGTGCCGTATCGACACTGGAACCTTCCGCCTCGGTGACAACACCGCACACCGACATGGCCATAGCCGGCGCATGTGCCGCCCTCACGATTTGCTGCCTTCTGGGAATGGCGATGCTGCGGCGGCATTCCCGAGGCAGGGCACCCGCGCATCGCACTGCGCTGATTGATCGTGTCGTGTTCCCTACAACAGGTCGTTCGGCACAGTTGGCCCCGCCGATATGCCCGTCGCTGACGCTTCTCTCCGTCAGCCGAACCTGATTAGTTGGCCTGACGCGCTTCAACCGACTGGCGAACAAGAGCTAAGTCAGAGACGGCTGTAGGCCCACGCTCTTCGCCCCACCCATTCACCTGTTCGCTCAGCCGAAGCGAGCAAAATACTTCCACTCACCCCCGGAGAAGACATTGAAACTCGTTCCTATTGCTGGAGCAATGGCCGTGGTGGCCGCACTATTGCTGTCGGGCTGCGCCGCCGACCCGTTGGCGGAGCAGTACCTGGAAGGCGGCGACAAGGGCTACGTGTCCGGAGATGGCACCATCTCCGAGTTCGCCGTGGCGGAACGTGGCCAACCCGTTGTCTTTGAGGGCACCACGGATGCTGGCATGACGGTATCCAGCGACGACTATGCCGACGAGGTGCTAGTGGTGAATTTCTGGTACGCGGCTTGCGCCCCTTGCCGAGTTGAAGCGCCGGACCTTGCTGCCTTGTCCGCCCAGTATCAGGGCCAGGGAGCCAGCTTCCTCGGCGTCAACGTCTACGACCAACCGGAGACCTCGCTCGCGTTCGCCAGAAAATTCGACATCGCCTACCCTTCGATAATCGACGCCAACAGCGGCACCGCTCGGCTCGCGTTCGCCGACTACGCTCCGCCCAGTGCCGTGCCCACGACGCTTGTCCTTGACAAGCAAGGTCGGGTTGCCGCCCGATTCCTCGGTCTGATCGAATCTCCGTCCACGCTTGACACCATCATTGGCGACCTGATCGCTGAGGAGCTGTAGTGGGCGCGATTGACCAAATCATCCAGTCGGGGAGCCTTCTGGTTGCTCTGCCGCTGGCCCTCCTTGCTGGGCTGGTCTCGTTTGCATCGCCGTGCGTGTTGCCGCTGGTTCCGGGGTACCTCGGCTATGTAGGGGGCCTCGCCGGCACGGGTGGGACTGCTGATCGCCGCAGGCTGCTGTTGGGCGTCCTGCTGTTCATCCTCGGGTTCAGCTCGATCTTTGTCACACTCGGTCTTCTGTTCGGGGTGGCAGGATTGCTCTTGGTTCCGTGGATGGATCTAATCACCCGCATCGCAGGCGGGATCATCATCGTGATGGGGCTGGTCTTCATCGGAATGTTCGGCCGGATGCAGCGCACCATCAAGCCGCAGTGGAAGGTCGCGACCGGCCTCGCCGGCGCGCCGTTCCTCGGCATCGTCTTCGGGCTTGGCTGGGTGCCGTGCGTCGGTCCCACCCTGGCGGCGGTGCTGGCGCTGAGCCTCAACGGCGGATCCCCTGGCCGCGGTGCGCTGCTGGCGGCCCTCTATTGCCTGGGCCTTGGCATCCCCTTCTTGCTCGTCGCTCTCGGATTGAACTGGGTCACCGGTTCCGTGGCGTGGCTGAAGCGGCACATCCGGGTGGTCAATATCGTTGGCGGAGCGCTCCTGATCGTCGTCGGTGTCGTCATGGTCTCTGGGTTGTGGACGAGGCTCATGTCTAGTCTGGGTGGGGTGATCAGCGGTTTTGTCCCGGCCATCTGATCACATCGACTCCCCGGCGCCGCGCCCGAACAACGCTGAAGTCACCCAGCCGAAACTTGATTTCGTCGGCTATCTGAGGTTCTTCTGGCGACAGCTCACTAGCATGCGCACGGCCCTGTTCCTGCTGCTCTTGCTAGCAATTGCGGCGGTTCCCGGCTCCTTGGTGCCCCAGCGCGGTGCGGACCCGAATGGGGTCGTGAAGTACCGCAAGGACAACCCCGAACTCGCTCAGTTCCTCGATAGTATCCAGGCGTTCGATGTCTACACCTCGGTGTGGTTCTCGAGCATCTACCTGCTGTTGTTCCTATCGCTGATCGGATGCGTCATCCCGCGCACCATGCATCATCTCAAGGCGCTGCGCACCCCGCCACCGAAAACGCCCGCACGGCTCGACCGGCTGAGCGTGCACCGGGAGCTCACGGTCCCTTCGGTCCCTGAGCTCGTCGAAGGGGGCGCCCCCACGAGCGACGTCACCGCCGCATCCGCAATCGAGGCGGCCCGCGCACTACTGCGCAAGAGCGGCTACCGGGTGCGGGTCTTCGATGGGTCGGCGCCGTCGGTGTCGGCCGAGCGCGGCTACCTTCGCGAAACCGGCAACCTCGTCTTCCACACTGCGCTGATCGGCGTGCTCGTCTCCGTCGCTGTCGGCGGCGGGTTTGCCTACAGCGGGCAGAAGGTGGTGGTGGAGGGGCAGCCGTTCGTGAACGTGCTGGCCGACTATTCATCGTTCACCCCGGGGCGGTTCTTCGATGAGACCGCCCTGGTGCCGTACCGCATGGTGCTCGACGACTTCAGCGTCAACTATGAACGGAACAACTTCAACGCCTACGGCTTCGCCAGCGGGTTCCGGGCCGACGTCACGGTGCACACCCCTGACGGCGACAGCTTCCAGGACCAGGTGAGGGTGAATCAGCCGCTGCACGTGCTCGGCAATGAGACCTACCTGCTCGGCAACGGCTATGCCCCGCACATCACCATCACTGACGGCGAAGGCAACATCGCCTTCACCGGTTCGGTCCCCTTTCTCTCACAGGACGCCAACATGACCTCGATCGGCGTCATCAAAGTGCCGGATGCCGTGCCAGAGCAGCTGGGGCTCGTTGGCTTTCTCTACCCCAGTGTGCAAGAGCTGGAAACGGGCGCCCAGACATCCGACTTCCCCGACCTGCGTGACCCGCTGCTCAGCCTCAACGTCTTCACGGGTGACCTCGGTGTAGACGACGGCATCCCGAGGTCGGTGTACACGCTTGACACTGACGACATGACCCAGGTTGCGGGTCGCGGCACCGACGTACCCGCGGTTGAGCTCCGGCCGGGAGAAGCGGTCGAACTACCGAACGGGCTGGGCACGATCACGTTCGACGACATGACAGACAGCTCGGCCGACTCGACCAGTGTTCCCCGTTTTGCCTCATTCGACATCCACCATGACCCGTCACAAATCGGTGTTCTCACCTTTGCCATCCTGGTTGTACTCGGGCTGCTCACGGCACTGTTCGTGCCGCGGCGCCGAGTCTGGGTGAAAGCGAGCGAACAGTCGGACGGCAGCATCCGGCTGGAGTACGCGGGGCTTGCCCGCGGAGACGACCCCACCCTCGAACGCGCGGTCGCCGACCTCGCTGAGCGCCACGCGCGGCAGATGAAGAAATAGGCTGACACAGTGACAGACCTCCTCGACTCGTACTCACTCGTCACCATCTACTCCGCGATGGCGATCTACACGATCGCATTCGCCCTGTTCGCGGTAGACCTGGCCAAACGATCGGCCCGTGAACCACAGGCCGCGGTCAGCACCGGTCAGCTGGCCAACACAGCCGGCGCGACTGCCACCCTCCAGCAGACGAAGGCCCCAGCCCCGCCGCGTTACCGGTTCGAGCGCATCGCGTTCGCTCTCACCATCCTGGGCTGGCTGCTGCACGTCGCGGGCGTTGTGCTCCGTGGCGTTGCCCAGGGCTTTGTGCCGTGGGCCAACATGTTCGAGTTCTCGCTGACGTCATCCGCCATCGTTGTCGGCGTGTTCATCGTCATGGAGTACTGGCAGAACCTGAAGTTCCTGGGCGCCTATGTCACCGGGTTCGCCCTCATCACCCTCGGTGTCGGCACTGTCAACTTCTACGTGCCCGTGAAGCCACTGCCTGACGCCCTCGATTCGTACTGGCTCATCATCCACGTCTTCGTGGCATCACTCGGCACCGCGTTCTTCGCGCTCGGGGCGGGGTTGGCCGTCGTGCAACTGCTGCAGAGCCGGCGTGAAAGCGGCAAGCGTTCGCTCGAGTTACTGAAGACTCTCCCCAGCGCCGACAGGCTCGAGAATCTCGCATACCTGGTCAGCGTGATCGGCTTCGTGTTCTGGACCTTCACCCTCATCGCCGGCTCCATCTGGGCCGAACGCGCCTGGGGTCGGTACTGGGGATTCGACACCAAAGAAGTGTGGACGTTCATCATCTGGGTGATCTACGCCGGCTACATCCACGCTCGGGCAACCCGCGGCTGGCGGGGTGCCCGCTCGGCTTGGCTTGCCATCATCGGTTTCTCTGCCGTGATGTTCAACTACACCGTCGTGAACCTCTTCTTCAAGGGCCTGCACTCCTACTCCGGCCTGTAGCACCAGCTGTGGACTGAGTAGCCGCGCAGCGGCGTATCCAAATCGACTGGTTCTCCCTGTTTCCATACGTCCGCGCTGCGCGGGAACACTCAATCCAGCGTTGCAGTCGACACCGTGTGATCTAATGGTCTATGTTGTGTACCAATAGTGAAAGCGAGGAGATGCTCCGTGGTCCAAAAGGTCACCGCGATTTCGCAGACGGATGACTCACATGGTCAATCAGCCGCCCTACGTCCCCTGATTGGTATTACCGGGCGTCGCGCCCTGGCCTCGATCATGAACGTTCCGAACGGATTCGCAGACGCGCCCCTGGATGCTTACCTGAGTGAGTATGCGACCTCCGTCGCGCAGGTCGGGGGAATCCCGGTGCACCTGAGCCCGGACGCGGACGTGACGGGCCTGGTACCCCACCTCGACGGGATCATCATCGCCGGAGGCGCCGACGTTGACCCGCGCCGCTATAACCAGGTTCCCGCGGAACACGCTGGCCCATTCGAGACCGACAGAGACGAATTCGAGTTCTCGCTGGTCGAGGCCGCGCTAGACCGCGGCATCCCCGTGCTCGGTATCTGCCGTGGCCATCAACTTCTGAACGTCTTCCATGGCGGAACCCTCATCCAGCACCTCCCGATCGGCGAGGGGGAATCCCATGGGTCCTACGCCTATCCGCGCGCTCACCGGGTTCACGATGTCGTCTTTGAGTCAGGGTCAATCCCTCACCGACTCTACGGAGACTCCACCCGCGTCAACTCATTCCACCATCAGGCGGTCGACGTTCCGGGGAAGGGCGTGCGGGTAACCGGCCGCGCCGCAGACGGAATGGTCGAGAGCATCGAGTTCGAAGGCGGAATGGGTGTGCAGTGGCATCCGGAGTGCTTCGGCTCCGATCCAGTATTCGAATGGCTAGTCAACGAGAGCACCAACAGAAGGGAAGCCGCAGCATGAGGCATAGCGGGAGGAATGTGCTCATCACGGGCGCGGGCTCGGGAATCGGACGCGCGACTGCGCGTCGTCTGGCACGTGAGGGTGCCCGCGTTCTGGTCACCGACCTCAGCATCGACTCGGCAAACGAAACGGTCAAGCTCATCACCGACGATGGTGGCCAGGCCATCGCCGCCGGTGTCGATGTGCGTAAGCGTGACGACATCCGTGCAGCAGTAGACGTCGCTCGCTCCGAGTGGGGAGCCCTGCACCTGCTGGTGAACAATGCCGGCCTCGTCACCCCCCATTCGCTCGCTGACCTCACTGAAGAGGCGTGGGATCTGACGTTCGACGTCAACCTCAAGGGACAGTTCCTCGTGGCCCAGGAAGCTGCGCCCCTCATAGCGGAATCCGGTGGTGGGGCGATCGTCAACCTCTCCACCATCGAAGCAATCGTCGTCGTCACCAGTGGTTCCACCGCTCAACCGCACTACAACGCCAGCAAGGCCGGGGTGCCCATGCTGACCAAAGCGCTCGCCGTCGAGCTCGCAGAGGCAGGGATTCGCGTAAACTGCGTTGCCCCGGGCCCGATCGCGACAGACTTCTTCGACCTCGAAGCGCTGCAGAGTGATGAAGGCAAAGCGTTTCTGTTCCAGCGCCTGCTCGTCAAGAGGGTGGGTGAGCCAGAGGACATCGCATCCGCCGTCTCGTGGCTCCTTTCTGATGAGGCTTCCTATGTCAACGGAATTCAACTGCCAGTCGATGGAGGGTGGCTCACACGATGACCAACTGCCTACTTGATCCCGCCGAGCTCGAATCGCTCGGTATCCGCACCGTGATCGTGGCCTCACCCGACCTGCAGGGGCGACTCTTCGGCCGACGAGTACCCGCCAGCCGGTTCTCGCACGTCATCGAGCGCGGCATCGAGGTTTGCACCTGTGTGTTCGCGTGGGACATCGGCCAGTCGATGGATGTCATCGCCGCCGATACGCTTCCCTTCTGCGGCATGCACAACGGTGTACCCGACTTCACGCTCAAGGTTGACCTCGGAACGCTGCGGCGCGCGGCGTGGCTCGACAACGTTGCCATCTGCCTGGCCGACCCTGTCGACGGCGAAACCGGCGAACCGCTCGACATCTCCCCGCGCGTGCAATTGCGACGGGAAGTGGAGCGCTACGAAGCTGCCGGCCTCACCCCGAAGACCGGGACCGAACTCGAGTTCTATCTGTTCCTCAATGACCAGCGCGAGCTGAGAGACAACGGGTTCCGCGACCTGAAGCCGACAACCGCCACACCGGCCGACTTCCTATTCGAGGAGGGCAACTATTACGAGCCCTTCTTCCAGAAACTCCGCGACGATCTGGCTGCGAGCGGCATCGACGTTGAGGCGGCCCAGTCAGAGTGGGGGCCGGGGCAGTGGGAGATGACGTTCGTCTACGGTGACCCACTGGAGATGGCCGACCGGCACCTGCTCTACAAGCTTGCAGTCCGTGATTCAGCTCGCCGCGCCGGGATGACAGCCACGTTCATGGCTCGACCCCTCAACGGCCAGCCAGGGTCCTCCTGTCACGTGCACTTTTCCGTTCGCGACCGCGACGGATCAAGCGCGTTCTGGAACGAGGCCGGCGAGTATTCGATGAGCGACCGGATGCGCCAGGCCCTGGCCGGAGCACTCGAGCACGCACCCGACTTCATGGGTCTGTACTCGCCGACGGTCAACTCGTGGCAGCGCAACAACTCTGAGGAGGTGGCCGGGTTCGGGCGTACCTGGGGCCACGACAACCGCACGACCTCGGTGCGCGTGCTCGGTCATCGCCCCGAAGACATCCGGTTCGAGTTTCGGCTTCCCGGTGCGGACACGAATCCCTACCTGACACTCACGGCACTTCTCGCTTCTGCGCGCGACGGCATAGAACGCGCTGCGGAACTCGCGCCGGCAGTGAAGGGCAACGCCTATGCACTGCCCTCCGACGAGGCCATGCCCCGAGACCTGAGGGATGCTGCCAGCACGCTGGGCACGTCGGACTTCGTGAAGGAGGTGTTCGGCGCTGACGTCACCGAACACATGCGCGTGCTGCTCGACTATGAGTGGGAGCAGTTCGTCTCGTACATCAGTGACTGGCACCTGAACCGCTACTTCGATCGCATCTGATGTCGGGTATTCCTGAGGTCCTCGATCGGATCGGCTCCTCGCGTGAGAGGGGGGCAGGGCCAATAGCAGGCGTGCTGGAAGACCCGAACACGGGCGAGCCGGTCGGCGACTCACCGTCGTCTTCGGCTGAGCAGGTCGACCGTGCCATTGCTGCTGCAGACCAGGCACATCGTGATGCCATCTGGTCGTCACTGTCGGTAGAGGAGCGGGCTACTGCGCTTGACCGCTTCGCGACGGAGCTGGAGCGCGACACCGACGAGCTTGCGCGACTCGACTCGCTCAACAGCGGTGTGCCGATCTCGGTGATGACCCAGTTCGCGGGCAGCCTCCTCGGCACGATCAGGGGCGCGGCCGAACTGGCTCGCGGTCACGCGGGGGAGCGTCGACTTGACGCGGCAGACAGGCTGGTCACCCTCCGCCGGGTGCCGTGGGGCCCCAGCGCATTGATCACGCCGTGGAATGCTCCAGCAGCGCTGGCCGTGAAGAAGCTCGCGTTCGCCCTTGCGGCTGGTGCCACGACCATCCTGAAGCCTTCGCCCGAGGCGCCGTGGAGCGCCACTGTCATCGTGAATGCCGCACTGCGGGCGGGAATCCCCGAGGGTGTCATCAACCTCGTTCACGGCGGCGGAGACGTGGGCGCCCAGCTCGTGGCAGACCCCCGGGTGAAGGCAATCGCGATGACCGGCTCGACACCCACCGGGCGGTCGATCGCGCGCGCAGCCGCACCGAACTTCACTCGCCTCAGGCTGGAGCTGGGTTCGAACAACCCCGCAATCGTCGTTGAAGACGCCGACGTGGCAGCCACAGCTCGCCTGCTGGCGCAGGGAATGATGAAGCTGTCTGGCCAGTGGTGTGAGGCCCCTCGCCGAGTGATCGTCAAGCGCGAGATCCACGACGCCCTGGTCGACGCCCTTGTGTCGGCCCTTGCCGACATCCGAATCGGTTCGAGTCTGGATGAGTCCAGCGAGGCGGGTCCGGTGGCCTTCCGGTTGCGCCAGCGCACTCTTCACGAGCAGCGGGATCGCATGGTTGCCGCGGGCGCGACGTCCATTCCCGCGCAGGAGGTTCCCACTCAGGGCTTCTTCGTTGCTCCGACCGTCGTCGTCGGTGACGACCTCGACCCCAGCAGCGAACTGTTCGGCCCCATCATCACGGTGGAGCAGGTGGCGAGTGACGCTGAAGCGCTTCTGGCCGCAAACCGCGGAGAGTACGGCCTCGCGGGTTACGTGTTCTCCGAAGACGAGCAGCGGGCCCGTGCCCTAGGATTGGGAATCGTCGCTGGGGAGGTCAAGGTGAACGGCACGAGCTTGCTCGACATGGCGCCGCAGTCGGCGCAAGGCTTCTTCGCCTCTGCCGGCATTGGCGGGCACGGCGATGTCGACCTTCTTCACTTCTTCTCTGGGGCGCAGGTCATTGGCACCGATGACCCCGGATGGCCCATCTGATCGCGTGAAAGAAGAAGCCTCGCATCCGATCGGCGCCCGAACAGTGCGCCGGGTACCCGGCCATCAGGCGATCATCGACCACCTGCGGCGTGAGATCTCGCTGGGTCGGCTGCTGCCGGGCGATCGCCTTCCTGCCGAGCGGAAGCTCGCAGAGCAGTACGGCGTGGCCAGGGAGACCCTTCGTCAGGCCCTGAGAGTGCTCGAGTCGGATGGCCAGATCGCCATCACCCGTGGCGCGGCTGGTGGGGCTGTGGTTCAGCCGTCACCCATCGACCCGCAAGTCGTGCGAGAAGAACTGCTGGAACGAGCTGATGAATTCAGCTCGCTCCTGGAGCTTCGCGTGATTCTCGAATCCGGGGCCGCCGAGCTGGCAGCACTGCGAAGGAATGCGGCCGATCTCGACGAGATGATGCGCGCACAGGAGAGCCTGCTGGCTGCGGACAATCTCTATGAATCCCGCCGCGCGGACACCGAGTTTCATTTAGCCATCGCCGGGTCGACCAGGAACGAGTGGATCGAGCAAGCGGTCGAAGAGTCACGCACGCACATGTTCATCCCCACCGACGTACTTGGATTCGAGTTCATCAAATCGACCAGCCATAGGGCGCATGAGCTGATATTCGAGGCGATCCGCGACGGAGACGCAGAGCGCGCGGGGCGCGCCATGCGCGCTCACATCTCGAACACCGCAGACGAGTTCGAGTGGCTCATGAGCGGCGGAGGGCCGCCACACCGGACGGAGTAATGCGGGTTCACACCGTCTGAGCTCCCGGCTCAGGCGGTAGTGGCCGCTCCCAGGTAGGCCGCAATGACGTCACTGTTGTCTCGAATGCTCTCTGGTGAGCCGCCTGCCAGAATCCGGCCCGACTCCATGACGTAGACGTGCTCGCAGACGGCGAGGATGAACGGAAGGTCGTGGTCGACGACCAGTACACCCACTCCGAAGCGGTCTGCCAACATCCTCACGACCTCGGCGATCTCCTGTGACTCGACCTCGTTCATTCCCGCAACCGGCTCGTCAAGCAGGATGAAGTCGGGCATCAGTGCCATGGCACGCGCGATCTCGAGTTTGCGCTGGATGCCATACGGCAGCTCACCGGCAAGACGGTGCAGGTGGGAGCCAAGGCCGAGGCGCTCGACCACTTCAGCCAAGCGCTGCTCGCCCTGGTCTGGCTGGCGCCGCCTGCCCACGATCGAGTAGGGCACGGCCAGGTTCTGCGCGGCCGTGAGCTCGCTGAAGAGGCGGATGTTCTGGAAGGTGCGGCCGATCCCCAGAGCTGCGACCCTGTCGGAGCGCGAGGGAATAGCAGTCTCATCGAGCAGGATCGCCCCGTCGCTGGGGGCGAGAACGCCGGACAGCATATTCAGCAGGGTGGACTTGCCAGAGCCGTTCGGGCCGATGAGCCCAACGACCTGACCGCGCTCGACGCGAAGGTCGACGTCGTCGACGGCGCGCAGCCCGCCGAAGGAGCGCTTCAGAGAGGCGGCTCGGAGCGCGCCTCCAATCGGCTGCTGTTCGGTGGGTGCCATCTCGGTATCGACTGCCTGCCCCGGGCGGCTGGTGGGCGCATCCGTCTGGCGCCGGAATCGGCGAAGTGCGGATGCGAGAAGCTGGTCGATCTCGTGCCGACCAAA
>SMFF01000317.1_pt1 | contig 11080 bp, 11 predicted proteins | sample 2456181 | NCBI WGS metagenome assembly SMFF01 (sample SAMN10132611, study PRJNA489261) | soil metagenome | isolation source: day120 antibiotic-loamy sand soil ammended with raw manure from dairy cow... | place: USA | collected 2015-04-01
GTGTTGGTCGGTGTGCGCATGGTCAATCAAGAGTCAACAATTGACTCTGGCATGGCATCGGTTGAACGCAGCGCACCGGTAACAACGGTTGCGGTCGCTGCAGCACCGGTTGCCGGATCTGCCCGACCTGGTGCAGTGCTGGCGGGTTTTTCATCACAGGCTGAGCCGGGTGAGCAGGGCCCGCCTGCTGGACTGTCGGCCTGGCAGGAGCAACGCATTGGCACTTACCTGCGGCGGCATGCGGAAAGCAGCGCGCAGGCTGCGCCACAGCTGGTTCCTTATGCCCGCGCTGCCAGTCTGGAAAATAATTAGTGGTGCGTTTGAAACACCTGCTGGGCTGGTCAGCTATGGCCGGCCTGTTGTTTGCTCCCAGCCTCTGGGCTGAAGACAGCACCCGCTGGCTGGAGCGAATGGCGCAGGCGGCACAGGAACAGAGCTATCACGGCTCCTATGTCTATGAACGATCCGGCGTCTTTACCACCCAAGATATCTGGCGAAAAGTACGACCAGACGGCGTGTATGAACTGCTACGCCAGACCGCTGGGCGTAATCAGGAGTGGCTGCGCCATGATGGCAAGCTGCTGTGTGCTAGCTCCATTTCTAATACGGTTGCCCAGGGCACTCCGGTATTGAATTCTGATCTGAGTCAGCTGACTCAATGGTACAACTTACGGCTGATGGGGAGCACGCGGGTTGCTTCGCGGCCCGTCACTGTAGTGGCCTTGCAGCCACAGGATGCTTTTCGTTATGCCTATGAGTTGTATCTGGATAATGAAACGGGGCTGATGCTCAAGTCGCTGCTGATGGATGACAAGCGCGAAATCCTTGAGCTGTTTCAATTCGCCACGGTCAGCTTTGACGAGCCCGTATCCCAAGACCTGCAGCCCAACAGCACTTGCTTAGAGCTTGAGCCTGTGGTGGATGTCGCCGATAAGGCGGTCACCTATTGGACGCCAGCCTGGCTGCCTCCTGGCTTCAAATTAGGTTATCAGCAGGTGCAAGCCATCAAAGGCAGCGATCTGCGCATCACTTCACAGATTTATACCGATGGTCTGGCACGTTTTACACTGTTTGTTGAGCCCTTAGGTAGTGACGGGTTGGCTGAAGACCTGCGCGCTCAACTCGGGCCCACGGTAGCTGTGAGTCGTCGTTTGCAGGCGCAAGATCAGTTGTTCTTGGCTACCGTGGTCGGTGAAATTCCGCCGCTGGCCGCCGAGCGCATTGCCGAATCGCTGAGTGAGGCCATAGTAGGGGTTGAGCGATGATCGAAGAACGTGGTCGGGTCTTAAGCATTGAGCCTGGCGCGGTATGGGTCGAGACCATTCGTCAGAGTGCCTGCAACAGCTGCCAGGCCCGTGCTGGCTGCGGTCAGTCTTTATTGCAGCGTCTTGGCGGCAGCCGCCGTCAGGGTTTTATTCGTGCGCTCAGCACCAGCGCCTGCACGGTGGGCGACGAGGTGGTGATAGGTATCCCGGAAACAGCTGTCTTACGTGGCTCAATGTTAGTGTATCTGCTGCCCTTGCTAGGGCTATTTCTCTTTGCGCTGCTTACTCAGGCTGTCGGTCTGGGTGAGCCTGCGGTCATTGTCGCTGGGTTCGCCGGTATGGGGGTTGGTTTCGTTATGGTGCGTTGGCGCGCCGCCCGGCTGGGTACGGATCCTGCATTTGTACCACAGGTGATTAGCAGGGCACTGCCAAATCCCGAATATATCCCCGTTATGGAAGAAAGGAGCGAGTATTAATATGACCTCAGTGCATCGTTGGTTGGTGGTGATCGCAGGAGTCTGGCTATTGACGTGGCAAGCGCTTGCTGCGGCAGCAGATTTGCCGGACTTCACCTCCTTGGTGGAGGAAGCATCCCCAGCCGTAGTCAATATCAGTTCGCGGCAAACGGTGGCCCCTCGCTCGGCCAGTATGGGGCCAATGGCGCCCGATCTTGAAGGTTTGCCGCCGATTTTTCGTGAGTTTTTCGAGCGGGGCTTTCCAGGCGGTGGCGGCGGTGGTCAATCTGCGCCTGAGCGACAGGCCCAGTCGCTTGGCTCGGGTTTTATCATCTCCAAAGATGGTTATGTGCTAACTAACAACCATGTGGTATCCGGTGCAGATGAGATTTTTGTACGGCTGTCTGATCGCCGCGAGCTTGAGGCGCAGCTGATCGGCTCAGATCCACGTTCCGATCTGGCGCTGCTTAAGGTGGACGCCGGTGGCGATCTGCCGGTGGTACGTATGGGTAAGTCCTCTGAGTTGAAAACCGGCGAGTGGGTGTTGGCGATAGGTTCACCGTTTGGTTTTGAATACTCAGTCACCGCTGGCATCGTCAGTGCTAAGGGGCGGAGCTTACCGAACGAAAGCTACGTGCCTTTTATTCAGACCGATGTAGCTATCAACCCGGGTAACTCGGGTGGGCCGCTGTTTAACCTAAAGGGTGAAGTGGTCGGTATTAACTCGCAGATTTTCACCCGTTCTGGCGGTTTTATGGGTCTATCCTTTGCTATCCCGGTGGATGTGGCAATGGATGTGGTCGATCAGTTGAAGAATGACGGTGCAGTGCGCCGTGGCTGGCTGGGTGTGGTGATCCAGGAAGTCAGCAAGGATCTGGCCGAGTCATTTGGTCTGGAGCGTCCAGCTGGCGCGTTGGTGGCGCAGATCATGCCTGATGGTCCGGGTGCTAAGGGTGGTCTGAAAGTAGGTGATGTTATTCTGAAAATTGATGGGCAGGACATCATCATGTCTTCGGAATTGCCACATGCCGTGGGTCGGATTCGCCCGGGTAGCCAGGCGACTATGGAGATCATTCGTGACCGCAAGCGTCAGCAGTTAAAGGTAACTATTGGCGCGTTGCCAAATGATGATGCTTTGGCCGGTATGCCCGGTGCTTCAGCTTCAGATAATGGTGTTGCGACCTCGGACAATCGTTTGGGTTTGGTGGTGGTCGAGCTGACTGCAGAGCAGAAAAAATCGCTGGATGTGGCCGCTGGCGTCGCTGTCCGTGAAGTGCGTCCTAGTAGTCCTGGCGCAATGATTGGCCTGCGTCCGGGTGATGTCATCACCAGTCTTAACAACAAGACGGTTGAAACGGCTGCCGAGTTCCGACAAATCGCCAGTAAGCTACCGGTTGATCGTTCCGTTTCCATGCGGGTGATTCGTCAGGGGCGGGCCAGCTATATTACTTTCCGCTTAGCTGAATAACTCCTACGATTTTGCAGCGAAAAACGGGGCGTCAGTACATAAGTGCTGACGCCCCTTTTTGTCTGCGATAGCGCGACGCATGCTAATCAGGTAAACTAGCCCGCTGTTTTCGGGGCTATCCCCGGTCACCGCCTGTCTGGCAACCACGTCTGGAAGAACCCTGCTGTGAGCGATCTGAGCCTGATCCGTAACTTCTCCATTATTGCCCATATTGACCACGGCAAGTCGACGCTTGCTGACCGCTTTATTCAGATCTGTGGAGGGCTGACCGCGCGGGAAATGGAATCGCAAGTTCTGGATTCCATGGATCTCGAGCGAGAGCGTGGTATCACCATCAAGGCGCACAGCGTAACGCTGTATTACACCGCTTTGGATGGTAAGACCTACCAGCTCAATATTATCGACACCCCGGGTCACGTCGATTTCCATTATGAAGTCAGCCGCTCCCTGGCAGCCTGCGAAGGCGCATTGCTGGTGGTGGACGCCGCTCAGGGTGTTGAAGCGCAATCAGTTGCCAACTGTTATACGGCTATCGAGCAGGGCCTGGAAGTCATGCCGGTGCTGAACAAAATTGACCTGCCACAGGCCGAGCCAGAGCGGGTTATCGCTGAAATTGAAAGCGTCATCGGCATTGATGCTACTGATGCAGTCGTGTGCAGTGCTAAGAGCGGTCTGGGTGTGGAGGACGTGCTGGAGCGTCTGATCGCGCAGATTCCGGCTCCACAAGGCAATATTGACGCACCTTTGCAGGCACTGATTATTGACTCCTGGTTCGACAACTACCTGGGCGTAGTGTCGCTGGTGCGGGTTAAACATGGCCGCATCCGTAAGGGCGATAAGGTGCTGGTAAAGTCTACCGGTAGGCAGCATCAGGTAGACAGCGTTGGTGTATTTAATCCTAAGCACACTGAAACGGCCGACCTCAAAGCGGGCGAAGTAGGTTTTATTATTGCTGGGATCAAAGATATTCATGGTGCACCGGTTGGCGATACGCTGACTCTGTCAGGTACGCCAGACGTTGATATGCTGCCAGGCTTCAAAAAAGTACAGCCTCAGGTTTACGCCGGGATGTTTCCGGTCAGCTCGGATGATTTTGAAGACTTCCGCGAAGCCTTGTCGAAACTGACGCTGAACGATGCCTCTCTGCACTTTGAGCCGGAAACATCTGATGCGCTTGGCTTCGGTTTTCGCTGTGGGTTTCTTGGCATGCTGCACATGGAGATCATCCAGGAGCGGCTAGAACGCGAATACAATCTGGATCTGATCACCACAGCGCCGACCGTGATTTTCGAAGTGCTCAAGAAGGATGGCGAGCTGATCCATGTGGATAACCCCTCGCGCTTACCGGATCCATCGCTGATTGAAGAAATGCGCGAGCCTATAGTGCGGGCCAATATCCTGGTGCCTCAGGATCATCTGGGCGCGGTTATTACTCTGTGCATCGAAAAGCGCGGTGTGCAGCATGACATGGTGTTCCTGGGTACTCAGGTACAGGTCAGTTATGACCTGCCAATGAACGAGGTGGTGCTGGATTTCTTTGACCGGTTGAAATCGGTCAGTCGCGGTTACGCTTCGTTGGACTATGCTTTTGATCGTTTTCAGCCTGCTAAGCTGGTGCGTCTGGACGTGCTCATCAACAATGAGAAGGTTGATGCACTGGCGCTGATCGTGCACCGCGACAACGCCGCATATCGTGGACGTCAGTTGGTTGAGAAAATGAAAGAACTGATTCCGCGGCAGATGTTTGATGTGGCCATTCAAGCCACCATCGGCGGCCAGGTTGTTGCCCGTTCGACAGTAAAAGCGCTGCGCAAAAACGTTTTGGCCAAGTGTTATGGTGGCGATGCCAGCCGTAAGAAAAAGCTGCTGGAAAAACAGAAGGCCGGTAAGAAACGGATGAAGCAGGTAGGTAACGTCGAAATTCCTCAGGAAGCCTTCCTGGCGGTCCTGAAAGTAGACAATTAAAAGGTAGCGCAAGAGCGATTATGCATATCAACTTCCCGCTGTTGCTGGTGATTGCTGTGGCTGTCACCGGGCTGTTGGCACTGTTGGATTTCATCTGGCTAGCGCCGCGTCGGCAGCGGGCAGTGGCCGCTTACAGAGCGGCAGCGCCAAGCCCGCAAACTGGCATCTTGCAGACACTGGGCAAGGAGTCGCTGCTGGTTGAGTACGGGAAATCGTTTTTCCCAGTGCTGGCAGTGGTGTTGATCCTGCGCTCGTTTCTGGTTGAGCCATTCCAGATTCCGTCGGGCTCTATGAAGCCGACGCTGGAAGTGGGTGACTTTATCCTGGTCAACAAGTTTGCCTATGGCATTCGTCTGCCGGTAGTTGATACTAAAATTATTCCGTTAGGTGACCCGCAGCGCGGTGATGTGATGGTGTTCCGCTATCCTAACGATCCGCGTATCAATTACATCAAGCGGGTAGTCGGGCTGCCGGGCGACCGGGTGCGTTATGCAGATAAGCAATTGTTCGTTAACGGTGAGCTAATCCCTCGCAAGCTGCTGCGCACTGAGGTGGATGATGAAGTACCTGCAGGCCATCCGTTGCAGGCTTTGGCTACCGTTGATATTTACGCTGAACAGTTGGGCGGTGAAGCGCACGAGGCACGCTATAAGCGTTTATCGCAAACCCCACCGGCGCAGGAATGGGTAGTGCCTGAGGGCAATTACTTTATGATGGGCGACAATAGAGACAACTCCAACGACAGCCGTTACTGGTCGTCACCGGATATGCCTAAAGAGTTGTGGGGAATGGTGCCGGACAATTACATTGTCGGTAAGGCTTTTGCGATCTGGATGCACTGGCCGGAACCTAAACTGCGTAATGTGCCCAGTTTTTCAAGGGTTGGATTGATTAACAAGGACTGATCCTTCAGTCAGAAAAGCGGTAGCACACTAGTAACATCAACAACGGACGTACGAGGTTATCTATGCGCAATTCTCAAAAGGGTCTGTCTTTTTTTAGTGGTCTGGCGGTAGTCGCACTGGTGATATTTGCCGCGCTGATCGCCATGAAGCTAATTCCTATTTATCTCGATCATTCCGCCCTGCGTAAGATTGTCACCACCATGAATGATGATCCGTCGTTAAAAGTCGGCTCTGTGCGTGATCTGCGTGCGCATATCAATAAGGGTATGCAAATTAACAGCATTCGCGATATCAACGGTGACGAGGCAGTTAAGGTCACTGAGAGTGGTGCTAACACCTATACTGTGATTGTTAAATATGACGTGCGTGCGCCTCTGGTGCAAAACGTGGACTTACTGGTCCATTTTGATGAAACCCATATTATCAGACCTCTAAAGTGACCAATAAGCTAGACCGACTGGAAAGAAGAATTGGCTACAGCTTTAAAGACCCCGAGCTGCTGGTGTTGGCACTAACTCACCGTAGCCTGGGCGGGCGCAATAACGAGCGCCTGGAGTTTTTGGGTGACTCAGTGCTCAACTTTGTTGCTGCCGAGGCGCTCTTTGAGCGCTTTCCCGAAGCGCGAGAAGGACAGTTGTCGCGATTGCGGGCACGCTTGGTCAAGGGGGTCACTCTGGCCGAGCTGGCTAAAGGCTTTGAACTGGGTGACTATCTGCGCCTTGGTTCGGGTGAACTCAAGAGCGGTGGATTTCGCCGGGAATCCATCCTCGCTGATACCACTGAAGCGATTATTGGTGCTATTTATCTCGACAGTGGCATGGCAGTGGCGTGTGAGCGCATCCTGTTCTGGCTGACCGAGCATATCGAATCACTAACTCTGGTGGACAATAACAAGGATTACAAAACGCGCTTGCAGGAATACCTGCAGGGTCAGCACTGTGATCTGCCCCAGTATGAAGTCACTGACGCCACTGGGGAGGCCCATTGTCGGGTGTTCCGGGTTGAGTGTCGGGTCACACCGCTTGCTGAACAGACATTTGGCGTGGGTAGCAGTCGCCGTTTAGCTGAACAAGAAGCCGCCCGTAAAGCCCTGATTGCTATGGGCGTGGAGAAAGAGCATGAGTGATACCAAAACCCGTTGCGGTTATGTGGCCATTGTTGGTCGGCCGAACGTGGGCAAGTCGACATTGCTCAACCATATTCTGGGCCAGAAGCTGGCGATTACCTCGCGCAAACCGCAAACCACGCGGCATACTCTGCTGGGCATCAAAACGGAAGGGCCCATCCAGACTATCTATGTGGACACTCCCGGCCTGCACAAAGATGCTGATAAAGCACTGAATCGCTTTATGAATAAAAGCGCTTCTCAGGCCCTGCGTGAAGTGGATGTGGTGCTGTTCGTGGTCGACCGTATGCGTTGGACCGACGAAGATGAACTGGTCTGGAACAAGGTACGGCACCTGGAATGTCCGGTGATTCTAGTGGTCAACAAAGTTGACCGCATGGAAGAAAAGAGAGCTTTGCTGCCTCATCTGGAGTGGTTGGCGAGTCAGTTGCCCGATTCCGAAGTAGTGCCGGTATCGGCGTTGCAGGGGCAAAACATTGACCGTTTGCAAGAAGTTATTGCCGGGTATTTGCCCGAGAACGAACACTTTTATCCGGATGATCAGATCACTGACCGCAGTTCTCGCTTCCTGGCCGCTGAGCTGATCCGGGAAAAAGTGATGCGCCAGCTGGGTGCTGAAATTCCTTATCAGGTCGCGGTAGAAATTGAGCAGTTCAAGCAAGAAGGTAAAATTCTGCACATCCATGCATTGATCCTGGTCGAGCGCGAAGGGCAGAAGAAGATCATTATCGGTGACGGTGGTGATCGCATGAAAAAAATCGGTCAGGAAGCGCGGCTGGATATGCAAAAACTCTTCGGCAGCAAGATCATGCTTAACCTGTGGGTTAAGGTGCGCCGCGGCTGGTCCGATGATGAGCGTGCGCTCAACTCACTGGGTTACCGTTTCGACTGATCATGCCAACCGCGCTGAGTCCGGCCTATGTGCTGCACAGTCGCCCGTATCGGGACAGCAGCGCGCTGGTCGACCTGCTTACCTTGCACCACGGGTTACAGCGGGTAGTTTGGCGCGGAGCCCGTGGCCAACGGCGCAAACTCAGCCCGCAGCCCTTTGTCCCGCTGCTGGTGGGATTGCTAGGGCGCAGTGAATTAAAAACCCTTACTCAGGCCGAGGTTGCTGGCCAATTCACTTTGCTGCAGGGTGAGAAGTTGTTCAGTGGCATGTATCTTAATGAGCTGCTGGTTCGCTTATTATCATCTGCAGATCCTCAGCCGCTGCTGTTCGCTGCTTACCAGCAAGTACTTGAGCAATTGGCCAATGATGCGCCGGTAGAGCCGACGCTGCGTCGCTTTGAATGGCAACTGCTGGAGGTCTTGGGCTATGGTTTCAGCCTGAGTGAAGATCTGAGCGGCGCCGGTTTACCGGGACATGCCCTGCTGGCGATGGCCGCCGATGATTGGACGGCCACTATTACTTTGCGCGCCGCTAAACAGTTAATGCGTCAGGCACTGGCGGTACATCTCGGCGACCGCCCATTGGTCAGCCGGCAACTGTTTGCACGGCAAACCCCATCCCATAAAGGAGACGAGCAGTGACTCAACCACAGCGTGTATTACTGGGTGTGAATATCGATCATGTGGCTACCTTGCGTGAGGCGCGTGGTACCCGCTATCCGGATCCGGTGCAGGCCGCTCTTGAGGCCGAGTTTGCCGGGGCTGATGGCATTACTGTGCATCTGCGCGAGGATCGCCGGCATATTCAGGATCGCGATGTGCGTCTGCTGGCTGAGGTGCTGCAGACACGTATGAATCTGGAAATAGCAGTCACCGATGAGATGCTAGCCTTCGCCGGGGAGATTCTTCCCGCGCATGTGTGTCTGGTGCCTGAGCGTCGCGAAGAGTTGACTACCGAAGGTGGCCTGGATGTGGCCGGTAACGCGGCGCGTATTCATCATGCGGTTGAGCAGCTGACGGCTCAGGGCAGCGAGGTATCCTTGTTTATCGACGCTGATCCCCGGCAGATTGAGGCGGCTCGGGACGCTGGTGCGCCCGTTATTGAGCTGCATACTGGGCATTATGCGCAAAGTACTGGTGCCGCGCAGCGGGCCGCGCTGAAGCAGATCAGCGAGGGTGTCGCTTATGCCCGTAAGCTGGGCCTGGTAGTTAATGCGGGGCACGGACTGCATTATCACAACGTTGAGCCGATAGCGGCCATTGTTGGCATCAATGAACTGAATATTGGTCACGCGATCATCGCCCGGGCGATGTTTTCCGGCCTGGCCGGGGCGGTGGCGGAAATGCGCGCTATTATCATGGCCGCCGAAGCGCCCAGATGATCAGGGGCATTGGTACCGACCTGGTGCTGATTGAGCGCATTGAGGGGGTGCTGCAGCGTCAGGGCGAGCGCTTTGCCCGACGCATTCTGACTGATGACGAACTGCAGCGCTTTCAGCTCCACAGCCAACCGGCACGTTATCTGGCCAAACGCTACGCCGCCAAGGAAGCCATTCTCAAGGCGCTGGGTACCGGGTTGGCAGGGGGGCTGACCTGGCATTGTATGCAGATCGACAATGATGCCGCCGGTGCGCCTCAGGTTGTGCTCCGCGGCATGGCCTTGCAACGGCTTGAGCAAGGCGGCGGCGGGCGTATGCTGCTGTCGCTCAGTGATGAGCGTGAGCAGGCGCTGGCCTTTGCTGTGTGGTCAGGCGACTGAAGTCTCTAGCAGTCGATCGATCGCCCGCACTATTTCCCGGATCGCTTGGTCGCTGCGCTTACCTTGCTTAAGCGTCGTTTCCGCCACCTGGCAGCAACCGCGTAACTGCGGTACTCCGCAATAACGGGTAGCCCCGTGCAATTTGTGGACTATCTCCAGCAAAGCCTCCTGGTCTTGCTGATCGAGTGCTATGATCAGCGTGCGGCGTTCTTCGGCCAGGCCGCTTAGCAGCATACTCAGCATGTCATGTGCTAAATCAGCGTTGCCGGCGGCCAGCAGTAAACCTTCGTCCGGATCTAGTATCTCGCGGGAAACCACTCGCTTTGCGCTCGGCTCAGGTGTGTTGCCTGAGGTCGCAGGTATCTGTCGGTTTAGCTCAGCGGGCAATATTGGCAAGAGGATAGCTGGCGACAAAGATCCCTGACCAGTCCATTTGTTCAGGCTGTGGCGTAACTGCTCCATGGTAATAGGTTTGGATAGATAGTCGTTCATACCGCACTGCAACAACTGGCGGCGCTCGCTTTCCAATGCATGGGCAGTCAGCGCGACTATGGGTACCGGATCAAAACCGGCAATTTCTTCTAACAGCCTTAGTTCACTGGTGGTTTGGCGCCCGTCCATGCCGGGCATCTGCACGTCCATGAAAATCAGATCAACTTTTTGCTCGGTGAGCAGGTCCAGTGCTTCTTCGCCGCTGCTGGCTAGTATGGCATTTACGCCCATGTTATTGAGAAAGGCGTCCAGCAGTTTAAGGTTGGCCAGATTGTCATCCACACAGAGTACGCGCAGATGGTTGACCGATTGGCGTACCGATGAGCGTACGGGCAATTGCTGAGTATCCAGCAGATGCACAACTGCTCGATGCAGGCGGCGGGTGTAGACAGGCTTGGATAGATTCTGGCACATCGAGCGGGGCAGTTGGTCGAGCAACGGATAGTGTTCGGTGGTATCGGTCAGCACTATGGTTTTGCAAATATTTAATTCTGACCACTGACGGACTATTTCTAGCGTATCGCCAGGTGGTGTAGCGGTATGACGCACACTCACTAGCGCCAGTTGCAGCGAATCGTCGCGTTCGGTACGGGAGGTTAGTGCCTCGTGTAGCTCTTCGACGGTTTCGAATACCCGGACTGACAGGCCAATGTCTTCCAAGCTATGTAGCAACATCTGCCGGCTGAGCAGTTGCGGTTCGACTAGTGCGGCGCGCATGCCCAGCAGCGGTTTTTCGGGCAGCTCTTCGTCAATG
>SMFF01000934.1_pt1 | contig 11047 bp, 18 predicted proteins | sample 2456181 | NCBI WGS metagenome assembly SMFF01 (sample SAMN10132611, study PRJNA489261) | soil metagenome | isolation source: day120 antibiotic-loamy sand soil ammended with raw manure from dairy cow... | place: USA | collected 2015-04-01
GGCCTCATAGCCCATATGGGCGAACGGAAGTTCGCAAAGCTCCTTGGGTCCAAGAAATCCGACCTGGTTTCGGGAATGCTGAACGCCAGCGGCTTCGATTGGGCGGGGCGCTTGCCGAGCGCGATGACGCTCGACGGAAAATACGGTCCGCCCCGCGTTGACCTCAAGCGCACTGATCAAGGCCGGACAACCGAGCTCGCGGCCTGACCGCTCTTCCAACCTCACCAAAGGATCGACACGATGCTTATCGCAAACTTGCTGCCGCTGCTTGCCCGCTACTCGCTCGCCTTCAACCTCATCGCTGGGCCCGACGACACCGTCACGCTCACCATCATCCCCCGCGGTCTCGAGGGCGAAACCCACAAGCTCGAGCAAGGTGAAACTCGACCTATCGCAATTACAGCCAGCGCAGCCGAGATCGACGTCGAACTCGCCAAGGGGGCTGACGGCGCGCTCGGCCAGCTGATCACGGCGCGGAAATCGCTGGCCGATCAAATCGCCGACCAGCGTCAGGCGGCCGAGGTCGCGCGGACCGCCTCGGCCGAAGCGGCGAAGGCCAAGGCGGCGTCGGCCGCTCCCAAACCTTCATCATCGGTGGCGACGACCAAAACGCCCGCGCCAGCGGCACTGCCTACGGACGCCAAGCCGAGCGAGCCGGCGAGCCTCTGGTGAGATCCCCGCCAACGATCCGTGTCACGCATCAACGAGGAAGTTCCAATGCAGATCAATCATCTTGAGCGCGCCTACCGGTACGACGGCATCGATCTTCCGGTGCCGCCGCACCTCGCCAGTGATCCCCAGGGTCTGCGATCCTACCATGCGACGCTCTATCCCGCGATCAACAATGCGGACCTGGTCGATGCCGGGGTTACCGGAGGCGTCCACGTCTCCGAATATCGCCGCGCCGTGGGCACCAAGGGGTGAGCACGGCGCGGGCCGACCGCGCCACCATAGCGGCAGCACCGAGACTGACGCTTTTCGAATGGATCGAGCTCGACGATGGCAACTCAACCAGCAATTCCCAGCCTTCCTGCACCTCGCAGTCCTCGGCCCTCCACGCGCGGATCGCCCTCGCTCCGAGCTGTCCCGAGGGCGAAGGTCAAGCGCTTTGCCCCCCGGTCGGTCTGCGACTACCCCCGCTCGGCTGACATCGCCGGGCGAGCAGTCGCGATTTCTCCCGACGTCCCGCTGGGCTTCGACCAGCCGCTCGCCGCCCACCACAAAATCATCGGAGGATGGGTCGCCGCATCCGATCATCCGGCAGCGCGATATACCAGTTGGGAGGCGCGACGGCGGGTAGAACGCGAATTCGACGCGGCCGTGCTGAGCGTCTTGCGCCCTTTGACGTTCGCCAACTTCAGGGTCGTCGTTCTCGCAGGCGACGAAGTGGGATCGCCCGCGATCGCGGTCATCTGCGACAGCATCGGACAGCTGGATCTCGGCTGGATCGAGGAAAGCGATGCGCCGGTTGCCTGGCGCGCTGCCGCCTATTCGGCACTCGAAGCGATGCTCGGCACGGCCTTGCCAATCTTCAGCTACCAGGACCTCTTCGACGAGTTCTCGCTCTACTATTGGGAAGGCGAAACCGACGACGAAGCCGCCCGCCAGTGCATGATCGACCATCATGGCGCCGACCCGGCCGATCTCGATGGTCTTATGCTTCCAGCAGAAATGAATGCGCGGCGGCCCGAGTGGATGATCTCTGCAAGCTCGGCGTCAAACACGACGTTACCCGCGGGCCTGCGACGCCCACTCAAGGTGCTTCGCGCAACTCACTCGCGGCTTCGCCGCCTTCCCGACGATCGTAATGCCTGGCGCTTCGATTTCGACCTCATCCACGAATATGTCCCGCATTTCGACGAATGTTCGACATTGCCTCCGATGACACTCGTGCCTGTCGACATCTTCGGGCGCGAGATCGACGACGTCGCGCGACACGGCATGGAATACGGCTTCATGGACGTCGCCGGCATATGCGCGGTCGACCGGCCGGGGCTCGTCGACGACTGGTTCTCCTCGTTCCGCGCTGGTGCCGAGTTCCTGCTCGCCGCGCAAAACCTCATCCAACTCGATCCATCAACATTGTGAGGTCCCATGACTGATCACTGCACCCAGTTCGAGGCGACTGGCGGCGGCATGATGCTCACCAACGCCATTTTCCTCTATCGGAACGAGACCCGAGGCGGTTCTGCCGGCTACGGATCACACACCGGCGAAGCCGGGGCCTTCGCCAGCATCCATCGCGTCGAGCACCGCGATGAAGGCGGTCCGATCATTGCCGCGGGCACGCCGCTGACCCGCGCGCATCTTCGTCAATGGACCGACGCGCTCGGGAAGTCGGCACCCCCCGAGGTTCTGCCCGCGAATATTCTCGTGGCTCACGCCGATGTTCTCGCTTGGTGGGTTCCGGCTCATGTTCGCCCGTCCTATTTCAATCTGTCGCGTCCCCCGGCCGGTCTGCGGGCACTGGCGGCGAGGACAATCGTTCGAGTCCCATATCCGGCCCATCTCCTTGTTGCGAACAGGTGGGGCCTGGGCGTCTATGCGCTCCCGAGCAATGAACGGCCAACCGGCGAGACGTCGGTCCTGCACTCGCCAATCCTCAATGTCTTCATCAACGGTTCGCTTTGCTGGGGTAACATCCCGAGGCCGAAGTGCTTGAACGTCTCGGCGATTCCCGAGTTCGAGCAAGCGCTGTTCGACTCCTGGTCCACTCATCCCAACCCCGGACAGGAGCTGACAGTCACGGGCAGGGGAGGGCTTATCGCTCTCTGGGACGATCTGGCGGCGCGCGGGGCGACCCGCTTCCCTGTCAGACGGCTCAAGCCCTTCCTCGGCGAGCGAAGGCAGCGCAGACCGAGAGCGTCGAATGCTCTCCCGGACCGGGGGATGACGCTCGGCAGGCTCATTGCCGAAAGCGCGGCGCGATGAGCGATCTGGCCGATGATCCTACGGCGGGCGCGATCCTCGAGGCCATTCCCTGCTACCCCGTTCCACCGAGCGCCCGATCACCGGCCCTGGCGGCGGTTCAGGCATCGCGCGTCGGCCAGTGTCTCGCGGTGGGGCGTGATGGGGTTTGCCTGATCGTTCGCAGGCCGTGGCTCGAGCTCGACGTGGCGGTCACGCCGCCGATCCCCGCCTATCTGCCTTATGGCAGCATCGGCGACCGGCGGGCCGATCTTCGCTGTGGCCTGATCCCGCAGACGATTTTCGATTGCGTGCGAGATCGACGAGGCGACGCCGTCGCGCCTCACATACCGCACGCCGGTTCTCCCGACCAAGCACCACATTGTCTGCGATATCCATAGCCACGGCCATGGCGCGGCGTTCTTCAGTGCGACCGACGATGCCGACGACGCGCACTCGACGAAGATATCGATCGTGATCGGGCGGCTGGATCACCAGCAGGGACCGGACATCGCGTCCCGACTGTGCGCCGGCGGCATGTTCCTCCCGATGGCCCGAAGCCCATTCTCCGGAGAAAGCCATGCGAACTGAAATCGCCAATCGTCATTTCCTTCCGGCGCAGTTCGACAATCGCGCGCTCCGGATCATCCTCGTAGGCTGCGGCGGAAATGGCGCGCAGATGCTGATGGGACTTGCCTCGCTCGATACAGCCCTGCGTGCGATCTCGTCCCGGTCGCTCGACGTCACCGTGGTCGACGATGATGTCGTCACCGAGGCCAACCTCGGCCGCCAGCCATTCTACGGCTGCGACGTCGGCAATTCGAAAGCCCATACGCTGACAGAGCGCATCAATCTCGCGCACGGCCTGTTCTGGACGGCGGTTCATGGTCGCGCGCCCGGCGCCGTCAACCTGTCGGAGGCCGACCTCGTGATCACCAGCAGCCAATGACTGAGAAGCATCTACCCACGGTTCTCGAATATTTTCCCGAGCTCGCGGACGACAGCATGGCCGAGGACGATGCGCCGTCCTGCTCCGTAGCCGAGGCCTTGGAACGCCAATCACTGTTCGTGAATCGCGTCATCGCGAGCCACGCCCTCGCCTTGCTGTTCGACCTGCTCGGCCGTGGTTCGATCGGTCACGCTGGCGCATTCATCAATCTAGGCAGCGGGCAATCCGTTCCGATTAGCCTCCCCAGCGTGGACTAAGGACTTCGGTCTCTCGCCCCGCCAGTTTCGGGTTCGTCGAGCCCACGAAATGGAACCCCACCATGTCGATGGAAATCATCGTCGGTCTGCCGCACCTCAATCGCGGGCCGATCCTCGAGCGCGTTCAGGAGCTTCGTGCGCCCGCGCTTATCTCGGCCAATTGCCTCTCCATCTGGTCGCGGCGCAATGGCTGGCCGGACTGGGGCGGCTGGCGCCTCGACAAACTCAAGAACGCGCGGGGCCTCCACAGTCTACGTCTCGACAGCGCGGGTTTCGTCGCGACCGCGAACTATGGCGGCTTCCCCTGGAGCATTGGACAGTATGTCGCGCTTGCCGCCGCCTTCCCATTCCGCTGGTGGGCGAGCATCGACTATTGCACCGAGGCCGAGATCGCCGGAGATCGCGACGAGGTGCTCGACCGCATATCCCGAACCATCCGCGCAAATCTCGACAGCTGGAGGATGGGATGCGACGCCGGCATCGGAGGAACCTTTCTGCCGGTCATCCAGGGCCGAGCGCCGGCCGACTATGAGCGCTGCGCCGACGACATCTCCGCCTGCATCCAAAGCAGGCGATTGATCGGCGTCGGCAGCATGTGCAGGCGCGAGATCCACGGCCCCGAAGGTCTAATCGCGGTCGTCGACCATCTCGATCGCCTTCTCCCCCCAGGAATCCGTCTGCATCTCTTCGGCGTCAAGGGCAGCGCAATCCCCTTCCTGCTCCCGTTTCGTCACCGGATCGCGTCACTCGACAGTCAGGCATATGGCGTGACCGCGCGGCGCGACGCCTACCGCCGCGGGGCGGTTAAGACCGATGGTCTGGTTGCGGGCCATCTGGAGCAGTGGCTGCGCGTTCAATACCGACGCCGGCGAGAGCCGCCGCGAAACCTTCCAATGCAGGCGGCGCCCGCCCCGCCGTGCGGACCGTCCAATCGATGGGAGGCCGCGATCACCCAGGCGCGGCAGGAAATTCGCGAGCTGATTGAAACCGGCAACCTCGACCACGACGAAGTCACGCTGCCCTGGGTGGAGCAATGGGCTGCGGACATCTACCGTGATGGCCCCATTGCCGACAATACGACCTCAGGTTTGCGTGTCCCGCCGAACGGTACATAGCACCGCTTGCTCCAGATGCGGCATCCCGTCTGACGCAATCACTCTGATCCCCAGCGCTTGAAGCACATAGGAGATGTCGGTCGCGATCGCCGCCTCAGCGGCGGGGACTGGACTGCCCCACGGATCGCGCGGGGAAACGGGCAGGAACGTACCGCCGACTTCGCGCTTGAGGCGTTGGTCCTGGACAACAAATCCCGATGGGTCGCACTCATAGTCGCCGGCAATCTCGGCGGCGATCTCGCTGTCGCCGCGATCGCGAGCAACGAACGAGCGGTGCCGGCCGCTGATCACCCCATACATCTCGGGTAGCGTCGGCACACGAAGCCGGTTCACCCGGATCGGGCCCAGGTCCTGGCCCGATCGGCGAGCTGCCACCTCGCGGCTGGTTCGCTCGACGCTCCACGGCTGGGACAATACGAATTTTGTCGGGATGCGAACAGGCGAGGCGCCCGAGGCCGGACTGCCCTTCGCGATCGACATGAGCGCAGCGACGTACCTTTCGACGGGGAAAACCCCGAGTACCGTAAACACGCCTGTGCGGCGAGGCCCGGCACCGGGTTCATCGGCATCGCCCCTTGCATTGCCGGCGGCAAGGCGAAGGTCGGTCACACCAGCGCGCATGCATTCCATCAGGTCGATGCCCATGCCTCTCGCTCCTATCGGATCACCTCAGCTTAGCTCCGAAGACTGATTCCTCCATTATGGAGCGATCTCACCGCGCCGTCACGCCTGGACGCCACCGTCCGTGGCTGTCGGCGAAAGAGGAGGGGGGTCGGGACAGGTGGAGCGAGGTTGTCGCTCGATACCGGAGACCCAGCCATGAAATATGACGTCGCGATGCGCCATCAGCAGGCGCTCGATCCCAGCGCCATCAACACAATCGCCGCAGGCCTTCACAACATCGAGGCAGCCATCAAGGACGCCCGAAACGCTGGCAAGGACGCCTAGACGGATCCGGCCGTCATATTGCTGTGCCGGCACCTCGCGACCGTCTGCGACAATCGATCCTCAAGCTCGGATCTGCGCCGAGCCTGCATGGACGAGATCGCCGATATCCGTCGGCACCCGGCGCTCATCGCGCTTGCTTATCGCGGTGTCGCATATGACGCAGATGCCAAGCGGCAATTCCATGCCGACGGACGACGGGCAATGCGGCGCCTCGCCGAGGCCTTGAGCCTCCCGGACGGAAGTTTCGACGTGCGATCGAACCGGGGCGGGATTGCGGTCTCGGGCGAGATCGTCCTTCACGGCGAAGAAGCCTGGGTCGAGCTTTCCCTGGGCTGCATGGGCCAGGGCAGGGAGGTGATGTTTCGCCGGGTTCGTGGTCGCACCGACTATATCGGGGATCGGAATCGGTTCGCGTCGGTCCGTGAGCTGCTGTCGCCCGATAGCTTCGCGGTGCGCCTTCGCCGGGAACTTGCCCTTACTCATGCGGCTGCATCCCTCGGCCGCCTCGTCGCCTGACCTGAGGCAACCCATGATTACTTCACGAAGCCAGCGCTGGCGGGAGCGCCGGGCGCGCTGGGCTGCCGACGAGGCCGTGATCGATCCTAGCGGATACAGCGTCGATGTTCTCGAGCCCGATCGAGCACGGCGGTTCATCGCTGATCATCACTATCTGCCGAATTATCCCGCTGCGCGCCTGGCGGTCGGGTTGTTCGGAAGGAGGGCGGCGCTCGAGGGTGTCGCCGTATTCGCTGTCCCTGCCACAAATGCCGTTGTCACACGTCATACCGGGTTTGACGACGCCGATCGCGGATGCGTGCTCGCGAGGCTCATCCTACTCGATTCTGTTCCGCAGAACGGTGAATCCTTCTTCGTCAGCCGCGCATTCCGCAGGCTCCGTCGTGAGCGGCCGCGGATCGAGGCCGTGGTATCGTATAGCGACCCGCAAGCCGGCCATATTGGGCGCGTGTACGCCGCGTTGTCAGGAGCGCACCGGGGAGTGTCGCCGGCCCGGACCGTGTTCGCGATTGGCTCGACGACCATAGCCGGACGAACCCTCTCGAAGATCAGGCTCGGCGAATGCGGCCATGGGGGCGCCATCGACCAGCTCGTCAAGCTCGGCGCCCCGAGGCCGGACATCATGGAGTCTCCGACGGCCTGGTTGTGGCGTTTGGAACGGGAACGCCATATCGTGAAGCGCAGGCATCCGGGTCTGTTCACTTATTGCTTCGAGCTCACGCGCGAGGCGCGCCGTCTGGGCCGCGCGCTTCCGCGGCTTCCCTATCCCAGGAGCTTGCCCATCCCCGAACCGGAGCTGCCCTTCGATTGCCCCGCCGGCTAACTCGATCGAGTTTTCGCAGGTCTCGCACCTGCCTTGGCCCGAGAGACTTGCAATCTCTCCGGAAACTCCGTATTTTACGGACAGGAGATCATGATGACCCAGACCGCGACGTCCGTCGAGGTTTCCAAGGCGTTTGGCCGGTTTGGCCGACAGGCGCTGCGCGAGCCTCTTACCATCACCCATCACGGGGTGGCGAATCTCGTTCTTATGTCGGCAGCCGAATTCGAACGGCTGAAACGGCGGGATCGGGAAGTTCTGACCATGGGCGACTTCACGGACGAGGATCGGGCGGCCGTCGCCGCGGCGCGCGCACCCAAGGAGGCTGATGCCTTCGACCACGAAGCGCGCTGAAATCCGTGGCCTATCCGAACCCGGCACCGGGCATGGTGCTGCGCTACGCCTTCCTCTGGAGCCATGAGGCGAAAGCCGGGCGAGAAGAGGGCTCCAAAGACCGGCCCTGTGCGGTTCTCCTGACTGCCGTCAACAAGAACGGCGAGACCATCGTGACGCTTCTGCCGGTGACGCACACACCACCGGAGGATTCCGATCTCGCTGTCGAAATGCCGCGAGCAACCAAGCTGCGTCTCGGTCTCGACGACGAACGCTCATGGATCATCCTCACCGAGGCCAACCGTTTTATCTGGCCGGGGCCGGATCTGCGTCCCGCAAAGCCGGGGGACGACCCGACCGATGTGTGCTTCGGGTTTCTTCCCTCGGCAGTCTACAACGAGGTCCGCGACAAATGGCTCGCCGCCTATGACCGGCGCCTGGTGCAGCACATCACGCGTACCGAATGACGACCTTCTCGCGCGGCCCGCTGACATGGTCGACGCGTTCGCAATGACGATGCCGCCATGCTGAAAAGATGAGGGGGTGAGGGCCCGGTACCGAGCGGATTGGCCGCTCGAGTTCCGGAGCGCATCATGACCATCCTCGACCCACCGACCGCTCGTTCGTCGAAGCTCACTCGCATCCGTCACCTGAACGACCGATGCCGCCAAGGCCGCGATCCCACCGCGCGCATTCTCATCACGGCAAATTGTCTCGCGACGTTCGCGTCCGGCGGCGGGATCGAGAGTGAGCTACTCGCCCAGGCCCGGCTGATGGCGGCGGTGAGCAGCTTTGCATTCGCCGAAGACGATCGCTCCGAATGCGACTTCGGCGAGGTCCTCGTCGACGATCGCCGGGTATGGTTCAAGATCGACTATTACGACACGGCGCTGGAATTCGGCTCCGAGAATCCTTCCGACGCCTCGGTCACCCGCCGTCATGTTGCCTGAGGATTATTAGGCGCCTCAAGCCCGGATCGGCAAGCCACCGCAACCCTCCACATCCCATTCCCAGGAGCAGATCATGCGTCGGATAGCGTCCGCAACGCCCGAGAACGGACAGGCGATCGCAATCGCAGTTGAGCGGCTTCGCGAAGCCCGTAAACTCCTGCGCGCAGCTGGCGCCAGAAAGGCGGCGGCCGCCGCCGGACAAGCGATCAGCAGCGCCGAAGGTGCCGCCCGCCATGTCGAGCACCGAATAAGGAGAACCCGGACGTGAGCCGCCACCCGCTGTCGCCGAGGCCGGAAGCACCCGACGTCCTCAAGGCCTTTGTCGGTTGGGACCGACCACTCCAGACCTTCTTCTCGCAGGTTTTCGTCCGATCCGACGATCCCGAGGACGAAGACGGCGTCCTGTTCTTCTGGAAGGGAACCGAACCGGGCGAACTCGCAACGCCCGAGGCCGCGATCGAACTGGTCGCTCCATATGCGCTCGTTCCCTCCGATCTGGCGACTACCCTCCTCGCGGAGATGGAGGCGACCCGCAGCGAGCGGGACGGGCCTCACCAGGCCGGGATGAAGAAGTTGCTGTTCGGTTCGATCCACTAGGACGCCGACGCGTCAGCCGATCTCGCGATCTCACGCCATGGCACCTGCTCGGCCCAAGGGCCGAGGAGAGGAGGGGGGCGAGGAAGGTGTCTCGAACAAGGGGTTCGAGAGCATCTTCAAGGAGATTGGACATGAATATCGGCACGTTCGCCAAGAAGGACGATGGCTTCATCATCGGCAAAATCCAGACCCTGACGCTCGACCTCAACATCGCGCTGAAGCCGGTGGCCTCGCAGAATCCCAACGCTCCGTTGTTCGAAATTTTCGCCCTGTCGGCCGCCCGCCAATGGGTCCGCGTCGGCGCCTTCTTCGAGCAGACCGCGAAGGGCGACGGAACCTGCTACCTGCGCGGCACGGTCGAAGATCCCAGCCTCGCGCAGCCGCTCTACATCACTGCGTTCCGCCAGGACGACGGCTCCTACAACGTGGTCTGGTCGCGGCCGACCCGCCGACGCGACTTGCCCGCGGAAATGGCCGCCGGCGACGACAACCTCCCGCCGCTTCCGGGTGAGGGCGGGGCGGAAGGCCCGCGGCAGCAGGACGGCCTCGGCGAAACCTCCGCGGCCCCCGCGTTCGCCTGACAACAGCGCGTCAACGCCTCCGACGCGCCGCTGGTCCGTCCCGCTCCAGGCGGGGCGGGCCAGCAATCCGCCTCCCGCCATGCCCTGCTGCTCATGGAGCCCACGCAATTCTTCTTGGCTCCGCGAACAAATGATGAAAAGCTCCAACCATGAACGCAATTCCGATCGATCGCACCTCCGTCGAAGCCGCCCTCGAGCGGTTGATCGAGCTTGCCATGTCGGACACGGGTCAGGCACGCCGGGCCGCGAACTTCCTCCTCGCGTGGTGGAACGGCGAGGATCACGGCCATTTCGACATCACCGACCTGTTCGGTGTCGATGCTTCGGTCGCCGCGGACATTAGCACCGTGATCGGCTATCTCGGGCAGCACTCCGGTGCGATCTATATCGACGCCTTCGGACATCAGGCCGAGATCGCCGAAATCGGCCGGCGCTGGCGAGCAACTCCAGAAACCGCCTAGCCCGCGCGATCGGAGGCGGCCCGCGCCGCGTCCACCCTTCATCTCAATCGACAACCACGACGCTTGGCGTGCCATCGGCTCGATCTCCGTCAGCCCGCTGGCAGTGGAGCCGGCTCCGTATTTCCGATCTTCGAGCGCAGCGCCTGCCGACCGCTGGGGAGGCGCTCACGCGCCTGCTCGGCCCAGGGCCGAGGAGAGGAGGGGGAGGAAGGAGGACGTCCCGGACAAGGGGTTCGAGGACATTTTCCAGGAGAAGTCACATGAACATCGGCTCTTTCGCCAGGAACGCCACCGGCCACATCGTCGGCAAGGTCTCGACGCTGACCGTCGATCTGAACATCGGCCTCAAGCCCATCCGCTCGGACAATCCCAACGCGCCCAAATTCGAGATCCTGGCGCTCTCCGCAGCGCGGCAATGGGTCCGCGTCGGCGCGTTCTTCGAGGTCACCGCGCGCGATAGCGGCCTTGTCTTTCTACAGGGGACGATCGAGGACCCGAGCTTCGCGCAGCCGCTCTATGTCACGGCATTCCGGCAGGACGACGGCTCTCACAATGTCGTCTGGTCGCGCCCGACGCGGCGTCGCGCCCTGCCGGCGGAAATGACCGCCGGCGA
>SMFF01000720.1_pt1 | contig 11007 bp, 11 predicted proteins | sample 2456181 | NCBI WGS metagenome assembly SMFF01 (sample SAMN10132611, study PRJNA489261) | soil metagenome | isolation source: day120 antibiotic-loamy sand soil ammended with raw manure from dairy cow... | place: USA | collected 2015-04-01
CAACGGTGCCGCCGGAACGGCACCCAACCCCGCCGTGTGGACCCACGAGCTCGGAGCGAGCGGCTGGGGCAACAACGAACTACAGAACTACGTCAACTCACGCGCCAATTCGGCGATGGACGGCACCGGCAACCTCGTGATCACCGCCCGACGGGACGGGGCCGGCTACACCTCGGCACGCCTCGTCACGAACGACAAGGTCGAGCTGCAGTACGGCCGCGTCGAGGCGAGCATCAAGATCCCGCGCGGGCAGGGCATCTGGCCCGCCTTCTGGATGCTGGGCGCCGGATTCCCGCAGACGAGCTGGCCCGACTCCGGCGAGATCGACATCATGGAGAACATCGGACGCGAGCCGCACCTCGTGCACGGCACGGTGCACGGACCCGGCTACTCGGGCGCGAATGGCATCAGCGGCACCTACATGCACCCGCAGGGGTGGTCATTCGCCGACACCTGGCACACCTTCGCCATCGACTGGAAGCCGGGCGAGATCGCCTGGTTCGTCGACGGCCAGCAGTACCACCGAGTGACGCGCGCGAGCGTCGGCGGAAACCAGTGGGTGTTCGATCAGAAGTTCTTCCTCATCCTGAACCTCGCGGTGGGCGGCGATTGGCCGGGCTACCCCGACGGCTCGACACAGTTCCCGCAGCAGATGTTCGTGGACTACATCCATGTGTTCGACAACGGTTCGTCGACGGGCGGCGGCGACAACGGTGGCGGGTCGGGCCTGCCGACCGGCACGAGCACGATCCGGGCGACCGCAAACACGGGGTTGTGCCTCGATGTGCCGTGGGCGGATGCCACCGACACGAACCGCATCCAGCTCGCGTGGTGCAACGGCAACGCCGCACAGAGCTGGACGCGTGGGGCGGATGGCAGCATCCGAGCGCTCGGCAAGTGCCTGGATGTCGCCCGCAGCGGAACCGCGAACGGCACCGTCGTGTGGTTGTACACCTGCAACGGCACGGGCGCGCAGAAGTGGACGTACGACTCCGCGACGCGGGCGCTGAAGAACCCGCAGTCGGGCAAGTGCCTCGACGCGACGAACGGGGCGCCGCTGTTCGACGGGCAGAAGATGCAGCTCTACACCTGCAACCAGACAGACGCCCAACGCTGGAGCTTCTGACGCAGGCGGGCCTCGGGGCGACCATGCGCCCGAGGCCCGCCCTCTGCCCCGGGCGAACGTAGGATGGAGCCGTGTCCGAAGCCTCTCCCGCTCTCGGAGCGCCGGATACCTGGGTCGCTCCGCTCGCCCGTGCGCTGCCTGCGCTCGTGCTGGGGCTCGTGATCACCTTCAGCCAGGATCACTCCGCACGGCTCGGCCTCACCGGGTTCGGGGTGTTCGCGGTCGTGACGGCAGCGGTGCTGCTGGCCTCCGGGCTGCGTGCCGACCGGTCCGTGCGTGGCCTCGTGCTGCTGCAGGGCATAGTGACCGCCGTTGCGGGCATCGCCGCTCTCGTGCTGCCGGGCGGCGGCCTCGGATACTTCGTGCCGGTGGTGAGCGCCTGGGCGATCGTGACCGGCGCGCTCGAGGCGGTCAACGGCATCCGCTTCCGTCGCGCCCGAGCAACGGCGCGCGACTGGCTCTTCACGGGTGTGCTCACGGCGATGCTCGGGCTCGTCTTCCTGCTCGTGCCCCAGGACTACGCCGACAGCTACGCCGTCGCGGACGCGGCCGACGGCACCGTCTCGGGCGTCGTGACGGCCGACATCCTGCTCGTGGGCATCCTGGGAGCCTGGGCCATCATCCTCGGTGTGCAGCTCGCGATCGCGGCGTTCTCGCTGCGCGCGCCGCGCCCGGTCTCCACGAAGGTGAGTGCATGAACGACACGACCCCCACCCCCTCGCGCCGCGACCGCATGCGCCCGGTCGAGCTGCTCGTGATGGCAGGCGTGTTCGGTGTCTTCGTGGGCCTCTTCGTGTTCATGGGCACGCGCGAATGGGCGCTCGCGCTCATCATGGCGGGCGTCGCGTTCGTCGCCTCGCTCGTGTTCATCGCGACGCTGCTCATCGCGGTCGCCCCGAAGAGCGGCGACCGCGTCGACCCCGTCGATCCGGATGCGCCCACCGGCACCGCAGGCTCCGTGCACCGCGACCCGAACCCGGGGCCCCGCGAGCACTGAGGCCTCGCCGCTCTGCACTCAGCAGTTCATCGTCGGCCGTCTCCCGCCGCCCTGTGTCGAAAATGCAGGAGTCTCTGCGGCGGAAGCCCGTGATTCCGGCGCTCGTGCGCGCCGCATCCGCGTCGACTCCTGCATTTTCGACATAGACGCCTAGGGCGGCCGGGTGCCCCGGCGCTCAGCCGAGGTAGTCGACGAGCTCCGAGGCGAGTCCCGTGTACGTCGCCGGGGTGAGCGCCAGCAGGCGCTCCTTCGCCGCGTCGCCGATGTCGAGTCCGCGGATGAAGTCGGCGAGGTCGGAGGCGGTCGCCCGCTTGCCGCGGGTCAGCTCCTTGAGCAGGGCGTACGGGTCGGCGATCGTCGAGCGGCCCGCGGCCACCTCGGCACGGATCACGGTCTGGATCGCCTCGCCGAGCACCTCCCAGTTGGCATCGAGATCGGCCGCCAAGGCATCCGGGTTCACCGCGATCTCGCCGAGCCCCTTGAGCAGGTTGTCGAGGGCGAGCAGCGAGTGGCCGAGCGCGACGCCGATGTTGCGCTGCGTCGTCGAGTCGGTGAGGTCGCGCTGCAGGCGGCTCGTCGTGAGCGTGGCCGCGAGCGAGTCGAGCAGGGCGCACGAGAGCTCGAGGTTGGCCTCGGCGTTCTCGAAGCGGATGGGGTTGATCTTGTGCGGCATGGTCGACGAGCCGGTCGCCCCCGCCTGCGGGATCTGGGTGAGATATCCCATCGAGATGTAGGTCCAGACATCCGTCGCCAGGTTGTGCAGGATGCGATTGGCGTGCGCGATGCGACCGAAGAGCTCGGCCTGGCCGTCGTGCGACTCGATCTGGGTCGTGAGCGGGTTCCAGTCGAGGCCGAGCGAGGTGACGAACTCGCGCGAGATCGACGTCCAGTCGGCGCTCGGCTCAGCCACTAGGTGGGCGGAGAAGGTGCCGGTGGCGCCGGAGAACTTGGCGGGGAACTCGACGGCGGCGATCCGCATCCGCTGGCGCTGCAGGCGGTGCACGACCACCGCGAGCTCCTTGCCGAAGGTCGTCGGGGTGGCCGGCTGCCCGTGGGTGTGGGCGAGCATGGGCTGGCTGCGCTGTTCGAGGGCGAGGGTGCGCAGCTTCTCCACGACGGCGTCGAACCGCGGGAGCCAGACCTGCTGCACGGCGGCGCGCAGTGTGATGCCATAGGAGAGGTTGTTGATGTCTTCGCTCGTGCAGGCGAAGTGGGTGAGCTCGGCGAGGTGATCGAGGCCCTGCGCGGTGAGTCGGGCACGCACGAGGTACTCGACGGCCTTGACGTCGTGACGCGTGGTCGCCTCCAGGCGCGCGAGCTCATCGATCTCGGGCTGCCCGAAGTGCTCGGCCCACGCCCGCAGCGCCTCGGCCTGCTGCGCCTCGACGGGCGTCACCCCGAACATCCCGCGGGCCGCGAGGAACAGCAGCCACTCCACCTCGACGCGCACGCGGGCGCGATTGAGACCCGCCTCCGAGAGGTGCTCGCCGAGCGGCTCGACCGAGGTGCGGTAGCGACCGTCGAGCGGGCTCAGGGGCTGCGGGGGAAGCGGACTCATGGGACTCCCTGTCGGATGGCGGGTTCGAGCTGCCGGAACAGCGAGGCGCACGCCCGCTCGATCGCGAGGAGCACGGTGTCGAACATGGCGGCGTCCGAATAATACGGATCCGGTACGTCCATCGTGCCCGATGCCTCGGGGTCGAAGCTCATCAGCAGCTGTACCTTGCTGCGATCCGCGTCGTTCGAGGCCCACTGACGCAGGATGCGCTCGTGGCCGCGGTCGAACGCGACCACGAGGTCGAGCTCGGGGTACCAGGTCGGGTCGAACTGCCGGGCACGGTGCCGCGTGGCGTCGTGGCCGTGCGCGTCGAGCGCGGCGATCGTGCGCGGGTCGGCCCGCTCGCCGACGTGCCAATCGCCCGTCGCGGCGGAGGTCACCGAGACGATCGAGCCGTAGCCCTTCGTCGTGACGATGTCGCGCATGATGGCCTCGGCCATCGGCGAGCGGCAGATGTTGCCCGTGCACACGAAGCAGATGCGGAAGACCATCGGGTCGCTCGTCCGCGGGTCGCTCACCCGCCCATTGTGGCGCGTCCTTCCAAACCGCGGCACCCCTCCTTCCGAATCAAACTCGTGACGAGTTCTCCCCGGATGTCGCTTCCGCCGCCCCGGTGGTTCGGCGGGACGCCCAGCATGGTCGCATCGTCGAAAGGAGCCCGGATGCCCGCCAATCCGCTCGAGCTCGAGCGCGCCCGAGATCGCCTCGTGCAACTCGTGGGACTGCAGCGCGACGCCGCGCTGCGCGCCGACCATCTTCCCCGGATCGGCCCGGAGGCGTGGCGCGGACCTGCGTACGAGCTGTACGCACTGCGGGTCGACGCGATCGCCGACCGCCTGCGCACGGCAGCGGTCGAACTCGCGGATGCCGTCCACGCGGCGCGTCGGGAGGTGCTCGATGCTGCCGGCTGAGGTGGCCACCGCCGACCCGGTGCGCGGAACGGATCCCGCATCCGGTTCCTCCACCACGCCCCCGAGTCCGCTCATCGTGCACTCGGGCCGCTCGACGCTCGTGGCCACCGACGTGCTGCTCGCACACCTCCCGCAACTCGACGCCTTCGCCGACGCGATCGAATCCGACGCCCATCGCATCGCGGTGCTCGGCCTCGACACCCCACCCGGCGCCCTGCGCTCCGAGCTCGAGCGCTGTGAGATGACCGGGCTCGACCTCGCGGACCAGGTGCGCACCCTTCGGCGAGCCATCGCCATCGCGCAGAGCAGCTACGAGCTCGGCGAGCGCAGTGTGATGTCGCTGCAGGATGCGGCATCCGCGTGGTCGACAGGCACGCTCGCCCGTCTCGCCCTTCCCCTCCTGCCGCTGCTCGGCGCCGGCGGGCTGCTCGCCTGGAAGCGACTGCCCGGCACCGACGCCCAGAAGAAGGCGGTGCTGCAGCGCTGGCTGCTCGATCATCCCGAGGTCATCACGAGCCCCGAGTTCGCGACCCTCGTGCGCCGCGTCGTGTCGAATACCGACGACGCCGTGCTGGGGGCGTCGGGCCTACCGCCGTGGGTATCGATGGTGCTCGGGGAACAGGGGCTCGGGATCCTCGGTGTCCAGACGAGTGCCGGCGTGCTCATCGCGGCGGGCTCCGCAAGCCCGGGTCGCGCGTTCCACGAGACGCCCGTGCGGGTCGAGCGCGTGTCGGAGGCCGCCACGCTCACCCCGCCGTCGGGTGCGGCGCAGCGGCTCGAGCGGGTGCCGGCCGAGGATCAGGTGCGCATCGAGCGCTACACGGCTCCCGGTGAGCCGCCGCGCTACGTCGTCTACGTCGCGCCCACCCAGACCTTCTCGCCCATCGCCGGCGATGAGCCATGGGATCTCACGAGCAACGTCGCCGGGGTCGCCGGACTGCCGGCCGGCTCGATCCGCGCGACCGAGCAGGCGATGGCCGACGCGGGCATCGCGCCCGACTCGGAGGTCGTGCTCGTGGGGTTCTCGCAGGGTGGGCTGGTGGCGGATGCCGTGGCCGCATCCGGAACCTGGAACACCGTCGGGCTCGAGACCTACGGCGACCCGGGTGGCGGCATCGACGTGCCGGAGGGCATTCACGGTGTCGCCGTGCGGCACAGCCGGTTCCTGCGCACCAGCGCCGCGCCTATGCCGAGACGGCGCGGCTGCTCGATGCCGCCGGGTCGCCCGAGGTGCGTGCCCAACTCGATGCACTCGACGCCTTCACGCACGACTACACGAGCAGGGAAGGCTCGCAGATCACGACCTTCAGCTACCGCGCCGAGCGGGTGCCGACGAGGTGAGCTCGCCCGGTCAGCGCTTCTTGCGGGTGAGCGGCCGCAGGATGATCCCGATCAGCCAGCCGATCACACCGAGCACGATCGCCCCGAGCACGCCCCACCAGAAGCTCTCGACCGAGAGGCCGAAGCCGATGAGCGTCGAGATCCATGCCACCAGCAGGAACAGCAGGCCGTTCACGATGAGCGAGATGAGACCGAGCGTCAGGATGTACAGCGGGAACGCCACGATCTTGATCGCCGTTCCGACGATGCCGTTGACGACACCGAAGATCACCGCGAGCAGCACATACGTCCAGAACAGCGGCCACGACCAGCTCGTGCCGTCGGCCGCGGAATCCCACGACGCCACCTGCACGTGCGGATGCAGGATGAGCACGGTGAGCCAGAGAGCGAGCGCGTTGATGAGCAGGCGGATGACGAAGCGCATGCCGACATCATCCCAGCGTCGCCGCCGCTGCGCACCCCGCGCCTAGCATGAATGCCATGCCCGTCACCCTGCGGCCCGAGATCGCCGCGCTCGACCCCTACCGCCAAGGGCGTCCGGCGCCCGCCGACGCGTTCAAGCTCTCGAGCAACGAGAGCCCCTTCGCGACGCTGCCCGCCGTGAGCGAGGCGATCGCCGCATCCAGCATCATGCGCTACCCCGACGGGGCCGCGACGGCCCTGCGGGTGCGGCTCGCGGAACGCATCGGCGTGACCGTCGACGAGGTGCACGTGGGCGCCGGCTCGGTGTCGATCCTCCATCAGCTGGCGCAGGCCACCGCGGGTGCGGGCGATGAGATCCTCTACTCCTGGCGCTCCTTCGAGGCCTACCCGGGAATCGTCACGGTGGCGGGTGCCACGAGCGTCACCGTGCCCAACCTGCCCGACGGATCGCACGACCTCACCGCGATGGCGGCGGCCGTCACCGACCGCACACGTCTCGTGCTCGTCTGCACCCCCAATAACCCGACGAGTGCGACCGTGACCGCGGAGGCGTTCGAGGCCTTCATGGCATCCGTTCCCGAGACCGTGCTCGTGGTGCTCGACGAGGCCTACCGCGAGTTCGTCACCGACCCCGCCGCGGTCGACGGGCTGCCGATCCTCGAGAACCACCCCAACCTCGTCGTGCTGCGCACCTTCTCCAAGGCGTACGGGCTCGCGGGCCTGCGCGTCGGCTACGCGGTCGGGCCCTCCTACATCCTCGACGCCTGCCGGGCCACCGCGATCGCCCTCTCGGTGACCGAACCCGCCCAGCGGGCCGCGCTCGCGGCGCTCGAGCATGAAGACGAGTACCGCGCGCAGATCGCCGAACTCGTGCAGCGCCGCGACGAGATCCGCGACGCGCTGCGCGCCCAGGGCTGGACGATCCCCGAGCCGCAGGGCAACTTCGTGTGGCTGCCCACCGGGGCCCAGACGGTCGCCGCCGCCGAGGTGCTCGAGGAGCACGGAATCGTCGCGCGCGTGTTCGCCGGCGACGGCATCCGGGTGACCGTCGGAGAGGCAGAGTCTGTCGACAGGCTCATCCAAGCCGCGGAAAAGGTTGTGCGCACCCTCTGACTTCCGCGGAATGGAGCGCGGCATAGGGTAGAGCCCATGTCTTATACCGAGGCGACGGTTCAGCTGCTCTCGCCCCAGGGGACGCTCGTCGAGAGCGACGCGACAGCTCCCTACCTGCCCCTCATCACGAGCCTCGACGAGAGCCGCCTGCTCGACTTCCACCGGCAGATGGTGGTCATGCGGCGCTTCGACATCGAGGCGGGGAATCTGCAGCGCCAAGGCCAGCTCGCACTGTGGATTCCGAGTCTCGGTCAGGAGGCCGCCCAGGTGGGGTCCGGCTACGCCGCCCGCACGCAGGATCACATCTTCCCCGCCTACCGCGAGCACGTCGTGGGCTCAGCCACGGCGGCTGGGTTCCGGCGGAAACCGGCAACTTCCACCTCTACACGCTCGTCATCGGCTCGCAGTCGCTGCACGCCACCGGGTATGCGATGGGCATCGGCCTCGACGGCGAGCCCAGCGGCGACCCCGAGGTCGACGAGGCCGCCCTCGTGTACTTCGGCGACGGCGCCACCAGCCAGGGGGATGTGAGCGAGGCCTTCGTCTTCGCCGCGAGCTACCAGACGCCGCAGCTGTTCTTCCTGCAGAACAACCACTGGGCGATCTCGGTGCCGGTCGAGCGGCAGTCGCGCACGCCGCTCTACCTGCGCGCAGAGGGCTTCGGCATCCCGAGTGTGCAGATCGACGGCAACGACGTGCTCGCGAGCTACGCCGTCACGCGCCACGGGATGGATGCTGCGCGGGCAGGCAACGGACCGCGCTTCGTCGAAGCCCTCACCTACCGCATGGGCGCCCACACGACGAGCGACGACCCCAGCAAGTACCGCGAAGACGACGAGACGCGCTTCTGGGCCGAGCGCGACCCGATCACGCGCTACGAGAGCTATCTGCGCTCGCTCGGCGTCGGCGACGACTTTTTCCAGGACGTCGCCGCCGAGGCCGAAGACCTCGCCTCCGACGTACGCCGGCGCACGCTCGAGCTGACCGACCCGCCGACCGCCAAGGTCTTCGAGCACGTCTACACGGATGCGCATCCGCTGGTCGCCGAGGAGGCGCGCTGGTTCGCCGCCTACGAGGCCGGCTTCGAGGGGGTCGAGCAGTGACCGAACGGATGCTGCCGATGGCGAAGGCCATCAACGAGGGCCTCCGCGCCGCGATGGCCGCAGACGAGAAGGTGCTGCTCATGGGCGAGGACATCGGCACCCTCGGCGGCGTCTTCCGGGTGACCGAGGGGCTCAAGGCCGAGTTCGGTGAGAGGCGCGTGCTCGACACCCCGCTCGCCGAATCGGGCATCGTCGGCTCCGCCATCGGGCTCGCGATGCGCGGCTACCGCCCGGTGTGCGAGATCCAGTTCGACGGCTTCATCTTCCCCGGCTTCGACCAGATCACCTCCCAGCTGGCCAAGCTCACCTACCGCCACGAAGGGTCGGCGAGCTTCCCGGTCGTCATCCGGGTTCCCTACGGCGGCCACATCGGCGCCGTCGAGCACCACCAGGAGAGCCCCGAGGCCTACTTCGCCCACACGCCCGGCCTGCGGGTCGTGAGCCCGGCGACCTCCAACGATGCCTACTGGATGATCCAACAGGCCATCGCCTCCAACGACCCGGTGCTGTTCTTCGAGCCGAAGGCCCGGTACTGGCAGAAGGGCGAGGTCGCCGACGACGGCGTGCCCACCCCGCTGCACCACAGCCGGGTCGTGCGAACCGGAACCCAGGTGACCCTCGTGGGCCACGGTGCGATGGTCGCGCAGCTGCTGCAGGCAGCAGAGGTGGCCGCATCCGAGGGCACGAGCGTCGAGGTCGTCGACCTGCGCTCGCTCGCCCCCATCGACTACGCCCCGCTCGTCGAATCGGTGCAGAAGACCGGTCGGCTCGTTGTGGCGCAGGAAGCGCCCGGCAACGTCTCGGTCGGGTCGGAGGTCGCGGCGACGGTCGCCGAGCGCGCCTTCTACTCGCTCGAGGCGCCCGTGCTGCGGGTCTCGGGTTTCGACACCCCGTTCCCGCCCGCCAAACTCGAGGGTGTCTACCTTCCGGATGTGGACCGCATCCTGGAGGCGGTCGACCGCGCCCTCGCCTACTGACCCACCCCCCGCTGTTCACCCACTGAGGAGGCCCCGTGGCCCACGCAGAGTTCCCGCTGCCGGATGTCGGCGAAGGCCTCACCGAGGCGGAGATCGTCGCCTGGAAGGTCAAGCCCGGTGACCAGGTGACCGTCAACCAGGTGCTCGTCGAGATCGAGACCGCCAAGTCGCTCGTCGAACTGCCGAGCCCGTTCGCCGGCACCGTGACGGAACTGCTCGCCGAGGAGGGTGCGACCGTCGAGGTGGGCGCGCCCATCATCCGCGTCGACTCCGTCGGCGGCACGATCGAGCTGCAGGCCCCCGCGAACGACTCCGAGAGCCTCGGCACCGTATCCGACCCGGGCACGATGGGCTCGCGGCCCGAAGCCGAGGATGCCGCATCCGGCTCGGTGCTCGTGGGCTACGGCTCCAAGGGGGGTCACACCGCCACGCGCCGTCGGCGTCCCGGCGCGGCTGTGCCCGTCCCGGGTGCACCCGGTGCTGCGTCGTCGGCGCCCGCGCCTGCGCGCGTCGCCCCGCGCCTGCCCGGCGCGCAGGTGCTCGCCAAGCCGCCCATCCGCAAGCTCGCGAAGGACCTCGACGTCGACCTGGCCGAGGTGACCGCGACCGGACCCGGCGGCGAGGTGCTGCGCGAGGACGTCATCCGTCAGGCGCAGCAGGCGAGCGTGTTCCGCAACATCCAGACGCCCGCCTGGCCCACCGAGCGCGAGGAGCGCATCCCCGTCAAGGGCGTGCGCAAGGCGACGGCGCAGGCGATGGTCGCGTCCGCCTTCACCGCGCCGCACGTGTCGGTGTTCACCGACGTCAACGCCACCCGCACGATGGAGTTCGTCAAGCGCCTCAAGGCCTCGCCCGACTTCGCGGGGGTGCGGGTGAGCCCGCTGCTCGTGATGGCGAAGGCCGTGATCTGGGCGGTGCGCCGCAACCCCACGGTGAACTCCTGCTGGACCGACGAGGAGATCATCGTGCGGCACTTCGTGAACCTCGGCATCGCCGCCGCGACGCCGCGCGGCCTCATCGTGCCGAACGTCAAGGACGCACAGGACCTCTCGCTGCTCGAGCTCGCGCAATCGCTCGAACAGCTCACGCTCGTGGCCCGCGAAGGCAAGACCCAGCCGGCCGACATGTCGAACGGCACCATCACGATCACCAACCTCGGCTCGTTCGGCATGGACACCGGCACGCCGATCCTGAACCCCGGCGAGGTGGCGATCGTGGCGCTCGGCACCATCAAGCAGAAGCCGTGGGTGGTCGACGGCGAGGTGCGCCCGGCCTACGTCACCACGGTGGGTGCCTCGTTCGATCACCGAGTGGTGGACGGGGATGTGGCGTCGCGCTTCACCGCCGACGTCGCCTCGGTGCTCGAGGAGCCGGCGCTGCTGCTGGATTGACACGGGGCCCCTCGACGCTTCGCGGGGGAGCGGATTCGGTTTCCGGACGCATGCCCCCGCGTATCGC
>SMFF01000638.1_pt1 | contig 10973 bp, 12 predicted proteins | sample 2456181 | NCBI WGS metagenome assembly SMFF01 (sample SAMN10132611, study PRJNA489261) | soil metagenome | isolation source: day120 antibiotic-loamy sand soil ammended with raw manure from dairy cow... | place: USA | collected 2015-04-01
CGCAGAGCGGTCGCCACTCCGCTGCCTCGGCACCGTCGCGCGCCATCCCGGTGTCGACGTGCAGGTGCACGAGCGCCCGACGACCGACCCGGGCGGCGGCGGTCGCGAAGGCGCCGAGGTGCGCGATGCTCGGCACGGCGAGCTCGATGTCGTTGCGGATCGCCGACGCGGCGTCGGCGTCGACGGGGTTGAGCCAGCTGAGGATCGGCGCCGACACCCCTGCCCAGCGCAGCGGCAGCGCCTCCTCGATGCCGGCGACGCCGAGGCGTGTGGCGCCCGCGTCGAGGGCACGCAGCGCGGCGTGCCCGTGCCCGAACCCGTCGGCCTTGACGACCGCCATGAGCGTCGCGTCGGTGGCGGCGGCGAGTCGGCGCGTGTTCTCGGCGATCGCGTCGCCGTGGATGCGCAGGGTGGCGTGGGGTTGCATGTCGGAAGACCTCCACGCTTCACGCTAGGCAGGGGGGTCGAGCCGGGCGTCAGCCGGGAGGATGAGCGGCGCTGCTCAGGGGATGATCCTCAGATCCAGCTGCGGAACCAGTAGTGCAGCTGCAGGAACCACACCGGCATCGGCATGCCCGTCCACAGCGGAAGGAAGAACAGCGAGAGCAGCGCCACGAGCGCGAGGTAGACCCCGACCGTCGTGAGGCCCGCGAGGCGGCGGCGTTCGACATCCGTGCGGGGACCCGCCACGGCGGCGAGGGCCATCGTGAGCCCCAGCACGAGGTAGGGCTCGAAGGCGATCGTGTAGAACTGGAAGACCGTGCGGCTCAGGTAGGCGAGCCACGGCAGGTAACCCGCCGCGACACCCGTGAGGATGAAGGCCTCGGGCCAGACGCGTTGCCCCGCGCGCAGCCGCAGCACGATGCGCACGCACAGGTAGCCGAGAGCCGCGGTGGCGCCCCACCAGATGAGCGGGTTGGCGATCTCGAGGATCGCTTCGGCCACCCCGTCGCCGAGGTTCTCGTAGTGCATGCTCGTGGGGCGCACGAGGAAGAGCCAGGTGAGCGGGTTCGACATGTAGTCGTGGTGCGCCTGCAGGCCCGCGTTGAAGTTGTAGATCGACACCTGGTAGTGCCACCAGTTCTGCAGCGCGTGCGGCACCCAGGCGAGGGCGCCCGTCCAGGCCTCGCCGCCCTGCTGCTCGATCCAGTGGCGGTAGTAGCCAGCGTCGCTCGCGAACCAGCCCCACCAGCTCGCGACGTAGACGACGAGGGCGAGCGGCACGAGCAGCACGAAGCGGCGGCGCAGGAAGGCATCCGACACCACCGTGTAGATGCCGAACACGGCGAGGAAGAAGAAGCCGTTCCACTTGATGCTCGCTGCGCTCCCGAACGCGAGGGATGCCGCGAGCAGCCAGGGGCGCCACCACAGCACGGGCCCCCAGTGGGTCGGCCGGCCCTGGCCCGCGCGATGCTCGAGCCACGCGTCGAGGCGGCGGCTCGCCCAGGCGCGGTCGAGGAGTGCGAAGTACGCGCCGAGCAGGGCGAAGAAGGCGACCGGGGTGTCGAGCAGCGACACCCGGCTCATGACGATCGCGTTGCCGTCGATCGCGAGCAGGGCGCCCGCCACGACGACCATCGTCGTCGAGGTGAACAGGTGGCGCGCCACGAGCATGGTGAGCCCAACGAGCAGGATGCCGACCACGGCGACGCCGACGCGCCAGCCGAACGCGCTGTCGGTGCCGAACGCGGCCATGCCGGCCGCGATGATCCACTTGCCGAGCGGGGGATGGGCGATGAACGAGCCCGTCGTGTAATAGGTGTCGGGGTCGCCCGCGGCGAAGGCGGCATTCGCGTCGTCGGGCCAGCGGGCCTCGTAGCCGAGATGGGCGAGCGCGTAGGCGTCTTTCACGTAGTACGTCTCGTCGAAGACGATCTGCTGCGGATGCTCGAGGCCGATGAGACGCGTCGCCGCCGCGATCACGAGCACCGCGGCGGGTCCGCCCCAGTCCCACAGGCGGCGCAGGCGCGGGTCGGCCATCCAGCGCTGCCACGCGTCGTCGAGTCGCGAGCCGGTGCGCTCGGGCGGCTGCGGGCCGGTGCCGTGCAGCGCGCGCTCGAACTCGGCCGCGCGCTCACTCATGCCGGAATCGTAGCCGGGGTGCCGCATCCGCTCCCTGGGTGCCGCGGGCGCCCGTTGGGTGCCGCCGGCGTCCCCGCCATCCGCCCGCCCCTTTGTCGAAAATGCAGGAGTCGCCGATGCCGATGCCTGAGTTCTCGGGCCCGCGCGGCTCGACACGCCCGGGAACTCCTGCATTTTCGACATAGCGGGGAGCGGGAGCGGGGGAGGATGGGCGGGTGATCATCCTCGCGGCGACGCCCATCGGCAATCTCGGCGACGCCTCGCGCCGGCTCGTGGAGGCGCTCGAGAACGCCGAGGTGATCGCCGCGGAGGACACCCGCACGACCGTGCAGCTGCTGCGCGCGCTCGGCATCGAGAACCGCCCGCGCCTGATCGCGCTGCACGAGCACAACGAGACGGCGAAGGCCGCCGAGCTCGTCGAGCTGGCCCGAGACGGCGACCTGCTCGTGCTCTCGGATGCCGGCATGCCCACGATCTCCGACCCCGGCTTCCCGCTCGTCGCGGCGGCAGCGGATGCGGGGGTCACCGTGACCGCGATCCCCGGCCCCAGTGCGGTGCTCACGGCGCTCGCGGTGTCGGGCCTGCCGACCGACCGCTTCTGCTTCGAGGGCTTCCTGCCGCGCAAGGGCCGCCTCGCCGCCCTCCGCCCGCTCGCCGCCGAGACCCGCACGATCGTCTTCTTCGAGTCGCCGCACCGCATCGCGGATGCGCTCGCGGATCTCGCGACGGCGTTCGGCGCCGAGCGCCGCGCCGCGGTGTGCCGCGAGCTCACCAAACTGCACGAGGAGGTCGCCCGCGGAACCCTCGCCGAGCTCGCGGAGCGCTTCGCCGACGGCACCCGCGGGGAGATCGTGATCGTGGTGGCCGGCGCCGGGCCCGCCACCGTCTCCTTCGACGACGCGCTCGCGCAGGTGCGCGCCCTCACGGCATCCGGGGTTCGACTCAAGGAGGCGACCGCCGAGGTCGCCGAGGCGACCGGTCTCTCGCGCCGCGAACTCTACGAGGCGGCGCTCAAGAGCTGACGCGCCCCACCGCCGCGCGGAGTGCGGCATCCTCGGGCCCCGCCACCGGGTCATCGAGCGACGCCACGAACACCGCGACGACCCGCCCCGCCACCCCCGCGTCGAGCAGGGAGCGGAAGGTGTCGCGCCACATCCACAGGTTCGGATGCTGCACTTCAGTGCAGGCCTCGGCCGGCTCGAGTCGTTGGATCATGAGGTCGAGCGCCGCACGCGACACCTCGAGCACGCATGTGCCGCGCCGGTAGCCGAGCACAGCCGAGGCGATCGCGCCCGGCAGCAGGTGTTCGTCGGTGTTGACGATCGGGAAGTGCTCGGCCCGCGGCTCCTCGCCGAGCGGCACGAAACCGATGCCGTTCGCGGCCGGACGTTCCCATCCGCTCAGCGAGGCGATGATGCGGGTGCGTGCCGCGATGATCTCGTCGAGGGTCCGCCAGTGCTCCATCGGGGCAGGTTACCGGCCCCGGTCACACGACGGCGCTCCCAACTAGACTCGAGGCCATGCCATCCGGCGAGAGCTTCTTCATCACGACGCCCATCTTCTATGTGAACGATGTGCCCCATATCGGGCACGCCTACACCGAGGTGGCCGCCGACGTGCTCGCCCGCTGGCACCGTCAGGCGGGCGACGACACCTGGCTGCTCACCGGAACGGATGAGCACGGCCAGAAGATCCTGCGCACCGCGGTCGCGAACGGCGTCGAGCCGAAGCAGTGGGCTGACCGTCTTGTCGAATCCGCCTGGCTGCCGCTGCTCGAGACGATCGACATCGCCAACGACGACTTCATCCGCACCACCGAGGCACGCCACGAGGACGCCGTCGCCCTCTTCCTGCAGAAGCTCTACGACGACGGGTTCATCTACTCGGGCGAGTACGAGGGCTACTACTGCGTGGGCTGCGAGGAGTACAAGCAGCTCGACGACCTGGAGCTCACCGAGGTGGGCGACTACGCCGGCCAGCTGGTGTGCCGCATCCACTCCCGTCCGGTCGAGGTGCTGCGCGAGAAGAACTACTTCTTCTCGATGAGCCAGTTCCAAGACGCGCTGCTCGACCTCTACGAGACGCGCCCCGACTTCGTGCAGCCCGAGAGCGTGCGCAACGAGATCGTGCAGTTCGTGCGGCAGGGTCTCTCGGACCTCTCGATCTCGCGCTCGAGCTTCGACTGGGGCATCAAGGTGCCGTGGGATCCGTCGCACGTCGTGTACGTGTGGTTCGACGCCCTGCTGAACTACGTCACGGCCGTCGGCTACGGCACCGACGACGAGCAGTTCGCTCGGCGCTGGCCCGCCTACCACCTCGTCGGCAAAGACATCGCGCGCTTCCACGCCGTGATCTGGCCGGCCATGCTCATGGCCGCGGGCCTGCCGGTGCCGCACAAGGTGTTCGGACACGGCTGGCTGCTCGTGGGCGGCGAGAAGATGTCGAAGTCGAAGCTCACGGGCATCGCCCCGCAGCAGATCACCGACACCTTCGGCTCCGACGCGTTCCGCTACTACTTCCTGCGGGCGATCACCTTCGGCCAGGACGGCTCGTTCAGCTGGGAGGACCTCTCGGCCCGCTACCAGTCCGAGCTCGCCAACGGTTTCGGAAACCTCGCCTCGCGCGTGCTGGCCATGGTCGGCAAGTACTACGAGGGGGTCGTGCCGGCGCCCGCGGAGTACACGGATGCCGACCTGCAGATCCAGCGCACGGTCGCGGATGCCGCATCCGCCGCCGACGCCGCGATCGAGCGGTTCGCGATCCACGAGGCAATCGCCGACATCTGGACGATCGTCGACGAGCTGAACGGCTACATCACCGCGCGGGAGCGGTGGGCGCTCGCCAAGGACGACGCGAACCGCGCGCGCCTCGGCACCGTGCTGTACACGACATCCGAGGGGCTGCGGGCGCTCGCGGTGCTGCTCGCGCCCGTCATGCCGAAGGCGACGGCGAAGCTGTGGCACGCACTCGGCGTCGACGAATTGCTGGGGGCGCTCGAGGCGCAAGGTATCCGCGAGGCCGGAGCCTGGGGTGCGCTCACGCCCGGCACCGCGATCCGCCCGCTCGAGGCGCTCTTCCCCCGTATCGACGAGGCCGACGCGTCGGCCACCGGAGCGGCGTGACGGATCCGTTCCTGCGCGCGAGGGAGGCTCCGGAGGGGCCGCCCCGGGACTACCCGCCCCTTCCGGAGGCGCTCGTCGTGCCGGTGTACGACAATCACACGCACCTCGACCCTTCGACAGGCTCAGGGCGGCGGATCGCCGACGGGGGCGAGCCGCTCGATTACCGGGAGCACCTCGACCGGGCGTCGAGCGTCGGGGTGAAGGGCGTCGTGCAGGTCGGCACCGACCTCGCCACCTCGCGCTGGAGCGCCGAGATCGCCGCGCTCGAGCCGCGCGTGCTCGCGGCGGTGGCGTTGCATCCGAACGACGTGCCCGAACTGCTCGAGAAGGGGCTGCTCGACGAGCACCTCGCGGGAATCGACGAGCTCGCCGCGCGCCCCCGCGTGCGGGCGATCGGCGAGACGGGGCTCGACTTCTTCCGCACCGACGAGTCGGGTCGCGACGCGCAGTACCGCTCCTTCGAGGCGCACATCGAGCTCGCGAAGCAGCATGATCTGGCGCTGCAGATCCACGATCGCGATGCACACCGCGAGGTCGTCGAGACGCTCGACCGGGTCGGGGCGCCCGAGCGCGTCGTGTTCCACTGCTTCTCGGGCGATGCCGACTTCGCCGAGCTCGTCGCCGACCGCGGCTGGTACCTCTCCTTCGCCGGCACCGTCACCTTCAAGAACGCACCCGCCCTGCGCGAGGCGCTCGAGGTGATCCCGCGTTCACGCATCCTGATCGAGACGGATGCGCCGTATCTGACGCCCGTGCCCTTCCGCGGGCGTGCGAACGCGCCCTACCTCATCCCACACACGCTGCGGGCGATGGCCGCGCACCTCGGAACGGATGCGTCGATGCTCGCCGCGCTCATCACGTCGAACACCGAAGCGGTGTACGGGCACTGGGACGACGAGCCCGTCGACGCGCCTCCCGGGCCGTTCGAACCGCCCGGAACCTTCGGCGGAGGCCAGAAGTGACCTCCGTTCCTAGCGCCAGCGCGCTGCTCGGGCCCGCCGAGATCCGCGACCTCGCCGACGCACTCGACCTGCAGCCCACCAAGAAGCTCGGGCAGAACTTCGTGGTCGACGGCAACACGGTGCGCAAGATCGTGCGTGCCTCGGGCATCGCGCAGGGCGAGCACGTCGTCGAGGTGGGCCCGGGGCTCGGCTCGCTCACCCTCGGCCTGCTCGAAGCGGGCGCGCGCGTCACGGCGATCGAGATCGACAGGCGGCTCGCGGAGCAGTTGCCGCGCACGGTCGACACGATGCAGCCGGGGGCGCCGCTCGAGGTGATCGCGGCGGATGCGCTGCGTATCGACGGCGTCGCGAGGGAGCCGACCGCCCTGGTCGCCAACCTGCCCTACAACGTCTCGGTGCCCGTGCTGCTGCACCTGCTGCACGTCGTGCCGAGCCTCACGAGCGCACTCGTCATGGTGCAGGCCGAGGTCGGGCACCGCCTCGCGGCGGCTCCCGGTTCGCGGGTCTACGGCTCACCGAGCGTCAAAGCCGCCTGGTACGGCGACTGGTCGATCGCCGGCACCATCAGCCGGCAGGTGTTCTGGCCGGTACCGAACGTCGACTCGGTGCTCGTCGGCTTCCGCCGCGGCGAGCTGCCCGGAACGGATGCCGAACGACGTGCCACCTTCGCCCTCGTCGACGCCGCGTTCGGCCAGCGGCGCAAGATGCTGCGTCAGGCGCTCGCGGATGCCATGGGCGGCTCGGCTGCGGCATCCGCCGTTCTCGAGGCGGCCGGGGTGGATCCGACCATGCGCGGCGAGCAGCTCACGGTCGGCGACTTCCTGGCGGTCGTGCGCGCGCAGTAGAGATCACCGCGCGCAAGCGGCCGTGACCGTGGCGTCAGACCAACCGTTCCACCTCCCTTAGGGTGGAGCAATGACCACCTCCGGGCGCGCTTCGGTGCACGTCAAGGCGCCGGGGAAGATCAACGTCTTCCTCAAGGTGGGGGCCCTCGACGACGACGGGTATCACGACGTCGCGATCGCCTATCAGGCCGTCTCGCTGTGCTACCCGGGCGGCGCCCGCATCCGCATCGAGAAGCACGTTCCGGTCACGGGCGGCATGGGCGGCGGGTCGGCGGATGCCGCGGCCACCCTGGTCGCGTGCGACGCGCTGTGGGGCACCGAGTTGCCGCGCGAGGAGTTGCTCGACCTCGCCCGTCAGCTGGGCGCGGACGTGCCGTTCGCACTCACGGGCGGCACCGCGATCGGAACGGGCCGTGGCGACGAGCTCTCCCCGGCCCTCGCGCAGGGCACCTTCCACTGGGTGCTCGCCCTCGCCGATTTCGGCCTCTCGACTCCCGCGGTCTACGCCGAGCTCGACGCGCACCGCGCGCGGCACGCACAGGACATCTTCCCGGCCGACCTGCGCCCCAGCGTCGACGCGGGCGTGCTGCACGCGCTGCGTGCGGGCGACGCCCACATGCTCGCCGAGGCTCTGCACAACGATCTGCAGGCACCGGCGCTGCACCTCGAGCCCTCGCTCGCCGACGTGCTCGAGCTCGGCGAGCAGAACGGCGCTCTGGCGGGGGTCGTGTCGGGTTCGGGGCCGACCGTCGCGTTCCTCGCGGCGGATGTCGACTCGGCCCTCGAGCTACAGGTCGCGCTTTCGGCGTCGCGGCTCAACGTCGTGCGCGCCACGGGCCCCGTGCACGGGGCGCGCATCGTCGGGGACTGAGTCCCGCGACGAGGTGAAGGCGGGCCTCTTCAAGGGGCTCTCGCATCCGCTGCGCATCCGCCTGCTCGAACTGCTCGCCGACGGCGCGGAGCACGGGGTGGGCGAGCTTCAGGAGGCGACCGGCCTCGAGGCCTCGCACCTCTCGCAGCACCTCGCCGTGCTGCGCCGTCAGCGTCTCGTGGTCTCGGAGCGGCGCGCGAGCAACGTCTACTACCGGCTCGCCTTCCCGGAAGTCGCCGAACTGCTGGCCGTCGCGCGCGGCCTGCTCGGCTCGATCGTCGCGGGCGATCTCGCGCGGGCGGCCGACATGGCCTCGTTGCCGGAGCTGCCACGATGACCGCCGTCGGCAAGCGGATACGCGCGCTGCTGCCCACGGCATCCGACTATGCGCCGCTGCGGCGTTCCTGGCGCGGCGACCTGCTCGCCGGCATCACGGTCGGCATCGTCGCGTTGCCGCTCGCTCTCGGCTTCGGCATCTCGTCGGGCGCGGGAGCCGAGGCGGGCATCATCACGGCGATCGTGGCGGGAATCGTCGCCGCGGTGTTCGGCGGCTCCCATGTGCAGGTGTCGGGGCCGACCGGCGCGATGGTCGTCGTGCTTGCGCCCATCGTGGCCAGCCACGGCATCGGGGCGGTCGCGCTCGTGAGCCTCATGGCGGGCGTCATCGTGCTCATCGCGGGGGCGCTGCGACTCGGGCGCGCGGTGTCGTTCATCCCGTGGCCGGTGATCGAGGGATTCACCTTCGGCATCGCCGTCATCATCTTCCTGCAGCAGGTTCCCGCCCTCACGCGTGCAGAGGTCGCGGGTGCCTCCCACACGAACGTCGTCGTGACGGCGGTCGAGGCGCTCGCGAACGCCGACGGCAGCTACCTGCTGTGGGCCCTCGCGGCCGTCGCCGTGGTGGCCGCCTGCATGCTGCTGCTGCCGCTCGGGCACCGCGCGATCCCGGCCTCGCTCGTCGGCATCGCGCTCGTGACGTGAATGCGGCGCTGCTGGGTGAACTCGCGCTCCCGGCCCTCACGGTCGCGGCGCTGGCCGCCATCGAGTCGCTGCTCGCGGCGCGGGTGGCCGCGTCGCTCGCCGACACCGGTCCCTACGATCCCGATCGCGAACTCGTCGGCCAGGGCCTCGCCTCGGTCGCCGCCGGCCTCTTCGGCGGCATGCCGGCCACGGGTGCCATCGCCCGCACGGCCGTCAGCGTGCGTGCCGGTGCCCGCACCCGCGTCGCCGCCGTAGCGCACGCGCTCGTGCTGCTGCTCGTCGTGCTGGTCGCGGCGCAGCCGGTGGGGCTCATCCCGCTGGCCGCCCTTTCGGGCGTGCTCATGGTCACCGCGGTGCGGATGGTGCACCTCACGACCGTGCGCAGCATCCTGCGTTCCACGCGCGCCGATGCGATCGCCTTCGTCGTGACGGCCGTCGTGACGATCTCCGTCGACCTCATCGTCGCGGTCGTGATCGGCATCGTGGTGGCGGGCATCTTCGCGATCCGCAGCCTGTCGCGCGCGACGGGCGTGACGCGTGAGGCCCTGCAGGGCGAGCCGGTCGCCGGCGACGAGCGCATCGCGATCGTGCGCCTCGACGGGCCGTTGTTCTTCGCGGCCGCCGACCGGGTGGCCGACACGGTGAACGCGCTGGACGACGTCTCGGTCGTGATCCTGCGCATGTCGCAGCTCGAGCTCGTCGACGCCACCGGGGCCCATGTGCTCTCCGAGATCGTTCATCGCCTCGAGTCGCGCGGCATCACGGTGCTCATCAAGGGCGTGCGGGAGGGGCACGTCGAGCTGTTCCGCACGGTGGGGGTGCTGAAGGCGCTGCGGCACCACAAGCATCTCTTCGCCGAGTTGCCGGATGCGATCGAGCACGCGCGCAGCCACGTCGCACGTGAGCGGGCGGTCGGCTGACGCGAGTCGCGGTATTGCACAATAGTGATGTTGATAGCACTATTGTTCAATTTCAGGCACAATAGTGTCGTGCGACTTCAGTTCCCCTTTGGGGTGGTCACGCCTACGACCGACGGCGATGTGCTCGCCGTGCTCGCGACGAGTCGGTCCGAGTACACCGGCAGCCAGTTGAACGCGCTCATCCCGAGCCGGTCGCACAACGGTATCCGGAAGGTCGTCGAGCGGCTCGCCGAGCAGGGCATCGTGCTGACGCGCGAGATCGGACGCACGCGCAGCTACGCGCTCAACGACGAACATCTGCTCGCGGACGCGCTTCGCGAGATCGCCGACGCGCGCCGGCTCCTTCTCGTCCGACTCGGTTCCGCTGTCGAGGCCTGGACCGAGCCGCCGCTACTGGGTGTGTTGTTCGGCTCGGCGGCGCGCGGCGACATGCGCCTGGACAGCGACCTCGATCTACTGCTCGTTCGACGCACGGGAACGGGCGACGATGAATGGGAGTCCGCCGCAGCCGAACTCACCACGCGAGCCAGTCTCTGGACGGGCAACGACGCGCGGATCGTAGATCTGGATGAGCAGGATCTGCGTTCCACCGCGCATCGTCCGCTGCTCGAATCCGTCGCGCGTGAGGGACTCACCTTCTTCGGTGACCCGGCTGTGATCTCCCGCGCGGTGGCAGGCCCACACCCATGAGCCCCCGACCGGGCCGCGTGCTCCGCGCGTCGGCTGAGATCACACGTGAACGCCGCACACGCGCCATCGAGTTCTGGCAATCCGCCGAGGACTTGCGCGATCTCGATGGGGACGGGAACAGCATCGTCTCGCTTTACGTGCTCGCGGGCGTCGCGGCGTCGGATGCGATCTGCGGCGCGCGGCTCGGGGAGTACGCCCAAGGCGAGAATCATGCCGACGCGCTCGCAGTATTGAAGCGTGCGGACCCCACGTTGGTCGCGTCGCTCCAGCGCCTGCTGAGCAGGAAGACCGAGTGGGCGTACGGCGGAGCCGGCGTCTCTGCATCGCGGATCGAAAGTGCGAGGACCGCGGCGACCCGGCTCGTGGAGGCCGCACGACGAAGCACCCGCGCCTAGGCTCGTAGCGATGGCACACCTGCTCGGCGCCGAAGGCATCTCGCTCTCCTTCCCCACGAAAGACGTCTTCGACGACGTCACGGTGGGGCTCGACGAGGGCGACCG
>SMFF01000672.1_pt1 | contig 10953 bp, 8 predicted proteins | sample 2456181 | NCBI WGS metagenome assembly SMFF01 (sample SAMN10132611, study PRJNA489261) | soil metagenome | isolation source: day120 antibiotic-loamy sand soil ammended with raw manure from dairy cow... | place: USA | collected 2015-04-01
TCGCCACGTCGGCCGCATCGAAGATCTCGCCGACCTCGCCGCCGAGCTCGGCTTCGACCGCGACGACGTCATCCGCTCGCTCGAGGCCGACGAGCACCTCGCCGACGTGCGGGAGGATCAGGCCGTCGCCCAGGACTTCGGCATCCAGGGGGTGCCGTTCTTCGTCATCGACCGCAAGTACGGCGTCTCGGGCGCGCAGGAGTCGGCGACCTTCGCCGAGGTGCTCCGCCAGGTGGCCGCCGAGAAGGACGCCGAGAAGGCGGATGCCGAGGTCGCGTCGTGAGCGGGCTCATTCCGCTCGGCGACCCCGACGCGGTCGCCTGCGAGGGCGACGTGTGCGAGGTGCCGGCACGTCCGCCTCAGCACACGTCAGCTGGTTGAGGAGGCGCGCAGCGCCGTCGCGAAACCACCGTGCCCGTGCCCCGCGGTGGTGGCTTCGAGACGCGCCCGCTGCGCGGTCGCTCCTCAGCCAGCTCGAGGGGATGCGCCTCTACTCGGCGGTGGGGCGGGTGGGCGCCGGCTCCGAGATGTCGGCGACCGTCGCACCGAGCCCCGCGATGAGGGCGTCGGCGTCCACGAACAGGCTCGCCCCGTGCTCGCCCGCGCCCATCGAGACGCGCCGACCGACGATCCGCTCGTCGACGTAGACGGGCCACGCCGTGGTCGAGCCGAGCGGCGTGATCGTGCCGCGCTCATAGCCGGTCGCCTCGAGCGCGACCGCGGCATCTGGCAACTGCAGCTTGTTGACGCCCACGAGCGCGCGGAGCTTCGGCCAGGAGATCACGCGGTCGCCCGGGATCTCGGCGAAGAGGAACGTGCCGTCGCTGCGCTTCACCACGAGCGACTTGACGATGTCGGCAGGCGTGATCCCGAGCAGCGCTGCCGCCTCCTCGAGCGACGCTGCCGCAGGCCGGTCGATGACCTCGATCTCGATGCCGCGGGCGGCCGCATCCGCCGCGACGCGTTCGCGTCCTGCGCCCATGTCCGGTCTCCTCACGGGGTGATCTGAAAGAATCGAGGGGATGTCCACCCTATTCGCGCCCCCGGCCCCCGCGCTCGAGATCGGCCCGCTGCGTCTCGACGTGCCGGTCGTGCTCGCGCCCATGGCGGGCATCACCAACACCGCGTTCCGGCGCCTGTGCCGCGAGTACGGTGCGGGGCTCTACGTCTCCGAGATGATCACGAGCCGTGCGCTCGTCGAGCGCACCCCCGAGTCGATGCGCCTCATCAAGCATCACGAGTCCGAGACGCCGCGCTCCATCCAGCTCTACGGCGTCGACCCCGCCACGATGCGCGAAGCCGTCACGATGCTCGTGGCCGAGGATCGCGCCGACCACATCGACCTCAACTTCGGCTGCCCGGTGCCGAAGGTCACCCGCAAGGGCGGGGGAGCGGCGCTTCCCTGGAAGCTCGACCTGTTCCGCGGCATCGTCGAGGCGGCCGTGCAGGCGGCGGGCCCGCTGCCGCTCACCGTCAAGATGCGCAAGGGCATCGACGCCGACCACCTGACCTACCTCGAGGCGGGTCGCATCGCCGAGGGCGCCGGCGCCGCTGCCGTCGCCCTGCACGCCCGTACGGCCGCCGACTTCTACTCCGGGCACGCCGACTGGGACGCCATCGCGACCCTCAAGCAGACCGTCACGAGCATCCCGGTGCTCGGCAACGGCGACATCTGGAGCGCCGCGGATGCCGTGCGCATGGTCGAGCAGACCGGATGCGACGGCGTCGTGGTCGGGCGAGGCTGCCTTGGGCGACCATGGTTGTTCGGCGACCTCGCCGCAGCCTTCACCCAGCGTCAGATGGTTGAGGAGCGCCGCGCCGCAGGCGCGACGCGTCTCGAAACCAGCGCCACCGCGCAACCCACCCTCGGCGAGGTCGCCTTCGCTTTCCGCCGTCACGCCGAGCTGCTCATCGACTTCTTCGACGGCGACGAGACGCGGGCGTGCCGCGACATCCGCAAGCACGTGGCCTGGTACTTCAAGGGCTACGCGGTCGGCGGCGAACTGCGCGCGGCGCTCGCCCAGTCCTCGAGCCTCGCCGAGATCGACGAGCTGCTCGGCCGCCTCGACCCCGACCAGCCGTACCCCGGCGCCGACGCCGAGGGGCAGCGCGGACGCGCCGGAACCCCCAAGCAGCCGGCCCTCCCCGAGCACTGGCTCGAGTCCCGCGAGCTGCACGACACGCACCGCACGCAGCTCACCGAGGGCGAAGGCGACACGAGCGGTGGGTGAGCTCCCGCCGGGCTACAGCGCCGCCGACGCCGAGCGGATGCTGCCGGAGCAGCACTCCACCCGCCGCAGCGATTTCGCGCGCGACCGGGCCCGCATCCTGCATTCGAGCGCGCTGCGCCGACTCGCCGTCAAGACCCAGGTGCTGAGCCCGACCGCGGGGCTCGACTTCGCCCGCAACCGCCTCACGCACTCGCTCGAGGTCGCCCAGGTCGGTCGCGAGCTCGCGGCGAACCTCGGCCTCGACCCCGACGTCGTCGACACGGCGTGCCTCGCGCACGACCTCGGGCATCCGCCCTACGGCCACAACGGCGAGCGCGCGCTCAACGACTGGGCGGCCGACATCGGCGGCTTCGAGGGCAACGCGCAGACGCTGCGCCTGCTCACCCGCCTCGAGCCGAAGGTCTTCGACGCCGATGGCCGCGCCTACGGCCTCAACCTCACGCGTGCGAGCCTCGATGCGAGCTGCAAGTACCCCTGGCCGGAGCAGGAGGGCATCCCCGACCCCTCTGGCCGCAGCAAGTTCGGCTTCTACGCGGATGACACCCCCGCGTTCGCCTGGTTGCGCGCCGGTGCGCCGCCGCGCGTGCGGTGCATCGAGGCGCAGGTCATGGATCTCTCCGACGACATCGCGTACTCCGTGCACGACTTCGAAGACGCCATCATCACGGGCTACCTCGACGTGCGAGCCCTGTCCGCCCGCGTCGATCACGATGACCTCGTGGAGAGCATGGTGGAGTGGATCGGGGGAGAGCTCGATCACGACACCCTCATCGCGGCCTTCGACCGTCTCGACAGCCTGCCCGACTGGATCGAGGACTGGGACGGCTCGCGCCGCGCCCAGGCGCGTCTGAAGAACCTCACCTCGCAGCTCATCGGGCGCTTCGCCCGGCGCGCCGTGCGCGCCACCCGCGAGGCGTACGCACAGGATGCGCTCGCGCGCTTCGGAGCGGATGTCGTGGTGCCGATCGAGACGCAGGCCGAGATCGCGGTGCTGAAGGGCATCGTCGCCGCGAACGTCATGTCGACGAACGCCCGCAAGCCGATCTACGAACGACAGCGCGGCATCCTCAAGGAGCTCGCCGACGCACTCTGGGCCGACCCCTCGCACCTCGACGCCGGCTTCGCCACCGACTTCGCGGCGGCCGCCGACGACACGGCCCGCAAGCGCGTGATCGTCGATCAGGTCGCCTCGCTCACCGACCCCTCGGCCAATGCCTGGCACGAGCGGTACGCCTGACCAAGCGATATCGACGAGGTCCGGTCCCGCATCAACATCGCCGACATCGTGGGCGACTACGTGACCCTCAAGTCGGCCGGTGTCGGCTCGCTCAAGGGTCTCTGTCCGTTCCACGAGGAGCGCAGTCCGAGCTTCCACGTGCGTCCGGGCGTCGGTCGCTACCACTGCTTCGGATGCGGCGAAGACGGTGACGTCTTCACCTTCCTGCAGCGCATGGATCACGTGAGCTTCCAGGAGGCCGTGGAGCGCATGGCGGCGCGCGCCGGCATCGAGCTGCACTACGAGGACGGGGCGGCCGCGCCCTCCGATCACGGCACCCGCGCGCGTCTGCTGGCGGCGAATGCCGCCGCCGAGCAGTTCTTCCGTGCCCAGCTCGCCGAGCCGGGGGCCCAGCCCGGTCGCGACTTCCTCGGTGGCCGGGGCTTCGACCAGGCCGCGGCCGAGCGTTTCGGCGTGGGCTACGCGCCCAAGTCGTTCGACGCCCTCAAGAACGCCCTCATGAAGGAGGGGTTCAGCCAGGACGATCTGGTCGCCGCGGGCCTGCTCTCCACCGGCGACCGCGGCAACTCCTACGACCGCTTCCGCGGCCGTGTGATCTGGCCGATCCGCGACGTGACGGGGCAGACCGTCGGCTTCGGCGCCCGCAAGCTGTTCGACGACGATCAGGGCCCCAAGTACCTCAACACCCCCGAGACGCTCGTCTTCCACAAGTCGCAGGTGCTCTACGGACTCGATCTCGCGCGCCGCGACATCGCCAAGGGCAAGCAGGTCGTGATCGTCGAGGGCTACACGGATGTCATGGCCTGCCACCTCGCGGGCGTCACGACCGCGGTCGCCACCTGCGGCACGGCGTTCGGTGTCGATCACATCAAGGTCGTGCGCCGCGTGCTCGGCGACCACGCCAACACGGATGTCTCGCAGACCGGCGAGGTGGTGTTCACCTTCGACCCGGATGAGGCGGGCCAGCGCGCCGCGAGTCGCGCCTTCGCGGAGGAGCAGCGCTTCGCCGCTCAGACCTTCGTGGCCGTTCCCCCCGAAGGGCTCGACCCCTGCGACCTGCGCATCCACCGGGGCGACGAGGCGGTGCGCAAGCTCGTGGCCGACCGCAAGCCGATGTTCGAGTTCATGGTGCGTCGCCGGCTCGCCGGGCACGACCTCGAGACGGTCGAGGGGCGGGTGGCGGCCCTGCGCGCGGCCGCGCCGGTGGTGGCCGGCATCCGCGATCCCGCGCTGCGGGGCGGCTACGTGCGCAACCTCGCGGGGTGGCTCGGCATGGACCCCGGCGAGGTCGGCCGTGCGGTCACGAGTGCCGGCAACAGCGCGCGCCGCGCCGATCCGCGCACCGAGGCCGACACCCGGGGAGGGGAGACCGGTCGCACCGAGAACCCGGTTCAGGAGCGACCACGGCAGGCGAGCCTCACCGAGCTGCCGACGGATCCGGTGACCCGCATGGAGCGCGACGCGCTCATGGCGATCCTGCAGTTCCCACAGGCGGTGGGCTCGGCACTCGTGGCCAAGGCCGTCGAGTCGCGCTTCACCAACCAGACGCTCGCGATCGTGCGCGATGCGATCCGCGGGCAGCTCGACGCCCTCGAGTCGCCCGAGTGGCTGCAGCGCGTGGGCGAGGAGGTGCCGCAGGGCTTCGAGTCGCTCGTCACGCAGCTCGGCGTCGCGCCCATCCCCGAGCGTGAGGAGCAGATCGCGACGTACTGCCGTGGAGTCGTCACCTCGCTCGTCGATCGCGACCTGCTGCGGCGCAAGGGGGAGCTGCTGGGTGCCATGCAGCGCGCCCGTGCCGAAGGCGATCACGAACGTGAGTTGTCTCTCAGCCGCGCCTCCGCAGCGCTCGAGAGCGAGCGGCGCGAGCTGCGCGGCGAGTGATTTCTGCGCGGATGCCGCAGCTTCGTGCGCGAGGCGCTCATCCGCGCACGATCCATGCGCGGTGCATTGCAATGGCGTAAACAATCGGGCCACTGCACACCTCGTGGCCGCTCAGGTCGTCACCGCTGTGATAAACCTGAACGTTGGGCGGCTGCGGCTGCCCACACCCTTCACATCCCAAGGAATGAGGTCCACGGACATGGTTTCCGTCACTCACAAGACCCGCGTGCTCGCCGCGTTGACGATCCCCGTCACCGCCGCTCTCGTGCTCGCGGGTTGCGCATCGGACTCCGGCGGCAACGGCGGCGACTCCGAAGGCAGCAGCATCATCGTCGGCACCACCGACAAGGTCACCTTCCTCGACCCGGCCGGTTCGTACGACAACGGCTCGTTCGCCGTCATGAACCAGGTCTTCCCGTTCCTGCTGAACTCGCCGCAGGGCACGGCGGATGTCGAGCCCGACATCGCCGAGTCCGCGGAGTTCAACGAGGACGGCGACTACGTCGTCACCCTCAAGTCGGGCCTCAAGTTCGCCAACGGCAACGACCTGACCTCGTCGGATGTCAAGTTCAGCTTCGACCGCGTCGTCGCGATCAACGCGGAGAACGGCCCGTGGGCCCTGCTCGGCAACCTCGACACCGTCGAGACCCCGGATGACACCACGGTGATCTTCCACCTCAAGAACGGCAACGACCAGACCTTCCCGCAGGTGCTCTCGAGCCCGGCCGGTCCGATCGTCGACGAGGAGACCTTCTCGGCCGACGAGGTCACGAGCGACGACGAGATCGTCAAGGGCGAGGGCTTCGCCGGTCCGTACACGATCGAGAGCTACAAGCTCAACGAGCTCGTCACCTTCGCACCGAACCCCGAGTACAAGGGTGTTCTGGGTGCTCCGAAGAACGACGACGTCACGCTCAAGTACTACGCCGACTCGTCGAACCTCAAGCTCGACGTGCAGGAGGGCAACATCGACGTGGCCTACCGCAGCCTGTCGGCCACCGACATCGCCGACCTGGGCAAGCAGGACTCGGTGAAGATCGTCGACGGCCCCGGTGGCGAGCTGCGCTACATCGTGTTCAACTTCGACACGATGCCGTACGGCGCCAAGACGGGCGAGGCCGACCCGGCGAAGGCTCTCGCCGTGCGCCAGGCGATCGCGGATGTGGTCGACCGCGCCGAGATCGCGACGCAGGTCTACAAGGACACCTACACCCCGGTGTACTCCTTCGTGCCCCAGGGCCTGACGGGCGCCACCGAGGTGCTCAAGGACCTCTACGGCGACGGCGACGGTGGCCCCGACGTCGACAAGGCGAAGGCGACCCTCGAGGCGGCCGGCGTGACCGTGCCCGTCGAGCTGAACCTGCAGTACAACCCCGACCACTACGGTGAGTCGTCGGCCGACGAGTACGCGCTCGTGAAGGACCAGCTCGACTCGAGCGGGCTCTTCACGGTCAACCTCGGCTCGACCGAGTGGACCCAGTACTCGAAGGACCGCACGGCGGACGTCTACCCGCTGTACCAGCTCGGATGGTTCCCGGACTACTCCGACGCCGACAACTACCTGACGCCGTTCTTCGCGACCGACAACTTCCTGTTGAACCACTACAGCAACGCAGAGGTCGACGCGGAGATCTCCGAGCAGCAGACCGAGGTCGACGCCGACAAGCGTCAGGCGCTCATCGAGGACATCCAGGCCAAGGTGGCCGCCGACCTGTCGACCCTGCCGCTGCTGCAGGGCGCGCAGGTGGCCGTCGTCGGCAAGGACATCTCGGGCGCCAAGCTCGATGGTTCGTTCAAGTTCCGCTTCGGTAGCCTGACCAAGGGCTGAGCGAAGCCGAACACGTCCGCACAGGGAACGGGGCGGCCACTCGCTGGCCGCCCCGTTTCTCGTGGCATCGAGGAGAATCTGACGACATGACGACCGTCACAGCCCCGGAAGCGCCCCCCGGCGCAACCCCTGCGGCCCGGAAACGGGTGCGGGGCGGCGGGTTCTGGCGCTACCTGCTGGTGCGCTTCCTGCTGATCATCCCGACGATCTTCATCCTCGTCACGCTCGTGTTCTTCCTCATGCGCCTCACGGGCGATCCGATCACGGCGTCGCTCGGCGACCGCCTCACGCCCGATCAGCTCGCCCAGCGCATCCACGACGCCGGCTACGACCGCCCGATCCTCGTGCAGTATCTCGAGTACCTCGGCAACGTCTTCACCGGCAACTTCGGCAGCTCGATCACCGACGGCCGACCCATCAGCGAGATCCTCTTCACCTACGGCTCGGCGACCCTCGAGCTCGTCATCTACTCGCTCATCGTCGCGTTCATCGTGGGCATCCCGCTCGGCATGGTCGCCGCGTACTTCCGCGACCGCTGGGGCGACGCGGGGCTGCGCGTCTTCGCGATCCTCAGCTACGCCACCCCCGTGTTCTTCGCGGGTCTCGTGCTCAAGCTCATATTCTCGGTGTGGTTGAAGGTGCTCCCGGTCGCCGGGCGCGCCTCCACGCGTACCGAGATCAAGATCCAGGGGCTCGACAGTCAGACCGGCATCTACTTCATCGACGCCCTGCGCACGGGAAGCTCCGCGGCGGTCGCCGACGTGCTCGCGCACGCCGTGCTCCCGGCGCTCACGCTCGGCCTGCTGACCGCGGGCGTCTTCCTGCGTCTCGTGCGCACGAACGTCATCGGCACTCTCTCGCGGGACTACGTGGATGCGGCGCGCTCGCGTGGCGTCGGCGAGTACCGGCTCGTGCGCAAGCACGCGCTCAAGCCCGCACTCGTGCCGATCATCACGGTCATCGGGTTGCAGATCGCGTTGCTGCTCGGCGGCGCGGTGCTCACCGAGACGACCTTCGAATGGAAGGGCCTCGGCTTCCAGCTGGCCGACTACCTCGCCAAGCGCGACTTCGTCGCGGTGCAGGGCATCGTCGCCCTGCTCGCCGTCATCGTCGCGGTCACCAACTTCATCGTCGACATCGTCGCGGCGATCCTCGATCCGCGGGTGAGGTACTGATGAGCGACACGACCTCCGTTCCCACCGTGCACGTGCGGCCGCCGTGGTGGCACCGCCTGCCGATCATCCAGCAGCTGCGGCAGAGCGTCGGCCTGCAGCGCGGGATGCTCGTCGCGGGCCTCGTGATCACCGGCATCTTCGTGGTCGTCGCGATCTTCGCGCCTCTGCTCGCCCCCTACGGGTTCAACCAGCTCCGCGGCCCGGACGGCCTCTTCGGGGCCCAGCAGCCGCCGAGTGCCGACCACCTGCTCGGCACGACGGTCGGGGGCTACGACGTGCTCTCCCGGGTGATCTGGGGTGCGCAGACGGCGCTGCTCGTGATCCTGGTCGCGATCGTGCTCTCGGTGTTCCTCGGTATCGCGCTCGGCCTGCTCTCCGGCTACATCGGCGGGTGGTTCGACCGCATCACGATCGTCATCGCGGACGCCATCTACGCCTTCCCGAGCCTGCTGCTCGCGATCGTCGCGGCGATCGTCATCTCGGGCGGACAGTCGAGCCTGTGGGGTGGCATCTTCGCCGCGGCGGTCTCGATCACGGTGGTGTTCATCCCGCAGTACCTGCGCGTCGTGCGCGCCGAGGTGCTGCGCGTGAAGTCGGAGGCCTTCGTCGAGTCGGCGAAGGTCGTGGGAGCCAGCAACGCGCGCATCATGTTCCGCCACGTGCTGCGCAACTCCACGCGCACGCTGCCGCTCATCCTGACGCTCAACAGCTCCGAGGCGATCCTCACGCTCGCCGGCCTCGGCTTCCTGGGCTTCGGCATCGAGCCGAGCGCCGCGGCCGAGTGGGGCTACGACCTCAACAAGTCGCTCTCGGATGTCACGAGCGGCATCTGGTGGACCTCGATCTTCCCGGGTCTGGCCATCGTGCTCGTGGTGCTGGGCGTCACGCTCATCGGCGAGAGCCTCAACGACCTCGCCGACCCACGGCTGCGTGCCCGGCGCAAGCCGGCCGAGACGCCCGGCCAGGCGGTGGCTGCCGAGCAGCCCGCCGCGGCACCGTTCAGGCGGTGCGCGGCGTCGACCTCGAGGTGCAGCCGGGTGAGGTGCTCGCGATCGTGGGCGAGTCCGGCTCCGGCAAGACCGTGACGGCGCGCAGCATCCTGCGTCTGCTGCCCGAGACGGCGACCGTGAAGGGTGCCGTCATGGTCGGCCCCGAGAACGTCGTGACGCTCGATCAGCGGCGCCTGCGGCAGCTGCGGGGCACGGCCGCGGCGATGATCTTCCAGGAGCCCTCGACGGCGCTCAACCCCGTGTACACGGTCGGATGGCAGCTTGCCGAGGGACTGCGCGCTCACGGCAGGTACACCAAGAAGCAGGCCCGGGCGCACGCGATCGAGATGCTACGGCGGGTGGGCATCCCCGAGCCGGACCGCCGTGTCGACGACTACCCGCACCAGTTCTCCGGCGGACAGAAGCAGCGCATCGTGATCGCGATGGCGCTCGCCCTCGATGCCTCGGTGCTCATCGCCGACGAGCCGACCACCGCGCTCGATGTGACCGTGCAGGCCGAGATCCTCGATCTGCTGCGTCACCTCCGCGACGAGTTCGGCACCGCGATCGTGCTCATCACGCACAACATGGGCGTCGTCGCCGATCTCGCCGACCGCGTCGCGGTCATGTACCAGGGCGAGATCGTCGAGACCGCGCCCGTGCGCGAGCTGTTCGCGGCGCCGGCGCATCCCTACACGCGCAAGTTGCTCGCCGCCGTGCCGCGCGTCGAGCTCGTCGAGCGCGTCGCCCCGCCGGAGGCGGCCACCGAGGCGGTCGTGGAGGCGAGCGGGCTCGAGATCGAGTACCCGGGGCGCCTGGGGCGCAAGGGCTTCAGGGCGGTGCACGGTGTGGATCTCCGGGTCGGTGCCGGCGAGGTCGTCGGCCTCGTGGGGGAGTCGGGTTCGGGCAAGACCACGATCGGGCGCGCGATCGCCGGCCTCACCGCGGTGACCGGTGGCTCGCTGCGGGTGCTCGGTACCGAGATGCGCGGGGTCAAGGAGCGCGAGTTCCGCCCGAAGCGCCGCGAGCTGGGATTCGTGTTCCAAGACCCGGCTACGAGCTTCAACCCGCTGCTCACGATCGCCCAGTGCGTGGCCGAGCCGCTCGTCGTGCACGGCGTGGCGTCATCGCCCGCCGACGCGCGCGACCGCGTCGACGAACTGCTCGACGCTGTGCAGCTCAGCGGCGGCTACGGCGACCGCTTCCCCCACGAGCTCTCGGGCGGTCAGCGGCAGCGGGCGAGCCTGGCGCGTGCCCTCGCGCTCGACCCCAAGCTGCTCATCGCCGACGAGCCCACGAGCGCCCTCGACGTCTCGGTGCAGGCGCGCGTCCTCGAGCTCTTCGAGGAGCTGCAGGAGCGCTTCGGCTTCGCCTCGCTGTTCATCACGCACGACCTCGCTGTGGTCGACCGCATCGCCCACCGCGTTGTCGTGCTGCATCGGGGCGAGATCGCCGAGGAAGGCACGGCGGCCGAGGTGCTGGGAGCGCCGCGCGACCCGTACACACAGCGGCTGCTGGCATCCCTGCCGGTTCCCGACCCGGTGGAGCAGGCGGAGCGCCGCGCCGCTTTCGTCGCTCTGGGAGGCAGCGCGTCATGAATCGCGGGCCGGTC
>SMFF01000242.1_pt1 | contig 10905 bp, 9 predicted proteins | sample 2456181 | NCBI WGS metagenome assembly SMFF01 (sample SAMN10132611, study PRJNA489261) | soil metagenome | isolation source: day120 antibiotic-loamy sand soil ammended with raw manure from dairy cow... | place: USA | collected 2015-04-01
TGACCCATATCCTGCCCACCGTGCTCGGCGAAGCCATCTGGGACCGCCTCACCCAGCAAGCCAAGGCGATCACCCACGCCGCCGCCAGCGCCGCTGAAGAAGCCGCTGCGGCCGGAAACGACACCAACACCGACAATGCCGACGATCCTGATGTGGACGCCGACACCGGCACCCGCACCGGGTCCGACCCACGCACCTTCGACCAGTTACGCTCCGACCTGGCCGCCGAACTGCTCCTCACCGCACAGCCCTCCACCGACGCGGATGCTCCGCACGCGGCCGGAGTTGGTATCCGCGCCGAGGTGGCCATCACCATCCCCGCACTGACCCTCCTGGGTGTCGACACCGAACCGGCCACCATCACCGGGCGCGGCCCCATTGACCTCAACACGGCGAAAGCCTTGGCCGCAGACGCCGACCAGTGGGTACGAGTGATCACCCACCCGGTCACCGGGCTCGTCCTGGCCGCAGACACCTACCGCCCCAGCGAACAACTCAAACGGTTACTCCGGGCTCGAGATCAACGCTGCAGATTCCCCGGCTGCAACCGGGCCGCACACCGCTGCGACATCGACCACACCATCGACTGGCAATACGGCGGAAAAACCATCCCCGAGAACCTCGCCAACCTCTGCCGCGGACACCACACCCTCAAACAATTCGGCGGCTGGACGGTGCGCCAGACCAGCCCCGGCACACTCGAATGGACCAGCCCGACCGGCCGCACCATCACCGACCAACCACACCCGACGCCGCACTTCAGCGAAAGCTAGACCACCGCGTCGCGCTGGACGGGCGCGGCCCGCTTCCCGGTAGCAGGGCATCCCGGCAACAGGCATCCCGGCAACAGGGCATCCCGCTTCCCGGCAACCGAACGGGGACGCCATCCAAGAGAATGTGCCACACCAGCGACGAAAAGGTGCCACCCCAGCTTCAGCCGCCCTCCCACGAACAACCGGCCACCGGGAGCGGCATATGCTCGAAGAGTGAAATCCTGGAGCCACCCCGCAGTCCCCGCCCTACCCGGAAACGGCCCGACACCCCGACTTCACGACACCGCAACACAAACATTCAAACCCACCANNNNCTACGACGCCACACACCTCGGCCACGCCGCCACCTACCTGGGCTACGACACCCTGGTGCGAGTCTGGCTCGACGCCGGCGCCGACGTACGCTACGTGCAGAACGTCACCGACATCGACGACCCACTCCTCGAACGCGCCGCCGCACTCGGCATCGACTGGCAAGAACTCGCCACATCCCAGATCGACCTGTTCCGCAGCGACATGGAAGCGCTCTCGATCATCCCCCCACACCACTACGTGGGCGTGACCGAAGTCATCGGAGAGGTAGCAGATGCTGTAGCCCGCCTTCTCGAAACCGGCTACGCCTACCGCGTACCCAGTGACGATGCGGAACCAGACATCTACTTCGACACCGATGCAGCACAACGGAACACCGACTGGCACCTGGGGCTGGAACGCACACTCGACCGCGCAACCATGCTGGCCCTCTCCGCCGAACGCGGGGGAGACCCCGAACGCACCGGCAAGCGCAACCCACTCGACCCACTGCTGTGGCGCGCAGAGCGCACAAGCGAACCAGCCTGGGACTCCGCAGTCGGACGCGGCCGACCCGGCTGGCACATCGAATGCACAGTCATCGCCCTCAACCACCACGAGGCGACGATCACCGTCAACGGCGGCGGTTCCGACCTGGTCTTCCCCCACCACGAGTTCAGCGCCGCCCACGCCACAGCACTCACCGGCAAACCACTCGCAGAGATCTACTCACACGCGGGCATGGTCGCCTACCAGGGCGAAAAGATGAGCAAGTCACTCGGCAACCTGGTGTTCGTCTCCCGCCTCACCTCAGAGGGCACAGACCCACAGGCGATCAGACTGGCCCTACTGGCCCACCACTACCGCAGCGACTGGGAGTGGACAGACGCCACCCTCCACACAGCGGAAGCACGCCTGACAAGCTGGCAGCAGTGGGCAGCACGCGAAACAGCCACCGACGCGGCACCGCAGCTCGAGACACTGCGAGACACCCTCTCGCACGACCTGAACACACCAGCAGCACTCGAGCTCATCGACGAGTGGGTCAGCACAGACAAACCCGCACCAGCCCTACTGATCAACGCCATCGACGCCCTGCTCGGCGTACGCCTGCGCTAGCGTCCGGCAGGGCTATCAGCAGCTGGGCTATCGCCCGTAAGGGCTATCAGGCCTGCCATTGTCCCCACGCCGACGCAGGTACTTCTCGAACTCCTCGGCAATAGCATCACCACTGGCCTCAGGCGAGTCGACCGTATCGCGAGCCTGCTCCAAACCAGTGATGTACGCAGCCATCTCCTCGTCCTCCCCGGCGAGCGCATCAATCCCCGTCTCCCAGGCCACAGCCTCAACCGGAAGGTCCCCGTGCGGCACATCGATGTGAACAACGGTTTCCAGCTTCTCAAGCAGCGCCAGCGTGGCCTTAGGTGACGGCACACTGTGCACATAATGCGGAACGGATGCCCAGATCGACGCAGTAGGAATACCCACTGTCTCGCAGGCCATCGCCAGAACGGAGAGGATGCCCACCGGCCCCTCATAGCTACTGCGCCCGATATCCAACGCCTCACGAACCTCAGCGTTGTCACTGGACACGAAAATCGAGATGGGGCGAGTGTGCGGAACATCCGCGAGCATGGCACCGAGGAAGACGACCCCCGTGATTTCACGGTCCTCGATCGCCTCCAGCATCTCGGCAATGAACGACTGCCAACTGCGGGAAGGTTCCGCCCCTGACAGCACATAGAGCGAGGCATCGGCAGCACCAGGCCCATACAGTGTCACACCCGGCCACGACAGGGAGCGACGGCCATTCTCATCCAGGGCGATGACGGGTCGATTGAACTGGAAATCGAAGTACTCCTCCGCATCCACTTCAAACACCGGAAGCAGCCCCAGCGACTCGCGCAGCGAATCGGCAGCACCACTAGCGGCTTCACCAGCGTCGTTCCAGCCCTCGAATGCCACAACCAGCATCCGATCGCCGAAGATGTCCTCGCTATCTGGCACGTACCCTCATTCCGCCCGGCACTGTTGGCTGGGCATGCAGTCAAGGATAGAACGTGCCCCGGCTAAACTCGTCTCCTGTGACTGAACTGCGACTGGCCGGCGTGCTCTGGGATATGGATGGCACCATCGTCGACACCGAACCGTACTGGATTACCGCCGAGGAATCGCTGGTCGCCCGGTTCGGAGGCACCTGGACACAAGAGGCCGCACTGGCTGTTGTGGGCGCCGACCTCTGGGATGCGGCACGCATCTTCCAGACACACGGCGTCGACCTCCCAGAGGACGAGATCGTCGACACCCTCACTGGCGAAGTACTCGACCAGATCAGCATCCGTGTACCGTGGCGACCCGGCGCACGCGAGCTGCTCGAAGACCTCGCACAGACGGGCATCCCGAGTGCCATGGTCACCGCATCCCTTCACCGGATGGCACAGCGAGTCGTCGACGCCATCGGCTTCGACGCATTTGCTGCCGTCGTCGGCGGAGACGACGTGACCAACGGCAAACCGCACGCAGAACCGTACCTGCGCGGAGCATCCCTACTCGGAGTCGAAGCCACAGACTGCATCGCCCTCGAAGATTCCACCAATGGCCTTGCGGCTGCCGTCGCATCCGGTGCCGTCACCATCGGCGTACCCGCACACATCCACCTGCCACCAAGTGACAGGTACACACTCTGGCCAACCCTCGAAGGTCGAACAGCAGCAGACCTCGCCGACCACTTCCACACCATCAGACGGGACTCCGCATGATGGCCGAACGTCGACAGAGCGGACCATTCAGACCGGGCGACAAGGTACAGCTCACCGGTCCGAAGGGCCGGCTGAACACAGTGCTCCTCGAAAACGACAAGGTATTCCACACGCATCGAGGCACCATCGACCACGACGACCTCATCGGCCTGCCAGACGGCTCCGTGATCACCAGCAGCAACGGCGACGAATACCTGGCATTGCGACCACTGCTCACCGACTATGTGATGTCGATGCCACGAGGCGCCGCCATCGTCTACCCGAAGGATGCCGCCCAGATACTGGCCCACGCCGATATCTTTCCCGGCGCAAACGTCGTGGAAGCCGGCGTCGGATCCGGTGCACTCAGCCTGTGGCTGTTGCGCGCCATCGGACCCACCGGAACCCTCACTTCATACGAACGACGCGAAGAATTCGCCGACATAGCGCGAGGAAACGTCACCAGCTTCCTGGGCAACGAACCCAGCAACTGGTCGGTCAACATCGGGGACCTCTCTGATGAGCTGCCGCAGACAGCAGGCGAGGCAACCATCGATCGCATCGTGCTCGACATGCTGGCCCCCTGGGAATGCCTGGATGCCTGCGCCTTGGCACTCAAGCCCGGGGGAGTGCTGCTCTGCTACATCGCAACCGTCACCCAACTCTCGCGCGTAGCCGAAGCCATCCGCCACACGGGCAACTTCACCGACCCGAACTCTTCCGAGACCATGGTGCGCGGCTGGCACGTGGAAGGACTGGCCGTGCGCCCCGACCATCGCATGGTCGCACACACGGGCTTCCTCCTCACCGCCAGAAGACTCGCCCCCGGCACCACACTGCCGGCACTCAAGCGCCGTGCATCCAAATCAGACTTCACAGAAGAAGACGTCGAACTGTGGACACCCGGAGCCCTCGGAGAACGAGTATCCAGCGACAAGAGGGCCCGCAAGGCTGCCAGAGCCGCCACAAGCGAAGCAGCCATCACAACGGCCGCCGCAGACACCGGCTCTCCCAGTGCTGGCCCCAGCAACGAAGACAACTAGAATCGCTAAGGTTCCTGCAAGATGAAAAGAGGATTCGTGCGCTCCATCCCCGTGCTGCTCGTCACTGCCGGCCTTATCGCCTCCCTGACGGCGTGCGCCGGCAATGCCGGCTACTCCGGATGCGCCCACTACGAGTCCGGGGATGCCACCCAGCTGGTCGACGTCACGGGCACGTTCGGAAGCACACCCCAGATTGACTTCCCCACCCCCGTTGTCACATCCACAACCCAGGCAGAAGAACTGATCGACGGCGAAGGCGAGCCATTGGAGGCAGGCCAGCCGGTACGCGTCGAAATGAGCATCTTCAACGGAACGACAGGTACCGAGATTCAGTCCACCGCGTTCGACGGCAACGGTGTCGTCACCATGGTGGGGGAGTCCAGCCTGCCAGCAGTCGGGCAGGCCCTGCAGTGCGCATCCGTCGGTTCCCGCATCGTCGTGACAGCGTCAGCTCAGGACGCACACAATGCAGCACCGATCGAACAACTCGATGTCGCAGCAAATGACCCGTTCATCTTCGTTGTCGACGTACTCGGTGCCTACCTCGCGAAGGCAGACGGAGCAGCACAGAGCCCGACACCCGGGCTTCCCGTGGTCGTGACCGCACCGAACGGCACACCCGGCATCACCGTGCCGAAATCGGGCGGTTCCTCCACTGCACCACCAGAAGAGCTCGAAGTGTCGGTACTGCAGCGCGGTGACGGCGAAGAGGTGACAGCGGGCTCGCACATTGTCGTGCAGTACACCGGTGTGCTCTGGGACACCAACAAGGTCTTCGATTCAACCTGGGGTGAGAACCAGGCGGCCGTCTTCGGCATGACCGAGAACTCCGTCATCCCCGGTTTCCTGAACGGCCTGGTCGGTCAGACTGTCGGCTCACAGGTACTCCTGGTGATCCCACCGGAGCTCGGCTACGGCGAATCCGGGAACGGCAGCGTACCCGCCGATGCGACCCTGGTGTTCGTGGTCGACATCCTGGGCCAGATCAGCAGCGAGTGACGTGACTGTGCCAGTGACATGAACGGTTCAGTGACATGAACGGTCAGGGATATGAACAGTCCAGGGATATGAACAGTCCAGTGGCGCCCCGCATCCCCGTTGAGGAGAGGCTGTTCAGCCTCGTCCTCGCCCTGCTGGCAACCGAAACGGGCCTGACCAAGGGCGAGATACTGTCCACCGTGCAGGGCTACCGGCAGCGTTACGACCCGAGCGGCACCAACGCCAACCTTGACCGCCAATTTGAACGCGACAAAGACGACATTCGCGAACTGGGTGTACCGCTGGAGACGATCGGCGACCCGTCTGAGGCTGGCAACAACCAGAACCTCCGCTACCGCATCCCTCGCGGAGCCTACGAGCTTCCCGACGATATCTCTTTCTCTGCTGAGGAGACCACACTGCTCAACCTCGCTGCAGTCGTCTGGCGTGAGGGCTCACTCTCAGACGAGTCCAGGCGTGCAATGCTCAAATTGCGTTCCCTGGGCCTGCCCGCCGACGAACCGGTTCTCAGTTTTGCCGCACACACCCGAGTGCGTGATGAGGCTTTTGAGCCGCTGAAGGCTGCTCTGGACAAAAACGCCATGGTCACCTTCCCGTACCTGAAACCAGGGGAGACGGTCGCCAGGACGCGAACCGTGAAGCCACTCGCCCTCATCCAACACCAGGGCCGCTGGCACCTCTACGCTCACCAGGACGACGTGCCCAAGACGTTCCTCCTCCGCCGAATCAGCGGAAAGGTCACCCAGACGGGTAAGACGTTCCCTGCGCCGAAGGCCGACCAGGCTGCAATTGCCCTTGAGGAACTCGAGGAGGTCTGGAACTCTAACCACGCCGTAGTGCGGGTGGCTGCAGGATCGGATGCCGCCATCCGCTTGCTGAAGCGACGCGGCACTGAGTCAGTGAACGATGCAGACGGGGACCTGCTGACCCTGCACTACGCCGACCCGAACATCCTCGCCGACGAACTTTCTGGATACGGACCACAGGTCCTGGTGGTTTCACCTCCCGAACTGATGGCCGCGGTGCGCGATCGCCTGCGCATGACAACCCAGCTCCACGAGGGAGAACACCATGGCTGAGCGCAAACCCCAGCAGGCCTCCGACAAGCTCGCCTTCCTACTCACCCTGGTGCCATTTCTGATGGATCGCGGGCGCGTAAGCGTGGCAGAGGTAGCAGCGCACTTCTCCATGCCAGAGACCATGGTTCGTGACGCGGTGGAACTGATCGCCGTCTCGGGCATTCCCGGGTCAACTGGCACGTACCAGCACGGTGACCTCTTCGACCTGGCCTGGGACGACTTTCTCGACAACGATCAGATCGTTCTCACCAACCTGGTGGCCATCGACGACTCACCACGCTTCTCCGGCCGGGAAGCCGCGGCCCTCATAGCGGGTCTGCAGTACCTTTCAGCATTGCCAGAAAACTCCGACCGCGCCGCGATCGCGAGTCTCATGACAAAACTCTCGCGCGGGGCCTCCACCGCCCCGACCGCGGTTGCGGTCGAAGACACCGAGACGAACCACACACTCGCCATCATCCGAGAGAGCGTCGCCGCCGGAGTCCAGGTCGATTTCGACTACCTGAACTCACGCGGTGAGCGCGAACATCGGCGAGTCGACCCCCTCCGCATCGAGTCGCTCGACGCAGACTGGTACCTGCGCGGCTGGTGCCACCTGCGCGAAGCGGTGAGAACCTTCCGACTTGACCGCATCAGCGACCCGGAGCGGTCCGCCAGACCCATCACCTTCAGGGCGGCGGATGTGAGCCTGCCTGACACACTCTTCGAAGGGTCACCCGACGACATCGAAGTCACACTCGACCTTCCGGCTGCCGCGTTGCCTCTGCTCGCCGACTATCTGGGTGACGGCGCTGTCACGACCGGCGGCGGCGAGACCGTTCGCGCGAGCATCCGGATATCGCACCTGCACGGGCTGAAGCGGCTGATTGCCGGTATGCCGGGCGTCGTCACGGTCGTGTCACCGCCAGAGGCTCGGGCAGCCGTCGCAGAATGGGCTGCGGCCGGAGCAGCCCGCTACGCCTGAGTCGCGCTACACCCAAAGCCCAGTAGATCAGGCTAAAATGCCGGTAACCGAAGACGAAACGCAGAGGACAACGACATGTTTCAAGGCCTGACCGGATGGCACGCAGTAATTGTGCTGGCCATCATCCTGCTGCTATTCGGCGCACCCAAGCTTCCCGCTCTCGCCAAGAGCCTCGGCCAGTCGATGAAGATCTTCAAGTCTGAGATCAAGAACCCGGAAGACGACAAGGCGACGCCAGAAGGCGGTACCGGAGGAACCACACCGGCAGACGAGCAGGCGTCGGATACCCCGTCACAGCCCAAGCCGTAGCCTTCGTGGCAGTACGTAGGAGGCGAGGCTCCGGCGATACCCGGATGTCTCTCGGAGAACACCTCGTCGAGCTTCGCAAGAGACTCTTCATCTCGGGCTTCGCGATCCTGCTCTGCGCCATCGGAGGGTTCTTCCTCTCTGAGATGGTGTGGGAGGCCCTGAGGGGCCCCATCCTGGTGATCGCAGAATCGCGAAACGCCACCCTCAACTACTCGACCATCACGGGCGCTTTCGATGTGCGAATCCAAATTGCGTTCGTGATCGGCCTGGTCGCATCCAGCCCCGTCTGGCTGTACCAGATCTTCGCCTTCCTGGTGCCTGGATTGACGAAGAAGGAGAAGCGCTACACGTTTGGTTTCTTCTTCTCAGCAGTCCCACTCTTCTTCGCAGGATGCGCCGCCGGCTGGTTCGTCTTTCCTAATATCGTGGCACTGATGACCAGTTTCGTGCCCCAGGGGGACGCCAGCATCACGGAGGCGAAGAACTACCTCGACCTGGTACTCAAGCTCATCATCGCAGTGGGAATCGCATTCGTACTTCCCGTGTTTCTGGTCCTGCTGAATTTCATGGGCATCATTTCGGCCGCAGGAATCCTCAAGGGCTGGCGTGTCGCCATCCTGCTCATCGTCATCTTCTGTGCCCTTGCTACACCCGCAGCCGACGTGATGTCGATGTTCCTGCTCGCCATTCCGATGGTGTTCCTCTACTTCCTTGCTGCCGGCGTCGCCTGGCTGCATGACCTGTTCGCCGCGAGAAGACTCAAGGCAATTGAAGACGAACTCGGTGCAGCAAGCGCATGAGTGAGCACAGCGTATGAGTGAGCACAGGCAGGCCCAGAGCCCTGCAGAACGTTTCGCCGCAGCTCGCACGAGGCAGAGCACCCCGAAGCTTCAGGCCTTCCGCGATGGTCTCTCGTTCGAACTCGACCCGTTCCAGATCGAGTCCTGCAGCACGCTGGAAGACGGCAAGAGCGTTCTCGTGGCTGCACCCACCGGAGCAGGGAAGACCGTGGTGGCCGAGTTCGCCGTCTACCTGACCATGCAGCATCCGACAGCCAAAGTGTTCTACACGGCCCCCATGAAGGCATTGAGCAACCAGAAATACCAGGAGTTGGTCGCCGAGTACGGCTCGAGCGAAGTTGGTCTCCTCACCGGTGACACCAACATCAACTCACAGGCACGCATCGTCGTGATGACCACCGAGGTATTGCGCAACATGCTCTACGCGGACAGCGACCTGCTGCGCCATCTCTCGTACGTGATCATGGACGAAGTGCACTACCTCGCCGACCGCTTCCGTGGGGCGGTATGGGAAGAGGTCATCATCCACCTTCCGCAAACAGTTCGACTGGTGTCCCTGAGCGCCACGGTGTCGAACGCAGAGGAGTTCGGCGACTGGTTGCAGGCTGTTCGCGGCGACACCACCGTGATCGTCTCTGAGGAGCGACCCGTTCCCCTCGACCAGCATGTTCTGGTGCGATCCAAGTTGCTCGACCTGTTCGACACAAGCTCAGTGACCGAGGGCCGCAAACGGGCAACCGCACGCCGCGTCAATCCCGAGCTGGCCCGACTGGCATCCGGCCTTCGCTCGGGGCAGCGACCCGGCCGGGGCGGTCGCAACAGCCGCTACCGGGAACCTCGACTTCCGCGCGCAACCAGGGCCGAAATCGTATCTATATTGGGCTCCCGCAACCTCCTGCCCGCCATTTTCTTCATCTTCAGTCGAAACGGATGCGATCAGGCCGTTTCGCAGGTACTCCGCACCGGCGTGCGCCTCACCGACCAGCACGAACGAGACGAGATTCGCGAGATCGTTGAGGAGCGCTGCCGCACCATCCGCGACGAAGACCTCGCCGTACTCGGCTACTGGGAGTGGCTCGACGGCCTCCAGCGCGGCGTCGCCGCACATCACGCCGGAATGCTTCCCGCCTTCAAGGAGGTCGTCGAGGAGCTGTTCCGGCTCAAACTCGTGAAGGTGGTATTCGCAACCGAGACACTCGCCCTGGGTATCAATATGCCGGCCAGGACGGTTGTGCTGGAGAAGTTGGAGAAGTTCAACGGCGAGGCCAGGGTGCCAATCACACCGGGGGAGTACACCCAGCTCACCGGTCGCGCAGGCAGACGCGGCATCGACGTGGAAGGGCACTCGGTCATCCAGTGGCAGGACGGTTTCGATCCTCAGGCCGTGGCCTCCCTCGCCTCCCGTCGAACATACCCACTGAACTCCAGCTTCACGCCCACCTACAACATGGCCGTCAACCTCATCGAGCAGTTCGGGCGAGATCGCACCAGGAATGTGCTCGAGTCATCATTCGCCCAGTTTCAGGCCGACCGCGCCGTCGTCGACCTGGCCAGGAAGGTGCGGAGCCTCGACGAGTCCCTCGGCGGCTACGAGGAGGCCATGCAGTGCCACCTGGGCGACTTCCGGGAGTACTGGGGCCTTCGCAGTGAATTGACGGCCCTCGAGCGCAAGGACACCAGCCGCAACGACCTTCAATCCCGGGCAGAACGGGATCGCCGTCAACGCCAACTGGCTGGACTGCGCAAGCGCATGAAGCAGCACCCGTGCCACGCCTGCAGCGATCGTGAGGCACACGCCAGGTGGGCGGAGCGCTGGGGAAAACTGAAGAAACAGCGTGACGACCTGAGAGCACAGGTACGCAGCCGCACAGGCGCCGTTGCCAAGGTGTTCGACCGTGTGACCGATGTG
>SMFF01000707.1_pt1 | contig 10813 bp, 11 predicted proteins | sample 2456181 | NCBI WGS metagenome assembly SMFF01 (sample SAMN10132611, study PRJNA489261) | soil metagenome | isolation source: day120 antibiotic-loamy sand soil ammended with raw manure from dairy cow... | place: USA | collected 2015-04-01
ACATAGACCACGGAGAGGGCCGCCGCGCCGCCGCGCCGCAACCGTACGGCTGACGACACGGCTGTCATCCCGCGAATCACCTCGCCCCGCGTCACCGCGTATCCGAGGCGGCTCAGCTGCTCGACCTCCTGCCGCTTCGGCACGCCGGGTGCCAGCTTGCTCCAGTTCTGGTCGTCGACGAGCGACTGCAGCGCGATTCCGGGCGCGCCCAGGTGCACGGGATGTCGCGAACCCGGCCGGTACACGATGGTCGCGGCCTGATGCCGGGGCTCGACACTCAGCAGCACGACCGAGTCGGCGCGCTCGAGCACGCTCAGGAAGGCGGTCATCGTGAGGTCGCCGGCGAGTTGGGTGAGCTCGGGCAGGGCGGCAGTCTGCAGGTCGGGCTGCACGGCCTGTGCGAGTTCGGCGACGCCGACGCCCATGTGCACACGGCCGCTCGCATCCCGGGCGACGAGGTGGTGATCCTCGAGGGTGCGGAGGATGCGATAGGCGATGGAACGGTGCACCTCGAGCCGCTCGGCGAGCTGCGCGATCGTGAGGGGCACGCGCGCGTCGGCGAGGATCTCGAGGATCCGGATGCCACGGGCGAGCGTCTGTGAATGGCTGCCGGAGCTGGACGGGATGGTGGCCATTGAGTTCCCAGCGTCGATCGGATAGAGTTCGGTAATCGTAGCAGGGTGTTCGTTTATAGAACAACCCGATCCCTTGCTCCGAGGGGAGATCAACGAAGATGAGCCTCACACAAGCCGCACCGCAGTTGCAGTTCGCAGCTGCGATATCCGCGCGCGACCGATACCTGCGAGCCAGCCTGGAACGCTTCGCGACCGGGGTGGTCGTCGTGACCGCCGAGCTCGCGGAGGGACGGGCGGCGATCATGCTGCACGCCTTCACGCCCGTCTCACTCGATCCGCCGTTGCTGCTGATCGCGGTCGAGAAGTCATCGCCCGTCGCATGCGCGCTCCGCGAGCGCCCCTTCGCGATCAACGTGCTGGGTGCCGAACAGGGCGACATCGCCCGCCGGGTCACCGAGGCGCGGGGAGGAGATCTGGGATGGGTGACCGGCGAATCCGCCCCGCGCCTCCGCGGAGCACTCGCCCATTTCGAGTGCTTGCCGTGGGCGACGTTCGACTGCGGCGATCGCCTCCTGCACGTTGGGCGGGTGGAAGACTACGACGATCGCCCCGGCGACGCCCTCGGGTTCGTGCAGGGACGCTACGTGGTCGTTCCGGAGTACTTCCTCAACGCCGGTGAGGCGTACTGATCGTGTCCAGGAGCAGCTGTCTCCACACCGCGTCGACGAGCCCGTCGCGTTCGCGGGGCCCGAGGGCGTCCGCGACGAGCGCCGCTCCGGCCAGGGTCGCCACGAGCACGCGCGCGAGCTCGTCCGGATCCCGGTCGTCCGGCACGCCGCCCTCCGCTGCGGCCGTGCGCAGGAACATGCCGACCGTCTCGAGCCAGGCTCCGTAGTAGGGGGTCGCGATGTCGGGCTGCAGCGCTGCCACCTCTCCCGCGAGACGTAACCCGTCGGCAAGGGAGTGCGGATGACCATCGAGAGCGGACTCGCACAATCGACGCAGCGCGTGCAAAGGCGATGGAGCCTCGGCGCCGACGCGTTCGCGGGTCGCACGGAGCGTGTCGGCATAGAGCTCGAGCACCGCGCCGGCGACGGACTCCTTGGCTTCGAAGTGGAAGTAGAACGCCCCCTTGGTCACCTCGGCGGCGTCCAGGATGTCGGCGAGCGACGTTCGCGCGAAGCTGCTGCGCGCGAACGTCGAGGCCGCAGCGCTCACGATGTTCTCGCGTGTGACCCGCGCGCGTTCCTGCTTTGGCATGGTCGCCATCTTCTCGTCCTGGCCGGTCGTCGTGCTGGCTCGGCTGCTCTCGTGCGCGAGCACCTGAAGCTTAGCCGAGCCGGGTCTTCGCGCCCGTCGCGAACGGCGGGGGCGTATCCCGTTGACAGTTGCCTGAACGTGAATATAACATACCGACCGTTGGTTTATTTATGAGACGGATCGGAGTTGAGATGCAGCACATGCGCGGTGGGGTCGTCCTCGCCGGGGCGACGGTCGTCGCCGGCGACGAGCTGGAGGTGATCGAGAACGCCTCCGTCGTAGTCGACGGCGGAGTCGTGATCGGCGTGGAGCGCGGCAAGGTGGAATCCGATCGCCCGACGATCGACGCGTCACGACTGCTGCTCATCCCGGGGCTCATCAACTGCCACACCCACCTCGGCGACGCGGTGCTCAAGGAGCGTGGCTTCGGGATGCCGGCGGGCACCAACCTGTTGTGGCAGCCCGACGGACTCCGCCACGGCTGGATGGCAGCACACACTCGCGAGGAGCGCGTCGACGCGATGCGGCGTGCCGTCAGCCACATGCTGCGCCTGGGCGTCGTCGCGTTCGCGGACTTCCGCGAGGGCGGTGTTCCCGGCGTGCTCGAGCTGCGCGATGCGAGCGCGGGTCTTCCCGTGGAGGCGATCATCTATGCGCGCTACGCCGATGTGCCGATGTACGACGAGGCCACCTTCACCCTCAACTCGGCGGGCCTCCCGGACGCCTTCCGTGCCGAGCTGCTCGACGCGCTCTCGGTCGCCGACGGGTTCTCTCCCGTCTGGGCGAACGAATCGACGGATGTCGGCTTGCGTGAGATCGCGGACGCCGTCCGCTCTGTGGGTAAGCGGCTCGCGACCCACGCGGGCGAGACCGACATCTACCGGCAGATGTCGCTGCGCCGCACCGGTGTCGGCGACGTGGAGCGGGCCATCACCCACATCCGACCGGATTATGTCGTGCACATGACCGATGCGAGCGATGAGGAGCTCCGGCTCGCGATCGAGTCCGAGACGCCGATCGTGATGTGCGCGCGCGGTCAGGCGGCGCTCGGCAACGGCTTCTCACCGTACGCCCGCGTGCGGGAGCTCGGCGGCACGATCGGGCTCGGCACCGACAACGCCATGTTCAACAGCCCCGACATCCTCGCCGAGATGGACTTCCTGGGCCGGATCTCGCGCGCGGTCACGCACGACCCCGCCGTGATCGACCCGCGGGCGCTTCTGGCCGCGGGCACGATCGATGCCGCGCGCATCCTCGGGATCGCCGACCGGATGGGGTCGATCGCGCCGGGGAAGGAGGCGACCTTCGTGGCGCTGGATCGCGGCTCGGCGAACCTCGCCGACGGTACCGACGTGCTGGCGGGTCTCGCGCAGCGCGCGACCGCTGCCGACATCGCCGCGGTCGTCGTGAAGGGCTCGATCGCGTGGGGGGAGCTGTGAGCGCAACCTCGGCCGCGCGGGGAGCCTCAGTCGGGCACGACGGCGATGCCGTCGAGCTCCACGAGGAAGCCCGCGAGCTGGGCGCCGATCGTGGCGCGCGCGGGCCACGGCTGCGGCACGATCGCCGCGTACGTCTCATCGAAGAGCTTCTTGTCGCGGTCGAGGTGCTGCAGGTAAGCGGTGACCTGAACCAGGTGCTCGAGCCCGAGTCCGAGTTCCTGCAGCACCGCCTCGATGTTCTCGAGGGTGCGACGGGTCTGCTCCACGATGCCCCCTTCGACGAGCGTGCGGCTTCCGGGCAGCCGCGGGGCGAATCCGGCGATGAACACGAGATTCCCCGCGAGTATCGCTTGGTTGTAGGCGCCTCCCGGGCGCGCCGCGCGATCGGTCGAGACCACCAGGCCACCAGTCATCGTTCGCTCCTTCGTGTCGCGGGTGCGGCTTGACTTCAACAGAATAGCAAAATAAAATACCAACCGTTGGTTTGTTGTTATCAGTGTGGATGACGAGAGGAAACCATGAAGCACAGCACATCCATGAGGCGGCGCGTACGCGCCCGAGCATTCACAGGTCTGGTCGCGGTCGCCGTCGCGAGCATGATCGCCGGCTGCGCAGCCGGCACTGAGCCCGATGACGGCGAGCGCTCGCAAGGTGTCACGGACGACACGATCAAGATCGGCGTGCTCGCGCCGTACTCCGGCAATGCCTCCATCTACAGCAAGGCTCAGCGCCTCGCGGAGACCATGTACGCCGAGATCAACGCACAGGGAGGCATCAACGGTCGCCAGATCGAGCTCGTGCTCGGCGACGACAACTGCGATGCCGCGAGCATGCAGGGCCTTATCCGCAAGTTCGTCGAACAGGATCAGGTCTTCATGATCCACGGCGGATCCTGCAGCAACGCGATCATCGCGTCGAAGCCGCTCATCGAAGAGCTCGGCGTGCCGTTCCTCGTCGTCAACGCGGCGAGCGCGACGATCTCCGACCCGCCGGTGCGCAACCTCTTCCACCCGAAGCCGACCGCGGCTGAGCAGGTCGAGGCGATCGTCGGGTTCATCGAGTCCAACCCGGATGTCTCGAGCGCCTCGGTCGCCGCGACGAGCGACGAGTGGGGCCAGGGCTTCGGATCCGCTGCCCAGTCGGGCCTGTCGGATGCCGGCATCGATGTGGCCACGGTCGAGGAGCTCGACCCGGAGGGCGGAGACATGACCCCCGCCGTCCGCAAGCTCATGAACGCCGACGCCGAGATGGCGGCGGTCTTCGCCTACCCGCAGCCCATGACGGTGTTCCTGGGAGCCGCGGGATCGCAGGGGCTCCACATCCCCATCGTCACGGGCGACGGCACGCGACCGGATGAGCAGTTCGAGCGACTGGGAGATCGCGCACTCGTCGAGAACTTCTTCAGTGCCTACTCCTATGTCGCCCCGATCGACGACGCGCGCTTCGACCACTACCGGGACCTCCTGAAGGCTGACTTCCCGGACCTGGCGTTCGACAGCGTCGCACTCGAAGGAGCGGTGAGCACCGAGTTCAACATCGAGGTGCTCAAGCGCATGGGTGACGACCTCACCTGGGAGAACTGGATCTCGACCGCGGAATCCGGCACCTACGAGACGATCGCGAGCGGCGAGATGAGCTTCCTGCCCTTCGACGCCGACAACCCGCGCACCCGTCGACCCGGCATCCAGATGGGCTTCGCGGTGCTCGACCCGAAGGCCACCGACGGACGAACAGTCGTCGTCAAGGACTGGGCCGACTGGTTGTCGCTCCACTGATCAGCCGGTTCGGCATAGAGAGGTTGGGAGCATGACGGACTTCCTGCAAGTAGCGATCTCGTCCCTCGGACAGGGCAGCGTCTACGCGTTGCTCGCCTTGGGACTCACTCTGATCTACCGATCAACCACGACGGTCAACTTCGCGCACGGGGCCCTCTTCATGCTGGGCGCCTTCATCGCGCTCGAGCTCATGATCCTGGGGGTTCCGTATCTGCTCGCCGTCGTGCTGGCGATCGTCATCATGGCGCTGCTCGGATGGGGCATCGACAAGGTGGCCTTCGAGCCCCTCGTGAAGAAGGAACACGTGGCCCAGGTGTTCGCGACGATCGCCGTGTCGTTCGTGATCACGGGCGTCGTGCGCTTCTTCACGGTCGACCAGCGTGGCATGGCGCCGATCTTCGGAGACAACGCCTACCTGCGGATGGGGGAGCTCACCATCAACACGCAGCACCTCGCGATGATCGCGAGCCTCGTGGTGGTGAGCCTCGCGCTCGGCTGGTTCTTCCAGCGCACCCGGATCGGGCTCGTCATCCGCGCCTGCACGAGCAATCTGCGTGGCGCCGACCTCGTGGGCATCAACGTCAAGCGCGTCTTCGCCATCATGTGGAGCCTCGGCTCTGCTCTCGCGGCGCTCGCCGGAATCCTCGTCGCCCCGACCCTGCTGGTCGGCCCCGACATCGGAAACCGGCCGCTCGTGATCGGGCTCGCCGCGATGGCGCTCGGCGGATTCGGGTCCATCCCGGGCGCGCTCATCGGCGGCCTCGCGATGGGACTCATCGAAGGCTTCTCGGGCTACTACATCTCGACGCAACTCGGCGCCGTCGCCGGACTCGTTGTCGTGCTCGCGGTGCTCGTGTTCCGTCCCAATGGTCTGCTCGGCATGCGGCAGACCCGAGTACAGGCGGTGGGTAGCTGATGGCGCACCAGATTCTGGAGAGACTGCGCGAGCGGGCGCTGCCGGCCGCACCCGATGTGCTCGGGCGCACGCCGCGACGGGTGTGGATCGGTCGGGCGGTGGGGATCGTGGTCGTCGCGGTCGCCGTGCTCGCGCCGGTGACCCTCAACGGGTTCCAGCTGTTCATCCTGTCGCTCGCGCTGTGTTACGCGGTCGCGACGATCGGTTTCAACGTGGCCCTCGGATGGGCGGGGCTGTTCATCTTCACGGGGGCGGCGTTCTTCGGCCTCGGCGCGTTCGTCAACGGTCGGCTCACCCTGCTGGGGCTCCCCGCCGAGATCTCGCTCCTGCTCGCCGCGGTGATCGGCGGTGCTATCGCGCTCGTGCTGGGGGCGATCACGGTGCGGTTGAACAACTACTACTTCGCCATCTCGGGCATCGCCTTCATGTTCGTGCTCGACTTCTTCTACCGGAACTTCTCGGAGTTCACAGGTGGATACTCCGGGTTCGGCATCCCTGCTCCCGAGTTCCTGGTGCTGGGTTCGCGACCGTTGTTCTCGCAGAGCGGCATGTACTACGTGGGACTCGTGCTCGTCGTGATCGCCTACGTCGTCGCCCGCTGGCTCGAGCGCACGCCGCTCGGCCGCGGGTGGCGCACGGTGCGCAAGGACGAGCGGATCGCAGCGGCGCTCGGCATCCACGTCTGGTGGAGCAAGCTCTGGGCGTTCACGATCGCCTCGACGCTCATGGCGCTCGCGGGAGGCTGGTTCGGGTTCCTGTCGCTGAGGTTCCTGCCCGAGACCTACATGTTCCGCGAACTGATCTTCCTGTTCCTGATCCTCATCGTCGGCGGACTCGGATCGGTGCGCGGCATGATCATCGGCTCGCTCGTGCTCGTGCTGTTGCGGGAGTACCTGCGCGGCTTCCCGGGTCTGAGCGAACTGATCTACGGCGTCGCCCTGCTCGTGGTGGTGCTGTTCTTCTCGAAGGGCATCTACGGGGCGATCGCATCGCGGTGGCGAACGGTGAGGGAGGGAGCACTATGACGAGCGAACCCGTGCTGCGGGCGACCGACATCGTCGTCCAGTTCGGCGGACTCACGGCGGTCGATCACATCTCGATCGACCTGCACCGGAAACGGATCACGGGCCTCATGGGTCCGAACGGTGCGGGCAAGAGCACCTTCTTCAACGCCGTGAGCGGGCACCAGCCCCTCACCTCTGGCCGCGTGGAGCTCGGTGGCAGGGACGTCACCTCGCTGTCGGCCCACCGCCGGGCACGCCTCGGCATCTCGCGCACCTTCCAATTGGGCGGGCTCATCGACGACCTCACCGCGATGGAGAACATCGCGCTCGGGATCGACCATGCCGCGCGGATGTCCGGACGGATGCCGCGCCGCCGCGAGGTGCGCCGGATCGCGCACGAGGTGCTCGAGCGCTTCGGCCTCGTGGAGGTGTCGAGCAGCCTGGGCGAGGACCTCGGGGCGGGGCTCCGCAGGAGGGTCGAGGTGGCCCGTGCGATGGCCGCACAGCCCTCGATCCTGCTGCTGGACGAACCGGCTGCCGGGCTGACCATCACCGAGCGCGACGAGCTGGCGAAGCTCATCCGGCAGATCGCCGCAGATGACACCGCCGTGCTCGTGACGGAGCATGCCTCGGACTTCCTGTTCACGATCTCGCACGAGATCGTCGTCATGAACTTCGGCAAGGAGCTCCGCCGCGGCGAACCGGACGAGATCAAGAACGACAGCGATGTCGTGTCGGCCTACCTGGGGTGAAGAAGATGAACGACGCGATCCTCGAGGTCAACGGACTCAACGCCATCCGCGGCAACACCGTCGTGGTGCGCGACATCAACTTCGCGCTCCAGCGGGGCGAGGCGCTCGGGCTGCTCGGCGCCAACGGCGCAGGCAAGACGACGATCGTCGACGCGATCTGCGGCTTCGCCAAGAAGGATGCCGGCATGGTGCGCTTCAACGGACAGGACATCAGCCGACTTCGCCCGTTCCGCGTGGCGGGCAAGGGCGTGCTGCAGGTGTCGCAGGACCGCGAGCTCTTCGGAGTGCTCACGGTCGAGGAGAACCTCGTGCTCGGCGCGCGAGCTCTCAACGCGAAGCGTCCGGGGCGTCCCGGCGCGCTCGAGCGGGTGTTCGAACTGTTCCCGCGCCTGCGCGACCGCCGCACTCAGAAGGCCGGCTCGCTCAGCGGCGGTGAGCAGCAGATGCTCGCGATCGGTCGTGCCCTCATGGGCGAGCCGGAGGTGCTCATCCTCGACGAGCCGACGTCGGGGCTCGCGCCCGTGCTCGTGAAAGAGGTCGCCGACTACCTCGCGATGCTGCGCGAGCAGGGACTCAGCATCCTGCTCGTCGAGCAGAACGTCAACGTCGCCCTCGGCGTGTGCGACAGGTTCCTCGTCGTGCGCAATGGCGAGACCGTCTTCGACGGGCGGCAGGACGACTTCGGCCCCGACCCCATCGCCGCGCTCGGGCGCCTCTACGTCTAGCGCAACTGAAAGGAGCAGCACATGGTGAACGAGTTCGACCTGCGTCTGGACGGGGGTCGCGTCGTGACGCCGAGTGGTGTCATCGACGCCGACATCGCGATTCGAGACGGGCGGATCGCCGCCCTGCTCGAGCGCGGCGCTCCGGGGGCATCGTCCGAGCTGGTCGACATCTCCGGACGCACCGTGATGCCCGGCGCGGTCGACGCGCACGTGCACCTCGGCGCGAACATCGCCGGTCCGCACGAGCCAGGCGAGGCGGGCCCCGAGACCGCGAGCGCGGTCGCGGGCGGCGTGACGACGATGCTCGCCTACCTCATCGGACCGGATGGCTACGACGCGTCGTTCGAGAAGTCGCACGACATGATGAGCCGGTACTCGCACACCGATTTCGGGTTCCACTTCTGCATCGTCACGCGGGAGCAACTCGCCGAGATCCCGCGCTACGCCGCGGAGCTGGGCGTGTCGAGTTTCAAGTTCTTCATGAACTTCCGGGGTGAGGAGGGCGCCTACCTGGGCGTGCCGGGCGCAGACGACTCCTTCATGTACGACCTGCTGCGCATGGGCGCGGAGACCGGGGTGCTCATCAACGCGCATGCCGAGAACGTCGAGCTCATCTGGCGGCTGCGCGACGACATCCCCCAGGCACCGGATGCCGGCCTGCGCGAGTGGTACGCCACCCGTCCGCCCTTCGTCGAAGCGGAGGCCGCTCAACGGGCCGCCTATCTGGCGGGCGTGCTCGGGGCCTCGCTCTACGTCGTGCACGTGAGCTCGCGCGAACCGCTCGACGCCATCCAGCGGCAGCGCGCGTACACCCCGAATGTGTTCATCGAGACGTGCCCGCACTACCTCACGCTCACCCAGGACAGCCCCGCGGGCTCGCGCGCCAAGGTCAACCCGCCCTTGCGCGTCGACGACGACCGGGAGGCGCTGTGGGAGGCGGTGCGCGATGGGCGGGTGGACACCATCGGCTCCGACCACGTTCCGCGGCACTTCAGCGCGAAAGACAAGAGCATCTGGGCGGCATCCGCCGGATTCCCCGGCACCGGAACCCTGCTGCCGACCCTGATCAGCGAAGGGCACGTGCGGCGCGGGATCCCGCTCGAGCGCATCGCGGAGGTCACCGCCGAGCGCCCGGCCCGGCTGTTCGGCATGTACCCGCAGAAGGGCCGCATCGCGGTCGGCGCGGATGCTGACCTCGCCATCGTCGACCTGGACGCGAGCGACACGATCGAGGCGGCACGACTGCACAGCGCGGCGGAGTACACGCCCTGGGAGGGCGCGACCCTCGACTGCCGCATCACCGACACGCTCGTGCGCGGCCGTTTCGCCATGCGGGACGGTGTCGTGACCGAGCCGGCCGGACGGTACCTCGCGCGCCCGCACTCGGGCGCGGCAGCGTTGGCCACGTCGTGAGTCCCGACGTTTTCTACATCACAGAGGAGGAACAATGACCAACACATCCAGCACCCCGTGGGCCGGAGTCATCACCGAGGAGGACGAGCGCCGCTACGCCGCGGCCCGCTTCGGCGGCTCGGGGGGTGTCGGCAAGCGCCCGGCCCTGCTCATCATCGACGTGCAGTACCGCACGACGGGAGACTCCCGCAAGCCGTTTTTCGAGTCGATCAAGGACTACCCGACCAGCTGCGGTGAGATGGCGTGGGACGCCATGGATCGCATCGCCGAGCTGCTCACGCTGTTCCGGGCGAAGGGGTGGCCCGTGCTCTACCCGCACGTGGCGCCGAAGGAGTCGTACGACGCCGGCCGCCTCGGGGCCAAGATGCCGTCGATCATGGAGATCCCGGAGCGCGGGTACCGTTTCCCCGACCTCGTCGCGCCGCACGAGGGCGACATCCTGATCCCGAAGCGCCACCCCAGCGGATTCTTCGCGACCCCGCTCGCGAGCTATCTCGTGGACCTCGGCGTCGACACGCTCGTCATCACGGGCACCACCACGAGCGGGTGCGTGCGCTCGACGACGATCGACGCGTTCTCGTACAACTACCGGGTCGTGGTGCCCAGTGACGCGGTCTACGACCGGGGTATCACCTCGCACAAGGTGAACCTCTTCGACATGGCTATGAAGTACGCCGACGTGCGGCCGACGAGCGAGGTGCTCACGTCGCTCGAAGGCCTGCCCGTGCGCGGGGACGACTGAGTCAGAGCGCCTCGACGACGTAGTCGATCGACGCGGTGAGCGCCCGCACATCGTCGGGCTCGATCGCCGCGAAGGTTGCGACGCGCAACTGGTTGCGGCCGAGCTTCCGGTAGGGCTCGGTGTCGACGATGCCGTTCGCCCGCAGCACGGATGCCACCCGGGCCGCATCCACGCGCTCGTCGAAGTCGATCGTGACGACGACCTGCGAACGG
>SMFF01000192.1_pt1 | contig 10812 bp, 7 predicted proteins | sample 2456181 | NCBI WGS metagenome assembly SMFF01 (sample SAMN10132611, study PRJNA489261) | soil metagenome | isolation source: day120 antibiotic-loamy sand soil ammended with raw manure from dairy cow... | place: USA | collected 2015-04-01
ACATGTTCTGAAGAGGAGCCGCTTTGCTACCTGAAATCAAGTGTGAATGGACGATGGATACGTCCGGCACCACTGAGCAGATTGCCAAGACTTTGGCTAACTGCCTCGTGCACGATGCTCGCGCGCGCCCGCAGCAAGCCGAAGGCGACTGGGCGGTATACGCGATAGGATCCCGAGTAGGATTTCGAACCTGGGGCCTGGTGGGCCCGAAGGCCTATCGGAGGCTCCCGATCAGGGCGCGCACGCGGCAATTCCGCTCGGATGATGGATCACTACGTGTGCAAGTGGAGCTTCGTAATGACGAAGGTCCGTATGCAGTTCGTCTTCCCTCCGTTGAGATCGCATACCAGCGCGCGTTTTCCGAGATCCGACGTGCGATTCTCAGCGCTGTAGGTAGCGGGAGCGCCTGATCACGCTGAATCGAGGGTAGGGGCAGGATTTTTGAACTCCGGTTATTGTCCTCCAGGCCAGGCATCGTCATGCAAATGAGCTCATCGGACGACTACTTTTCAGGGCGGACGTTCCGAGTTGGCATGTCTGGGCCAGCGGCAGGTAACTACCGCGAAGTCTTCTACCTCGGCCTCCGAGATCACGAGTCCGATCTGCGCCTCGTCGAGCACTTGTCGAGAAAGCAGCGTCGCGTATGGGTGACTGATGAGTTCGAGTTCTCGAACTTGTCGAAGCTCGCTCCCGCCCTCGTGTACCGCCGCAGCGTTCCCGTATACGGAGGTGGGTCGGCCGTCGCATCGAGTTACTTGGGATCGGAACTTGACCCGCAAGGCCAGCCGGCCGCTCCTGCGGGCGTTGACGTCTTGCCCGGCTATTCCGCGCGGTCGGTGGAAGAGCGAGCCATGCTGTTGGAGCAGACTCGGTCCTTCGCCGGCGCCTCCCGCGGGGATCCATGGTTCGACGTGGCTACCGGATACGCCTACTACAGCGCTCGCGTGCTCATACAGGGCGCGACGAATCTAGAGGACACCGTGTGGTTCATGTCCGTAGGCCCCGAAGACGACGGCATCGATGCGCTGCGAGCTAGCGTTCGCAGCCATCTACTGACGACCGGAGGTTCGGTTGCGGCAGTGCGTGGTCCGGCCCCGGCGTACCATCACGGCACACCCGCATCTGGGATGGTCCTGGCGAGATCTGTCCATAACCTGGGCGGCGACGACGAGTTTATTGAACGCTTCGTGACGTTCGATGCGTGGGCGCGGGCATTGACCGCTTAGCGGTCAACGGATCGGTTGAGTCCGGGCGGGGCAGCGCCCGCCGGGGAACAGGTGGTCACCTGAGCGAGTCGCCCTCGGGGTTGTAAAGCGGCGGGTGACGTTCCGCCATGAAACATGTCGCCGCGTCCGTTACCACTCCCGACTTGCCGTCAGACGCCCCCTTACGCTGTGGAAAGTGTGCATAACCCGGCCGAAGTTATGCACATCTGTGGATGACACGCCCACAACATCTAGGGTTGGCTCCCTGTCAGGGGCCCGATATATAGTGGTCACACCTCCCGGCCGGGGGAGAGCAAAGGGGCTCGGTCTCGGCTGAGTCGAGGTCGTTCCCATCAGGGATTTTCATCGCAAGCGGGGCGCGCGAACACGCGCGGGGAGGAAAGGGATCACGTGGCAATCACCGTCGTGAAGCGCAACGGAGAGCGCGAGCCGTACGACGCCAACAAGATCAACCTGGCGATCGAGGATGCGAGCCGCGGGCTCGACGAGAACATCACCTGGGTCACGCAGATCGCCTCCGAGCTCGAGCTCACGCTCTTCGACGGCATCACCACCCAGCAGCTCGACGAGGCCGTCATCCAGGTGGCGCTGCAGAACGTCAAGGACGACCCGCAGTTCGACACCGTCGCCGCGCGTCTGCTGCTCAAGACCATCTACAAGCGCGTGCTCGGCGACTACACGAGCGAGGAGCAGCTCAAGCAGCTGCACCGCGAGCACTTCCCCGCCACCATCCAGCGCGGCGTCGACGAGCTGCTGCTCGACTCGCGGTTCCCGGCGCTGTTCGACCTCGAGCGCCTCGCGGCCGCCCTCGAGCCCAGCCGCGACGGTCTGCTCAAGTACATCGGCGTCGTCACCCTCAACAACCGCTACAGCATCAAGGCCCGCAACCACGAGCCGCTCGAGGTGCCGCAGTACTTCTGGATGCGCATCGCCATGGGCCTCTCGCTCAACGAGGCCGACCCCACCACGCACGCCATCGAGTTCTACAACAAGATGTCGAAGCTCGAATACCTGGCCGCAGGATCGACGCTCGTGAACGCCGGCACCGCGTACCCGCAGCTCTCCAACTGCTTCGTCATGGAGATGCACGACGACATCGAGCACATCGCGAAGTCGGTGCGCGACGTCATGTGGCTCACCAAGGGCACCGGCGGCATCGGCCTGTCGGTCACCAAGCTGCGCGCCCAGGGCTCGCCCATCCGCTCCAACAACACCACGTCGACGGGCCCCATCCCGTTCATGCACACGATCGACTCGGTGTTGCGCGCCGTCAGCCGCGGCGGCAAGAAGTTCGGGGCGCTGGCCTTCTACATGGAGAACTGGCACCTCGACTTCCCCGAGTTCCTCGACCTGCGTCAGAACTCCGGCGACCCGTACCGCCGCACCCGCACCGCCAACACGGCCGTCTGGATCTCCGACGAGTTCATGAAGCGCGTGCAGAACGACGACGACTGGTACCTCTTCGACCCGCTCGAGGTCTCCGACCTCAACGAGCTCTACGGCCAGGAGTTCTCCGAGCGCTTCGCGCACTACGCGGCGGAGGCCGACGCCGGCCGCCTGCGCATGTTCAAGAAGATCTCGGCGCGCTCGCAGTTCAAGGACATCCTGATGTCGCTCCAGACCACGGCCCACCCGTGGCTCACCTGGAAAGACACCATCAACAACCGCGCCCTCAACAACAACACGGGCACGATCCACCTCTCCAACCTCTGCACCGAGATCTGCCTCCCGCAAGACCTCGAGAACATCGCCGTCTGCAACCTGGCGTCGATCAACCTCTCGACCCACCTCAAGGTCGACGCCAACGGCGGCCTCGGATTCGACTGGGACCTTGTCGAGGACTCCGCTCGCAGCGCCGTGCGTCAGCTCGACAACCTCATCGACATCACCGAGTCGTCGGTGGCCGAGGCCGACCACGCCAACAAGACCAACCGGGCCATCGGCCTCGGGGTCATGGGCTTCACGGATGTCGTGGAGAAGCTGGGCTTCTCGTACGAGTCCGAAGAGGCCTACGCCCTCATGGACGAGATCATGGAGCACGTCTCCTACGCGGCCATCGACGAGTCGGCCGACCTCGCCCGCGAGCGCGGCCCCTACGACAACTTCGCAGGTAGCCGCTGGTCGCAGGGCCTCGTGCCGTTCGACTCGCTCGAGCTGACCGAGAAGGACCGCGGCGTGCCGATCCCCGTCGACCGCACCATGCGCCTCGACTGGGACCGCCTGCGCGAGAAGGTCAAGGGCGGCATGCGCAACGCGACCCTCATGGCGATCGCGCCCACCGCATCCATCGGCCTCGTCGCCGGCACCACGCCCGGCCTCGACCCGCAGTTCGCCCAGATCTTCAGCCGCTCCACGAGCAACGGCAAGTTCCTCGAGGTGAACCGCAACCTCGTGACCGACCTGCAGAAGCTGGGCCTCTGGGAGCAGGTGCGCGAGCAGGTGCTGCGCAGCCAGGGCGACATCCAGGTGATCGCCGAGATCCCCGACGAGATCAAGAAGGTCTACAAGACGAGCTTCCAGCTCTCGGCCTACGCCTTCATCGAGGTCGCCGCCCGCGCCCAGAAGTGGATCGACCAGGCCATCAGCCGCAACATGTACCTCGAGACGCGCGACGTCGGCGAGATGATGGACATCTACTACAAGGCGTGGGAGAAGGGCGTCAAGACGACCTACTACCTGCACGTCAAGCCGCGTCACCAGGCCGAGCAGTCGACCGTCAAGGTCAACAAGGCCGAGGAGATCACGCAGGGCGCGCGCCGAGGGTTCGGAGCCCCCGCCACCCCGGCGACCCCCGCCGCCGACGCTCCCGCCACCGCGCCCAGCGCGGCGCCCCGTCGTGGATTCGGAGGGCTCACCTCGTGAACGGAGCCACCACCGACGAGTACTACGTGCCCGTCGACCCTATGGATGAACTGCAGTGCGAGAGCTGCCAATAGCAATGAAGAAGGACTGATACACATGGCCATCCTCGGAACCGGCGTGCAGGAGGGCCTCCTGCTCAAGCCCGTCACCTACCCGTGGGCGATGGAACTCTACGATCAGGCCGTCGCCAACACGTGGTTCCCCAACGAGATCCAGCTCGGAGAAGACCTGTCCGACTTCAAGCGGATGACGGATGAGGAACGTCACGCGGTGACCTTCCTCGTGTCGTACTTCAACCCCAACGAGCTGCTCGTCAACAAGGCCCTCGCCTTCGGCGTCTACCCCTACGTCAACGCACCCGAGGCGCACCTCTACCTCGCGAAGCAGATGTGGGAGGAGGCCAACCACTGCATGTCGTTCGAGTACGTGCTCGAGACGTTCCCGATCGACCGCAACGAGGCCTACAACTCGCACGTCGACATCCCGTCGATGGCGCGCAAGGAGGAGTTTCAGGTCGAGTACATCCGCCGCATGACGGAGGAGACCCTCGACATCAAGACCACCGAGGGCAAGCAGGACTTCGTCCGCAACCTCGTCGCCTACAACATCATCCTCGAGGGCATCTGGTTCTACTCGGGCTTCATGGTGGCGCTCTCGTTCCGACAGCGGAACCTGCTGCGGAACTTCGGCTCGCTCATGGACTGGATCGTGCGCGACGAGTCGCTGCACCTCAAGTTCGGCATCAACCTGATCCTCACCGTGCTGGAGGAGAACCCCGACCTGCAGACGCCGGAGTTCGCCGCCGAGATCAAGCAGATGATCCTCGACGCCGTGGAGATGGAGGAGGAGTACAACAACGACCTCCTGCCGAACGGCATCCTCGGGCTCAACGCCTCGTACATCAACCAGTACGTGAAGTACCTCGCCGATCGTCGCCTCGAGGAGCTCGGCTTCGGTACGCACTACAACGTCGTGAACCCGGCCAAGTGGATGGCGACCGCGAACGACACGCTCGAGCTCGTCAACTTCTTCGAGGCCACCAACACCTCGTACGAGTCGAACGCGAAGGCGACCACGGCGGAGCGCCCGGCCGCCGGCTGAGCGCACCCCGCGGGTTGAGTAGCCGCGAAGCGGCGCACCCCGCGGGTTGAGTAGCCGCGAAGCGGCGTATCGAAACCCTCGCTTCCGCCGCGCCTACACGTCGGCGCGGCGGAAGCGGCGCCCGCTCACGCGATCGGGCGTGATGCGCACGTAGTTGAACTTCTCGTCGGGGTTCCACGACACGAGCCCCAGGATGCCGGAGTGCTCGATCTCGTCATCGAACGCGAGCCGTTCGGCCGTGCCCCACAGGATCACGCTCCAGGCCACGTCGTCGGTGTAGGAGTCGACCTCGAAGGCCACCCGCGGGCGCTCCGCGACGAGCTCGAGCTTCGAGCCGGGCGCGCTGCGGAACAGCACGCTGCGGCCGCCGAGCGAGAAGTTCACCGGGAACACTTCGATGTCGTCGCCCTCGGCGAACACCACGCGCCCGATCGGGGCCTCCGCGAGCAGCTCCCAACAGGTGTTCTCGTCCAGGACCTCGGCATTGCTCTGCATATCCGCACCCTACGGCGCGACTGCCGACGGCGGAAGAGCGGCTTGACGCTGCACCCCCACCCTGACAATGTTGACACTGTTCACATGTTCAGGAGGCCGTCATGCCGCAGAAGGTCACCCCGTTTCTCTGGCTACCGGGCCGGCTCGCCGAGGCCGTCGAGTTCTACACCTCCGTCTTCCCCGACGGTGAGGTGATCGAGCGCACCGTGCAAGACGGCGAGCTCTACATCGCCACCTTCCGCGCGGGCGGCATCGAGTTCGCCGCGATGAACGCCGAGGGCGGCCCGCCGTTCTCGGAAGCCGTCTCGTTCGTCGTGCTGTGCGACGACCAGGCGGAGGTCGACCGCTACTGGGATGCGCTGCTCGCGGGCGGTGGACGCCCCTCGCAGTGCGGCTGGCTCAGCGACCGCTTCGGCGTCAGCTGGCAGGTCACCCCCAAGCGCCTACTCGAACTGCAGGCCGACCCCGACCCGGGGCGTCGCCGTCGCGCGGTTGCCGAGATGCTCGCGCAGGTGAAGATCGACATCGCCGCACTCGAGCGCGCGGCCGACGGCGACTGAGCGTCACTCACCGCTGGTCAGTAGCCGCGCGCGCTGGGCGCGCGGCGTATCGAGACCCGCGGCACGCCCGCGCCGCGCGCGCCTCGGTTTGTCCATCCGAGGCTCGCTCGATAGTGTCGAAAGCGCCCGGGGGGGCGCGCAACTGGTGCGTCGAGGGCACGAGGGGACACCGCTGTCATGCGCATCAGCACACGACCAGGACTCATCAGGCTGCTCGCGAGCGTGCTAGCGACCACGCTCGTCGCATGCGGTTTCGCGATCGTGGGTGCGTCATCCGCATCCGCTGTCTCGACCTATTCGGGCAGCAGGCTTTACATCGATCAGACCTTCTATGCGTACGTCGGCGCGGGTGAATCGCTCGATGTGGCCTTCACTCAGACCACAGCGGGCAGCGCCCCGGTGACGATCACGATCTCCGACCCGACCGGCCCCGGCATCCCCTGTGTGGTTCCGGCAGCGGCGCCCAACGGCGTCAAGTGCTCAGCCGCCGGCCTCACCTCCGCGACCGCGGGAGTGTGGACGATCCAGCTCGACACCACGAGCGACAACCAGCGCTACCTCTACGACATCGAGGTGCGCGATGCGGGCTCGACGCCCATCCCCGGCCGTATCTGGACCGACCTCTTCAACCAGTATCAGTCGAGCGCCTCCACGCAGTCGCTGTGGGTCGTCAGCCGAGAGGGCTACGTCTACGGCATGCAGTTCATCAACCTCAACGGCGTCGGCTCCGCGTTCCGCGCCAACGGATTCGGGCTCGTCGAGGAGGGCACGTGTACTCCGCTGTACCGGTCGGCGACCGGCACATCGATCGCGGCCAACGGCGTGCCGCTTGAGGCGGGCGTCGAGTTCAGTGAGTCCTGCGGCGACGACTTCTGGCTCTTCTTCGAGGAGCCGGATGCGTCCCTCCCCGTCAGCGCCCCGTCGGCATCCGGAACCATGTGGGTGAAGCCCGCACTCGTGCTTCCCGCCGCGACCGACCTCAGCTTCACGCCCGCGAACCCCCTCACCCGGGCCGGAGAGATCACCTTCGACCTGGCGGGAGTCAACGGCGGCTACAGCATCCAGATCGATGCGAATGCGGATGGCGACTACACCGACCCGGTCGACCGCACGATCCCGTGGGGGAGTCCTCCGGGAGCCGTCACGGTGCCCTTCGACGGGCTCGACGGTCTGGGCAATCCGATCGGTGTCTGTCAGGCGTTCAACGCGCGGGTCGTCGTCGATCGCGCCGGCGAGATGCACTTCGTGCTCGAAGACGTCGAGCAACTGGGGAACGGCGCACAGACCGCGGGCGGCATCCGTCTCACCGGTGCGACGGCGGGCATCGCCGCGCCGCCGCCGCTGCTCTACTGGGATGACACGGTCTTCCCCGAAAGCACCCTGACGCCGCCGGAGCCGTGGCCGTCGCGCGACGGACGAGCGGGAGTCGACAGCCTCGCCACACCGGGCAACGGTGCACACGGCTGGCGTTTCGACTGGGGCGATCGGCGCAGCATCGAGAACTGGACGTACTACCAGGCCAACGCGGGCAGCCAGGTCGCGATCGAGCCTCCGTGCAACCCGAGTCTCTCGATCGACAAGCGGGCCGAGCTCGTCGACACCGATTCCGACGGGCGGGCGAGCGTCGGCGAGACGATCACCTACTCCTTCCTCGTGCGTAACACGGGGAACGCGCCCCTGACCGACGTGACCGTCGACGACCCACGGGTCAGCGGCGTCTCGCCCGCGAGCGTCGACCTGCCCGTGGGCGGCGAGCAGCTCTTCACCGCGGCGTCCTACCCCGTGACGCAGGGCGACGTGGACGCCGGTGGCATCCCCAACACGGCGATCGCACGGGGTCTCGATCCGGCAGGCGACCCCGTGGAGTCGGCGCCCGACAGCGAGTTCGTACCGACGCCCGAACGCGACCCGCGACTCACCATCGACAAGCGGGCGACACTCAACGACGAGGTGGCAGACGACGACCTGGCGCAGCTCGGCGAGACGATCGACTACCGCTTCGTCGTGCGTAACACGGGCAACACGACGCTCACCGATGTGACCGTGATCGACCCGCACGTGTCGGGCATCACCCCCGCATCCGTGACGCTCGCGCCCGGCGAGGAGCAGGTGTTCACGGCCGATCCGTACGATGTCGTGCAAGCCGACATGAACAGTGGCGTCGTGGCGAACATCGCCTACGCCGAGGGCACGAGCCCGACGGGGGATGTGACCTCGCCACCCGACGACACCCGGGTGCCGACGCTGCCGCCGGACCCGTTGCTGGAGCTCGACAAGTCGGGCGTCATGATCGCGGATGCCGACAGCGATGGTCAGATCAGCGTCGGTGACACGGTGCGATACACCTTCGAGGTGACCAACACGGGAACCGTCGATGTGGATGACGTTGTGATCTCGGACCCGCGGTTGACCGGCCCGACAACGCCGGCGAGTGCCGACATCGGGGCGAACTCCTCCGCGATCTTCACGGCCGACTACCTCGTCGTGCAGGGCGACATCGACGCGGGGGTACTGCGCAATACCGCGACCGCGCAGGGCACGTTCCTCGGCACGCCCGTCACGACGGGCCCCGACACGGTCGAGCTGCCCACAGAGCCCCGCGACCCGGCGCTCGTGATCGACAAGACCGGGGTGCTCGACGACGTCGACGGCGACGGTTTCGCCGATGTGGGTGAGACCGTTCAGTACGGCTTCCGCGTGGAGAACACCGGCAACACGACGCTCACCAACGTCGTCGTGATCGACCCACGTCTCACCGGCATCACCACTCCGGCGGGTCCCCTGCTTCCGGGCGACGTCGTGAACCTGACGGCGGATGTCTACACGGTGACCCAGGCGGATGTCGACGAGGGTGGCGTGGCGAACGTCGCGGTCGCGCGGGGCAACGTGCCCGGCGGACCCGAGGTGTTCTCGCCGCCTGACGACCACTTCATCGACGGTCCGCCGCCCGCCGCCGGCATCGAGCTCGACAAGCGCGCGTCGCTCGTCGACACGAACGGCAACGGCTACGCCGACGCGGGGGAGCAGATCGTGTACTCCTTCTTCGTCACCAACACCGGCAACGTGACCCTGTTCGACGTCACGATCGACGACGACCGGCTCGGCACCCTCGTGCCCGCACCGCTCGACCTGCTGCCGCCGGGTGTCACCGCCGAGATGATCGCATCGTCGTACACGGTGCGCGCGGCCGAGGTGACGGGCGATCCGATCGTGAACACGGCATCCGCTCTCGGCACCCTGCCCGACGGCACGACGGTCGTGGAATCGGACGAAGACAGCGCATCGCTCCTCACCCGGGTTCCGGGGCTCGCCTCGACGGGAGCCGACCCGGGGATGCCGGCGGCGCTCGGCACCCTGCTGATGCTGCTGGGCCTCGTCGCGCTGGGGGCGGCTCGGGCCTCGCGTCGACGTCGCGCCTGAGCGGGGCAGACTGGGAGGCATGAGCGACGAGCTGCGGGCACGACTCCGGGCGCTGCCCTCCTTCCCGGCCGAGCTGCCGCGCTTCGACCCGGGTGACGTACCGGGCGAGCCGCAGACGCTCTTCCTGGAGTGGCTCGACGAGGCCGTACGCGCGGGCGTGCTCGCACCGCATGCCGCCACGCTCGCGACCTCCGACGCATCCGGACCGAGTGCGCGGGTGCTCATCCTGAAAGACGTGGGGGAGAGCGGATGGCAGATCGCCACGCCCGCCGACAGCCGCCCAGGTCACGCGATGGCGGCATCCGGGCGGGCCGCACTGACGTTCTTCTGGCCGGCGCTCGCACGGCAGGTGCGGGTCGAGGGTGAGGTGCGACGGGCGTCGGATGCCGAGGCGGCGGCGGACTTCCTGGCCCGGCCCGCCGAGGCGCGCGCGACGGCGCTCGTGGGGCGGCCACGGCCCGTGCTCGAGGGCGACGCCGAGTATGCCGCCGCCCGTGCCGAGGCGCTCGCCCGTGTGAGTGAGACTGAGGGGACCGTGCCCGAGAGCTGGGCGCTGTGGAGCATCGCGCCGGGCACCGTCGAGTTCTGGCAGGCGGCCCACGACCGCGCGCACGTGCGGCTGCGCTACCGCGCCGACGGCGCGGGGTGGGTGCGCGAGCGGCTGTGGCCGTAGGGGGCCCGCTTCCGTGGCCGTGCGCTAGGTGCGCGGCCACCCTCACCGCGGGTTGAGTAGCCGCGCGCGCTGGGCGCGCGGCGTATCGAAACCCCCCGCACGCGATACTGCGTGCGGCCGGGGTCGGTGAGTCACCCCTACGCCCGCGTCGCGCGGTGGCGTCAACAGGGTTTCGATACGCCCGCGCCTGGCGGCGACGGGCTACTCAACCAGCGGTAGGGGAGCGCCTGCGGCGACGGGCTACTCAATCTGCGGTGGAGGGAGCGCCGGCGGCAGCCAGCGCCTTGCGGATGCGCTGCACCGACACGGGGCCCGCGGCGCCCAGGTGCTGGGCGAAGAGCGACAGGCGCAATTCCTCGAGCATCCAGCGCACCGTCACGAGGTGCGGCGGGGTGGTGCCGGTGTGCGGCAGCGCGCCGCCGGCTTTCGTGTAGAGCGCCGTCGCCTCCTCCACCTGCGTCTGCCAGGCACGGTC
>SMFF01000392.1_pt1 | contig 10768 bp, 8 predicted proteins | sample 2456181 | NCBI WGS metagenome assembly SMFF01 (sample SAMN10132611, study PRJNA489261) | soil metagenome | isolation source: day120 antibiotic-loamy sand soil ammended with raw manure from dairy cow... | place: USA | collected 2015-04-01
CCGTCGCCCTCCTCGTCGTCATCCTCGCTCGTCGCGTCGGCGTCGGTCGCCCCGGCGTCACGCAACTCGTCGGCGACGAGAGATTCGGCATCCAGGCGTCCGTTCCGGTACGCCTGCCGCCCCACCATGTGCGCCGACAACGGGGCGGTCGCGAACTGGATCACGACGACGGCCGCGAGGAAGGCGATCACGTGCCACTCGCGCAGCGAGATCGACACGGCGATGCAGATGAGGATGAGCCCGAGCACCTGCGGCTTGGTCGCCGCGTGCAGGCGTGAGGGAACATCGCGCAGCCGCAGCAGTCCGATCGCCGCGATGAGGCACAGCAGCGCCCCGAGCAGGATGAGGATGATCGACACGAGGTCGAGCACGGTGTCGAGACTCACAGCGTCGAAACTCATGGGGTGCGGCTCTCCTTGACGGCCACGAAGCGTGCGACCGAGATCGATCCGAACACCCCGATGGCCGCGATGATGAGCAGCACGGGCAGCAGGCGGGTGTGGCCGTTGATGGCCATCTCGGCCCGATCACGATGCGCACGATCGTGAGCAGGGCGGCCACGCCGAACACGATCAGGATGACGATCAGCAGGGGGTTCATCCGGATGCCTCCTTCTCGCGACGCAGCTGGTCGTACTGCTCGCGCGATCCGACCGCCCGCACGATGCGCCGCTCCCAGCGCAGCACCTGGGCGCGCTGCGCCTCGACGTCGTCGAGGGTGTCGACACCGAAGACGTGCAGGTAGATGATGCGGCGGTCGCGGTCGGTGTCGATCACGAGCGAACCGGGAATCAGGGATGCGGTGACGCCTACGTGGGTCATGATGAGGTCGTCGTCGGTGCGCAACGGCACGGCCATGATCGCGCTGCGCGGACGCCCCCGCGGGCGCAGCACGAGCCACGCCACCTGCAGCGAGCCCGCCACGACCGCACCGAGGAAGAGCACCGCGAAGACGACGACGTACCAGAGGTTGACGCGTCCCGAGAGCTCTGCCGGGGGCAGCCTGAACACGCGCGTCACGAAGATCGCCACGATGACGCCGGTCACCGCGGCGAGCACGGTGAACTGCCCCCACAGCAGCATCCAGACCGCCACGAGCCACAGCGAGAACGGCAGCTGAACCCACAGGGTGCGGGCCATGCGACCCAACGGCGGCGTCACGGGCTCGCCTCCTCGTCGACGTGCACGAGCAGCACCGGCTCGAGCAGTGCCGCGCCGATGCGATCGCACACGGCGTAGAGCGGTCCCGCGGCGACCGTCAGCAGCAGCGTCGCACCGACCATGCCCGCCGTCGCGGTCGTCATGATGCGCGGGATCACCCGGCGCTCCGACTGCTCACCCGCGGCGGGTGCGTTGTCGAGATAGGAGATGCGCACATCCGGCTCGGCACCCTCGTCGTCTTCGCGCCAGAACGACAGCGCCCACGCCCGCATGAGCGCGTAGAGCGTCAGCAGCGAGGTCACGATGCCGCCCACGATGAGCACGATCATGATGGGGGTGCCGACGCTCGCCGCGGCATCGAACAGGGCGTACTTGCCGATGAAGCCCGAGAAGGGCGGCAGACCGCCGAGGTTGATCGCCGGGATGAAGTACAGCACCGCGATGATCGGCGCCGCGCGCATGAGACCGCGCACCCGCAGGATCGACGTCGAGCCCGCGCGACGTTCGATGAGCCCCACCGCGAGGAACAGGGTCGTCTGCACGATGATGTGGTGAACGGTGTAGTAGATCGTCGCGCCGATCGCGGCCGGCGTGCCGATCGCCAGCCCGAAGATCATGTAGCCCACGTGGGAGACGAGGGTGAACGACAGGATCCGCTTCATCTCGGCCTGCGCGACGGCACCCAGGATGCCGACGATCATGGTCGCGAGCGCGACGATCATGAGCAGCAGGTTGATGTCGTTGTCGGCGAAGAGCTGCGTCTCGGTGCGGATGAGTGCGTAGACGCCGACCTTGGTGAGCAGGCCCGCGAACACCGCCGTGACGGGGGCGGGCGCCGTCGGATACGAGTCCGGCAACCAGAACGAGACCGGGAACATCGCGGCCTTGATGCCGAACGCGATCACGAGCAGCAGGTGCAAGACGAGCTGCGTCTCCTGCGGAAGCTCCACCATCCGCTCGGCGATGTGCGCCATGTTCACGGTGCCGAGTGCGCCGTAGATCGCCGCGATCGCCGCCAGGAACAGGATCGACGAGACGAGCGACACGACGATGTAGATCACACCGGCCCGGATGCGCGACTCGGTGCTGCCGAGCGTGATGAGCACGTAGGAGGCGACGAGCAGGATCTCGAAGCCCACGTAGAGGTTGAAGAGGTCGCCCGCGATGAACGCCGTGAAGATCCCGGTGGCCAGGATGAGGTACGTCGGATGGAAGATCGACACGGGGGTGTCGTGGTCGCCGTCGGCCGCGCCCTGACCCACCGAGAACAGCAGCACCGCGAGCAGCACGAGGCTCGAGACGGCGACCAGCAGCGCGGCGAGTCGGTCGACGTAGAGCACGATCCCGAACGGGATGGGCCAGCCGCCCACCGACACGGCGATCGGACTGCCGCCGTCGACCGTCACGAGCAACACGGATGCGATGACGAAGACGAGCGTGAGGGTCACGATCGAGATCGCCACCTGCATGCGCCGTCGCCGACCGAAGATGAGCGCGATGCCCGCCCCGAGCAGGGGCAGCGTGACGATCAGCGGAACCAGCGCGCTCATCGCTCACCCCCGTCCGCGTCCGCATCCGCGTCGGCATCCGCGTCGGCGGACCGCTCGGGGCGCACGATCGTGATCGGTGCCGTCGCCGTGCCGACGAAGTCGGTCGTGGCGTCGTCGTGCTCGGTGTCGTCCTCGTCGTCCATGACCTCGTCGTCCTCGACCGTGCGCTCGCGCAGCGCGACGTCCTCGTGGTCGTCTTGCACGGTGTCGGCCTGGCCGAGCTGCCAGGAGCGGTAGATGAGGGCGAGCAGGAACGCCGAGACGGCGAAGGTGATGACGATCGCGGTGAGGGTGAGCGCCATCGGCACCGGGTCGCTCATCTCGGAGGGATCGCCGTCGCCCACGAAGGGTGCGATTCCGGGGGCCCCGATCACGATGAGCAGCAGCAGGTTGGTGGCGTTGCCGAGCAGAAGGAAGCCGATGAGCACGCGCGTGAGGCTGCGCTCGAGCATCGAGTACACCCCGCACGCGAACAGCACGGCCATGATCACGACGAGCACGAGGGAGATGTTCATCGCGCGCCCTCCGCCCCGACCCCGAGGCTCTTGGCCTGGCGATCGACCTCGGCGCCGAGACTGCGCAGCACGTCGAGCACGAGCCCGATCACCACGAGGTAGACGCCGATGTCGAAGACCGTCGACGAGACGAACTCGATGTGTCCGACGAGCGGCAGCACGGCATCCCAATAGGTGCTCGTGAGCGGGGCCTGACCGAAGAACAGCGGCACGATCGCGCAGGCGACCGCGAGCGTCATGCCGGCCCCGAGCAGCGTTCCGGCATCCGTGGGTGCGGCCGCGCCCAGCTCGTGGCGGCCGCCCGCGACGTAGCGCATGACGAGGGCCATGCCGGCGATGAGCCCGCCCGCGAAGCCTCCGCCGGGCAGGTTGTGACCGGCCAGCAGCACGTAGAGCGACACGACGATGATCGTGTGGAACAGGATGCGCACGATCACCTCGAGCATGATCGAGCGGTTCTCGGGCCGCACGCGGAGGCTGCTGATGAGCCACGCCCGATGCGAGTCGCGGTTGTGCTCGGTCTCGAGGCTGATGCCGTCGGTGGTCTCGACGAGCGGCCGACGGTCGGTGCGGCGACCGGAGGAGCGTGGCACCGCGCGGGTCTGCGAGAGCAGATCGGTGCGGTCGGTCACGAAGACGAGGGAGGCGACCCCGGTGGCCGCGAGGATGAGCACCGAGAGCTCGCCCATGGTGTCCCAGCCGCGCAGGTCGACGAGGGCGACGTTGACGATGTTCGTGCCGTGGCCGATCTCGTAGGCCAGCTTCGGCCACTCGACCGAGATCGGGTCGGCGACGCGCGAGCCGGTCGCGACGATCACGACGATCGCCATCGTGATGCCGACGGCGATCGCGAGCACGGCGCGCGCGACGGGCCAGACGCTCGCGTTGTGGTCGCCGAGGCGTGAGGGCAGGCGGCGGAGAACGAGCGTGAAGGCCACGAGCGTGACGGTCTCGACGAGGATCTGGGTGAGCGCGAGGTCCGGGGCGCCGCTGAAGGCGAAGAGGGTCACCATGCCGATGCCCGTGACCGAGACGAGCACGACGGCCGTGTAGCGCTTGCGTGCCCGCACCGCGAGCACCCCCGCGAGGATCATGACGGGCGCGACCACGAGCTGCACCGGGTCCTGCCAGATGTCGAGCCGCACGCGCCAGTCGGGCGAGGCGAGCAGGGCGGTGCCCTCGGCGGCGACGAGCACGATGAAGATCGTGCCGACGTAGACCGGCAGCGATCCGCGTTGGGTGACGCGCGTCGTGACGACCGAGAGGCGGTCGATGCCGCGCAGGATCGCGTTGTAGGCATCCGGAGCCGTGAAGGCCACGAGCCGCGGGGCGGTGCTCCAGCCGGATGCGATGCTCGCCCAGAACACGAGGGCGCCGAACGCGAAGATGCCGAGCGAGAGGAAGAAGGCGGGCTCGACGCCGTGCCAGAGCGCGAGGTGGGCCGCGTGCTCGGGGCTCGGGATGCCGGGGGTCGCGCCCGGCAGGGTCGCCGCGTAGTGCTGCAGCGGCACGTCGAGCGCGCCCGCGAACGGCCCGCCGAGCAGCGCGAGCGCGGCGAGCCCGACGGGCGCCGCGAGGAACCAGATGGGCGGGTCGGGCCACTCGGTGCGCGCGCGGGCGGTGCCGTCGGCGTGCTTCTTGGTGCCGAACGCGCCCCACACGAAGCGGATGCCGTACGCCGCCGTGAGCACCGAGCCGAGCACGATGCCCGCGAGTGCCACCCAGCCCCAGCCGGACCCCGCCGAGGCCTCGTCGAGGAACGCCGTGAGCGCGCCCTCCTTCGCCGCGAAGCCGAGCGTGGGCGGCACGCCCACCATGCCCGCGATCGCGACGACCGCGGCCACGGCCATGACGGGTGCCTGGCGCCACAGGCCGCTCAGCTCGGTGATGTCGCGCGTCGAGAGCTGACGGTCGATGACGCCCACGATGAGGAACAGCGCCGACTTGAACAAGGCGTGGGAGATGAGCAGAGCGAGCCCGGCGAGGGCCGCATCCCGCGTGCCGAAGCCGAGCACGACCGACAGCATCCCGAGCTGGCTCACCGTGCCGAAGGCCAGGATGCGTTTGAGGTCGGTCTCGCGCAGCGCCTGCACGCCGCCGAGCAGCATCGTGAACACGCCCAGCGAGATCACGATCGGCCGCCAGGGCTCGGAGTCGGCGAAGGCGGGAGCGAAGCGCGCGAGCAGATAGATGCCGGCCTTCACCATCGCGGCCGCGTGCAGGTAGGCGCTCACGGGGGTCGGCGCGGCCATCGCACCCGGCAGCCAGAAGTGGAACGGGAAGATGGCCGACTTGCTGAGCGCACCCACCAGGATCAGCACGAGCGCGGCGCTCACGACGGGGCCCGACGGTGCCTCGGCGAAGATCTGCGACATCCGGGTGGTGCCCGTCTCGACGACCAGCAGCACGACGCCCACGAGCATCACGAGCCCGCCGAGTGTCGTCACGAGCAGCGCCTGCAGGGCGGCACGCCTGCTGACACCGCGCGTGTGGTAGAAGCCGATGAGCAGGTAGGAGAGCACGCTCGTGAGCTCCCAGAACATCACGAGCACGACGATGTCGTCGGTGAGCACGAGCCCGTACATCGCGCCCGCGAAGGCGAGCAGCACGGCGTTGAAGAGGCCGAGGCCGTCTTTCTTGCCGTCGAAGTACCAACGGCAGTAGAGCAGCACGAGAGCGCCGACGCCCGTCACGATGAGCGTCATGATCCAGCCGAGCGCGTCCATGCGCATCGTGAGGGAGATCTCGAGGGAGGGGATCCACTCGACCCGTTCGACGACCTCGCCACCCGCGAGGATCGCCGGCGCCATGACCGCGGCCTGAACGAAGGCGACCGCGGGAAGGGTCGCCGCAACTAGGAACCCGCGGGCTCCCATCCGCCTCGTGAGCCAGGGCAGGGCAAGGGGAAGCACCGCGAAGGCTGTGAGGATTACCAGCATGCGTGAACTCGCGCTCGTCGGCCGCGTCCGCGGCGTTCGCGGGCGGGGTCTTGCCTCTCTATTATCGCGGGTTCAACGCGGTGCGCGCGCCGCCGATCGCGAGAGGTTCAGACGGCGGCGTGCGCGGCGTACTGCTCGCGGATGCGGGGCACCGGCGTCGCGGTCGGCCGTGCGAGGGTCGCGACCTGCCAGTTCGGGCGCTGGCCCGACAACGCCCACGCGGCCTGCACGGCCGCTCCGAACGCGACGTACTCGCCGGCCTCGGGCAGTTCGACGGGCGCGTCGAACACCTGCGCGGCGATGTGCGAGACGGCGGGGTTCGCGGCGGCGCCGCCCACCAGCAGCACCCGCGACGCGGTCACCCCGAGGCGGCGCACGGCGTCGAGTCCGTCGGCAAGGCCGCACAGCATCCCCTCGATCGCGGCGCGCGCGAGGTTCTCCCGCGTGGTCGAGGCGAGGGTCATGCCGAACAGCGTCGCCGTCGCATCGGGCAGGTTGGGGGTGCGCTCGCCCTCGAAGTAGGGCTGCAGCACGAGGCCGCCTGAGCCGGGCTCCGCCGCGAGAGCGAGCTCACCGAGGCCCGCGTGGTCGACACCGAGCAGCGCCGCCGTGCGGTCGAGCACGCGGGCCGCGTTCAGGGTTGCCACCAGGGGCAAGAAGGCGCCGGATGCGTCGGCGAAGCCCGCGACGGCTCCGGTCTCGTCGGCGACGGGCTGGTCGGTGACGGCGAAGACGGTGCCGCTCGTGCCGATCGAGACCACGACGTCGCCCTCGCGGGCGCCGAGGCCGAGCGCCGCGGCCGCGTTGTCGCCGGCACCGGGGCCGACGACGATGCCAGCCGGCACGTCGGGTTGGGCGACCGTGGTGCCCATCGAGCCGCCGGGCGCCACGATGCGCGGCAACACGGCGTCGTGCCCGAGGGATGCCGTGAGCAATTCGCGGTCGTAGTCGCCCGTCGCGGGGCTCCAGTAGCTCGTACCGGAGGCGTCGGAGCGGTCGGTCGCGAGTTCTTCGAGCACGGGCCCGAGGGGGCTCTCGTCGGCGGGGCCGTAGCCGCGCAGGCGCCAGCTCAGCCAGTCGTGGGGGAGGGCGACGGCGGCGACCCGGGCTGCGTTCTCGGGTTCGGCATCCCGCAGCCAGCGCAACTTGGTGGCCGTGAAGCTCGCAACCGGCACGCTGCCCGTGCGGCGAGCGAGCGCGTCGGCGCCGAACTCGGCGATGAGGTCGCGGGCGGCCTGCGCCGAGCGGGTGTCGTTCCACAGCAGGGCGTCGCGGATGACGCGGCCATCGGCATCCAGCACGACCATGCCGTGCTGCTGGCCCCCCACCGAGATCGCGGCGACGTCGTCGAGGCCGCCGGCATCCGCGATGGCGGCGCGCAGCGCATCCCACCACGCGGCGGGGGCGACCTCGGTGCCATCCGGGTGCGTGGCGCGACCGGTGCGCACCACGGCGCCCGTGTCGGCATCCCGCACGACGACCTTGCAGCTCTGGGTCGACGAGTCGACTCCCGCGACCAACGTCATGCTCGTGTCTCCTTCGATCTCACGCCACAGTCCGCGAAAGTACGCACTTTGGGGTGCGAAACGCGGTGAAAACGCCCCAAAGTGCGTACTCTCACGGACACGAGGGTCAGCGGGCGCCGAGCAGGTGCTCGGTGGCGAGCTGCTGCAGGCGCACGAAGCCGAAGCCCTTGCCGCCGAGGTAGGCGCTCGGGTCGAAGTCCTCCCACGCCGAGCGGTCGGCGACGAGGTCGGCGACGGTCTCGCCGCTGTTCAGCGTCGGCTGGCCGAGCTCGCCCACCTTGGCGGCCTCGAGGGCCTCCTGCACCTCGGGGTCGGCGCGGAAGGCCGCGGCGCGCTCCTTGAGCAGCAGGTAGGTGCGCATGTTGGCGGCGGCCGACTCCCACACACCCGTCTCGTCTTCGGTGCGGCTCGGCTTGTAGTCGAAGTGGCGGGGGCCCTCGTAGGCCGGTCCGCCGTTGACGCCGCCGTTCTCGAGCAGGTCGACGAGCGCGAAGGCGTTGTGCAGGTCGCCGTGACCGAACACGAGGTCCTGGTCGTACTTGATGCCGCGCTGGCCGTTGAGGTCGATGTGGAAGAGCTTGCCGTGCCACAGCGCCTGCGCGATGGATGTCGTAGCCCTGGTCGAGCGCGTACTGGCCGAGCAGGTCCATGGCCTCCTTGTAGCGGGCGAGCGCGGCACGGATGTCCTTGGCCGAGTCGTACTCGGCGCCCTCGCGGCCGCCCCAGAACACGAGCGTCTTCGCGCCGAGCTCGGCGGCGAGGTCGAGCTGGCGGATGACCTTGCGCAGCGCGTAACGACGCACGGCCCGGTCGTTCGAGGTGACGCCGCCGTCCTTGAAGACGGGGGCCGAGAACAGGTTGGTGGTGGCCATGGGGATGATGAGCCCGGTCGCCTCGAGCGCGCCCTTCAGGCGGTCGATCTGCTTCTGGCGTTCGGCATCCGTGGATCCGAACGCGAAGAGGTCGTCGTCGTGGAAGGTGAGGCCGTAGGCGCCCAGCTCGGCGAGCTTCTCGACGGCGTGCACGACGTCGAGCGGGTTGCGCGTGGGGCCGCCGAACGGGTCGGTGCCGTTGTAGCCGATGGTCCAGAGGCCGAAGCTGAACTTGTCTTCGCGGGTAGGGGTGGGCGCGGTCATCGCGGTGCTCCTCGTCGAGTAAATGTTGTGAGAGCAAACATATACCATCAGAACGACGGATGTCACCCCGACAGTTTCGCGAAAACTTCGAAAAAGTCGGCCTAGACTGAACCGGTCGAAAGGACGCCGATGGCCCGCACCGCTGCACCTCGCCGGGTGACGCTCGCCCAAGTCGCCGACGAGGCAGGGGTCTCGCTCTCGACCATCTCGAAGGTGCTCAACGGGCGCCCGGATGTGTCTGCCGCGACCCGTGGACGCGTGGAGGCGCTGCTCGCCGAGCACGGCTACCTGCGGCGCAAGTCGAACCTCTCGAGCACCGGCCTCATCGAGCTCGTCTTCCACGAGCTCGAGGCGGCGTGGTCGATGGAGATCATCCGCGGGGTGGAGGACGTCGCGAGCGCGCACGGCCTGAGCGTCGTGCTCACCGAGAGCGGCAGCCGGCACGCGCCCGGCAACGACTGGGTCGAGGGAGTGCTGCGCCGTCGCCCGGCGGGCGTCGTGCTGGTGTTCTCCGACCTGCCCGCGGAGTACCGCGAGGCGCTGCGGGCGCGCGCCATCCCGTTCGTCATCATCGACCCGGCGGGCGATCCCTCGCCCGAGGTGCCCTCGGTCGGCTCGGCGAACTGGTCGGGCGGGCTCATGGCGACCCGGCACCTCATCGAGCTCGGGCACACCCGCATCGCCGCGATCACCGGCCCCGACGACATGATGTGCTCGCACGCCCGCATCGACGGCTACCGCTCGGCGATGAACTCGGCCGGCCTCGCGATCGACCCCGACTGGGTGCGGTTCGGCGACTTCCACACCTCGGGCGGCTACGAGCACGGACGCGCTCTGCTCACCGGCCCCGACGCACCGACCGCGATCTTCGCCGGCTCCGACCTGCAAGCCCTCGGGGTGCTCGAGGCGGTGCGCGAACTGGGCCTGCGCGTTCCCGACGACCTCTCGCTCGTCGGCTACGACGACATCCCGCTCGCCAAGTGGGTGAGCCCGCGGCTCACCACGGTGCGGCAGCCTCTGCGACGCATGGCGGAGGAGGCGACGCGCCTCGTCATCCGCATGGGCGAGGCGCCCCTCGAGTCGGTGCCGCGCATGGACCTCGCCACCAACCTCGTGGTGCGCGAGAGCACGGCCCCGCACGCCGCCTGAGGCGGAGCCCGCCAGGTCAGGCGAGCGTCAACGGGGCGACCGTCGCATCCGTTCCGGCCGACTCGATCGCGAAGGCCGCCGTCGCGGCACCCGCGGTCACGCGGTAGTCGCCGAGGAAGCCCGACACACGAACGACGCCGTTGTCGTCCGTGCGGGTTCGGGTGGGCGGCAGCCACCACTCGCCGCGCACGAGGTCGCGCAGCGCGTCATAGGCGGGCTTGTGCGAGCCGTCGACGCGCAGCAGTCCGGCGGGGGCGCCGAGCCAGGCGCCGGCATCCGTGATGCCCCAGTAGGTGATCGACTGCACCGCGGGGTGCTCCACGAGCGAGCGGTAGTGCCGCACGATCTCGTCGGCCTGACGGGCCTCGCCCTCGGCGGTCGAGGGCCAGGAGCCGGGCTGGTAGTCGTTGAGGTCGACGATGTGCGCCGGCATGAGCTCGCCCGACACGAGGGTGTTCTCGGTGAGGTGCAGCGGCAACCCGTAGCGCGCGAAGCGGTCGACCATGGCGAGCATGGTCTCCTCGCCCCAGTAGCCCTGGTGCATGTGGGTCTGCAGGCCGATCGCGTCGATGCGCACGCCGTTCTCGAGCAGGCCCTCGATGAGGCACTCGTAGGCGCTCGACAGGTCGAAGTCGTTGATGAGCAGCGTCGCGCCGGGGTCGGTCTCGCGGGCCGCCTCGAACGCCTCGCGGATGAGGGGGATACGCCCCTTCGCGCGCGCGATCCGCGACACCACGTTGGGCACACCGTCGGGCTCGTTCTCGAAGACCGGCATGATGACGGCCTCGTTCAC
>SMFF01000254.1_pt1 | contig 10764 bp, 15 predicted proteins | sample 2456181 | NCBI WGS metagenome assembly SMFF01 (sample SAMN10132611, study PRJNA489261) | soil metagenome | isolation source: day120 antibiotic-loamy sand soil ammended with raw manure from dairy cow... | place: USA | collected 2015-04-01
AGCCCGGTCACGTTCGCGTCCTGGCTCGAAGGGGCGGGGCTCGGCGCCTACCGCAACCACTGGCGGGGCGGGACGGCGATGAGCCTGTTCACCCCCGGCGGCAACCTCTCGGTCGCCGGCTACGCGCCCGGCACGACCTACACGATCAGCTCGCGCGTCGACGGCGCGAACTCGTTCCTGAGGCTCAACGAGGCCGCCAGGGCGACGGGGACCGCCACGGTCTCCACCACCTCCGTCCAGCTCGGCGGCCTCGGCTCGGGCGCCTGGCACGGCTGGATCTCCGAGCTGATCCTCGTCGCCGCCGCCCACGACACGCCCACCGAGGCCGCGTTCCTGGCCGACCTCCGGGCACGCTTCGGTCACTACTGATCCACCCCGAGGCGCTTGCGATGCCGACGATCAACCTTCCCCTGCCCACGCCGATCCCGGTCCCGACCCACGGGGCCCGCGTCTTCAAGTCCGCCCCCGGCGACCTGGTGGCCAACGACCCCTCGCTGTCCGTCGCCTCGACCAACGTGGAGGTCCTCCGCGACCTGATGACCGCCGCCGCCGCCGGCACCACGATCGCGCGCCGCTCGACGGTCGTCATCCCCTCCGACGGCCCCATCTACATCAACGCCCCGATCACCCTCCCGCAGTTCGGCTGCACCCTCGAGGGCGAGACCGACGCGGCGCTCTTCGCCAACGCCAACTCCTACGCCGGCCCCCAGCTGGTCTCGGCCGTCCCGCCCGGCAGCGCGGTCACCGGCGCCTGGCAGGACCTCTACGGCCTGGTCGACGGGTTCGTCGCCAACGCCGCCGGCAAGGCCTACGGCGCCGTGCTCAACAAGGTGGCGGTCATCGGGCGCGGCACGCCCCTGGACCTCGGCAACGTCAAGGACGTGACGTTCTCGACGACGCTCTACATGGACGAGCCCCAGCTGACGATCGTCGGCCTGTTCATCCCGATCGCCGGCGCCGCCCGCACCGGCACGCTCGCCAGCTTCGGCCCGTTCGTGCTCTCGATCGCCACCGGCAACATCCTCACGCTCACCTTCACCACCCTCGACGGCACGCCCCGGACCATCACGTACCCGCTGCCGGCGATCGAAGACAACGTCGCCTTGAAGATCGCCGTGGCGCTGGACCTGGCCAACTGCAACGTCGGGCTCTACGTCGGCGACGTGGCCGTCGAGCCGAACCTCTACAAGATCAACCGCGGCTGGCAGGCCGGGGCCAACCTCCGCCTCGCCGAGCCGGGCTGGGAGGAGGCCCGCATCGGCGGCGCCTGCGGCTACGTCCTCGGCGGCTTCAAGGTCCACCGGCTCCGACTCGTTCGCGCTCGACCTCGTCACCTCGACGGCCGCCAACTACTACACCTGGCGGTCGCGCGGCCTGTCCAACTACGTCGGCGTGGCGATGGTGGTGCCCTCGGACTACACGAGCCTCTACGCGACCGGCTACCTCGGGCAGGAGATCCGGGTCCGGCGGCTCAACTTCCAGGGCTACCCGAACTACGGCCAGGGGATCCTCCACGGCGGCCACCTGGACCTGCGCGTCATCGACTGCGGGTTCACCGGCGGCGCGCACGGGATGGCGGGGATCAACGCCGCCGGCTCCTACCCGGTCCGCTCCAGCGGCTGCACGTTCCGCACCTGCACCCACGCCGCGTTCCTGGACCCCTGGGGCACCTGGCTGCTGGACGGGTTCAAGATCATCAACGTCGGCCGCTACGGCGTCTTCACGCAGTCGAGCATCCAGGCCACCGGGTTCTTCATCGGCGAGGGGGGCCGCACCCGCGCCGTGTTCCGGGGCGCCGGCATGAACGCCGACGGGGTGGTCTTCCGCCTGGACCGGGGGGTGATCGACTTCGAGCAGTTCGACGCGGGCGCCATGGTCGAGGTCAAGGGCCACCCCTCCGGGCGGAACATGCTCCAGATCCACGACGTCGAGATGACGCGGACCGACCCGGCCAAACCCGCCGTCGTGATCGACACCCCCCCGGTGCTGCCGTATTCGGCGACCGGCGTGCCCCAGCCCTTCGAGGTCTCGATCTCCGGGATGGTCGGCCGCTACGCCAAGGGGTCGGCGCTGGTCGGGGTCAACGGCGCGTCGACAAGGGTGAGGGCCGGCGGCGGGCACTACATCGCCCCGATCCCGCTCTGCAAGAACGTGGTGGACCCGACCCAGCCGACCTGGAGCGGGTTCGCCGGCGGCTGGGAGCCCGACGACCCGGCGCTCGGCGGCACCTACCCGTCGCTGCCCCCGGCCCCGGTGCTCGACGAGGCGTTCGTCGGGCTGGCGATGCTCCCCGGCCTCAAGGGCTGGTACCGGGCCGTCGACCAGCCGGGGGCCGTCGGCGAGCTGCTGGGCGCGACCCTCTACGACAACGTCGCAGGCGGCGGCGGCCGGGCGGCCCTGGACCTGCCCAAGGGGACCGGGACCAACGTGATGCCCACGAAGGTCCTCGGCCGCACCGGCGCCGTCGCGATGAAGTTCCTCGCCGGCGCCAACAACCTCTACACCGCCCCGGCCGGCACCTTCGACACGACCTACGGCCTCACCGTCCTCTGCGCGTGCGACGACCCCCGCTACGCCTTCCGGTCGGTCTACGCCAGCGGCCTCTGGCTCGACCGGATCGCCCGCCTGGGCTCGTTCAACGGCCTCGCCCCGTCGGTCGACACGAAGAAGCACCCGGCGGTCTACGCCCTCCGCTACGACCCCGCGACCTGGATGCTCCAGTGGTGGATCAACGGCAAGCTCGACACCTTCCTGGAGATCCGCGACCCGGCGGTCCGGGCCGGGTTCACGATGAACCGCTTCGTCATCGGCGGCCCCCCGGACGGCACGAACAACGTGATCTACGCGGTCGCCGTCTGCTACGGGGGCACGGCGCCCGTCTCGGACTTCAACATCACGCAGGCGTCCTACCAGATGCAGATCGACCACAACATCCGGGGTTGAGCCAACGATGTCCGTCTCGATCTCGGCGACCTACCAGAGCGGCGCCACCCTGCTCTACTCGCTGTACCGCCCGTCCGACCAGAAGCGGTACGACTTCACCGGGCTCTCCTTCCAGGCGTCACCGTCCGACGGGCTCGCGGCCCTGCCCGAGGGCTCGGGCAGCTCGGCCGGCCTGTACCGGGCGACCCTCGCCACGCCGGCGGAGGTGTTCACCGACGGTCCCTACGAGGTCGAGGTCCACGACGGGTCGCGCTCGAACCTGGTGATCGGCGTCATGGCGGTCGTCCTGAAGGACGGTGCCGACGTGTCGCTCTCCCCGTCGACGGGCGGCGCGTCGCTCGCCGCCGACGCCCTGGACGCGATCCCGGTCGAGGGCGGGGTCAACGCCCGCGAGGCGCTCGCGCTGATCCTCGCCGCGGCGGCCGGGACGATCACCGGCGCGGGCACCGGCACCTTGACGGTCAAGGCGCCCGGCTCCGGCGCCAGCCGGATCGTGGCCCACGTCGACGGGGCCGGCAACCGGACCTCGACGACGCTCGCGCTCCCGGCCTCACCCGTCTGAGGATCCGATGCCCGCCACCGGCTACTTCCCGACCGGCTACTTCCCGCCCAGCTACTTCCCCACCGGCTTCTTCGGCGGCCCCGACGCGCCGGCCCCGACCGTCGCCGACATCCGCATCGGCCTCCGGAGCCGGCTGGCCGAGGTCACCGCGGTGACCGCGCTGCTCGGGTCGGACCCGATCCGCGTCCGGCCGGGCCTGATCCCGTCGGCCGACGCGCTGCCCGCCGTCGCCTTCGGGCTCGACTCGCAGCGCGACGGGGCCCGCCTCGACGGACCTGACCAGGTCGCCACGGCTCGGATCCGCTACACGATCCGGGCCGACTCGCTGGGCCAGGCCCTCGCCGTCCGAAAGGTGATCCGCGACGCCCTGCACGGCTACCGCGGCCAACCGACGAAGGGCCCGTTCGTCCTCCGCTGCAAGCTCGCCGACGAGGCCGACGACTCCGACCCGCGAGACGACGACACCGACGACGACTACCACCTGCTCACCCTCTACTTCACCGTCCGCTACCGGGAGCCCTGACCCATGGCCAACGAAGTCCGCACCGGCGAGGGCACCACGCTCTCGGTCGGCGCCGCGGTCGCCTCCGTGCTCAACATCAAACCGCCGGGCTGGTCCCGCGCCGCCGTGGCCAAGACCACCCTGAGCGACGCGTTCAAGAAGTACCGGCCGGGGCGCATCACCGAATACGGCACGATGACCGCCCGGATCCAGCATACGTCGGAGAACGAGGCCGCGTTCCTCGCCTTTGCCACCGACGTCGATCCGAAGGACTGCACGATCGCCTACTTCGACGAGGCCGGCGACCCCGACGGCACCGACACGTTCAAGGGGTTCGTCACCGCCTACGAGCCCGACCAGGCCGAGGACGAGAACAACATCGAAGCGGACGTGACGATCCAGCTCACCACCGTCATCACGCACACCCCGCCGGCCTGACGGCCGCGACGCCCGCGTTGCAATTTGCAATTTTCTGCGCCCCACCCGAGGAGTCCGAGACGTGAGCTTGCGCGAGCAGATCCTGGCCGCGGCCGACCGACCCGCCACCCCGATCGAGGTCCCGGAGTGGGGGGTGACCGTCTACCTCCGGCCGCTCTCGGCCGCCGACCGGATCGAGATCGTCGGCCGGATCACCAACGGCACCGTCCCGTTCGCGGTCCTCGTCGCCCTGGGGGTCTTCGACGCCGACGGCTCCCGGGTCTTCACGCTGGAGGACCTCGACGCCCTCGCCGAGAAGCGCGGCGAGGTGATCGAGCGGCTGGGTCGCGCGGTGATGCGGCTCAATCGCATGGGCGAGGACGACACGAAGGACGCGGCAAAAAACTGAGAGGCCAGCCGCTGAGGCTCTTCCTCATGCGGCTGGCGCTCCAGATGGGCAGACCCTGGAAGCGGCTCGCGGTCGAGATGGACGCCGACGAGCTGACCGACTGGCTTGCTTACGACCAGGTCCACGGCCTGCCCGACCCCTGGCTCCAGACCGGCGTCGTCGCCGCGACCGCCCGCAACGTGATGACGGCCAAGGGGCAAGCCCTCCGCCCCGAGGAGTTCATCCCCGCCGACCGGGCCGGACGCTCCGCCCGCCAGTCCCCGCGCGAGATCCGCGCGACCGTCCGCCGCATCGCCGCGGCCTGCCCCGACCCCGCGAAGCAGTCCAGGAGGCCCCGACATGGCCGGTGACGCCCGAGTCGGCACCATCTACATCGGCATGCGCGCGGGGGTCGGCGGGCTCGCGAAGGACCTCAAGAGCGCGGGTGCGGAGGTCGGCGCCTTCGCCAGCTTCACCACCTCGCGCCTGGGGGCGATCGGCATCGGCCTCGGGTCCATGGGCCTGGGCGCGACCGTCGGCTTCCTCCACGACGCGGTCACCGCCGGCGGCGAGCTCAACGACGTCGTCAGCGCCTCGGCCGCGGTCTTCGGCCGATCCTCCAAGATCATCCTCGACGAGGCGGACAAACAGGCCTCCGCCTACGGGGTCGTGAAGAAGGAGTTCGTCGACGCCGCCAGCTCCTTCGGCGCGATGTTCAAAGGGGTGGGCAAGTCCACCGACGAGGCCGCCGAGCTTGGCGTCCAGCTGGCCAAGCTCGGCGGCGACCTCGCCAGCTTCAAGGGCACGTCCAACGAGGACGCCTTCGGGGCGATCTCCGCGGCGCTGCGCGGCGAGTTCGACCCGATCGAGCGCTACAACGTCTTCCTCTCCGCCGCCAAGATCGAGAACCAGGCCCTCGCCACCGGGCTCGCCAAGAGCAAGGGCGAGATCACGGACCAGGCCAAGAAGATGGCCACCCTCGCGGCGATCCTCGGACAGACGACCGACGCCCAGGGCGACCTCGCCAGGACCGCCGACCAGCTCACCAACCAGTTCAAGAAGGCCGGCGGCAGCGTCGAGAACTTCAAGGCCGACGTTGGCCTCGCCGCGATCGACGTCAGCACGTTCATCAGCGGTGGTTTGAACGTCGCGCTCTCGAAGGCGATCGGGCTCTGGGACGAGAACTCCGGCAGCGTCCAGGACTGGGCCTCCGCCGCCGTCGAGGAGAACGGCATCGTCTTCAAGGCGATCGGCTACGTCGGCGAGGCTGTGGCCGTGGTCGCCGAGTCCTGGCAGTACATGGGCGCCGCGTTCTCGGCCGCGGCCTCGGGCGTGATGTCCGGCCTGGCCGACATGGTTGAGGCGATCTCCGAAGTCGGCTTCATGATCGACAAGATCGTCCGGACGTTCGGAGGCGACACCGGAATCGTGGGGCTCGGTGACCAGCTCCGCGCCCTGACCGCCGACATGAAGCGGGACAGCCAAGACCTCTCCGCCTACGCCGCCGAAGGATTCGCCGCGCCCTCCAACGGCGACGCGGTCCGTGCCTTCTTCAAAGACATCCAGGTTGGGGCGCTCCAGGCGGCCGAGGCCAGCAAGGCCGCACGAGCCGCCGTCGCCGACGTCACCGCGGGGCCCGCCGCGCCCGAGGCCGCGAAGGCCAAGGGCAAGGAGGGCCCGACCTCGGCGGGCGCGTTCGAGCTTGGCTCCAACGAGGCCCGCAGCGCGTTGATCCAGTTCGGCCAGGACCGACGCGACAAGATCGACGAGGTCGCGCGCAACACCCGGGCGACCAACGACGCGATCGCGACGGCCAACGCCGCGCTGAGCTCGATCAACCGGATCCTCGGCAGCAACTTCGGGAGCGGCGCTCAGCCGGTGCTTTAGACCATGGCCATCCTCGAGGTCGGCTCGATCGGCGGACGCTCCGGCCAGATCTCCGAGACCGGCGCCGCCACCTACGTGCTCCGCTGGTACGTCGACACCGACACGCCCCACCACGGCGCCAAGTCGATCATCGACGCGGTGGGGGTCAAGCGCGGCGACATCTACCAGGTCGGCACCTTCACCGAGACCGAGGACCCGGTCACGCACGTGCCGATCTTCACCCCCGACCAGCCGTGGGCCGAGCGCGAGCCGCTCTGCTACTGTCTCGGGATCTCGGCCGAGCAGACCGACCCGCTCGCCGGCGACGAGGACGGCTGCCGCTGGATCGTCACCGCGACCTACCAGCCCTACTCCGCCGACATCGCCGGGATCGAGAACCCGCTCGACGAGCCGCCCTCGCTCTCGTACGACACCGTCTCCTACGAGCGCCCGCTCGACGAGGCGTACGACGAGGCCGGCGACCTGACCGTCGCGGTCCTCAACGCCGCCTTCGACCCGTTCGACCCGCCGGTGGTCCGCGACGACTCCCGCCAGGTCTTCCAGGTCTCGGTGAACTGGCCCGACTTCGACCGGGACCTCGCCCGCCAGTACGCCGACGCGGTGAACTCCGACGAGTTCTTCGGCTACCCGATCGGCACCGTCAAGATGAAGCCGCCCAAGGCCGCGAAGGTCTACCACCAGGGCGTCCCAGGAGGCTTCTACTGGCGGGTCGACTTCGAGTTCGAGGTCCGCGACGAGGGCTGGGTCAAGCGCGTGCTCAACTGCGGCATGCGCCAGCTCAACTCCGCCGGCGACGGCTACGAGTCGATCCTCAACGAGGACGGCCAGCCGATCAGCGAGCCCGCCCTGCTCGACGCCGACGGCCGGCACATCGCCGACCCGACCCTCGGCGATCCGATCTTCCTCGAGTTCACCGGCTACAAGACGCTGCCGTTCGTCACCGCGCTCGGCTTCGGGGGGCCCTGACCTTGCCGACGTTCACCGCGAAGGGTGCCGCGCGGATCGCCCGCCAGACCGTCGACCGCGAGCGTGAGAGCCGCGGCGGCCTGTCCGGTCGGCCGAGCAACTCGAAGACGCCCCGGATCGGCAAGCGCTACGCGCGGCTCACCGCCAGCCTCGGCGCCGCCACCGACGACGGCACGGACGTGACCGCAGGCTGGGCCGCCGGCGTGCTGATGCTGCGCACCTCCACCGGCTGGACCTCCGCCGGCGGCATCCCCGTCACGATCTGGACCGGCGAGACCGGCGGAACGATCGCCTCCGGCACCCGCGTCCAGGTCGCCTGGATCGACGGCCGCTGGACGGTCGACGTCGCGAGCTGCCCCACATGAGCTTCAAGCGCGGCAACCCCGGCTGCCCGTGCTGCGGCCCGACCTGCTCGCCCTGCTCGCTCCCGACCTCGGGCGCGCTGCGGCTCTACCTCCGGCAATCGACGATCCGCACCACCGACTGCGCCGCCTGCATCAACATCGAGACCCTCAAGGATCTGGAGTACTCCGCCGGCACCCCGAACATCACCGGCGCCGGCGCGGGCCACTGGAAGACCGCGGCGTTCCAGCGCGCCCGGGTGAGCCAGCTCAGCTGCACCGGGGCGATCGCCTGGAACCGGCTCGTCGTGGCGTGCGTCGCCGGCAAGGTCGAGGTCTGGGAGATGCTCTACTCGACCTCGGCCAACGCGATCGCCGAGACCAGCCCGACGTTTCGCGGCAAGCTCTCCCCGGTGAACACGCTCTCGACCTGGGACGAGGTCTCCTGCTCGCCGTTCGAGCTGCGGTCGGTCTGGACCTACACCTATTTCGGAGTCTCCTGCTCGACGCTCGTGATGGCGCAAGACGCATGGATCTACATCCCCTGAGCCACGCGCAGGCTCCGATCCGACGGGTGCGGCCCACCTTCGCGGAGATCTACCCGGGGGGAACGACGGAGGGCGAGGCCGCCACGCCACCCCCGTCCCTCGCGAGCGACCTCGCCGAGCTGGCCCGCGTCCGCGCCTGCCCCCACCTGGAGCGCCGCACCGACTGCGGCTGTGGAGTCAACCGCTGCCGCGCCGGTCGAGGCCCGCGCGGCGACGGCCTGGTCACGCTCGACGACTGCCGCGCCTGCGTCCGCAACGCCACCGCTTGACACCTGTCAACACGCCGCGCAGAAATTGCAAATTGCAACATCCACGCCCCCGCATCCCTTCACTGGGTTGCGGGGGTTTCTTCGTGCGCCGGGGCGCCCCGAGGATGGACTCGGGGGCCCCGACTTGCGGGGTTGGCGTGCCGCGCGGTCGATCGTCCGATGGTGGCCGCCCGCGTGGCACCGCCCGGCCGGGCACTCCCGCCTTGCCCTGGCGGCCGGGTTGGTTTGGTGGGGATCGATCAGACTTCAGTCGATCATTTGCCCTCGAAGGTCGCCCAGGTCGATCGGCCCTTCGTATCTCAGGCGGAACATGTCCCGACCATGTTGGTCGACAGATGGCACGACATCGAATCTGATGTAGAGAACTTCCGACGGCTCGACGGGAGGCTGCGAACTGAGAAACTCGGAGGGACGGAGTCGTACGAACGGAACGTCGACAAACCTTTGCGACCGTCGGACTCCCTCACGCATGACCCGCTCGGCGAGTTCCTGAAGCTCTTCGAGGCTCGGCACCACATGTTCCATGAATTCCTCTCGCTCGTCCGAGCTAAAGTCCGGGCCGGGGGCGCCCCACACGCCAACCCGGCCCGGTCCGGTCCCCGCCGACGCCCGGGCGCGGCGGGGTGACTCGGTTGTCTTACCAGACTTGCCACCACGGCTTCGGTTTCCGCTTCGGCGGAACCTGGTTCGGGAAGATCAGCCCGTCCACGACGGCATCGGCGTTATGGATGTCCGCCTGGACGACGGGGATCGGCGCTCGCCCTCCGGTCAGGACCTTGGTCACGTACGCCACGTGGGGGTTCCCCGCGTCGAGTACCCGGGCCGTGCGCCTCGCATCCATCTCGGGCACGAACCCGATCTGCATCCCGTTGGCGAGGCGGACCTCGATCGCGTTGCGGCTGAACCGGTTGGCCGGGTCGCGGGCGAGGTACGCGGGGTCGCCCTGTCGGACGTGCGCGCTGATGACTTCGGCGCGTCCCTCGTAATGGACTCCCGCGACCATGAAGTTCAGCGACGCGACCGGCCGGTCCCGTTCCCGCTCCTGCGCCTTGATCTCCCGCTCCAGTGCCTTCCCGGCCGCGCGAGCCTCACGGTCCCGGGCCTTCCGCTCCGACTCGACTGCCTTGCGGCTCGCGACGGCGTCCCTCCTCACGTCGGGCGGGAGCACGGTCTCGATCGCCTTGTACAGCTCGTCGTGCTCGTCTCGCGTGACCCGCCCGTCGGCGATGATCCGTTCCACCGTCTCCGCCAGGTGCGCGATGGCCGGGAGATCCGAGCCGCGATTACGACGGAGCCAGAGTGTCAGCTCGACGATCTCTTGCTTCTGGAGCCGGCCGTCCTCCGTCACGGACTGGCAAAGCGCCAGCAGCTCCGCGCCGACCCCGGCCTGGATATCGGCCTTGGTCAGGGATAATCGCGTCCTCGCCATCGATATCAATCCTCTTGCCCGGTCTTGCGAACCAGCCGGCCCCAGTCCCGATCGACCGTCGCGCTCATGACCTCGGTGAGATAGTCGGAAAGCGTGACGCCCCGATCGGCGGCGATCATCCGGGCCCTGGACGCGAGGGCCCTGTCGATCTTCACGGCGGCGGTCGGTGGCGCGGCGCCCGGCCCTTTCCTGGGGCGCCCGGCGCCAGGCCGTCTCCCGCCGTGCTTCTTCTCGGCCAAGGTCACACCCCCTCGAATCGCGGCCATGGCGCCTCCCTCCCGCTGGTCTCTCTCGACACCGCGTCATTATAACGCCGAAGCCGCCGGCGCGAACCGACCTCCCAAATTATTTCGGACAGCGCTTGATTTCGGTTACTGTTCGTCGTAGAGTGGGTCTGCATGGAATCCTTCTCACGTTAAAGCATGCGCCTTGCCTTGCCCGATCCGGGCGCGGTAGGCTTCCGAGGTGAGGAGGCGAGCCGGACTGGACCCGGTTCCCTTGCGCCCCCTGAA
>SMFF01000194.1_pt1 | contig 10753 bp, 9 predicted proteins | sample 2456181 | NCBI WGS metagenome assembly SMFF01 (sample SAMN10132611, study PRJNA489261) | soil metagenome | isolation source: day120 antibiotic-loamy sand soil ammended with raw manure from dairy cow... | place: USA | collected 2015-04-01
AGAAGCGCTCGCCCTGCACCTCGTTCACGGTGAGGCTCACGCCATCGACCGTCACCGAACCGGACACGCCATTCTGTGCCGCGACCTCCAGAACCTGATTAAAGACCTGACGAGCCTGGTCATCAGCCACCTGCCCCTGAAACAGCGGAAGCGGCCGCCCACCAACCACAGCCGCGACAGTCGGAACCGCCGTTACGTTGAACGCCTGCTGGAGTTGCGGGTTTGCCTGGGCATCCACCGTCGCCAGCATCAGCCGCCCACCAAACTGCTCCACCAGCTTCGGCAGGGAATCCCCCGCAGAGCCCATGAAGAACTCGACGATCACCGGCACCGTGTTCGACAGCTCCATGATGCCCGCAAAGTTCGCATCAGAACCCTCAACAACCAGCGATGGAACAACAATCGGCTCAACTGAAGCAGTCGCGCCGGACGGTCCCGACTGCCCAGGCTCGCCCGCATGGCGACCAGTGGCAGGAGGGGTGACCAGGGAGGAGAGGTCCACCGCACCCCGGAGATTGGCTGCCGAAATATCAGACACTAGAGCTCCTTCGCAGCTACAAGGCCCTCACCGAAACCGAGCAACACGATCTTGTCGTTGCTCGCGGCGGGCGGAACATAGAACAACAGTTGATAAGCGTAGGTGGCAGAGATGCCCTTAGTGGTCTTCGTCACCTTGGAGAGGGCTTTCGTGCCGTCCTCCGGGCTCAGGATGGCCCCCGATTCCTTCGGCTTGGCGTTCTCGGTCTCAGTCACGCTCACCGCCACAATGGCACCCGTACTGCTCGTCGCCATGGCGATCGGGTCACCGACACCGGCAGCAGTCGAATGCTTCAACTTGGTCGTAGACAGCGATTTGGCCCTCTTCGCCTTCGCCTCAGCACCCACAGCGGGCAGCAGCGCGTCACTCTCGAAATCGAACAGCTCGAAGAACTCACTCTTCTCACCCTTGAGCATCACATCAGCGTAGGCGGTCGCCAACTCGGCCGGAACAATCTTGAGCAGCTTGTTTTCTGGGTCGTGGCGCACCGCGCCCACAGTTTCGGCAGCAACATCGAATTGCGCTGTCGCCTCCAACATCACCGCGTACGCGACCTTGTACGGTTCACGCGGGGACTCCTGCAACAGCACCATTGCGGTCGGGATGACCTCCGGTTCCTCAGGTTCCTCCGACTCCTCAGCCTCAGGATCTTCAGTTGCGGACACCGGCGTCGGAGCTTCAGTCTGCTGGATGACCGTGAACACCGCACGAGGCCAGGTGTCGGTCTGCTGCGGAAGCACCAAATCCACCGGACCGGCCGGAATCTCCGCCGGCTTCGGCAACGAATTGTCTACCTTGCGCATGGCATAGTTCTTCTCGCGCAACTGAAGAGCAGCCCCAGTGAACCGTTCCTGAACCAGCTTGGAGTCGCGGTCGGCATCAGCGGCAGCGGCCACCTTCGCTACACGCTCAACTATCTTCTTCACCTGCGACACCGTCACCGCAGGCGCCTGCATGACCTCATCGACAGGCGCTTCCGTCGAGGTGGGCGCAGGAACGTTCTGAGCTGTCCTGCCCGTAATGAAATCAGGCAGGTCATCCACGTTCATGGAGCAACCACTCAGCACCATGGCCGACACCAGTACGGCAGGAACGACCGCGGTCATTCGACTTGACGAGCGCCTTCCGCGCGGCTTCTCGATCGCTTTCGGTTTCACCTGTCGAACCGCCTTCGTGGCCTTGCGATAGTTGTAGCGCGGTTTCTTCGGCAGCTTGGGCTGCGCCGGTGGCTTCCGTCGGGGCCCGTGAGACCTCCGCAGGTGCGCGAGGGCCCACAGGTACAGGATGAGCCCGAGCAGCAGGAACAGGACTCCCCCAATGAGCAGCGGGCCAGACCACACCGCACGGTTGTCTACCGGCCAGGTCACCGACACCGTCGACGGCGCCGGGGCAACCCCGTCGGACAGCACAATGACAGAAACATCGTCGGGAACGTTCACGGTGAACTCAAGCGAGGATTCGGACGTGTACTCGCCCAGCCACAGGTCAGATTCCGCAGGTGGGATGGCCTCATTCGTGGTTCCCCGCTCGAACTCGGAAACCAGCTCGCCCGTCTCCTCGTCAACGACTATGTGGTTGTACGACGTGTCGCCGGCCCAGGCAATGAGGTCTGGCGTGCGGCCGAACGCCGCGAACGAGTCTGCACCGAACGTGCTGCCCACCTCAATCTTCTGGCGGCCCTCCCGCAAGTTGAGTGCGTCGCCATCAATGATCGTGATCGGGGCATCCCTCTCCACAGTCACCTGGTTAGTCACCCGGTCGGGTTCCGCAAACACCGTGCGCTGGGCAATACCGAGACCGATGAGTGCGAGGGCGACGAAGAAGCTGACAATTGCCACAACAAAACGCACGCACTGACTCCTCTCGTTTTGCCTGGCCGGGCCGAATGGTGTTCTTGCCGGCACTTCAGCGGGCGGGTGCCGCCAGCAGCCCCAGCACATCATCAATAGTTCGCTGACCCGAATCGGCAACAAACAAGACGCTCTAGACTACCCGGCAAGGCTGAGAGGTGCCTAATAGCCGCCTGGCAGAGCAGAACACCGACTTCTGACACAGCACGCGCGTGACGCTAAACTCGGATGGGCCCGGGTCGACCCACGGCTTCGGCCGTGCTGTGCCCGGCCCCAAACTTTAGAGGAGACCCAGCGTGTCTACAGACGATGAAGCGTTCGGCACAGCCATGCGCGGCTACAACCGCGAAGAGGTGGATGCCGCCATTCAGGATCTGCGGCGCGAACTCATCAAGGCGAACAGTGACAAGACGGAAGCCAGCAAGGAGATCAAACGCCTCACCGCGACCGTCGCCGACCTGCAGGCCGAGCTGGAGGAGACGGGAAGCCCCACCTACAGCGGTCTCGGCACCAAGCTAGAGAACACCCTGCGCGTTGCAGAGGAGCAATCGACTCGGCTGATCAGTCAGGCAGACATCGACGCTGAAAGGCTGCGCAGTACCGTGCAGTCCGAGGTCACCGCACTGAGGGCAGTTGCGGCCGAAGAAGCAGAACGACTGGTGGCGAATGCAACCGATCAGGCCGAGGGCATCCTCAGCGCCGCGCGGGAAGAGGCATCCGAACTGGTGACCCATGTCACCAAGGAGGCAGAGACAACCACTCAGGATGCCCTTCGCGAGGCTGCCAGCATCCGGGGGGCCGTAGCAACGGAAGCGGCAGAGACCCGCGCGACTGCGAAACGCGAGGTCGCGGCTCAGCGCGCCGAAGTCGAGCGCGAGGTGTCTGAGCTTCGCGCCGTCGTCGGTCGCGAAGTTGCGGAGGCCCGGGAGCAGGCGGCTGAACTCGCCCGCGAGACAGAGAAGGCACGCGCCGACTTCGAGGCCGAAAACGAGCAACAGCGTGGCGACCTTGCCCGAGAGATCGAACAGCAGCGCAGCGACCTCACCCGAGATGTAGAGCAGCAGCGGGCAGACTTGGCCAGGGAGGTCAACACCACCACCGCACAGCTTGAGCACACGGTGGAAACCACGAAGGCCGAGCTGGCTCGCGAAATCGAGGAGGCCAGGGCCGCACTTGAACGCGAGATCGCCCAGGCGCGCACGGCCGTCGAATTGGAGACCAGCGGTGCACGCAGTGCCCTTGAGCTCGAACAAAGTGCAGCGCGAGAGGCGCTGAAGCGGGAAACAACCCAGAAGCATGCCGCGTTGAAGCAGGACACTGCGAAGGCGAAGGCGGCACTCGCCCAGGAGACTGCGGAGGCACGCGCAGCCCTCGAGCAGGAGACCACCGCCACACGGCAAGCGCTCGAGCAGGAGGCCGCCGCCACACGGGCGGCCCTCGAGAAGGAGATCACAGAGGCGCGCACGAGTCTGGCGCACGATGTCGATGAGCAGCGTTCGAGTCTGGCCCACGATGTCGAGAAGCAACGCACCGAGCTCGCCCAGGACATCGGACAGCAGCGGGCAGACCTCAAGAACGAGCAGGAGACCGTGCGGGCCCAGCTCGCCTTCGAGGCCGACGAGGCACGCACGACGCTTGCGCGCGAGATCGAACAGGCACGGATCGACCTTGACGTGGAGCTCAAGGCTCGCCGTGACGAAGCCGAGAAGGAGTTCCTCGCCAAGCAACAGGAGGCCGTCTCGCAAACGCAATCCTACCTGGATGAGGCGCAGTCACAACTTGCTGAAGCCATCCGTCGCGCCAGCGAGAAGCGGGAAGAAGCCGAGAAGCTCGCTACTTCGTCGAAGCGTGATGCCAAGGCGGTACGCAACGACGCGGACGCCACAGCCGCCGAGGTGCTGAGCAACGCCGAGAAGAGGGCCAAAGCCATCGTCAAGGATGCCGAAACTCGTTCGACCGCGCTCGTGTCGGACGCCGAAGAACGGCTCGCCAAAATTAGGATCGAGCGTGAGGCTGTAGCCGGCTACTTCGAAACCCTGCGCGGAGTGCTCGGCGAAGCCGAGAAGATCAGCTCAGAAAACTAGACAGCGCCGCGGAGCGCTGGCCCGCCGCGGCGGCTGACCATACACTGCTTGCTTAGCCTGCAGAGGAACGAGGGCCTGATGAAGATCCAAAACGCATTCCGCTTCGGCTTATTCGGCGGCTTGGGTGTTCTCGTGGCTATCGCCATCGGAACAGCGGTGGGCAACCTCGCGACCATCCTCACCTACATCGGTGCAGCTCTGTTCATTGCGCTCGGCCTGGACCCCCTGGTGACGTGGCTGGAGAACAAGCGTTTCCCCCGCTGGCTGGCCATCCTCACGGTGCTTTTGGGCGTGCTTGGCGTGTTCACGGGCCTCGTCTTCGCGTTGATTCCTGTCATCATCGACCAGGTAGGCAAGCTGATTGTGCAGGTTCAGGACATCATTCGGCTGGCCCAGACCGATGACCTGGTTGCCCGTGTCGAGGAACTTTTCCCCACCCTCGACGTTCCATTTGTTCTCGAGGAGTTGTCGAAGTTCATCGCCGACCTCGACCTGTTCAGCATCGGTGGCGGCATACTCCAGGCGGGAATCGGGGTTGCCACAGCTGCGTTCGGGGCCATCGTCGTGCTGATTCTGACCCTGTACTTCACCTCTTCGCTCAACAGAATGAAGCGCGGAATGTACCAATTGGTTCCGGCGTCGAGGCGAGAGAAGTTCGTCGATATCTCCGAACAGGTCACGAGTTCGGTGGGGCGCTACGTGATCGGCCAGGTAACGCTTGCGCTGATCAACGGCATCTGCAGTTTCATCTTCCTGTCGATCATCGGTGCGAGTTACTCGGTACTGCTGGCATTCATCGCCTTCCTGTTCGCTCTCGTACCACTGGTCGGAACTCTCACCGGTTCTGCCGTGATCGTGCTGCTGGTGCTGTTGTTCAATGGCTGGCCTGCCGTTCTCATAGCCGCCATCTACTACATCATTTACATGCAGATCGAGGCATACCTCATCAACCCGCGCATCATGAATCGGGCCGTCAAAGTTCCTGGGGTGCTCGTGGTGATCGCCGCGCTGGCGGGCGGAACCCTGTTGGGCATCCTCGGTGCACTGGTGGCAATCCCGGTCGCTGCCTCGGTGCTGATCATCGTGAAGCAGGTCATCATTCCGCGTCAGAACGAACTGTAGTTCACTGCCTCAGCTGGTAATCCCAGTCCACGTCGTCGGCAACGGCAGGGCGGCAGGATTCAGACGCTCGACAATCTCGGCGAGAACGCGACGAGTCTGCTGCTCCCCCACCCACAGGTGCCTGCCTCCGTCAACCGCGACGAACTCAAGCTCCGGAACACTCGCGAAACGGTTCCGAGCCTCCGGAGGACGAAGGTAGTCGTCGAGCTCCGGAATCACGGCCACCAGCCGGCGCCTGTCCCCCGCCCAGGCCGCGACGTCGGCATCCGTCGCCCGGTGCAGAGGGGGTGACAACAGGATGGCTCCGACGATCGGATACTGCCGGCCGAACCGCAGTACCACCTCGGTTCCGAACGACCACCCCACCAGCCACGGGTTCGGCAGGCCCCTATCTGCCACGAATTGCATGGCGGCCGCCAGGTCGTGCTGCTCCTCGATACCGTCGCCGAAGGAACCCTCTGAGGTACCGCGCGGCGAGGTCACGCCACGGAAGTTGAAGCGCAGCACCGCGATATCGGCCAGCGCGGGCAGCCGCGCGGCAGCCTTGCGTAGGATGTGCGAGTCCATGAAGCCACCCGCAGTGGGCAGCGGGTGCAGCGCCACCATGGTGGCCTGGGGGGCACCACGAAGGGGCATAGCGAGTTCGCCGACAAGGGTGAGCCCATCGGCGGTTGTCAGTTCGATGTCTTCTCGCCGGGCGGGCAGTTCGATGCCCGCACGGATCTCGACAGCATCTGCAGTACTCACGCGACTCCTAGTTGATCTTCCAGCAATGGGAATGCCAGTGGCGACGGGCAGCCAGGTCATCCGCTTCCCCCATTAGCCCGTCAGCCCGCCAGGTGACCACATGGGCCGTTCCGGGCACCACCTCGGTTCCACAGCCCGGGCAGGTGTACGGCTTGAGCGCGGATGCCGCAGAGACCGGCTGCACATTCCACAGCACTCCGCGTTTCGACTCGGTGTGACGGCCACCGAAAAGCGCCCGAGTGAGGTCGAGAGACTCGTCCTCTGGACCGCGCGCTCCCCGATGGCGACGGGGGCGGTTCGATCTGGGCATCAAGCCAGTTTAGCCGCGGCGAACCTCAGCCAGAGGCAGCTAGTACCAGCCCTTGGCCTGGCTCGCATTCCACGCACCGCACGGGGTGCCGTAGCGACCCTGAATGTAGCTGAGGCCCCACGTTATCTGTGTCTTCGGGTTGGTTGCCCAATCGGAACCCACGCTGGCCATCTTCGAACCGGGCATTGCCTGAGGAATCCCGTACGCACCGCTGCTCTTGTTGTGGGCGTACACGTTCCAATGCGATTCCTTGTTCCACAACGCAACCAGGCAGTCATACTCGGCCGACCCCCAGCCCTTCGCCGTCACCATGCCGTGGGCAATAGCTTTTGCCGTACCCGGGTCAGGAGTCCCCGCAGCTGGCGCAGAGCGAGCTCTGATGACCGGCGCTGGCTTGGTGATCTTGTATCGGTCGCGCGACACCGCCGAACTGTAGCTCCCCGCGATGGCCAGTTCCTGCATTGCCGGCGTCTGGGCTTCGGCCTCTGCCGAATCAGCCAGAGCCGGCTCACGGTTCATGGGGGCGATCGCGAACAACAGCATCACGGCAGCGGCCACCGTGAAGGCGAAAGAGCGCAGCACCAACGGTCGGCGCTCCCCGCGCCCCGAAGCCCCCGCACTCGTCACTGGAACCAATGCCTGGAGCGGCTGTCTCAAACGATGCCTACCCACAGTGACCAAACCTTAGCCGACGAAACTGCACAAACACAGAAAACGTCAACGAACCGCCAGCATCACGTCGATAACTGCGTCTAACAGCAGATCTACCTGAGCCTCGCGATACCCGCCACGCTGCGGACGAAATGCAACCGTGCGCACCTCGCTCACCTCAAGCGGCGCACCGCTCACCAAGTGCTCAGAAACCCGGTCGACGAAGCTGTCGACATCGCTGCGGCGGTAGCCATTGACCATGAATCCGGCTCGGGCGAAACGGTGCCGCCTCGGCCGTGCCAGCCGGTTGACGATCTCCTGGGCGAGCAGACGGGGGTTCGCGACAGCCGAATGCACCGAGCCGTCACGCTCCCGTGTAGCGAAGGCATCCTCCAGGCGCTCCAGTGCCGCGTCAACATGACTTGCCGAATACCCGCCACGCTTCATCGAGAAAGCTATGCGGCGGATACTCTCCGCATTCACCGAGGCACCCGCTCCGTCACCAGAATACGCCCTCCGGGCCTCCTCAAGAAAGTCTTCGACCTCGTCAACGTCGTAGCCGCGCTTACGGGTTCTCGGAAAAGTCGTACTCACCGCTCTATTGTGCCCTACGTAAAGATGAAGAACAGAATGTACGCGGCCGCGGCGCTCGGCAGTATCGAGTCCAGTCGGTCGAGGAAACCGCCGTGGCCCGGAAGCCAGGTGCTGATGTCTTTGATACCGAGGTCGCGTTTGATGAGCGACTCCGTGAGGTCACCCACGGTTGCCGTGAAGACCATAGTGAGCCCGAAGATCACTCCGACCCACCACGGCTGCTGGAGCATGAACACGGCGAGGAGCATACCTGCAACGACTGCGACGACGACAGAGCCTGCGAAGCCCTCCCAGGTCTTCTTCGGGCTGATGCGAGGCGCCATCGGATGCTTACCGAAGAGCATCCCGCTGGCGTAGGCGCCCGTGTCGACCGAGATGACGGTGATGAGGAACGCGAGCGTCCACCACTGGCCGTCCTCCTGGGCCGCGAGAAGCACCGCGAAACTGGCCAGGAATGGGATGTACAGATGCACGAAAGTGCCGGCCGCGACATCCGTCAGCAATTCCCGGCCCGTGGCGCGGTGGCTCGGGCGAACCAGCTCTGCCACCCGCCATAGGGCTACAAGCGCCACGCCGGCCAGGGTCGCGAGCCATTTTCCGTCGTCTCCCAGATAGAAGGCGGCAGGAACCGTGGCCAGGGCCGCGAGCACGGTGGGCAGTCGCGGAACGTTGTGGCCAGCAAAGCGCAGTGCACTGGCCAGCTCGAACGCGGTGAACGCGATGATCGCACCCGCGAAGAGCATGAACAGTTCTTTGATGACGATCAGGCTGAACAGCATTGCCAGACCGAGCGCCAGGCCGATCACGACGGCCGCGACCAGGTTGCGCCCGGTTCTGGCCTCGATCTTCTCGTTGGTGGCGTCGATCTGAGCCTTCGTGGCCTCGAACTGTGCCTTGATCTCCTCGGCGGTGGCGTGCGCGAACTCCTCGAACTCGGCACGCTTCGCCTTGCGGCGCAACGACCATCGGGACCCGGACGCGGGTTTCTCGCGCGGCTCAGCCATCTAAACCTCGAGAAGCTCGGCTTCCTTCTTCTTCAACGCGTCGTCAACGCCATCGATGAAGGTCTTGGTCGTCGCCTCAAGCTCCTTCTCTGCGCGAGCCACCTCGTCGTCACCCACGTCGGATTTGAGGGCATCGAGGTCATCTTTCGCGCGACGACGGATGTTTCGGATCGAGACCCTGGCATCCTCTGCCTTTGCCTTCACGACCTTGACGTATTCCTTGCGCCGGTCGGCCGTCAGCTCCGGGAGGATGGCGCGGATCACGTTTCCATCGTTGCCCACGCTCGCACCGATGTGCTGTGCGGCCGCGATCGCCTTTTCGATGTCTTTCAGGGAGGACTTGTCGAACGGGGTGATGAGAAGCTGCCGTGCCTCCGGATTGGTCATCGAGGCAAGCTGACCGAGCGGTGTCGGAGTGCCGTAGTACTCGACCATGATCTTCTGGAACAGCGCCGGGTTCGCGCGTCCGGTGCGCACATTGGCGAACTCTTCTTTGGCCGCCTCAAGGGACTTGCCCATTTTGTCTTTGGCCTCTGCCAGCACGTCACTAATCACGCAAGCCTCCTTCGTGTCGCTTCGAGTTTAGTGGGTGGCGTACCGGTCAGTTACTGACGAGTGTGCCGATGTTGTCGCCCCGGATGGCTTTGGCAACGTTTCCTGCTGGCTCCATTCCGAACACCACCATGGGCATCGCGTTGTCCATGCACAGGCTGAATGCCGTCGAGTCGACTACCTTGAGCCCCCGCACGAGCGCCTCCTGATACGTCACCTTCTCCAGTTTCGACGCACCTGAGTTCTTTCGAGGGTCGTCGTCATACACCCCGTCGACCCCGTTCTTGGCGACCAGTACGACATCCGCATCAATCTCCAGTGCGCGCTGCGCCGCGACGGTGTCGGTCGAGAAGTACGGAAGGCCAGCCCCGGCGCCAAAGATGACGACGCGCCCCTTCTCGAGGTGGCGCTCCGCGCGACGCGGGATATACGGCTCGGCCACCTGCGTCATTGCGATAGCAGACTGCACCCTCGTCGCGGCGCCCGCCTGCTCGAGGAAGTCTTGCAGCGCGAGGGCGTTCATCACGGTTCCCAGCATGCCCATGTAATCTGCGCGCCCCCGGTCCATCCCGCGTTGGGAGAGTTCGGCTCCGCGAAAGAAGTTGCCTCCGCCGACTACGATCGCCACCTGAACCTCTGCGGCGGCTTCGGCGATCTCCCTCGCCAGCGAGGACACAACATCGGGGTTGACCCCGAGAGAGCCACCACCGAATGCTTCACCGGAAAGTTTCAGGAGAACCCGTCGCGTGCCGGTCTCAGATGTCATCGATTGCTCCCTCATAGCTGTTTCGAACAGATTATCGCGGTGCAACTGAGAAGGTTGCGCACAACCTGCGGCCCCAACGCGGGATGGGTCTGCGAACCCGGTTCACGGTGCACGTAAAAGGGTCCGAGACGCTGTGCGCATCTCGGACCCTGATTCACATTGACTAGGCGCCGACCTTGAAGCGAGCGAACCCGCTGACCGTTAGGCCTGCGTCGCTGAGCACCTTGCCGACCGCGAGCTTATTGTCGCGCGCGTACTCTTGCTCAAGCAGTGCGACCTGCTTGAAAAACGCGCCCAGACGACCCTCGATGATCTTCGGCAGGGCAGCCTCAGGCTTGCCCTCACCACGGCTGATCTCCTCGACAATGCGGCGCTCGTTTTCGACCGCCTCTGCCGGAACCTCTTCGCGGCTCAGGTATGAGGGGTCAGCGAACGAGATGTGCTGCGCCACTCCACGAGCGGTCTCTGCGTCGTCACCGGAGTACCCGACGACCACGCCGACCTGGGCTGGCAGGTCTTTGTTGGTCTTGTGAAG
>SMFF01000195.1_pt1 | contig 10750 bp, 11 predicted proteins | sample 2456181 | NCBI WGS metagenome assembly SMFF01 (sample SAMN10132611, study PRJNA489261) | soil metagenome | isolation source: day120 antibiotic-loamy sand soil ammended with raw manure from dairy cow... | place: USA | collected 2015-04-01
CACTCGTCGGTGGCGGCTAAGCGTGGGCCCTGCGCGAGGTATTCGGCGTTCTGGTCGCGGAGTACGGGGTAGACCCCGGAGGGGTAGACGCCGGAGCGCACGATGTCCATCGACCGGGGCAATTGGAGCAGGTTGTCGTCGGTGCGGCCGCGGCCGTCCTGATCGAGGCCGAGGTGCGACCACGCGGGGCTCTTGAGGCGGAAACCGACAGCGAGGTGCGGGGTGCGGAACACGACATCGGTGGCGCTGCGCTCGGCCGTGACACCGGCGGGCAGCCCCGCGGTGTCGACCTCGCCGACCGCCAGCCAGCCGTCGTCGCCGGGGGCCCACGTGCGGTCGAGCTCGCCCGTGAGGTGCAGGCCCGCCGTGGCGAGGTTCCATCCGGGCCACCACTCGTCGGTGGCCGCACGGCGCACCTCGGCCACGAGCGCCGAGGTCTCGAGTCCGCCGAGGTCGAGACGTCCGCCCTCGGCAGCGAGCTCCTCCACGCTCGTGCGCAGGCGTCCGACCTCATGCCAACCGCTGCGGTCGCCCCGCGACACGATCACGTCGAGGGCCGCATCCCGCTCTTGGCCGCTCGCGCACTTGTGATAGCCGGGTCCCCAGCCGACCGTGAGGGCATCGAACCGCCCCGGCCGGCTCGTGAAGATCGCGCGTTGATGGATGATGCGACGCTCGGGGGCGCCCACCTCGTCGTCGTGCGGGGTCGTCCAGAGCGAACGGGTGGCCAGGCGCAGGGCCGCCGCGGGCTCGGACTCCCAGGCGGGAGTGGCGAGCGGGTGGACGAACAAGTCGTGCTTCATGGATCCTCTTCGATCTGAAAAATCGATTGCGCATTTGATGCTACGTGAAGAACTCCCTCCGCACGAGCACGGGGCGCTCCGCGCGTCAAGCCCTCGACGCGCGCGCCGCGGAGGAGCACACTCGGCACATGGGAACGAATGCGAGTGGCAACCAGTCCGGCGGTTCTGCAGAGACCTACGACGTGGTCAACAGCGGACAGTCCGACGACATCGAGAACAGCCTGACCGGTCAGGGCACCTCCGACCGCGAGACGCTCTCGGACATCGTGGAGGCGGAGGGCGACACCCCCGTGCCGCCCGCCGACGAGCCCGCGTGAGTCGGATCGCCCGATCAGGCGGCGATGCCGCGCTTCTCGAGCGAGTCCTCGACGATCGTGAGGCCCTCGAGCCCCGGCAGCTTCGCGATGTGCGAGTCGACGTCGCGCACGAGCTTGCGTCCGTCGGGCCCGGCGAAGAGGTGGTTCATGACGTGGGTCACCTCCGACTCCTCTTGCACCCCCGACCCCACCGGCCCCCAGAACCGTGAGAGGGCGAAGCGCGCGAGCTTCTGCGCCTTCTTCGAGTCCTTGAGGCGATCGCGCGCCTGCGACGCGTAGAACGCGACGTGCCGGGTCTCCTGCCGTGCGATCCGCTTGAGCAGTTCGGCGAGCACGGGGTGCCCCTCGAGCGCCGCCATCCGCAGGTAGGCCGCGTTGGCCGACCACTCGTTGGCCGCGCCCCACGCCATGTGCACGGCCACGAAGTCGTTGCCCACGAGGCCGCCCATGATCGACTGCTTGATGGGATCGAGGCGGTCTTTCCACCCGAGCTTGAGGCGCGTGGCCTTCAGCTGGTCGAAGTCGACCGTGATGTCATGCTTCGCGAGCACCGCGGCGAGGGCCTCGCCGTGCCAGAACTCCTCGCGGTTCCACATCGTCATGAAGGCCCCGACATCCGCCTCCTTGTGCGACGGCGTCGTGAGCAGATCCCGCAGGTAGCAGACCGTGTGGTACTCGATGTCGCACATGTAGCGCAGGGTGCGCAGCGTGCTCTCGGGCAGCGGATCGGTGTCGAAGGTGTCGAAGTCGAGGTCGCCCCACGCGACGGCGTCCGAGGTGGCCGTGTACCTGTCGATGTCGAATGCCATGAGCCCCTGGGCGGTCGCTAGCTGCCGCCCGCTCCTTCCTCGGGAATCGCGTCAGCGGGATCTCCCGCCATCAAAGCACGGTTCGCGGCTCGCGAACCGCTCTTCCAGGTATCGATCCGCCAACGCCTCCGCCCGGCCTCGCGAGCGAGGCGGCTGTCGGGGTTGACGGCGTGGGGGTGGCCGACGAGCTCGAGCCACACGAGGTCGGCGTGGCTGTCGCCGTAGCCGTACGAGGCCGAGAGGTCGTAGCCGCCGCGCTCGGCGTACTGGCGCAACCAGTTGGCCCGCGCCTCGTCGACGATCGGGGGCCGGGCGAGGTAGCCCGTGAGCTGGCCGTCTTTCACGTGCATCTCGCTCGCGATGACCTCGTCGAACGCGGATGCGACGGGCGCGGTGAGCGTGCCGATGGAGCCCGTCACGAGCACCGTGCGGTGCCCCGCGGCGCGGTGTGCGGCCGCCCGCTCCAGCGCCGCCGTGGCGGTGTGCCCGAGCACCCGGTCGGCATACCCGCCGCCGACGATGTTCTCGAGGTGCGCGGCCGGCATCCCCGCGTAGCGCCGCAGGAAGGTGCGGATGAACTCGCCGCGATCACGACGCTCGGCACGCAGGTAGGCGGGCAGCTTGGTGAGGATCGAGGCCACGGATGCGGGCCACGCGGCCCAGCCGAAGCCCGCGGATCGCACCCACAGGTACTGCTCGACGAGGTTGGTGTCGACGACCGTGCCCTCCAGGTCGAAGACGGCCACGACATCCGTGCGCTCCGGGAGCTGCTTCACCGGGCGCCCCTCGGTGGCGCTCGCCTCGGGGCGGCGCGAGAAGGCGCGCGTGAGGGTGGTGATCGCCGGGAAGTGCACCTCCTGCAGGTAGTGCTCCCAGTCGATCTCGGTCACGTCGAATCCGCGATCGCGGCGGGCCTTCGCGGGCAACGCGGCATGCAGGGCACGTGCGTTGGCATCGTCGAAAATAATCTCGGTCTGCACGTAGGCGCGGTACAGCTCGGAGAAGTTCTCGAGCGTCTCGAGGTCGCTCTTCTTGGTGCTGAGCTCGGCGAGCTGCGCCCGGGTGCGGGCCGTCGACGGCAGGCGCGTGAGCCAGCGCTCGCGACGGTCGAGCTGGCTGCGGCGACGCCGCAGGGCGCGCTCCACCTTGCTGCCGCCGGGGAACCGCCACGTCGGAACGCGCACGTGCCCGTCACCGGGGGTCGGCATCGGGTTGGCCGTGAAGTAGGCGTTGACGTTCTCGAACATGCGGTGGAACGGCAGCGGATTCGAGGCGCCGGATGCGATGTGGAAGTACTCGGGCTCACCCTTCGGCGGGTTCGCGGCGGCGGCGAGGATCGCGTTCACGACGTAGTCGACGGGGATCAGGTCGAGCACGCTGTCGGGCAGGCCCGGGAACTCGGGCAGCAGCCCGCGGCCGTAGGCGAGGATGAGCGGGTCGGCCACCTTGAACCCGTCGATCCAGCCGGGGAAGGGGTGGGCCACGGCCGATTCGATGATCGCCGGGCGCACGACCGAGAGCGAGCCGCCGGCATCCGCCCAGAGCTCCTCGGCGGCGCGCTCGGCGAAGGCCTTGGTGAGGGTGTAGACGTCGGTCCAGCCGAGGGACTCGGCACGCGTGCGGCCGGCGTCGACGAGTGCCTCGGTGACCCAGGCGACGCGCGCCTCCTCGCTCGCGCGGGCGACCGACTGCGGGCCCTCCTTGCCGTGCTCGGCGCGGGCGCGGTCCATGAAGGCCCGCAGCTGCGCCGGCTGGCGTGAGGCCAGTTCGACGCGCTCACGCGCCGACTTCGCGGCGGCGTACTCGGCGCGCCAATCGATGCGGTGGCCGAGCCGTGCCTCGGGCACGACGCCCTTGCGCAGCCCGCCGACGTAGCAGGTCGAGACGTGCACGACGTGGGGGGTGGACCCGGATGCGCGCAGCGCCTCGTACAGGCCGATCGCCCCGCCGACGTTGGTGTCGAAGGCCTGGTCGATGGGCGGGTCGAACGACACCGTCGAGGCGGAGTGGATGACGATGTCGATGTCGGCAGGCAGCGCGGGCACGCTGCCGAGCCCTCCCTCGACGATGCGGATGCGGCGCGCGACGGCGTCGTCGACGCCCGCCTCGCCGACGGCCTCGCGCCAGGCGCGGAACACGGGCTTGCGCAGCAGGGTGCGCAGGCGATCCTCACCGGACGCTGCGCCCTTCGTACGCACGAGCAGCGAGATGGTCGTGTCGGGGTGCGAGCCGAGCAGCCGCTCGAGCACCGCCTGCCCGACGAACCCGGTGCCCCCGGTGAGGAAGACGTGGGCGGAGCCCAGCTCCGTCTTCGCGCGCTTCGGGGTCACGAGGCGAGCCTCGCGGCGACCGTGTCGCCTTGCGCGGCGGTGAGGCCCGGCAGGGCCGCGATCCGCTCGCCGATGCGTGCGGCCGCGGTGCGACCCTCGGCGCCGCCGAAGACGAAGGTCTCGAAGAAGGTGCGGTCCGCATCCGGGATCTCGGTCGCGCCGATCGGCCAGGCGGCCTGGGCGATGGCCTTGCGGGTGAGCTTGACGGCACGGTTGTTGGCCGCGAGGCGCCGCTCGGCGTCTTCGGAGAGGAAGGCGATGTGGCGGTCCTTGAGCGCGAGAAGCCGGGTCACGAGATCCGACAGCACGGATGCGGCCTCGCCCAGGCGGCGGTACGCGGCCTGGCTGATCCACTCGTCGATGAGGCCCGTCGTGACGTGGGCGGCCACGAGCTGCGTACCCGCGAAGTTGCCGGCGATCGCCCGGCGAACGGGACCGCGACGTTCGGCACGCTCGCGGGGCGAGCGGCGACGCGGCCCCTCGAGCGCGGCCGTGTCGGCCCCGACCGCCTCGAGCACGGCGTCGAGCGCGTCGGCGATCCAGAACTTCTCGAACGCCCAGCTCGTGAGGAACGCCGTGACGCGCGCGTCTTTGTGGGTCGCGGTGACGAGCAGGTTGCGCATGCGGTGCAAGGTTCCGCGCTCGAGATCGCGCAGGACGCGCACGAGATGAACTGCATCCGCTGCGAGTCCCGCGGATGCGATCGCGGCCGCGTCGATCTCGTCGCGGTGGCTGCCCTGTACGGTGCGCGCGAACTCCCGCACGTCGAACGACGTGGAGCTCGTGGTTCGGGGGGTCATGCCGGTGGTGGGCCTTCCTGTGGGCGCACTCGGGCGGAAGGTGCGCCCCGGATGACCGTATCGTAAGCCATATGCCCATCGCTCTCGTCACCGGCGGCACCGCCGGGATCGGCGCCGCGTTCGCGCGCACCCTCGCCGCCCGCGGCTACGACCTCGTGCTCGTGGCGCGCACGGAATCCCGGCTCGACGAGGTCGCCGCCGAGCTGCGTGCGACCGGTCGCGACGTCGAGACGATCGTGGCCGACCTCGGCGAGCAGGTCGACGTGCACCGCGTGGCGCGGCGGCTCGGCGACCGGGAGCGGCCCGTCGATCTGCTCGTCAACAACGCCGGTTACGGCATGAAGTCGCGCCTGTCCGACCCCGACCTCGCCGAGGCCGACGACGCCATCACGGTCATGATGCACGCGCCGCTCGTGCTCGCCGCGGCCGCGGTACCCGGGATGCGCGCGCGCGGCGAGGGCGCGATCATCAACGTCGCGAGCGTGGCCGGTTACCTCTCGATGGGTCTGTACTCGGCCATCAAGGCCTGGATGCGGGTCTACAGCGAGAGCCTGTCGAACGCGCTGCACGGCACGGGGGTCACGGTGACGGCTCTGCTGCCGGGCTGGGTGCACACCGAGTTCCACGACCGCGCCGAGATCCGCAAGTCGTCGATCCCGTCGTGGCTCTGGCTCGACGCGTCGGATCTCGTCGCCGCGTGCCTGAAGGATGTCGCACGCGGGCGCGCGGTATCGATCCCGAGCCTGCGCTACCGCTTCCTCAGCTGGTGGCTGCGTCATCTGCCACCGCGCACGGTGCGCTGGGTGTCGCGCACGATCTCGAGCTCGCGCCACAGCGAGCAGCCGTAGGACCGGCCCGCCGGGTCTGCCGCACTCAGCGCAAGCCGTCGCGGCACCGGGCGAGCAGTGCCTCCAGTTGCCGCAGCTCGGCGGCGGGGAGGGACTCAGTCATCGCATCCGCGACGCCGGCCACCTGCGTGCGGGCGCGCGCGAGCAGGGTGCACGCCTCCGGCGTGAGCTCGGTCGCCCGCTCGCGGCGGGGACCGGAGTCGGGGGAGCGCTCGATGAGGCCGCGCTTCTCGAGGCCCTGCAGCAGCACGTTCGTCGACTGTCGCGACACGAAGGTGCGCCGCGCGAGCTCGGATCCCGTGATGCCCGGGGTGTCGTGCAGCGCGGTGAGGCACGCGTACTGCGGCACGCTCAGCCCGAGGGGCCGGAGGCGCTCATCCATGCGCTGATGCAGGAGCGCCTGGGTCTCCTTGATGAGCACTCCGAGCCGCTCCGCGATGGTGGTGGCCTTCGTCATGTCAATAGTTTGACACACCACGTTTCGAGTGTCAGCATATTGACATGACGAACACAGAGACCTCCGCCCCGAGCTCCACGACCCCGCCCGACTTCGTGTCGTTCCAGGTGCGCGACCGCGAGGCATCCGCGCACTTCTATGAAGCCCTCCTCGGCCTCACCCGCCTGCCCGCCCCGAACCCCGCAGCGGTCGTCTTCGGCACCCCGGATGGGGCGGTCGCCTTCGCCGTGCGCGACCCGTTCCCCGGGGTCGACCTCGACGCGATCGGGCAGCTCGGCGCCGGCGTCGGCGTCTGGTTCCGCACCGAGGATGCCCGCGCCCTGCACGCCATGCTCGCCGAGCAGGGCGTGGAGATCGTGCAGGAGCCCTTCGAGGGCCCCTTCGGCACCCAGTTCGCGCTGCGCGACCCCGACGGCTACGTCGTCACGCTGCACTCCTGAGGGTGACGACGCAGGCCCGGTTCCGGTCGATGTGACGCGAGACGGCTCAGGCGACCGCAGCTAGGCCTGCGCCTTGGCGCGGAAACGCTCGAAGACGATGCGGCGCACCGTGTCGAGCACGGGCGGCACATCCCGCTCCACGGTGTTCCACAGCACATCCCAGTCGATGCTGTCGCCGTAGATCTGGCCGACCCGGTCGCGGGTGCCCGTCAGGGCGCGCCAGCTCACCTCATGATGCGCGGCGCGGAAGTCGTCGGGCAGGTCTTTCGCGGCGTTGCCGATCTGGATGAGCGCCGCGAACGCGGCGTAGCGGTTCACGAAGTCCGGGCCGAGGAACGCACTACGCCCACGCTCTGCCAGGTCGACACACTCGGCGAGGTGGCGCTCGATCGCAGCGAGGTTCGCGTCGATGCGCGCCGCGCGAGCGGCCGCCTTCGGGTCGGCGCTCATGCGGCGGATGTCGCACGTAGTTCGACCGCGGTGGCGAGCATCTCGTCGGACGCGGTGCGGGCCGACACGACCTGGACCTCCACACCCAGCAGTTCGGCCACCTCGTCTTCCAGCTGGAACAGGTCGAACAGCGACGTGGATGGGGCAGGGTCGACGAGCAGGTCGAGGTCTGACCCGATCTTGTCGTGTCCTTTCGCCACCGAGCCGAACACGCGCACACGCGTGGCACCGTTCCGCTCGGCGATCTGCAGCACCTCGGCTTCGTGCCCCCGCAGCGCCTCGGAGGGGCTGGGGCGCATCGCGGCGATCAGCCGCTCGCGCACCTCGGGTGAGGGGATCTTCGCGCCCGATTCGTACGCGGCAATGTTCGGCCGCGCCGTTCCCGCTCTCGCGGCCAGCTCAGCCTGCGTCAGTCCCGCCGCGAGCCTCATCGCCCGGATCTCGGTCATGTATACGAATATACGGGTGCGGGGGTCGCATGCCTAGAGTCCGCCGCGAAAGCGCGGGCTTGCAGTTTTCGGCCAGCGGCGGCGAGCCGAGCATCCGCACCCCCTTGCGGAATGCACCGGGACTAGCCTGGCTGCATGGTGACGATCGACGCGGACCACACCCCCCGTCGCGACCGTTTCACCTCCCACGCCCAGGCCGTGGCCCGCTTCGTGGCGCAGCGCGGCATCCTGAAGCCGGTGACCTGGTCGGTGGTCAAGGTGACGGTCGTCGGGCGTCGCAAGCTGCGGGATGTGCCGCGCGCCTTCGTCGTGGTCGCGAACCATTCGAGCCACCTGGATGCACCGCTCATCCTGGGCGCCCTGCCGCGTCGGCTCGCACGCTACCTCGCAGCAGGGGCTGCGGCCGACTACTTCTTCGACGTGTGGTGGCGGCGCGGCCTCACGGCCCTCTTCTTCAACGCCTTCCCGGTCGATCGCAAGGGCGTCAATCAGCGCGCCGTCTCGGCCAAGACCCTGCTCGAGCGCGGCGTGCCGCTGCTCGTGTTCCCCGAGGGCACGCGCTCGAAGAACGGCGAGATGGGGCACTTCAAGCAGGGCGCGGCATCCCTCGCGATCGCGACCGACGTGCCGTGCCTGCCGGTGGCCCTCATCGGCGCCGGCATCGCGCATCCGCGGGGCAGCAGCTGGCCCAAGCCCGGACGCCTGCCGGTCGGCGTCGTGTTCGGCGCCCCCATGCGCCCCGAGCCGGGGGAGACCGCGGTGGCGTTCACGGCACGCATCCGTGCCGAGGTGGAGCGCATGCACGACGCCTACGCACCCCGTATTCTGAGCGCGTCGCCCGGCAACCCGGAGCCGGACGCGCAGTCGTCGCCCGAAGGAGAGAGACCGTGACTGACGTCGAGCACATGAAGTGGTGGGGCTGGGGCGTCGAGGGCGTCGGATTCCATCACGAAGACAAGCCCGGCTTCGCTCCCTTCGTGCTGCAGGCGGTCGGCCTCGACCTCGCCACCGCCGAGAAAGCCGAGCAGCCCGAGTTCGCCGCCCTCGACCTCGCCGAGGCGAACGTCTCATCCGCCTTCCTCTCGAGCCTCACCGACATCGTCGGCGCCGACTTCGTGACCACGGATGCCATGGACCGCGTCGTGCACACCTACGGCAAGAGCCTGCGCGACCTCGTGCGCATCCGCACCAACCGCATCGAGCGCGCCGTCGACGTCGTCGTCTACCCGGCCGACGAAGACGACGTGCAGCGCATCGTGGATGCCGCGGTCGCCGAAGACGCCGTGCTGATCCCGTTCGGCGGGGGCAGCAACATCGCCGGCTCCCTCGAACCGGTGCCGGGGGAGAGCCGCACGGTCGTGTCGCTCGACATGGGCCGCATGAACAGCGTCATCGACATCGACGCCGACTCGGGCCTCGCCCGCATCCAGGCCGGTGCGCTCGGTCCGCACCTCGAGGCGCAGCTCGCCGCCCAGGGCTGGACGATCGGGCACTTCCCCGACAGCTTCACCCACTCGACGATCGGCGGCTGGGCGGCCACGCGCTCCTCCGGCATGCAGTCCGACAAGTACGGCGACATCGCCCAGATCGTGCGCGGCATCCGGGTCGTGCGCCCCTCGCGCGACGGCCGCGACGGCGTGCTCGTGATCCCCGCGATCCCATCCGCGTCGACAGGACCGAGCGTGCGCGAGATGATCGTCGGCAGCGAGGGCCGCCTCGGGGTCATCACCGAGATCACCGCGCAGGTGCACCGCGTGGCCGAGGTGCGCGAGATCCAGGCGTACTTCTTCCCCACGTGGGAGGCGGGCATCAAGGCGATGCAGACCATCTCGGAGTCCGACGCCTCGCCCATCATCACGCGCGTCTCCGACGCTCGCGAGACCGGCTTCTCGATGGCGACGAGCAAGGAGCGCCACGGGATGGATGCGCTGCTGGCCGGTAAGGTGCTGCCCGCCCTCATGAAGTCGAAGGGGTGGAACCTCGACGAGATCTGCCTCTCGTTCATCGGTTTCGAGGGCGGCGCGGCGCACGTCGCACGGCAGAAGAAGCTCGTGGGGGCGATCGTGAAGCAGCACGGCGGTATGGGCGTCGGCACGGGGCCCGGGGTGCTCTACGACCAGAAGAAGTTCGACACCCCCTACCTGCGCGACTTCCTGCTCGACCGGGGTGCCGCGGGCGACGTGTCGGAGACGGCGGCCCCGTGGTCGAAGCTGCTGCCTGTGTACAACGGTGTCGTCGAGGCTGCGAACCGCGCCTACGACGAGATCGGCACGAAGGGGTGGATCATGTGCCACCTCTCGCACTCGTACCACTCGGGCGCCTGCCTCTACTTCACCTTCGCGTTCGTGGGCGGGGAGGACATGCTCGCCGAGTACGACGTCGTGAAGTCGGCCATCCAGCAGGCCTTCGTCGACAACGGCGGCACCATCTCGCACCACCACGGCGTGGGTGTCGAGCACTCGCCGTGGCTCGAACAGGACATCTCGCCCGAGGGTGTCGCCGTCATGCGCGGACTGTTCTCGGCGGTCGACCCGGGCGACAACTTCAACCCCGGCAAGGTCGTGCCCGCCGAGCGCGAACTGGTGGAGTAGCGGTCAGGGGCGCGCCGCGTCGAACATCAGCAGCGCGAAGACCACCCCGTGAACGAGCGTCAGGCCGAGCACGGGGGCGAAGCAGTACCGCCACCAGTTCATCCCGTAGTCGCCGATCGCGGGCGGCCAGCTGAGCCGCTCATAGCTGAGCAGGCCGCACCACCCGATGGCGATCACGGTGAGGGTGAGGGTCGAGGCGAGAGTCATGATCTGCATCGTCTCGAGGTCGCGCTCCGTGATGTTCGCGAACCCCTCGATGCCGATGATCGCGCCCGCCACGGCGCCGAAGGCCATCTGTGCGATCCAATGCAGCAGGAGGGAGACGGCGAGGGCGACGAGGCTGACCGCCCACGTGGTCGACGTGCGGCGGCGGCGCCAGTCGGCGGGGCCCGGGCCGAGCGCCTCGCGGAGCTCGCCGGACGCGGCCGCTGGACCGGTGTCGCGCGGCACGGCAGC
>SMFF01000196.1_pt1 | contig 10737 bp, 8 predicted proteins | sample 2456181 | NCBI WGS metagenome assembly SMFF01 (sample SAMN10132611, study PRJNA489261) | soil metagenome | isolation source: day120 antibiotic-loamy sand soil ammended with raw manure from dairy cow... | place: USA | collected 2015-04-01
AGGCCGATACCTGCAGGTAGCAGCAGGATCAGTAAGGTACCTTTTACCGATGCTGGCTTTTTAAAGAGCGTCATTAAACAGGTATCCCTGACCGCGTCTGGTGACTATAGCTTCCTGGCCGACCAGCTTTCTCAGGCGGCGAATATAGGCTTCGATGATGTTCTCATTCGGGCTCTCGTTAAGGTTGTAGAGCTGCTCAAGTAACTGCTCTTTAGAGAAGATATGCCCGGGGCGACTCATCAGACAACGTAGCAAACGAAACTCTGTACCGGTCAGACTCAGCTCGCTGCCCTCTGCGGTTTTCAGGCACTGGCGATTGATGTCCAGTTCAAAGCCACCGGCCTTCACGGATGAGTGCAGTCTGCCTTCGTTGCGCCGCACTATGGCGTTCAGCCGGGCGATGAGCTCTTCAGTTTGAAAGGGCTTGCCCAGATAGTCATCCGCCCCCGCCTTCAGGCCGTTGACCTTATCCTGCCAGTCGCTGCGCGCGGTGAGAATCAGCACCGGGAAGTTGGCATTGCTGGTACGCCATTTGCGCAGCACATCCAGACCATTGCCATCTGGCAGCCCGAGATCCAGCACTGCAGCCCGGTAGTCTTCCTGTAAGCCCAGCGCGGTAGCCTCTTTTGCGGAGTGGGTGACATCTACGCTGAAGCCGGCTTTTGCCAGTTGGCTGGCCAGCCCATCAGCCAGCAGTGGGTCATCCTCTACCAGCAGCAGTCTCATGTAAGGCTTCCTTTGATGAAAACAGACAATGGCAGTATCGCCAATCAACCTGAACTGAGTCTGAATAAAAGATCAGAGGATTTTCAGAAAGGATTCAGCTTGGTAGGCGATAGTGGCTGCCTAAACGCAGGCTTACGTTAGCGAGAAGATTAAACTGGCTCAAGTATGGGCCTTAGCAAAAGGTGATTATCCATGGTGGTATCCAGATTGGCAGTGTGTGTATTGGCTATGTTTGCAACGGGTGGTGCATTGGCTGCCGGTGCTCACGACGGCGGGCACGCGCATGATGTGGTCAGCGGCGAGCCTGGCCAGGCGGCAGATGCCAAACGCACTGTCACTGTAGCTATGTATGACAACTATTATCAGCCTGAAAGTATTGAGGTGACGGCCGGAGAGACGGTGCGCTTTATTGTTGAGAACAAAGGTCAGTTAGTTCACGAATTCAATATTGGCACTGCGGCTATGCATGAGGCGCATCAGGCAGAAATGCTGACGATGGTTGAGCATGGCGTGCTGCAGGGCACCAAGATCAATCACGACATGATGGATATGGGCGATGGCCACTCGATGCAGCATGATGACCCTAACAGCGTGTTGCTAGAACCGGGCAAAACCGCAGAGATCATCTGGAGATTTTCCGGTAAGGACAACATTGAGTTTGCCTGTAACGTGCCCGGACACTATCAGGCAGGCATGGTGGGTGCCGTAAACGTCAAGTGATGCATCACCAGGCCGGCCAGACGCTGTGCGTGCTGGCTGGTCACCTTCGTTTATACTATGGCAAGCATCTCGATGAGCCTTAATTAAAGAGTAATTATTATGACGATGAAAAAAATTGCCACGCAGCTGGTGGGCGTTCTGGCCGGATTCACCTTGTTGGCGACGGCCCATGCGGATCAGCAGCGGACCATCGATGTGCACAGAGATGCTAACTGCGGCTGTTGCACCGAGTGGATGACCCACATGGAAGATAACGGCTTTAAGATCAGGGATCATGTAGAAACCGATATGCGTTCGGTAAAGCAGCGCCTCGGCGTCAGCAGTCAGCTAGCCTCCTGTCACACCGCCGTTATTGATGGCAAGTTTATCGAAGGGCATGTGCCTGCCAAAGACGTTGAAGCGCTGATCAAGCGTGATGACCTGCTAGGGTTGGCGGTGCCAGGTATGCCAATAGGTTCGCCGGGTATGGAAATGGGCGACAGAAAGGATGCTTATCAGGTGATAGGCTTAAGCAAAGGCGGTAAGCATCAGGTGGTCGCTGAATATCCTCAGGAGTAGTGTTGTCAGCCTCAGCATCTGATGTATTGGTTGTTGTGTGGCCCATCAGCAGCGTTGCATGATGGGCTGTGTTCGTTGTGCCCCGGATCACCCCACAATAAGAGAACAAAATATGCGTAAGTCATACCTGTCTGTGCTGTTGCCCCTTGGTCTGCTGCTGCCGGCTCTTGCTCAGGCGCAAACGCCGTCTTTGCAGGAGCAGGCCGTTGCTGCTGCTGAACAGACTGTCGATAAGGCGATTGCCTGGCGCCAGGATTTTCACCAGCACCCTGAGTTGGGTAATCAGGAGACGCGCACGGCAGCACTGGTCGCCGCGCACCTCAAGTCACTGGGTATGGAAGTTCAGACCAATGTCGGCACTACTGGGGTGATTGCCGTACTGAAAGGCGGTAAACCAGGGCCGATGGTAGCGCTGCGCGCCGATATGGACGCCCTGCCGGTGACCGAAACAACAGGGCTGCCCTACGCCTCTACTGTCCGGCAGCAGTATCTGGGCAAGGAGCAGGATGTGATGCACGCCTGTGGACATGATGCCCACGTGGCTATTTTGATGGCTACTGCAGAGTCGCTGGCTGCCATCAAAGACCAGCTGCCAGGCAGTGTTAAATTTATCTTTCAGCCAGCCGAAGAAGGCCCCAGCGATTATGCCTACGATGGGAAGCGCCACTTTGGTGCGCGCCAGCTGGTTGATGGCGGAGTGCTGAAAAATCCGGACGTTGATGTGATCTTTGGGCTGCACGTCAGCTCCGCGCTCCCTACCGGGATGATCGCTTATCGCAGTGGCCCGATTATGGCCAGCGCCGGTGATCTGCATATCACCGTCAAAGGTACGCAAACCCACGGTGCCCAGCCCTGGAACGGAGTTGATCCGATTCTTGCAAGCGCCCAGATAGTGACAGCATTGCAGGCGGTGGTCAGTCGTCAGACCAATATCATGCCGGCTCCGGCGGTGGTCAGTATCGGCACTATTAACGGCGGTACCCGGCACAATATCATCCCGGATCAGGTCACCATGAGTGGCACCATACGTACCTACAGCGCTGAGGTGCAGAAACAGGTTAACGAACGAGTTAAAGCGACTGCCGAGCATGTTGCGGCTGCTTCCGGCGCTACGGCGGAGGTTAATATTGTGCAGAACTACGAGACCACGGTGAATGATGCTGTACTCACAGCGCAGATGCTGCCCACGCTGGAACGGGCGAGCTGGAAGGTGGTGGAGTCGCCTTTGGTGACTGGCTCCGAAGATTTTTACTTCTATGCCAACGAAGTGCCGGGGATGTTTTTCTTCCTTGGGGTAACACCGCTGGACAAGATGGGCTCCGCAGCGCCTAACCATTCCCCTGGCTTCAGCATTGATGATCAGGCGCTGATCACCGGCATCAAAGCCATGACTACGCTGACCACTGACTATCTGCAACAGGCGGCTGCCCGTTCAGCTGAAGCGGTAGCCGACTAAGGACTGAGTGCGATTATGCCAGTCCAGCCCATCAGCACGCGGTTGATGGGCTGGAGCTCTGGTTGCAGTGCTGACTGATTAGTTCTGGTCAGCAACAGGCAGTACGGCGGGAGTGATGATGTTGAAGTTGTTGGAGAACTCATCAAGCGAAGCCAGCATTTTAGCTAAGGGCTGGAAATCCCCCTCCAGCTGCGCTTCGCCGCTGTCGATGGCGTTTTTCAATACATCAGGTTTAACGCCAATGGAGCGCAGCAGTATTTGCGGCAAGTGGATTTGCGCGACTGCCTCAGTGCTGCGACTGTCGGCCAGATAGGTCAGTACGCCGTTACGCAAGGTAGTGGTGTACCAGAGATCGAGATCGGTAAAGAACCAGTTGAACTGGACGTTCATTCCCTCGACCTTATTGGCGTTCAAGCGAACAGCCAGCACATCGAAATGCTGATCAGGGGACAGTGCAGCGAGCAGGTCAAGGGGCACGCCACCATGCACCTTGCCTGAGGCAATACCCTGGCGCAGCTCCATGGCACCGGTCAGATACGCATTACGCCAGGTGGTGTTTTCGGTCTGATAGCCTAGCTGTTCCAGTGCATCAGCCTGCAGTTCTTTGGCTTCGGTATTGTCCGGATCGGCGAATACGACCTTGTTAACGACTTCAGCAACCCAACGGTAATCCCCTTGGGAAAAAGACTCACGGGCGCGCTTCAGTACCTGGGCAGCGCCGCCCATATACTCGACGTGCTTGATGGCTGAGGCAACGGTTGGTAAGGGGTTCAGGTTGGCCGGATTAGCGTCGTAAAAGCCCATGTAACGCTGATAAACCGCTCGCACGTTATGGCTGACTGAGCCATAGTAATCCCGTGCATACCATTTCTGGGCGAGCGGATCAGGGAGTTTTTTCAAGTGATCGGCGATGTCCAGCGGGGTCAGGCCGTGGTTGATCAGTCGCAGTGTTTCATCGTTGAGGAAGGCGTACATATCCCGCTGATCTTCGAGGAAGGCGCGGATATTCTGTGTGCCCCAGGTAGGCCAGTGATGCTGGGCAAACAGCACGTCTGACTTGTCGGCATAACGGGCCAGGGTCTCGCCCAGGTAATACGACCAGATTTTCGGATCACGCACTTGGGCGCCGCGAATGGTCAGAATGTTGTGCTGGCAATGACAGGCATTTTCCGCAACACAGAGCGCTCGCAGTGAGGGGAAATACAGGTTCATTTCTGCCGGCGCTTCGGTGCCGGGAGTCAGTTGGAACTCGATTTCCAGCCCATCAATAGTGTGGGTCTCAAAGGCTTCTTTAATCTCCAGAGTCGGCGCAATCAGGGTGACTGTACCGCGTGATGTTGCCTTACCCAAGCCTGCATCAACCTGACCCTTAGGGCCGGTAGGCAGCAGGCCACCATACATATACTGGGCGCGTCGGCGCATGGCCGGGCCGGCCATAATGTTCTCGCTGACTGCCTCGGCCATAAAGCCTTCAGGTGCAATAATGGACACTGTACCGGCCACCACATCGGCCTCATCTACCACGCCTTTGACGCCACCGAAGTGATCCACATGACTATGGGTGTACATCACGCAGACAACAGGTTTTTTGGGGCGGTGTTGGAAGTACAGCTCCATGCCAGCGGCAGCGACCTCGGTAGACACCAGAGGGTCCATGACGATCAGCCCGGTATCGCCCTCGATGATGTTCATGTTGGACAGATCGAAACCGCGTATCTGGTAAATCCGTTCGGTAACCTTAAACAGCCCGGCGATATTATTGAGACTCGCCAGACGCCACAGGGCTGGGTGTACGGTTAACGGTGCCTTGGCGGCCTCGACAAAGCTATAGGCATTAAAGTCCCAGGCAACCTTGCCGTTGGCACGTTTGACCGTCTGGATTTCAGGCTTGGCAATCAGTCCGCGCTGCGCGTTGTCGATATCGGCGGTGTCAGCAAAGGGCAGCGAACTCAGGCTGGCCTGGTGTTTCTGAATAGTAGACTCCTGCGCATCCTTTGGGCCTTGCGCGCCTGTCTGGGTGGGTTCGACTGTCATGGGTAGGTTTCCTCAGGTTTCAGTTATTGATTTGCGGCGTTGATCGCCGGTTAAAGTGCTGCCAGGCCAAGCAGGGTTCTCGGCGTCGGCAATGAATATTTCCTGAAGGGCTTCGATTAACTGGCGGCCCATCTGATGGAGCTGGGCCTGATCAGCCCGGAACGACGGCATCATGATGCTCATTACGCCGCATACTGCGCCGGATGCGGCGAAAATAGGGGCGGCAACGGCGGTCGCGCCTTCAATGCGTTCGCCGACTGAGATGGCATAGCCTTGCTGGCGCACCTGTTGTAAATCCTGGTGCAGACGTTCGATGGCAGCTGGGCTGAGTGGATCGGGGCTGGTGCTCTGCTGCTGTAATAGCTGGTCCAGCTCAAGCTGTGGAATAAATGCCAGTTCGGCCTTGCCAGCGCCGCCCAGATGCAGCGCAAAGCGCTGACCAATGTCCAGTACATACCGAACCGGCTGACGGCTGGGCTGCACAGCGATCAATACGTGCTCATAATCGTCTCTGTAGAACAGCGATAATGTTTCGCCGGTTGCCGCGGACAAACGCTCCATGATGGGCGCCGCCTGAGTTGCCAGATCGCTCTCGGCCAGCAGGGGGCTGAGCAGTTCCAGCACCCGCATGGAGATACGCCAGCGTTCAGCCCCGTTATAACCGGCCTCAACCAGGCCGCGTTCGACGAGCGGTTCTAGCAGCTCAGCCACAGAGGCCTGATCCATGCCGGTTTTTGCCGCCAGCGCTGGTAGCGAGCCGCCGCTTGAGGCGCAGGCGCTAATGCTTTCCAGCAGACTGATCAGGCGCATGGCGGTGCCTTTGACTGTGGTGGTATCCGCAGCGATATACCGTTTATCACGCTCCCTACGGCTGACATACCCGCGCTCTTCCAGGGTATGCAGCACCCGGAATACCGCGGGCTTAGAATCCTGAGTCAGTTCTGCCAGTTCAGTAAGCGATAGCGGGGCTGTGGATGCCTGAAGCATTTCAAGGACTTCCAGTCCTTTCACCAGCGTACGCAGTTGAGGTTTTTTGTCTGACACTGTTCCATTCTCCGTAACCGGTTACTATAATCGTAAACTCGAGTGAGGCAGTCAACCTGTATCCATAGCTTTTAACGTGCTGCTTCGCACACCTCGCTATCTGTAGGCTTACTAATGACCACCACGACTTCTGCCAGGGTGCTGCTTGCCCGATGGTTCCCTTTTCTGTTCTGGCCCAAGCCTAGCCCTGACCAGATAAAAGCAGATGTCATCGCAGGTATAACGGTGGGTCTGGTGCTGGTTCCGCAGGCGCTGGCTTATGCGCATCTGGCCGGTATGCCTCCGGTCACGGGGCTGTACGCGGCTTTGCTGCCAGGCATAGTAGGCGCACTGTTTGGCTCATCATCGATGCTGGCGGTGGGGCCGGTGGCGCTGACCAGCTTGCTGACCTTTGCCTCACTCCAGCCGTTAGCTGAGGCGGGATCGCCACAGTGGGTAGCGATGGCGATCTGGCTGGCTGTTTATTCGGGGCTGATTCAGTTGCTGATGGGCGCCTGCAAAATGGGCGTGATCGCGCATTTGGTATCTAATGCCGTGGTGCAGGGTTTTATCAGCGCTGCAGCGTTGATTATTATTTTCTCGCAAGTACCAGCGTTGCTGGGGATGGACAGCAGTCCGGGTAGCAACTGGCTGGAACAGCTGCAGTATGCCTGGCAGGCTCAGCCGAGCCAGTTGCTGGCTACCGCTGGATTTGGCATCGCGAGCATTCTCGGTCTGTTTCTGATTAAACGCCTGTCTGACCGGCTGCCGGGTGTCATGATCGTCTGTGCGCTGGGGATCTTAGTCAGTTTTGCCTGTGGCTTTGAATCGCTGGGCGGCTCAGTGGTCGGGCAGGTCAAGAGTGGGCTGCCGACACTGGGCCTGACGTTTTCATTGTCGTTGCAGCAGCACCTGGCGTTACTACTGCCAGCCATTGTGATTGCCTTGATCAGCTTTACCGAGGCCATGTCCAGTTGTCGGGTGATGGCGCGGGTAACTAAAGAACCCTGGGATAAAAATCAGGAGTTGATTGGCCAAGGGCTGGCCAAACTCATCAGCGGCTTCAGCGGAGCTTTTCCGGTCAGTGGGTCTTTCTCGCGCACCGCGCTGAATGCTTATAGCGGTGCCAGAACGTCCTGGGCGACCATAGTCGCGTCTTTAATGGTGATGATTTGCCTGCTGGGGCTGACAGGCATTCTCTACCATTTACCCAAGGCAGTTCTCGCGGCGGTGATCATAGTGCCGGTGCTGCGGCTGATCAATCTTGGCGCGCTGCGCCATCTGATCCGCAACAACCCAAAAGATGGCATGGTGGCGATAATCACCCTCCTGACGACGCTGTTCACAGTGCCGCATCTGTATTGGGGTATTGCCGCCGGAATGATCGCCTCGGTATTAGCCTTTCTTTACCGAAGCGCCATACCGCGGATTATTGAGCTGGGTGTGCATGAAAGCGGTGCGCTTCGTGATCGGGTGCTATATAAGTTGCCGCCGATTGCCGATAATGTGCTGGGTATACGTATGGACGCATCACTGACCTACCTGGCCGGGCCGGTGCTGGAAAGTTATGTACGTAAGAGAATTGAAGCCGATCCGGTTGAATATCTGCTGATTTCAGCCTCATCGCTTAATCAGATAGATTCGACCGGTCTGGATACCCTGCATGAGATCTGGTCGTTCCTGGACACCCAGGGTACTACTTTGTGTCTTTCCGGCCCTAAGCTGCCGATCCGTGACGCTTTAACCCGATCAGGTTTGCTGGCACTGATTGGTGAGCAGCATGTGTTCGCTACCGACTCGCAAGCGCTCGAAGCGCTGACACGTTCAGCTTCCACTTGCTCGGATCAACTAAACAAGGCCGCTTTGCCGTAAGCATTTATAGGGCGTTAGGCTCTATCCAACAACAATAAAGGAGATTTGCATGTTTGATCGTCACTATCAGGTATGGCCTACGAATGTTCCACGGACTTTGGGCGTGCCGCAAACCAGTCTGTATACCAACTTGGCTATTTCTGCCCAGCGTTATCCAGACCACACGGCTATCGCCTACTACGGCACTGACCTGTCCTACCGTGAGCTTGAGCAGCAAGCTGAAGCTCTGGCTGGTTATTTACAGCAAGCCGGTGTTAAGCGTGGCGACCGGGTATTGCTCTGCATGCAAAACTGCCCGCAATTTGTCATTGCTTTCTACGCCATCTTACGGGCGAATGCCGTGGTGGTGCCGGTTAACCCAATGAACCGCCATGCGGAGTTGTCTTATCTGGCTCAGGATACCGATGCCAGTGTGGCGCTCTGTGGTCTGGAGTTGGTGGATGACTTTTGCAGCCTGATTAAGGAAGGTGCGCTAAAAGAGGTCATAGTCACCGCTTATTCAGAATATGTGCGTGAGCCGACTGATCTAAGCCTGCCCGACGCTGTACAGCTGACCGGTGCCGCCCCCGTGATGCCCGGCATCACTCCCTGGCAAGCAGCGCTAGCGGCGCAGCATACGCCGGGCAGCCTGACGACCGGACCTGATGATCTGTGTGTGATCCCTTACAGCTCCGGCACCACCGGCAATCCGAAAGGCTGTGTGCATACCCATCACAGCGTCATGGCCAGTGTGGTGTATACCTCGGTTTGGACCAGTGCCATGCACGGTCACCGGGAGTTGGTCGCAGTGCCTTTGTTTCACGTTACCGGCATGCAGGCTGGCATGAACCTGTCGATCTACGTGGGTGGCACGCAGGTGATGATGACTCGCTGGGATCGCAAAACCGCTGCCAGACTGATTCAGGACTATCAGGTCACTAACTGGCGCAATATCCCGACCATGGTGGTTGACCTGCTGGCCGAGCCGAGCATTGCGGATTATGACCTGTCTAGTCTGGAACGTATCGGCGGCGGTGGCGCGGCAATGCCAGCGGCGGTTGCCGCTAAGCTGGAAAGCCAGTTCGGGCTTAAATATACCGAGGCCTACGGGTTATCGGAAACCATGGCAGCTACCCATGCCAACCCACCTGAGGCGGCTAAGCAGCAATGTCTGGGTATTCCCAGCATTGGCGTTGACTCGCGGGTTATCGATATGGATACGCTGCAGGAGCTGGGCCCAGGCGAGACGGGTGAAATTGTGATCAACGGCCAGCAGGTCTTCACGGGTTATTGGCGACGTGACGATGCAACGGCCGAGGCATTTGTTGAGCTGGATGGTAAGCGTTTTTTCCGCTCCGGCGATCTTGGCTATTACGACGAGCAGGGTTATTTCTTTCTGGTCGACCGGGTCAAGCGCATGATTAATGCTTCTGGCTTTAAGGTCTGGCCTGCCGAAGTGGAAGCCCTGATGTACGGGCATCCGGCGGTGCAGGAAGTGTGCATTATCTCAGCGCCCGATGAGCGTCGCGGCGAGACGGCCAAAGCGGTCGTAGTGCTGAAAGCCGGCCAGCGTGAGACCACCGAACAGGACATTCATCAGTGGTGCAAAGACAATCTGTCCGCGTACAAGTGTCCTAAATCCATTGAGTTGGTTAACGAGCTGCCAAAATCGGCGACCGGGAAAATAATGTGGCGCGCCCTGCAGGAGCAAGAGTGGGAAAAGGCTGCGCAAGTCTGAGGTCGGCCTTGCTTGCCCGTGGGGTTCAGTCACGGGCAATAGCCTTAACACTCAGTTTCTCGCCATTGCATGTCGCCTTTTGAGATAGACAATAACTGCTCCTGCAATGGGGCCACAGCGCTGATCGGGAGCCGTAAGTGCAGTTGCACGCCGCTGCCATGTTGCGCTTGCAGGAGTTCACCGCCTGCTTGGCTGATCAGATGACGAGCCGTGCCTTCCTGGGCATAGGGTAATTCGCACCACACCAGCTGGGTAGGGATATGGGTAATCTTTTCGGCGCTCAGCAAAGCCTGCGCAACGGCATCGGTATAGGCCCGCAGCAAGCCACCGGCACCCAGTTTGATGCCGCCGTAATAACGCACCACAGTTGCCAGCACGCCATCCAACTGTTGGTGCCGGAGTACCTCCAGCATCGGTCGTCCGGCGGTACCCGAAGGCTCGCCATCATCCACTGCCGCGCTATGTCCGTCGGCTAATAATGCCCAGCAGATATGCGCGGCGTCAGAATGCTCAGCCCGTAACTCAGCCACTCGTGCCTGCGCGCTGGCGCGGTCGGCAATGGGCTCAACACAGCCGAGGAACCGGCTTTTACGGATTTCCAGAAGGCTGGTGACGGGCTGGGCAAGGCTGT
>SMFF01000622.1_pt1 | contig 10715 bp, 11 predicted proteins | sample 2456181 | NCBI WGS metagenome assembly SMFF01 (sample SAMN10132611, study PRJNA489261) | soil metagenome | isolation source: day120 antibiotic-loamy sand soil ammended with raw manure from dairy cow... | place: USA | collected 2015-04-01
TACTCGACACGGGCGCTCTGCCCCTTGCCGGGCTTGTACAACGGCACGCGCACGAGGGCAGAGCGGTTGTTGTGGCCCCACGTGACATAGCTGGGAGCCTCGTCACCGCCCCACAACCGCTTGTAGGAGTTGACGAACTGGTTGGTGACGGCCGTGATCTCGGGGGCGTGCGTCAACAGGCCCGCCACGAACTGCCGCCCGATCTGCGAGAGCTGGTACTCCCCGCCCGCGTCGAAGAAGGCGTTCGCATCCCCCTCGAAGAGCGAGACGTGCGTGTGCATGCCGGAACCGGGATGCTCCGAGAACGGCTTCGGCATGAACGTCGCGTAGACGCCCTGCTCGATCGCCACCTCCTTCACGACGGTGCGGAAGGTCATGATGTTGTCGGCCGTGGTCAGCGCGTCGGCATAGCGCAGGTCGATCTCGTTCTGGCCGGGGCCCGCCTCATGGTGGCTGAACTCGACCGAGATGCCCAGGTCTTCGAGCATCCGCACGCTGCGGCGGCGGAAGTCGTGCGCCGTGCCGCCCGGCACGTTGTCGAAGTAGCCAGCCGAGTCGACCGGAACGGGGCGGCCCTTGCGCAGCTTGCTCGACTTGAGCAGGTAGAACTCGATCTCGGGATGCGTGTAGAAGGTGAAGCCGCGATCGGCCGCCTTCTCAAGCGCCCGCTTGAGCACGTTGCGCGGGTCGGCCACGGCGGGCTGCCCGTCGGGCGTCGAGATGTCGCAGAACATGCGCGCGGTCGGATCGACCTCCCCGCGCCACGGCAGGATCTGGAACGTCGTCGGATCCGGATGCGCGAGCACGTCGGCCTCGAAGGCGCGCGTGAGCCCCTCGATCGCGGATCCGTCGATGCCGACACCCTCGGTGAACGCCCCCTCGACCTCCGCCGGGGCCAGTGCCACCGACTTCAGGGTGCCCACGACATCCGTGAACCAGAGGCGGACGAACTTCACTCCGCGCTCCTCGATCGTGCGCAGAACGAAGTCTCGCTGCTTGTCCATCCGGGTCCTCTCGTCACTGCGTCACGGTCTCGTCTTAGGCTAGCGGCGCCTCCCTCCGATACGATGCCGTCACGGTCGATTTCGTCACCCGCCTCGTCGGCCGCTCCGCAGCGAAGCGCCGGCAGGATGCCATCGACCCGACGACCTCGGGTGCGGCGTTCCGTCGTGACCGCCGTCTTCGCAGAGGTCCGGCCCTCTCGGCCACATCAGCACCACGCCGTTCCACGGCAGAAAGCTCTTTCGACACGTGCACGTTCAGGCTTACATCGACAACGTCTTCCGCACCGCCGTTTCGCGTAACGCGGGCGAACCCGAGTTCCACCAGGCTCTCCACGAGGTGCTCGAGTCGATCGGACCGGTGCTCGATCAGCACCCCGAGTACCTCGAGGCAGGCATCCTGGAGCGCCTCGTCGAGCCCGAGCGCCAGATCATGTTCCGTGTGCCGTGGGTCGACGACTCGGGTTCGGTGCAGGTGAACCGCGGATTCCGTGTGCAGTTCAACTCCGCGCTCGGTCCCTACAAGGGCGGCTTGCGCTTCCACCCGAGCGTCAACCTCGGCATCATCAAGTTCCTCGGTTTCGAGCAGATCCTCACGGCCAGGGCATCGGCGGGGCCAAGGGCGGCAGCGACTTCGACCCGCACGGCCGCAGCGACCGCGAGATCGAGGGCGACATCGGCGTGGGCGCACGCGAGATCGGGTACCTGTTCGGCCAGTACCGCAAGATCACCAACCGCCACGAGTCGGGGATGTTCACCGGCAAGGGCGTGCAGTGGGGCGGCGCCGAGGTGCGCACCGAGGCGACGGGCTATGGCGCGGTCTTCTTCCTGCAGGAGATGCTCGCGCGCCGCGGCGAGGGACTCGAGGGGCGCACGGCGATCGTGTCGGGCTCGGGCAACGTCGCGATCTACGCGATCGAGAAGCTGCACCAGCTCGGCGCCAAGGCGCTCACGGCATCCGACTCCTCGGGCTACATCGTCGACGAGGCGGGAATCGACCTCGAGCTGCTCAAGCAGCTCAAGGAGGTGGAGCGCCTGCGCATCTCCGAATACGCCGAACGCCGCAGCTCGGCGCGGTTCGTGCCGGACCGCCGCGTCTGGGAGGTGTCGGGCGACGTCGCGATCCCGTCCGCAACCCAGAACGAGCTCGACGGTGACGATGCGGCCGCTCTCATCGCGGGCGGCGTCATCGCCGTGAGCGAGGGCGCCAACATGCCCAGCACCCCGGAGGCCGTCACGGCCTTCCAGGAGGCCGGCGTGCTGTTCGCGCCCGGCAAGGCGGCGAACGCGGGCGGCGTGGCCACCTCGGCGCTCGAGATGAGCCAGAACGCCTCGCGTCAGCGCTGGGGTTTCGACGACAGCGAGGCGCGCCTTCGTGACATCATGAGCAACGTGCACGACGCAGCGTTCGCGGCATCCGAGCGGTACGGCCGCCCGGGTGACTACGTGCTCGGCGCGAACGCGGCCGGCTTCGTGCGAGTCGCGGATGCGATGCTCGCACAGGGTCTGATCTGAGATGCCGCGAGTCCCGCTGCTGCTGGGAGGATTCGCGCCGTTTCTGGCGGTGTCGATCTTCCACCTCGCAGTGAAGCTGGCGGGACTCGTCGAACTCGATCGGGCCACCAAGGGGCTCACGATGCCCGCGCTGCTGCTCGGGGTCGTGATCGTGATCCTGGCCGGTCGCCTGCGTCTGCGCACCTCCGTGCTGGCCCTGCTCGTGGCGGCCCTGACGCTCTCCTGGCTCGGCGACGTCATGCTGCCGTTCTTCCTCGTGGGACTGAGCTTCTTCCTCGCGGCGCACCTCGCCTACATCACGGTCTTCCATGTGGGCTTCCGCCGGCGTCCGTCGTGGTGGGCGATCGGCCTGGTGCCGTGGTTCGCGGGGTTGCTGCTCGCGCTCTGGCCGTATCTCGACGAGACCTGGCCCGCCGTCGCGCTCTACGGGGCTGCGCTCGCCCTCATGGCCGCATCCGCCACCCGTGGCAACGTCTTCACGACGATCGGCGGCGCCCTGTTCGTCGCAAGCGATTCGCTGCTCGCCTTCCGCATCTTCACGCCGCTGTTCCAGACTCCGCCAGAAGACACGCTCATCATGGGCCTGTACCTCGCCGCCCAGCTGTTGATCGTGATCGGTGTGCTGCGCACCGCGGTGCCGCGGATCCCCCGGTCGCCTCGCGCGTCGGTCGCCGCCGCCTAGACTGACCCAATGGCAGACGAGGTCGTCAAGAAGGTCCGCACCCGGCATTTCCAGAACGCGAAGGCCAACGGCATCAAGATCACCGGCCTCACGAGCTACGACCAGCTCACGGCGGCGATCTTCGATCGTGCCGGCATCGACTTCCTCCTGGTGGGCGACTCCGCCGGCAACAACGTCTTCGGCTACGACACGACGCTGCCGGTCACCGTCGACGAGCTCATCCCCCTCACGCGGGCGGTCGCGGGCGCGGTCAAGCGGGCGTTCGTCGTGGCGGACATGCCGTTCGGATCGTACGAGACGAGCACCGACGAAGCCCTCCACACCGCCTTCCGCTTCATGAAGGAGACCGGCGCCCACGCAGTCAAGCTCGAGGGAGGCGTGCGTTCGGCCGAGCAGATCCGCCGCATCGTGTCGGCCGGCATCCCCGTGATGGCGCACATCGGGTTCACGCCGCAGAGCGAGCACCAGCTCGGTGGCCACGTGATCCAGGGTCGCGGTTCGGGTGTTGAACAGCTGCTCGCCGACGCCCGAGCCGTCGAGGATGCCGGCGCGTTCGCCGTCGTGCTCGAGATGGTGCCGGCCGAGGCGGCCCGACGCGTGACCGAAGCGCTCACGATCCCCACGATCTCCGTCGGCGCCGGCCCCCACACCGACGGGCAGCTGCTCGTCTGGACCGACTGGGCGGGGCTCACGACCGGGCGCATCCCCAAGTTCGTGAAGCAGTACGCGAATCTCGCCGAGGTGCTCACGGATGCGGCACGCGCCTGGACGGCCGACGTCGCTTCCGGCGTGTATCCCGGCCCCGAGAACTCGTACGACGACTGACGACCGAGGCCGCGCGCCCGCACGCGGCCGCATCCCATCCGGTGGACGCGCGGCGATCGCAGGTTCAGGATGGACGGATGGCGACCGCGCGCGTGGGAATGTCGGGGTGGACGTATGCGCCGTGGCGCGGCGAGTTCTACCCGAAGGGTCTGCGGCAGGCCGACGAGCTGGCGTACGCCTCCGAGCGCGTCACCTCGATCGAGCTCAACGGATCGTTCTACTCGCTGCAGAAGCCCGCGAGCTGGCGCAAGTGGCGTGAGGAGACGCCCGACGACTTCGTCTTCGCCGTGAAGGTGCCGCGCTTCATCACGCACATCCGCCGGCTCGACGACATCGCGGAACCGTTCGCGAACTTCCTCGCGTCCGGCCTGCTCGGGCTCGGATCGAAGCTCGGCCCGCTGCTGTGGCAACTGCCACCCAACCTCGACTACGACCCCGAGCTCATCGATCGCCTGCTCACGCTGCTTCCCCACGACACGGAGCAGGCGCTCGAGCTGGCGCGCGGCCGTGGTGAGCGGATGCGGGGCAAGGAGCTGCTCGAGATCGACGAGCCGCGTCCCCTGCGCCACGCGATCGAACCGCGGGCTCACAGCTTCGACGACCAGGAGTTCGCCGACCAGGCCGCCGCGGCGAACGTGGCCGTCGTGCTAGGCGACAACGAGGGGCGCTGGCCGCGGCTCGACTGGGTGACCGCCGACTTCGCCTACGCGCGCCTGCACGGCGACAAGGAGCTGTACACCTCGGGTTACGACGACGCGGCGCTCGACGACTGGGAGGAGTGGACGCGCGACCACCTCGACCACGACCGCGACGTGTACGTCTACTTCGACAACGACGTCAAGGTGCGCGCTCCGTTCGATGCGATGTCGCTCGTGGCACGATTGGCCAGATGATCGATCCCGCCGCGCCCTCGCCGTTCGTGCTTCCCCCGGCGCCCGCCGAGCTGCTGCTCGAGACCGACCGCCTCATCCTGCGTCCCCTCACCGACGACGACGTCGAGGCGATGACGATCTACCGCGGCGATCCGGACGTCTGCCGTTTCCTCCCGTTCCCTCCGCAGACCGCCGACGACATCCGTGCACGCATCGGCCGCGTGTTCGGCTCGACCTCGCTCGAGGGCGAGAACGGCGGTGTACCGGTCGGCATCGTGCGACGCGACGACGGCGAGCTCATCGGCGACCTCGTGCTGTTCCACCTGGACGCCGCGAACGGCACGGTGGAGATCGGCTGGGTCATCCGCCCGGATGTCGCGGGCCGCGGCTACGCGACGGAAGCCTGCCGTGCACTCGTCGACGCAGCCTTCCGCATCTACGGGGTGCGGCGCGTCGTGGCGCGCATCGACGCCGAGAACACGGCATCCGCGCGGCTGGCGGAGCGGCTCGGCATGCGGCTCGAGGCGCATCTCGTCGAGAACGAGTGGTACAAGGGCCGCTGGGGCGACGAGCTCGATTACGCGATCCTCGCGCGCGAATGGCGGCAGGGCGGACTTCCTCCAGCCTGAGCGCGACGCGACCGGAATCTGCGCTATTCTCGTGGCGCTCGTGAGAGCGCTCCCACGTCCACCACACAGAAGGCAGCCGATGACCGACTACCTCCCCCTGGCCGACTGGCTGAAAGCCCAGACCGACACCTTCGAGACCAAGAAGCGCCTGCTCGTCTTCACCGACCTGATCCACAAGCCCACGGGTGAGAAGGTCGTCGAAGGCTTCCGCTACTTCCACACCGGGATCGACGAGCTCGTCGCGGCGTTCGACGCCGACGACATCGCGGCGATCCGCGATCTCGAGTACGCGATCGACGATGACGGCGATGTCGACACGAGCGGCGTCTGCCTGCTGGTGGCCTACACGCCGAGCGGGGCCTTCCTCGCTGCGCAGCCGCAGGAGTATCGCGACTACGTGCCCACGCTCGTGCGTGAGCCGAAGTACCTCACCGTCGGCTCCGACGCCCGTGAACTCGCCATCGCGCTCGACCAGTCCAGCTGAGCCATCCCGCCGGGCCACCGGGCTGCGCGGCACGATCGTGTGCCGCGCAGCCCGTGGTTATTTCACCCCGCCCGTCGCGAGGCCGCCCACGAGCCGCTTCTCGATGAGCATGAAGAGCACCACGACCGGAACGATCGCGACGATCGAGATGCCGAACACGTACTGCCACGAGGTCTCGTACTGCCCCACGAACTTCGTGAGCGCCACCGAGAGCGGTTGATTTCCCGCCGTCGACAGGATCACGAGCGACGCCGCGAACTCGTTCCACGCGGCGACGAAGGTGAAGACGATCGCCGTCACGAGGCCCGGCCAGACGAGCGGAAGGTTGATGCGGAACAGGGTCGCGAGGCGCCCCGCCCCGTCGAGCTGCGCCGCCTCGTCGATCTCACGAGGGATCGAGGCGAAGAACGAGTGCAGGATCCAGACGGTGAAGGCGAGGTTGAACGCCGCGTTCGTCAGGATCATCGCCGCCCAGGTGTCGTGCATCCCGAGCGCCACGAACTGCCGGAACAGGCCCGAGGTGAGCACGGCCGGCTGCAGCATCTGCGTCGTGATGACGAGCGCGAGGAAGGCGAACCGCCCGGGGAACCGGAACCGCGCCGTGTAGTAGGCGGCGGGCACCGCCACGAGAAGCGCGAGCACGGTGGCGCAGCTCGCGATCACGATCGTCGAGATGAGGTTCTGCACGAGCGGCGTCTCGGGCGTCGACCACATCGTCAGGTAGTTCTCCCAGTGCCACTCCCGCGGAAAGTAGGTGGGCTCCACCGAACGGATCTGCGCCTTCGTCTTGACCGAGCCGAAGAACATGATCGTGTACGGCAGCACGAACACGACGAGCACGACCAGACCGCCCAGCATCCGCAGCAGCACGCGACCGAGCGGCACCTGATCGCTCGTGTAGCGTCGGCGCCGGATGCTGCGCGACGCGGTCGCGGAGGTCACCTCACACCTCCCGCATCGGGCGCACGACGCGCACGTAGACCGCGACGATGACGAGCACGATCACGAACGCGACGACCGAGAGGGCGCTCGCCACATCGACCTTGTGCTGGTTCTGGATGTACTTGAAGATCATCGTCATCACGGTGTCGGCGTCGTATCCCGGGATCGATCCCGTCATCACCTTGAGGATCGGCAGCGAGTTGAACACGTTGATGATGTTGATGAGCACCGCCACCGAGAGTGCCCCGCGCAGTTGCGGCAGCACGACCGTGAGATAGCTGCGCGCGGGGCTCGCGCCGTCGACCTTCGCGGCCTCGAGGGTCTCGGTCGGGATCGTCGCGAGGCCCGCCAGGATCGTGTAGGTCGTGAAGGGCAACGACACGAAGATGGCCACGATCACTGCCCAGGCGAAGGCGGTCTCGGGGTTGCGCGTCCAGCCGTAGCCCTCCGGGGTGTCGACGAGTCCGACGTCGACGAGGAACCGGTTGATGATGCCGAAGTAGGGCTCGAGCCCGTAGTACACGACCATCGTCGTCATCACGACCGAGGCCGCCCACGGGATGATCACGACCATCCGCACGAGCCGTCTGCCCGGGAACGCCTTGTCGAGGATCTGCGCGATGCCGAGCGAGAGCACGACGGTGACCCCGACGACGACCACGACCCACACGACCGTGCGGCCCAGGATCGGCCAGAAGTACGGGAAGGAGAACACCTCCACGTAGTTGGCGAACCCGGCGGAACCCTTGTCGACCCCGGAGATGGAGATGTCGCGGGTCGAGTTGTAGACCATCACCCCCGCAGGGAACAGCACCACCCCCAGGATGAGCAGCACCGCCGGTGCCAGCCACGGCAGGGCCGCGAGCGGATCAGCCTGCGTCGACCTGGGTCTGGATCTCGGTGAGGACATCCTGCGCGGACTTGGACTGGATCTGACCGAAGAGCGCCTTGAAGGCCGAGTCGGCCGCCGACCACTTCGGGTTCGTGCTCGGATAGAACTGGGCGTCCGGCAGCACCTCGAGGAACGGCGCGAGCGCCTCCTCCCCCGCGAGCTGCTCAGCACCCGACTTCGTCACCGGAAGGAAGCCCTCCGCCTTCACCCACGGCACGTACACGTCGGCCGAGTAGAAGTAGTCGAAGAACTTGGTGATCGCGTCCTGCTTGTCGCCGTCGTTCTGGAACGCCATGAGCTGGTCGGCGACGCCGAGCGTGAAGGGCGAGCCGTCGTTCGTCGGGATCGGCACGATCGAGTAGTCGAGGTCGGGGTTGTTCTCGGCGATCTGTCCCACCGTGGGCGGGAGGCCGACCTGCATGCCGATCTTGCCCTGGATGAAGATGTCCATGAGCGGCGAGCGGTCGGTCGAGCCCGGGTCGGCCTGGGTGGCGCCCGCGTCGATCATCTTCTTGATCTGCTCCGCGCCGGGCAGGTTCGCGGGGTCGTCGATCGTGATCGCGGACTCGTCGCCGAAGGTGCCCCCACCGCCCCACAGCCAGACGGCCGCCTCGGCCTGCGCCTCTTCCGATCCGAGCGGCATGCCGTAGCCGGCGATGCCGTTGCCGAGTGCGGAGATCTTGGTCGCGGCGTCGAGCAGCTCGTCCCAGGTGGTCGGGGGCGTGGCCACTCCGGCCTGTTCGAGCAGCGCGTTGTTCACGAAGAGCGCACGCGCGGATGCGATGAACGGCAGGGCGTAGGTGGTGCCGTCGAGCTGCTCGTTGGCGAGGAACGAATCCTGGAAGTCGCTCAGCGTCTCGGGCGAGGTCACGTCCTCGGCCGCATAGAGCAGGTCGTCGGAGGCGAAGCCGGCGAACGGACCGCCGTTGTAGATGTCGGGGGCCTCACCGCTCTGCACCTTGGTCGAGATCACCGACTCGAGGTTGTCCCACGACTGCACCTCGAGCTTGACGTCGATGTCGGGGTTGGCGTCCTCGAAGCCATCGATCACGTCCTCCCACAGCCCCTGGGTCTGGTCGGAGTAGCTCGGCACCAGCAGGTCGAGCGTCATGCCATCGGAGTCGCCGGTGCCCCCACCTCCCCCGCCGAATCCGCAGGATGCCAGCGTCAGGGCAACGGTGCCCATCGCCACGATCGCCCCCGCCCGGGTGGTGCTCTTCATGGTCCCTCCGTCTGGACGCCGACCGACCCACCCGTCGTGGGCCGTCGTCGGCCGCCCGTCGCGGAGGCAATCTACGAGCCCCCCGTAGCGAGGGTCAAGGGTTTCCGGGAAATTAGTTCACCGTCCTGACAAACCCGGGACCGCGCATTCTCGGAAGCGCTCCCGGGAACACGGGGATGAGAGCGCGACCACGCCCGCGAAAAGCCTCAGCGCTCCGCTTCGTCTTCGGCGGCCCACGCGCGGGCCCGCTCGGCGGCGATCTCGGGCGCCCGCAGCGCCTCCTCGCGGCTCGCGAACGGCCCGTCACGATCGACACCCAGCGACTGGGGGCCCTCTTCGACCTCGCCCGTCTTGTTGTTGTACCACCACTGCGCCATGCCGCCTCCGTCCGCTCGGTACTCTTGACCCTATGCCTCGCGACGCCGCCGGTCACCTCGTCGCCGGTCAGGTGTCTGCACGGCGCGACGTGCCCGCATCCATCCCCCGCCCCGAGTACGTCGGGCGGCCCGGCCCGCGCCCGTTCACCGGCTCAGACGTCTACACCCCCGACGAGATCGAACGCATCCGCACGAGCGGTCGGATCGCCGCGCAGGCGGTCGATGCGGTGCGCGCCGCGATCCGCCCGGGCATCACCACCGAGGAACTCGACGCGATCGCGCACGACTACCTCGTGGCCCACGACGCCTATCCGTCGACGCTCGGCTACCGGGGCTTCCCGAAATCCAGTTGCACCTCGGTCAACGAGGTGATCTGCCACGGCATCCCCGACGACACCGAGCTCGCAGACGGCGACATCGTCAACATCGACATCACCGCCTACCACGACGGGATGCACGGTGACCTGAACGCGACCTTTCTCGTCGGCGAGGTCGCTGCGGAGGCGCGCGAGCTCGTCGAGCGCACGCGCGAGGCGCTCGCCCGGGGCATCAAGGCGGTCGCGCCTGGCCGCGAGATCAACGTCATCGGTCGCGCGATCGAGAGCTACGCGCGTCGGTTCGGCTACGGCGTGGTGCGCGACTACACCGGCCACGGGGTCGGACGGGCGTTCCACACGGGCCTCGTCGTTCCGCACTACGACGCCGCCCCCGGCTACGACACCGTGATGGAGGTCGGCATGGTGTTCACGATCGAGCCCATGCTGACGCTCGGCACGCCCGAGAAGCCGGGCACGAGCGACTGGGACGAGTGGGCCGACGGATGGACCGTCGTCACCCGCGATCGCAGCCTCACCGCGCAGTTCGAACACACGCTCGTCGTCACCGAGACGGGCGCCGACATCCTGACCCTGCCCTGACCGGCACGACGCATCCGGAGGAGACATGACCGCACTCGCCGTCGGAATCGACATCGGAGGAACCGGCATCAAGGGGGCGCTGGTCGACACCGAGCGCGGTGCGCTCGCCGGAGAGCGTGTCAAGGTGCCGACGCCGGAGGGCGGGGAACCGGATGCCGTGCTCGCCGTCGTCTCCGAGATGGTCGCCGGCTTCGGCCCGGCCGCCGCAGGGGTGCCCGTGGGCGTCTGCTTTCCGGCGATCATCCGCCAGGGGCGCACGATGTCGGCCGCCAACGTCTCCCAGCGCTGGATCGGGCTCGCGGCCGAAGAGCTCTTCGAGCAGGCACTGCAGCGCGACATCCACTTCGTCAACGACGC
>SMFF01000363.1_pt1 | contig 10687 bp, 11 predicted proteins | sample 2456181 | NCBI WGS metagenome assembly SMFF01 (sample SAMN10132611, study PRJNA489261) | soil metagenome | isolation source: day120 antibiotic-loamy sand soil ammended with raw manure from dairy cow... | place: USA | collected 2015-04-01
TAGCCCACCGGACGGCGCGGCAGTCGGGCCTCGGATAGGCTCGTCCTCGGGCCAGGTGCCCGTTTCTCCACCCGAAATCGAATCAGAGGACCCACCCGTGGTAGACCCCACCGAGACCGTCGTGCAGGCAGATCCCGCAGTGATCGCCGGTCTCGACTATTGGCGGGACCTGCCGATCAAGCAGCAGCCCGAGTGGTCCGACGCGGATGCGGTGGCCGCGGCCTCCGCCGAGATCGCGTCACTGCCGCCGCTCGTGTTCGCGGGTGAGGTCGACATCCTGCGCGACCGCCTCGCGCGCGCCGCACGCGGCGACTCGTTCCTGCTGCAGGGCGGCGACTGCGCGGAGACCTTCGCCGGCGCGACGGCCGATCAGATCCGCAACCGGGTCAAGACGATCCTGCAGATGGCGGTCGTGCTCACCTACGGCGCGTCGATGCCGATCGTCAAGATGGGCCGCATGGCGGGCCAGTTCGCCAAGCCCCGCTCGAGCGATTTCGAGACGCGCGGTGACGTCACGCTGCCCGCGTACCGTGGCGACATCGTGAACGGCTACGACTTCACGCCGGAGTCGCGCCAGGCCGACCCCGCACGCCTCGTGCAGGGCTACCACACGGCCGCGTCGACCCTCAACCTGATCCGGGCCTTCACCCAGGGTGGCTTCGCCGACCTGCGCCAGGTGCACTCGTGGAACAAGGGCTTCGCCGCGAACCCCGCCAACCAGCGCTACGAGGGCCTCGCCAAGGAGATCGATCGCGCCATCCGCTTCATGGAGGCGGCGGGCGCCGATTTCGACGAGCTCAAGCGCGTGGAGTTCTACACCTCGCACGAGGGCCTGCTGATGGATTACGAGCGGCCCATGACGCGTATCGACTCGCGCAACGGCACGCCCGTCAACACCTCGGCGCACTTCCTGTGGATCGGGGAGCGCACGCGCGATCTCGACGGGGCCCACATCGACTACTTCTCACGCATCCGCAACCCCATCGGCGTGAAGCTCGGGCCGTCGACCGACGCGTCGACGATGGAGAAGCTCATCGACAAGCTCGACCCCGAGCGCGAGCCCGGCCGGCTCACCTTCATCACGCGGATGGGGGCGGGCAAGATCCGCGACGCGCTGCCGCCGCTGCTCGAGGCCATCAAGGGCATGGATGCGACGCCGCTGTGGGTCACCGACCCCATGCACGGCAACGGCATCACGACGCCCACCGGCTACAAGACGCGTCGCTTCGACGACGTCGTGGATGAGGTGCGGGGCTTCTTCGAGGCCCACCGCGCCGCGGGCACCCACCCGGGCGGTCTGCACGTCGAGCTCACGGGAGACGACGTCACGGAGTGCCTGGGCGGCTCGGAGCACATCGACGAAGCCACCCTCGCGACGCGCTACGAGTCGCTGTGCGACCCGCGGCTCAACCACATGCAGTCGCTCGAGCTCGCGTTCCTCGTGGCCGAGGAGCTCAGCGCGCGCTGAGCGGGGTGCCGCGGCGGTCGTCCTAGCCGAGCTTGACCCGGATGACGCTGCCCTTCGGCACCGAGGTTCCGACGTCGGGTGAGACGCGCTCGACGGTCACCTCGTCGATCCCGCTTTCACCGAGCACTCGACTCGTCGCATTCCAGTACTCGAACTTGAGTCCCACCGCGCTGAGTGCGTCCCGCGCCTCAATCCATTTCCGGCCGAGGATGTCGGGCACGTCGACCGGCGTCGGGCCGCGCGACACATTCAGCAGCACGGTGTCGCCCGGGTGCACGGGGTCATCGCCCACGATCCCGATGACCGCGCCTTCAGGCACCTCGTCGTTGTAGTCCTGCTGCGGCGCGGACTCGACGCTGACCTCGACGTCGGCGAGTGCGGCGGCGGCGTCCTCGAAGCTCATCCCCTGGATCGCGGGAAGCCGGCCCGCCGACACGATGAGTTCGACCTGCTGGCCCTTGAAGAGACCCTCGGCACCCTGCGACACGTCGGTGTCGCCCACCGATGCCGTCAGCACGACGTCCTTGTCCTGCTCGCTGAACACGTACCCGGGGTTCTCGTCCATGAGCAGTCCGGCCGCATCGATCGCGGCAGCCGCCTGCGACAGCGTCAGCCCCGTGAGCACCCCGATCTGCGTCGGTGCCGGCCCATCCGACACGATGAGCCTCACCGTAGAGCCCTTGCGCACGCTCGATCCCGGCTCCGGGTCGGAGCCCATGATGAGACCCTCCGCGATCTCGACGGAGTAGTCGTGTTCGAGTTCCTCGGCCACCTCGATGCCGAGCGCCGTGAGCGCGGCGCGCGCGGCATCCGGCTGCTGCTCGACGATCGAGATCGGGATGGTCGCGTGCGCGCCCGGACCCGCGCCGAACCACCAGCCCGTGCCGCCGGCGGCGATCGCCAGCACGAGCACGAGCACGAAGGCCACCCAGCCGCGGCGGCGTCGGGCATCCGAGGTCGTGCGCAGCTTCGCCGCGTTCGGGCTCACGGGGCCGGTCTCCTGCGGAGGTGCGGGCGTGCGAGCGCCGAGCACCTGCGTCTCGGCGGTGAGCTGACGCGCCGAGGGCAGCACCATGGTCTTCTGCACGGCCGTGGCCGCGGTCGGCAGCGCGGTGTGCAGCAGACTCTCGGTGTCGCGTAGCTGCTCGAGCATGACGCGGGCGTCGCGCGGGCGCTCCTCGGGGTCGCGTGCGGTGGCCCACAGCACGAGCTCGTCGAGCTCGGCGGGCACGCGCGGGTTGACGTTCGAGGGCGGTGGCACGGAATCGTTCGCGTGCTGGTAGGCGATCTGCATCGGCTGCTCGCCCTTGAACGGCTGCTCGCCCGTGAGCATCTCGAACATCATGATGCCGACGGCATAGATGTCACTGCGTGCATCCGCGATGCCGCGCGTGACGAGTTCGGGGGAGAGGTAGGCGATCGTGCCGAGCAGCGCCGCCCCGGTGGCCGTGTTGGCGGATGCGGCGCGCGCGAGGCCGAAGTCGCCGATCTTGATACGTCCGTCGTCGGCGAGCAGCACGTTCTCGGGCTTGAGGTCGCGGTGCACGATCCCGGCCTTGTGGGCGGCCGCGAGGCCGGCGAGCACCGATTCCGCGATGTCGATGGTCTGCTCGGAGGTGAGCGCGCCGTGCTCCTGCAGCAGGTCGCGCAGCGTGATTCCCGGCAGGTACTCCATGACGAGGTAGGCCGAGTCGTCGTCCTGGCCCTGGTCGAAGACGTTGACGACGTTGGGGTGCGCGAGGCGCGCCGCCGAACGGGCCTCCTGGATGAAGCGCTGCTTGAACTGGCTGTCATCCGCGAGGTGGCCGTGCATGACCTTGACGGCGACGCGTCGCTCGAGTCGGAGGTCGGTCGCGAGGTAGACCGTCGCCATCCCGCCCCGGGCGATGCGGGAGCGCACCTGGTACCGGCCGTCGATCAGGCGGCCGATCAGGGGATCGGTGGTGCTCGCGGTCACCTTTCGAGTGTAGGAGGCGGCGTCGCCCTCGTCGGGCCGCCACGCGGCCCCGGGAACCGTCTCGAGCGGCTCCGTCAGCCCAGTTGAGCCAGCCATGAGGTCGCGCTCGTCTCCCACTTGGCGTAGGCGTTCGGGTAGGCCGAGATCTGCACGGCCTGCGCCGCCTGCGTGAGACTCATCGACTGCCAGCCCGGGATGTCGAGCAGGCCGCGCGTCTTGCCCTTGTTGGGGTTGCTCGGCCCGCCGTAGAACAGCCGGGCGGCATGCGAGGCGTTGAGGATCTGCTCGGGCGTTCCCCAGCCGGTGCTCGGCCGCTGCTGGAACAGGCCGAGCGAGTCGCGGTCGCCGTAGTCGATGTTGCGCATGCTCGACTCCTGCATCGCGGCCGCCAGCGCGATCACGATGCCGCGGTCGGGCACACCGAGTTCGCGGCCCACCTGGATGATGATGGCGGCGTTCGCGGCCATCTCGGCGGTGAGCGGGGTGACGCCCGAGCCGTCCTGCGCGACGGCGACGCCGGGGATGCTGAGCGTGCGACCCGTGTAGATGATGCTCGACCAGGTGAGGCCGTTGGCGTCGAGGATCGACTGGATGCTGACGCCGAACTTCTTCGCGATCGAGGAGATGGTGTCGCCCCGTGCGATGAGGTAGCTCGCGGTGGCGGGGGGCGGCGGTGTCGAGACGACGGGGGTCGTGGGCTCGGGAACCGCGGGCGCGGGAGCCGCTGGTGCCGGCGTGACCGACGAGACGTTCTCGGCGGCGAGCACGGTGCCCGGGATCGCGATCGTCTGGCCGGGGTAGATGATGCTCGACCAGCTGAGCCCGTTGGCGGTGAGCACCGACTGCGTCGAGACGCCGAAGCGCGCGGCGATGCCGCTGATGGTGTCGCCCTTGACGATCGTGTACCGACCGCCGGTGGCGGCGGGCGGCGCAGCGCTCGGGGCAGGGGGCGTGGTGCCGCTCGTGAGCTTGAGCACCTGGCCGGGGAAGATCAGCGACTTCCAGCCCAGCCCGTTGAGCGCGAGCACGCTCGCGGTCGCCAGACCGTAGCGCCCGGCGATGCCCGAGACGGTGTCGCCCGCCTTGACCGTGTAGGTCGAGGGCGTCGCGGCCTGGGTCTTCGCGGCGGCGGTCGTGGCGGATGCGGCGGCGACAGCGGCGCGAACGGTGCTGCCGAGCGTGGTCTTGGGCTTGGCGGGCTTGCGCTCGGTGCTCGACTGCGCGTTCGCGGGCGCGACGACACCCGTGACGGTGAGCGTGCCGGCGAGCACGATGGGCATCGTCGCCATCATGCTCTTGGCCAGCATCGACGAGGCGTTCGCCTCGCGTGCCGGGCGCTGCGGCTTCGCCGCGGGGGTCTGAGTGGGCGTGAGCCCGGCGAAGACCGAGCGTGCGCGGTCGCCCACCTCCTGTGTGTGCTGCATCGCCGTCCTGCCTTCCCCTCCGGCCCCGGGGGCATCTCCGGTACGGGGATAAGTTGTCACAGATGTTTAACAGTGTCAATTAGCGTGGCTGATGTTGTTTGAGTTCATCTGTTCGTAACATTTGCCGTGCGGGCGTCGGCCCGCGGCGTCGTGCACGCTAGAGGGGTGACCGAACCCGTCTCCGAGTGGCTCACCATCCCCGACCTCGTCGACCTGCTCGGCGTGCCCCCGAGCAAGGTGCATCGCCTCATCGAGGACCGCCAACTGCTGGCGACCCGCATCGACGGGGTGCTCCGCGTGCCGGCGGCGTTCCTGCGTGACGGCGAGCCCCTGCACGAACTGCGCGGCACGATCATGTTGCTGGCCGACGCGGGCTACAGCGACGACGAGGCGATGCGCTGGCTCACGAGCGAAGACGACAGCCTCGGCGTCGCCCCGATCGAGGCGCTCCGCGCCGGCCGTAAGGCCGAGGTGCGCCGGGTCGCGCAGGCTCTCGCCTTCTGAGTACTCAGGTGGTTGAGGAGCGGATCGCGCAGCGATGCGCGTCTCGAAACCGCCGTCCCTCATGATCGGTGGTTTCGAGACGCGCCGCTGGCGCGGCGCTCCTCAACCACCTGTGTCAGCTCGACAGCACCGCCAGCTGCTGCGTCGCACGCGTCATCGCGACGTAGCGGTCGACAGCGCCCTCGATGCCGCCGCGCTCGTCATCCGAGCCCCACGCATCCGGGTCGACGAGGATCACGAGGTCGAACTCGAGCCCCTTCGCGAGCTGCGGGCTCAGCGAGCTGACGCGCGGCATCCCGGCGAAGGTCGGATCGCCGATGACGCACGCGACGCCCTCGGCGTGCTCGGCGAGCCACGACTCGAGGATCGCGTCGCGCTGACTCAGCGATCCGTACAGCACGGGGTGGCCGCTGCGGCGGATCGCGACCGGCACGTTCGCGTCGGGGATCGCGGCGCGGATGACGGGCTCGGCCTCGCGCATGACCTCCTCGGGCGTGCGGTAGTTCACCGTCAGCGTCGCGAGCCGGGCGTCGCCGAGTCCGACGCGCGCGAGTCGCTCCTGCCAGCTCTCCCGGAAACCATGCCGCGCCTGGGCACGGTCGCCCACGATGGTGAGGCTGCGTGACGGCACGCGGCGCAGCAACATCGTCCACTCGGCGTCCGTCAGCTCCTGCGCCTCGTCGACCACGAGGTGGGCGTAGGGGCCCGCGAGGTCGTCGGGCGCGAGCGAGGGGAGCGCGTCCTCGTCGATGAGCCGCTCCGCGAACGGCCGTTGGCTCAAGGCCTGCACCTCGCCGTCGCGGTCGTCGTCGGCGGCGAGCAGATCGTCGATGACGCGTTGCCGCACCTCCTGCTCGGCCGCGAGCGCGGCGGCACGCCGCCGGGCTACCCGCGCGATCTCGGGGTCGCCGATGCGCTGCCGGGCGACATCCAGGTAGGGCAGGTCGGAGGTCGTCCACGCCCGTCCGTCCTGGCGCGTGAGCGCGCGCACCTCGGCGTCGTCGAGCCACGGCGCGCACGCGCGCAGATAGGCGGGAACCGTCCACAGGTCGGCGACGACGCCCGCCGGGTCCAGCAGGGGCCACGCCGCCGCGAAGGTGCGGGTGAGGGTCGTGTTCTGCGCGAGGGCGCGCCGCAGCAGGTGCGGCGGCGCCTGATCGGCGTCGTGCTGATCGATGAGGATCTCGAGCACCGACTCCCAGACCTGCCCGCGTGCCTCGTTGTGGGTCGTGCCTGGCTCGACCGCGTCGAAGGCCTCAGCCCACTCGGCGGGTCCGATCCATGCGGTGCCCCACGGCGTCTGAACCGTGAGCTCGTCGCTCGGTGGCTGCTCGTAGCGACGCACGGCGTTCTCGATCGCGTCGAGCAGGCGGCCGGAGGCCTTGAGCCGGGCGACCTCGGCATCCGATTCCACGCCGGCCTGGGCGCCTTCCGCCACGAGGTCGCGCAGGGTGCAGGTCTGCACCCCTTCTTCCCCGAGGCTCGGCAGCACGTCGGAGACGTAGGAGAGGTAGGGCTCGTGCGGGCCCACCACGAGCACGCCGCCGCGGCGGTGGCCGAGCCGGGGGTCGGCGTAGAGCAGGTAGGCCGTGCGGTGCAGCGCGACGACCGTCTTGCCCGTGCCGGGGCCGCCGTCCACGATGAGCGGCCCGCGCGAGGACGCCCGGATGATGGCGTCCTGGTCGGACTGGATGGTCGCCAGCACGTCGCGCATCTGCGAGGAGCGGCTCGCGCCGAGGCTCGCGATGAACGCCGACTGGTCGTCGAGCGCGGCGCTGTGCTCCAGCCCCTCGGCCGTGAATACCTCGTCCCAGTAGTCGGTGACGCGTCCGCGGCTCCAGCGGTACCGGCGGCGGCTCAGGAGCCCCATCGGGTCGGCGTGGGTCGCGGCAAAGAACGGCTCGGCGGCGGGCGCGCGCCAATCCACGAGCAGACGCGTGCCGTCGGCATCGGCCAGGCTCACGCGCCCGATGTAGACCGGCTCGGCCTCGCCTTCGGCCACCATGCGCCCGAGGCACACGTCGAGGCCGAAGCGTCGCAGCAGCCGGATGCGCGAGCTGAGCTCGTGCACCTCGAGGTCGCGCTCGAGCACCTCCTGGTTGTTCTCGCCGGTGCGCAGGCGCGCTTCGTCGAGGCGCCCCTCGAGCTCGGCGAGCTGGGTGCGCACAGCAGCGGCGATCGCGGCGAAGCGGCGCTCGTCGTCGGCGATCAGTTCGGGCTCGGCCTTGGCGGCGAGTCGGTCGGGCAGGTCGAAAACGCGGGAGGTCACGGCAGGTCTCCGGATGGGGTGAGGGTGGCGCGGGGTCGGCCTGCCATCGTCACACGTCGCTGGCGAGAAATCATCAGGCTCCTGCGCAGAATGGGGGAGTATCCTGGTCACGGCGGCAACGCGATGCGCCTACGCCTCGCGTCGCGTCACCCGGTCGGCGAGTTCCGACAGCTCGGCCCGCGCGGAGGCGCTGAGTGGGGCGTTCTCGAGCGCCTCGCGGGCTACCCGCACGTTGTGGGCGATGATGCGCTCCACCTGGTCGGCGGCGCCGCTGTCGCGCACGGTGTTCTGCAGCATCCGCACCTGGGCGTCATCGAGCGAGGAGTCGCCCAGCAACTCGTCGAGCACGCGCACCGCGGTGGGCGGCATCTTCTGCCGGGCGAGACCGATGAGCACCGTGCGCTTGCCTTCGCGCAGGTCGTCGCCGGAGGGCTTCCCGGTCACGGCCGATCGCGAGCGGCGCCTCGACGCTGTACTTGGCCGACTTGTAGACGATGATGCGGTGCGCGCGGGGGAGCGCCTCGCTGTCGGGACGGGAGCGCCAGGAGTGCTCCTCGAGCACGTCGAGGTACTGCCCGACGGTGACCTCCGTGCGCATCCGGAAGAACTCGGTGCGCGCCGCCTGGGCGGCCTCGCGGCTGCCGAGCAGGGCGAGGCCCTCCTCGAAGAGCTCGTCGGCCCAGCCGAGCAGCAGGTCGCCGACCAGGATCGCGGTCGAGATGCCGAAGCCGGCAGCGTCGCCGTCCCACTCCTGGTCGCGGTGCATCCGTTCGAAGGCGCGGTGCGCCGAGGGGTTGCCGCGACGCAGGTCCGAGCTGTCGATGATGTCGTCGTGCACGAGGGCAGCGGCGTGGAAGAGCTCGAGGGCCGCGGCGACCGACACGATCGCGGCGAGCTCGCGGTCGGCGGGTGCGGCGTCGAGCTCGGCGAGCGGGCCCTCATCCGAGATCGCGGCAACGGCGCGCCAGCCCCAGTAGCAGAACAGCGCGCGGAAGCGCTTGCCGCCCGAGAGCAACTCGCGCGCCTGCGCGACGAGCGGCGACAGATCCGCCGAGATCTCGCCGAGCGTGGTCGCTCGGGCGTCGAGCGCGTCGTCGATTCGAGCGGCCACGAGGTCGACTAACCGCGTACTCCCAGGCACGCGCCTAGCCTAGCCAGCCCCGGCGTGCCTACAATCTATTCACCGGCGACACCCGCATCGCCGGATGCCTGAAGGAGCTCGAGATGCCGCTTTCGGAACAGGAGCAGCGCCTCCTCGACGAGATGGAGCGCAACCTCTATCACAGCGAGGCCGACGACGTCGCGACGGTCGGCGCTCGACGGGGTCGTGCCAACGGCACCGCGATCATCATCGCCGCCGTGGGCATCCTCATCGGGCTCGCGCTGCTCGTGACGGGCGTCATCATCCGCCAGCCGCTCGTCGGAGTGCTCGGCTTCGCCGCGATGTTCGCCGGCGTCGTGCTCGTGGTGGCTCCGCCACTGCGTTTCACGGTGCCCTCCCGCCCGCAGCAGACGCGCCGCTGATGCGCTGACGCTGCGGGGGTTTCTCCGCCCTGATCAACCGGCCGACCTTCGGGTCGGCCTTTTTCGTGCTCGGTAATGGGCCAGATCCATCCCCGGGATGGAATTCTCCTCCACCTTCCTCCACCGCCTCCTTCCCCATGATCTCGGGGGAGTTGGGGCGGCATTTCTGCATTTCAGGGGGAAATCGCTTGTTTGGTGGTGCAGTGTGGAGTAAAGTGGAGCAAACCTAGGGCTGGCCGGAGCGAAGGGGGACGCATGCTGCTCGGCACGTTCGTTCCCAAGCTCGACGAGAAGGGGCGCATCATCCTTCCCGCGAAGTTCATGTCGGACTTCGCGAACGGCGTCGTCATGACCCGTGGTCAGGAGCGCTGCATCTACCTGTTCAGCCAGCGCGAGTTCGAAGAACTCCACGAGCGCGCCCGGCAGGCGCCCGTGACCGGCAAGAAGGGCCGCCACTTCCTGCGCATGTTCCTGAGCGGCGCCGCCGAGGACATGCCCGACAAGCAGCACCGCGTGACGATCCCCCCGATGCTGCGCGAGTACGCGGGCCTGGGACGCACCTTCCCCGGTGTCAGGCGGCGCCGGATGGGGATCGGATCCGGGGGCCCGGGACCTCTGCATGTCTCATGAACGAGCTCCACATCCCCGTCCTCCTCGAGCGCTGCCTCGAGCTGCTCGCGCCCGCGCTCACCGCACCGGGCGCGGTCGTGGTCGACGCCACGCTCGGCCTCGGTGGTCACGCCGAGGCGATGCTCGAGCGCTTCGACCGCATCCAGCTCGTGGGCCTCGACCGCGATCGCCATGCCCTGGAGCTCACCCGGGAGCGACTCGCCCCGTTCGGCGAGCGCGCGCACCTCGTGCACACCGTGTACGACGAGCTGCCGCGGGTGCTGGCGGAGCTCGGCATCGCACGCATCGCCGGCGTGCTCTTCGACCTCGGCGTCTCGTCGATGCAGCTCGACGAGGCCGCGCGGGGCTTCTCCTACTCGCAGGATGCGCCGCTCGACATGCGCATGGACGACACGGCCGAGCTGACGGCGGCCCGCATCCTGGCCGAGTACGACGAGGCGGACCTGCGCCGGATCTTCTGGGAGTACGGCGACGAGAAGCTCGCGCCGCGTTACGCGCGCCGCATCGTGGAGGAGCGTCGCACGGCGCCGATCGAGACCTCGGCGCGGCTCGTGGCGATCATCACCAGTCCAAGCGCGTCTTCCAGGCCCTGCGCATCGAGGTCAACCAGGAGCTCGCCGTGCTCGAGCGCGCGATCCCCGCGGCGATCGACGCGCTCGAGGTCGGGGGACGGATCGTCGTGATGTCGTATCAGTCGCTCGAGGACCGCATCGTCAAGCGCGAGTTCCAGGCCCGGTCGACCTCGACGGCGCCTCGCGGCCTGCCGGTTGAGCTTCCCGAGCACCGTCCCGAACTGAAGCTCCTCACGCGCGGCGCCGAGCGCGCCGACGACGAGGAGCGCGCGCGCAACCCGCGTGCCACGCCCGTGCGGCTCCGCGCCGCGGAGCGCCTCCGGGAGGTCGCATGAGCAC
>SMFF01000630.1_pt1 | contig 10613 bp, 10 predicted proteins | sample 2456181 | NCBI WGS metagenome assembly SMFF01 (sample SAMN10132611, study PRJNA489261) | soil metagenome | isolation source: day120 antibiotic-loamy sand soil ammended with raw manure from dairy cow... | place: USA | collected 2015-04-01
GTGGCGGCCTGGAACGCGCCGAAATCATTGAACGGATGATCGGAACCTTCACTGATCTCTACGGGCTCACCCCCAGCGAGATCACCGCAGACGAACTGCGCCAGGCTGAACAACTGGTGGCTGAGAAATTCGGCACCACCGCCTGGTTGCAGCGGGTTCCGTGAGCATCGAGCAGAAGGCGCGCCTCACGCATCCGCTGGCCCGCTCCATCACCCTCTGGGTGGTGCTTGGTGTCGGCCTTGTGGTCGGCCTTGTTGCGTCCGCCATCGCGGGCCAGTTGCCGATCACACCGGCAGAAGTTTTCGGCTCACTGTTGCAGGGGCTCGGCGTGAGCACCGACCTCGCCCCCGACGACCAGATCATCGAATCGACGCTGTGGGTGGTTCGCTTCCCGCGTCTCGTCATGGGGCTCATGGTGGGTGCCGCGCTCGCGGTTGCGGGTGCCATCATGCAGGCCATCTTCGGTAACCCCCTTGCCGAGCCCGGGGTCGTCGGTGTCTCGTCGGGTGCCGCGCTGGGTGCAGCGTTCAGCATCGTGCTCGGGCTCACCGCGCTGGGCAGCTGGGGCACGGCAGTCTTCGCCTTCGTGGGCGGCCTGCTTGCGGTACTGCTCGTCTATTTCGTGTCGCGAGCCAGCGGACGCACCGAAGTGGTGACCCTGCTGCTCACCGGAATAGCGATCAACGCGTTCGGTGGTGCCGGCCTCGCGATGCTGCTGTTCATTGGCGACACTGCGAGCCGCGAGCAGATCATTTTCTGGCAGCTCGGCTCGCTCAACGGCTCAGGCTGGACGGAGGTGCTCGTTGTCGCCGTCGTAACCGTCGTCGGCCTGGGCGCCGCGCTTCTCTTCGCCCGCAAATACGACCTGTTCTCGTTGGGGGAGCGCGCGGCCAGCCACCTCGGTGTCAACGTCGAGGTGCTGCGCGTGATCTCCATCATGCTGGTCGCTCTGCTCACCGGCGCTGCGGTCGCCTTCTGCGGCATCATCTCGTTCGTCGGCCTGGTCGTTCCCCACATCATGCGCATGGCCATCGGCCCGGCCCACCGGCCACTCATCATCGCCAGCGCGGTCGGCGGCGGCGTGCTGATGGTGTTCGCCGACCTGATCGCGCGCACCATGATCCCCGGAGCCGACCTGCCGATCGGCATGCTCACCTCCCTCATCGGTGGCCCGTTCTTCTTCTTCCTGCTCTACCGCGCACGCAAGCAGAGCGGCGGGTGGGCGTGATGACGGATGCCGCAGAGCCCCGCATCCGAGCGACGGATGTCGGTGTCACCATCGAGGGCACCAGCATCCTGCGCTCGATCACCCTCGACATCCTTCCGGGGGAGGTGCTGGCCCTGGTGGGGCCGAACGGTGCAGGAAAGTCGACACTCCTCGGTGCGCTGACCGGGGACATCCGCCCGGCCACGGGCACCGTGACGCTCGACGGTGCCGACCTCTACGGCCTGAAGCACCTGCAGCTGGCGAAGCTGCGGTCGGTGCTCACTCAGCAGAACGCGGTCAGTTTTCCGTTCCGCGTTCACGAGGTTGTGGCCATGGGGCGCAGCCCGTGGGGGCGCACCCCCGACTACGAAAACGACAAGACCGCGGTGGTCGAGGCGATGACGACAACCGATGTTCTACACCTCGCCGACCGCAGGTACACCTCGCTGTCGGGCGGGGAGAAGGCGCGGGTCTCGCTCGCCCGCACGCTGGCGCAGCACACCGACATCGTCTTCCTCGATGAGCCGACGGCCGCCCTCGACCTCCGCCACCAGGAAGACGTGATGCACACGGCGCGCACACTCACCCGGGAGGGCAAGGCGGTTGTGGTGGTTCTGCACGACCTGTCACTGGCCGGTGCATACGCTGACCGCATCGCGCTGCTCACCCGCGGGGAGCTCATGATGGTGGGCTCACCAGCCGAAGTGCTCACCGCCGAATTCGTGGAGCACGCGTACGGGCTGCCCGTGCAGATCATGTCTCAGCCGGAGACGGGCAGACCCATAGTGCTGCCCCGCCGTAGCGCCCGCTGAGCCCTTCGCTGGTCGAGTAGTGGATGAGCGAGGGATGGGAGGATAAGAGTCATGCTCTCAAACTGGACGCCGACATCCCCGAATCGGGTGATCCAGGGCGACAACCTGGAAATAACGCCGGCGCTGCCCGACGGCGCGTTCACGCTCGTCTACCTCGACCCGCCGTTCAATACCGGCCGCAGTCAGAGGCGGCAGTCGACCACCAGCATCCGTAGCGCATCCGGTACCGTCACCGGCTTTCAGGGCCGACGCTACGAACGGATCCGGGGCGACCTGATGAGCTACGACGACCACTTCGAGGACTACTGGTCGTTTCTTGAGCCCCGGCTGGCCGAGGCGTGGCGCCTGCTCGCCGACGACGGAACGCTGTACCTGCACCTCGACTACCGCGAAGCGCACTACGCGAAGGTGCTGTTGGATGCCCTCTTCGGCCGACAGTGCTTCCTCAATGAGATCATCTGGGCCTACGACTACGGCGGCAAGTCGAAGCGGCGTTGGCCCACCAAGCACGACACGATTCTCGTGTACGTGAAAAACCCCGACGGCTACTACTTCAACTCGGAGGCTGTCGACCGAGAGCCGTACATGGCGCCGGGGTTGGTGACGCCTGAAAAGGTGGCGCGCGGCAAGCTACCGACGGACGTCTGGTGGCACACCATAGTTTCGCCCACCGGCAAGGAGAAGACGGGGTATCCGACGCAGAAGCCGGAGGGCATCCTGCGTCGAATCATCCAGGCGTCGAGCCGGGAAGGCGACTGGGTGGTCGACTTCTTCGCCGGAAGCGGCACCACGGGTGCAGTCGCGGGCACGCTCGGGCGACGCTTCGTGCTGGTTGACGAGGGCGATGAGTCGGTTGGGGTCATCCGGTCGCGCCTTGCGAAGGCTGGCGTCGCGTTCGAGTGATCCTCGACCACCGGGAGTTTTTAGTCGGTAATGACCGCCACGGCTTCGATCTCGACTGGTTGATGTACTTGTCGCGCGCCTCCTGGATGGCCCCGAAGTCGGCGATGTCGAGCATGAAGATCGTCAGCTTCACCACATCACTGAATGACCCGCCCACCGCCTCCAGCCCGGCTGCCAGGTTCGCGAACGCCTGCTCGGCCTGCTGGCCCGCGTCGCCAGCTCCGACGACACTCCCGTCTGGCGCGAATCCCACCTGGCCGGCGAGGTAGACGGTGCGCCCACCCGAGGTCTCCACCACGTGGGTGTACCCGGGCGGGGCGGCGATGGTCGGCGGATTGATGAAGTTCCGCATCGGCGTTTCGGTCATTGATTGGGCACCCTCCGTCGCATGCAACAATGCCGCATAGCCTACTGTTATCGGCGAGCTTCGGAGTGGTGGCGGCTACGCTGAGTCGCGTACCACCATGCGGGTGGGAAGGATGTGCTCGCGCTGGGGTGCCTCGCCCCGCAGTAGTGCCAGCATCACGTCGGCCATCTTTTCTCCCATGGCTGTGGATGGCTGGTGCACCGTGGTGAGCTTGATGTCGCCGGCTACCGCGGCAGGGGAGTCGTCGAAACTGACAATGGCGACATCCCGCGGTACCGAGAACCCGCGCTCACGCAGCATCGACATGGCCCCGACGGCCATGAGGTCGCTGGCTACGAACACGGAGTCGAGGTCCGGATGCGTGTCCAGCAGTTTCTGCATGGCCCGCGCCCCGCCGGTCATGGTGAAGTCGCCGTGGGCGTGCCTTGTGGTTGACAGCCCGGCCTGCTCGAGTTCCGCACGCCATCCCTCAACACGGTCGATACCTGCCGGCATGTCGAGGGGGCCGGCGATGGTGGCGATTCGGCTGCGCCCCTGGTCTATCAGGTACCGCGTGCCCATCGCCGCGGCCGCCGTGTTGTCGACGTCGACGTAGTAGTTCGACGAGATGTCTGTGCCGAGTGGCCGCCCGCCGAACACGACGGGCATCGCCTCGCTCAGCCTGGTGAGAAAGTGGTCGCCCGAGTGGTGTGAGGCCACGAACGCCCCGTCGACGTTGCCGCCGCTCAAGTATCGCACGGTCTTCTCTGACGGCTCGGAAGGGCTGGCCACCTGCAGGTTGAGCACGTAGTCGCTGTCTTCCAGCCCGTTCGCGATGCCCCTCACGATGGCAGCAAAGTACGGGTCGCCGAAGAACCGGATGGTGTCTTCTGGCACGACCAGGGCGATGGCCATGGTTTGGCTCTTCACAAGTGATCGGGCGGCCCGGTTGGGCACGTAGTTCAGGCGGTTGACAGCCTTCTGCACGCTGGCGACCGCGTCCGGGCTCACCTTGCTCGAACCGTTGAGAACCCGCGACGCCGTTGACCGGGATACCCCAGCCGCGGCGGCAACCGCCTCAAGCGTCGGGGCGGCGCGACGGGCCGGCTGCAGGGTTGTCATGTCGAGCGAAAGTCTAGCCAGTGACGACTAGAGGGATCTGCCCTCAATGATGCGGCGGTACTCGATGGCGCTGTCCTTCAACGTGCGCTCCAGCGTGTCGTAGTCGACGCGCACGAGCCCGAACCGCTTGTCGTAGCCCCAGGCCCACTCGAAGTTGTCCATGAGAGACCAGTAGAAGTAGCCGGCGACGGGGGTGCCGTCGGCTATCGCATCCTGAACCGCTGCAAGGTGGCTGCGCAGGAACTCGACGCGCTCGGTGTCGTGCACCGAGCCATCCGCCTCCACCGTGTCGTCGTAGGCCGCGCCGTTCTCTGTGACGTACAGGGTGACATCGGCCGGGCCTGCGTACTCGCGGTGCACGCGGGTGAGCAGCCGAGTGAGCCCTTCCGGCTGAACCTCCCAGCCCATCGCGGTGACGGGAAGGCCGCGCGGATGCCAGTACACGCCTTCCGCGGCGGGGAACGGCGAGCGCTTGGGTCGCTCTGATGGCGCGGCCGTGGTCAGTTCTGGCGCGGCCGGTGGCCGGGAGCTGAGAGCTTCGCCGTGGTAGTAGTTCACCCCGAGGGCGTCGATCGGCTCACTGATGACGACCAAGTCACCCGGCCGGATGTTCTCGGTGAGTCCCAGCCCGTCGAGGTCTTCCAGCAGGTCGACCGGGTACTCCCCGCGGAAGATCGGGTCGAGAAAGAAGCGGTTGAACTGGCCGTCGATGCGTCGTGCTGCGTCGACATCGCCTGCATGAGTCGGGTCGACAGGGTCAGGAACCGTCAGGTTCAGCGTGATGCCGAGTTGCAGCTTCTCGTCTCGCGCGCGGAGTTCCCGCGTCGCCAGGCCGTGGGCCAGCAGAAGATGGTGGCCGGCCGCGAGTCCGTCAGAGACAGACTGCCGTCCGGGCGCGTGCTCACCTCCGGTGTAACTCAGGAAAGAGGAACACCACGGCTCGTTGAGCGTGGTCCAGGCGTCGACCCTGTCGCCGAGTACGTCGTGCACGTCGGCGGCGTACTCCGCGAAGAGGTATGCGGTGTCGCGATTCGCCCAGCCGCCCTTCTCTTCGAGCGCCTGCGGCAGGTCCCAGTGGTAGAGGGTCAGCCAGGGCTTGATGCCCTTGTCGAGCAGCTCATCCACCAGCCGGGAGTAGAAGTCGAGGCCCTTCGGGTTGACCGGTCCTCCGTCTGGACGGATGCGCGCCCACGATGTCGAGAACCGGTACGTCTGCAGTCCCAGGCCGGCCATCATCGCGACGTCGTCGCGGTAGCGGTGATAGTGGTCGCAGGCCACGTCGCCGTTGTCGGCGTTCACGACCGCACCGGGTACACGGCTGAACGCGTCCCAGATCGAGTCGCGGCGACCGTCCTCGTGGGCTGCGCCTTCGATTTGGTACGCGGCCGTGGCGACCCCGAACAGGAAGTCTTGCGGAAACTTGTTCAACCTTTTACCGCTCCTTGCATGATTCCAGAAACCAGCTGTTTACCGGCTATGACGAACAGGATAAGCAGCGGGATGGTGGATAGCAGCACCCCGGCTAAAACGATCGAGTAGTCGATGAAGTAGTTGGCCTGCAGCAGCGACAGTGCGACCGGCAGGGTCGGGTTGGTGCTGTCGAGGATGATGAACGGCCAGAAGAAGTTGGTCCAGGTGGCGACGAAAGTGAATAGGGCCAGCATCGCGGCTGCCGGTCGGGAAGCCGGGAGACCGACGTGCCAGAAAGTGCGGATCATGCTGGCGCCGTCGACACGGGCCGCTTCGATGAGTTCGTCGGGGATGGACTGGGAAAGAAACTGTGTCATCCAGAACACGCCGAACGCGGTGACGAGTGCCGGAATGATGACCGCCCAGATGCTGCCGCCCAGATTGAACCACTGGGACATGGCGATGAACAAGGGCACGATTCCGAGCTGAGTGGGCACAGCCATTGTGGCGATGACGAAGGCCAGCAGGCCCTTGCTTCCTCGAAAGCGCAGCTTCGCGAACGCGTAGCCGGCCAGCGTAGAAAATAGCACCACCGAGAACGACACCACAGTGGAGACGAAGATGCTGTTGAGCAGGGCCTTCCAGAAGTTCACACTGTCGTTCTCGATCACCGCCGTCGCATTTTTCAGGAAGTTTCCGCCGGGCAACCAGTCGATGCTGGGTCTGTTGATCGTGGTCGAGTCTCCGCTGCCGATCAGGAACGACCAGTACAGGGGGAAGAGCGCACTGACGATGACGATGGTCAGGAACGCGTAACCGAGCAGGCCCGGCCTGTTGGCCGCCGCAGCGCTGGGTCGTCGCCGTCTGGTAATGCTTGTCATTTCTTCACCCTCCTGACTGCACTGGTACTGCTGACCAGGGCTCGGGTGATCGACAGGTTGATGAGCCCGACGATGACGATGATGATGAACAGGATCCAGGCCGCGGCGGCTGCGTGACCGAACTGGCCGCCGCCGGACTGTCCGAAGGCCCGGATGTAGATGTACATGGTGATGGTGAGCCACTGGCTACTGGCCCCGCCTTCGCCGTAGGTGTCATACATCCGCGGTTCGTCGAAGATCTGGAGCCCGCCGATCGTCGACGTGATGATCACGAAGATGAGTGTCGGGCGAAGCGAGGGGATGGTGATGGAGAAGAGCTGGCGAATCCTCCCCGCACCGTCGATCATTGCCGCCTCGTAGTAGTCGCGGGGGATGGCTTGCATGCCGGCAAGAAGGATAAGCGCGTTGTAGCCGGTCCAGCGGAAGTTCACCATGGTGGCGATCGCGAGGTGGCTGGGAATGGTCTCGGAGTGCCAGCCGACGGGGTCGAGGCCGATGCTGGTGAGTGCGTTGTTGATGAGCCCGTGCTGGTCGGCGAACATGTTGCTGAAGATCAGCGAGACGGCCACCGGCGCGACAACGTATGGCACGAGAACGCCCATGCGCCAGAAGGTCTTGGCGCGAAGGTTCTGGTCGAGCACGGCGGCGATGACCATGGCGAGGATCACTTGGGGCACGGTGCTCAGGAAGAAGATGCTGAAGGTATTGCCGAGGGCCTGCCAGAAGCGTTCCTGCCCAAGTACCCACTGAAAGTTCCCCAGCGCAACGAAGTCGCCCTGACCGCCGATGATGTGCCAGTCGAATGCTGCGACGTATGCGGTGTAGGCCAGTGGGAAGAGACCGGTCAGGGCGAAGAGGATGAAGAATGGCGAAATGTAGAGGTAGGGCGAGATCTTGACGTCCCAGCGATTCAGCCGATGACTGAAGGTGATGCGCCGCACGCGGCGTTCTACCGACAGTGACTGCGTTGTCATGGGTGGTCCTCTGGGTCGCACGGGTGGATGGTGGGGGCAGTATTGAGGCCGGGTCACCGGGGTTCGGGTGACCCGGCCTCGCTAGGAGTGCTAGCCGAGAGCGGCCACATCCTTGATGAACTGCTCCCACGACTCCGCTGCACTCTGGTCTTGGGTGACGTCAGCTCGCACGAGGGCGTTCTGCAACTCGTTCATCACCGGGAAGTAGTTCGCTCCCTTGTAGGGGGCGACCGTGACGGCGACGGCACGGTCGGCGAAGATCTCGCCGGTCGGAGCGTCGTTGAAGTAGGGCCGGGTGACGGTGAGCAGTTCTTCGGCTTCGCCGAGTTCGACCTGGCTCGGGAAGTTGCCGGTCGTGATGAACGCCTTGAGCTGCTGCTCAGGGGCCGTCAGCCAGCTGGCCAGCGCCTTGGCTTCTTCTTTGTGGTCGCCCTGGTCGGGCACGGTGAGGTAAGAACCGCCCCAGTTTCCTCCGCCGTTCGGGAAGACGTTGGCGATGTCCCACGTGGTGACGTCTGGTGCCATACCCTCGATGTTCCCGAGGAACCAGCTCGGGCAGAGGGTGGTGGCGAAGGCTCCGTTGGCGAAGCCAGCCTCCCAGTCCTTGGTCCACTGCTGGAGGCCTGCAGACAGGCCCTCGCTTGCGGCAAGCACGCTGTCGTAGGCGTCCTTGACGGCGGGGTTGGTGGTGGCGATGATCTCCCCGTCGCGCGACTCGAGCGACTCTTCCTCCTGGTTCAGCACGCCCTGCATGATCGCTCCGGCGCCATCGAACCAGGCGGCGTCGCTGTTCGCGGTGAACTGCTCGCCCACCTCGTAATAGTGCTCCCAGTCTCCTTCGAGCAGGGCAGCGACCTCGTCGCGGTCGGTCGGAAGTCCGGCCTCCTCGAACAGGTCGGCGCGGTAGCAGATGGCCTCGGGGCCGATGTCGGTGCCGTAGGCGATCAGGCGACCGTCGTCATCCGTGGCCGCTTCGGCCTTCCAGTCGAGCCAGCGGCCGTCCACCTCATCGGAGGAGAGGTCGTAGAGCTTTTCGGGGTACTGCAGCAGCTCGGCGAACCAGTCGATCTCGACCGCTTCGATGTCGGCGAGGCCGGAGCCGGCCCCGAGCTTGGTGAAGTAGTTGGTGCGGGCGTCGTTCGAGGTCGCCGCCTTGTTGTGAACGATGGTGATGCCCGGGTTGGCGTCTTCGTACTCGGCGAGTAGCTCGGCGGTGTACCCGAAGTCGTTGAAGGTGGCGACGGTGAGGGTGATGTCTTCGTCGTCACCTGCCGGGGTGCCTGCGCATCCGGTGGCGATCAGGGCAAACGCGGCCATGCCTGCTACGGCAGCTGCGGTGGTGCGTCGTGAGGTGCTCACGGTCACTCCTTTGTGTGCGTGGATGCTATTGAGGAATGCGGGCCCCTGTCAACGCATGCAAGCGCTTGCTCCATAGAATGCCTGATCAGAGCGTCATTAATTCTTGGGAGCGCTCCCATGCTGCGTCGAAAATCCACGGGCGCAGCGCTCGCGTGCTGTTCGGAAGCCGATGCATCCGCGCGTCACTAGGGCGGTCTAGGCTGGTTCGAATGACCAGAGACAGCGGCGGCCGCGCGCCCAGCTCACGCGTGTTCCGTCGCCGTCGTTTCATGGCAGCGGTCGCTACCGTGCTCGTGCTGAGCCTCGTCGGTCTCGGCCTGGCCACCCTGCTGCAGCCGAATGAACCGGCACCGGATGCTGCGCCACCCGCACCGGCCCAGCCGCCAGCCCCTACGCAGACACCGACTCCAACTCCACCGACCTTCGACAAGACCGCCAGGTCGATCGACGACCCCAACAGCATCTGGCTGGTCGTCAACAAGCTGCGCCCGCTCGACCCTCTGAAGTACGTTCCCAAACTGGTCAACGCGCCTGTCGCCTATGCGAACCCGCCCGGAATGCGGCCAGAAGCATCCGATGCCCTCGCCGCCATGTTTGCGGCAGCAGAGGCGGAGGGTGCCGGCGGGATGAGGCTTCAGAGTGCGTACCGCTCTTACGATGCTCAGGTTGGCGCATACAGCTACCACGTGAACCGGCTGGGGCAGGAGCGCGCCGACATCGCCAGCGCGCGCCCCGGGCACAGCGAACACCAGACAGGTCTGACCGCCGACATCAGTGCGGGCAACACGTGCATTCTGGAGGAGTGCTTCGCCAGCACCCCGCAGGGCGCGTGGCTTGCGGAGAACGCATACCGGTTTGGCTTCATCCTGCGCTACCCCGATGGCCTGACCGACATCACCGGCTACGCCTTCGAGCCGTGGCACTACCGCTACGTCGGGGTCGAGCTGGCGACCGAGATGCACGAGCAGGGCGTCGAGACGCTTGAGGAGTTCTTCGACCTCCCAGCCGCACCCACCTACGGCTGAGAAGACTCGCTGTCGGGCGAAGTTCCGAGTGCAGCGTCCACGATCTCGCGGGCCTCAGCCTGTACTTGCCGCAAATGCTCCGGGCCGTCGAATGATTCTGCATAGATCTTGTAGACGTCTTCTGTGCCGCTCGGCCTGGCCGCGAACCATGCACGCTCGGTGGTGACCTTCACCCCGCCGATTGCCGCTCCGTTGCCTGGCGCCTCGCTGAGCTTGGCGGTGATCGGATGCCCCGCCAGCGCATCCGCCGTGATCGCCTCGCCCGTCAGCTTGCCGAGGGCGGCTTTCTGCGCTGGGGTTGCTACGGCATCGACGCGCTCATAGGAAGGCGCACCGAACTGCTCCGTGAGCTCGGTGTAGAGCTGGCTCGGCGTCTTGCCCGTCACGGCCAGAATCTCGCTCGCGAGCAGCGCCAGCAGGATTCCGTCTTTGTCGGTCGTCCACGTCTTGCCGTTCATGTCGACGAAGCTCGCGCCGGCGCTCTCCTCGCCTCCGAAGGCGATCGAACCGTCGAGCAGACCGGGCACGAACCACTTGAAGCCCACCGGCACCTCCACCAGCTCGCGGCCGAGAG
>SMFF01000199.1_pt1 | contig 10605 bp, 6 predicted proteins | sample 2456181 | NCBI WGS metagenome assembly SMFF01 (sample SAMN10132611, study PRJNA489261) | soil metagenome | isolation source: day120 antibiotic-loamy sand soil ammended with raw manure from dairy cow... | place: USA | collected 2015-04-01
CTATCCCAATGAGTTGGAAGATGTGATGGCGGCGATTCCAGGTGTGGCCCTGTGCGCAGCGATTGGCGTGCCCAGTGAAAAGTCAGGGGAAGCCATCAAGGTGTTCATTGTTCGCGAGCCCGGGACGAGCCTGACTGCCGAGCAGGTCAAAGATTACATGCGCGAAAAGCTCACTGCTTATAAAGTGCCAAGGGAAGTTGAGTTTCGTGACAGCTTGCCTACTACCAACGTCGGTAAGATCCTGCGTCGCGAATTACGGGACGAAGAATTAAAGAAGCTGGGCGCCAAATAACACCAGCACGCCAATCTTTGCGACAATAAGCCCCGTCCGGGTTAGTCCGGACGGGGCTTTTGTTATTTTGTCCCGCAATTTACTGCATTACTCCTAAAAGACAGGACAGCATGACCGACCTTAGTAGTCCTCTAGTCAATCTTGAGCAAGCCATGGCCGCTGACCGGTTCCGCCTGCAACGTCAGTTGCAAGCGCTGGGTAAAACGCCTGAACCGGCTAAGTTTTCGCAATGGCAAACGCGCCTGGATCGATCCTGTGCCAAAGCTGCCGCCCGACTAGCCAGTGTGCCTGCGGTGCGTTATGACGATAGCTTGCCTATTGCTGCTAAAAGAGACGAGATTCGTCAGGCGATTGATCAGCATCAGGTGGTGGTAATCGCCGGGGAAACCGGCTCGGGGAAAACCACGCAGATCCCGAAAATATGTCTGGAGCTGGGGCGTGGCGCCCGAGGCCTGATCGGTCACACGCAACCCCGGCGTCTGGCCGCCCGCAGTGTCGCCACGCGGGTTGCTGAGGAGCTCGGTACGACACTGGGCGAGTTGGTTGGCTTCCAAGTGCGTTTTAATGATCAGAGCAGCGAGCGCACACTGATCAAGCTGATGACCGACGGTATCCTGCTTGCTGAGACACAGAATGATCGGCTGTTAACCCGTTACGACACGTTAATTATTGACGAAGCTCACGAACGCAGTCTGAATATCGATTTTTTGCTGGGCTATCTGAAAACCATCCTGCCTCAGCGCCCAGACTTGAAGGTGATTATTACCTCGGCAACTATCGATCTGCAGCGGTTTTCTGCGCATTTTGACAATGCCCCTATTATTGAGGTGTCCGGGCGGACTTTTCCGGTGGATGTCTGGTATCGACCGCTAACGGCGGAAGTGGACGAAGAGGGCAACCGCGTCGAGGAAGACTTGAGTATTGATCAAGGCATCCTTAGCGCATTGCGTGAATTAGAAACCCATGAGCGAACTTCTGGTTCAGGGCCAGGTGATGCACTGGTGTTTTTACCGGGTGAGCGAGAGATCCGCGATACTGCGGACTTCCTGCGCAAGGCTAACTTGCGGCATACCGAGATTGTTCCGCTGTACGCTCGACTATCTGCCGCCGAGCAGCAAAAAATATTCACCAGTCATACCGGACGGCGGGTGATTCTGGCGACCAACGTAGCGGAAACCTCACTGACGGTGCCCGGCATTGTCTATGTGATTGATCCTGGTGAAGTGCGCATCAGTCGTTACAGCCCGCGCTCCAAGGTTCAGCGTCTGCCGATTGAACCTATTTCCCAGGCTAGTGCCAACCAACGTAAGGGCCGTTGTGGTCGAGTTGCCCCAGGGCTTTGTGTGCGCTTGTACGCCGAGGCCGACTTTCTCAGCCGCTCGGAATTTACCGATCCGGAAATCCTGCGCACTAACCTCGCGGCAGTGATTTTGCAGATGTTGCACTTACGGCTGGGCCGGATTGAAGACTTCCCCTTTATTGAAGCGCCAGATGGCCGTGCCATCAGTGATGGCTTCAATCTGCTGCAGGAACTGGGGGCGGTTGAGCGCGACGGTGCCATTACCGACATAGGGCGTCAGTTGGCACGGCTGCCAGTGGATCCACGTATTGGCCGTATGCTCAATGAAGCAGCTAAGCGTGGCAGCCTGCATGAAGTGCTGATCATCGCCAGTGCGCTAGCAGTGCAAGATCCGCGTGAGCGGCCTCTGGAGCGTCAGCAGGCGGCGGATCAGGCGCATGCGCAGTGGCGGGATGAGAGTTCGGATTTTGCCGCTTTTGTTAATTTGTGGCGTGGCTTTGAAGAGCAGCGCCAAGACCTGACACAAGGCCAGTTACGCAGTTGGTGTCGGCGTCAGTTTCTGAATTATCTGCGCATGCGCGAATGGCGTGAAACCCACCGTCAGTTGCTGCTGACTTGCCGTGATCTGGAGTTGCAGATCAACACTGAGCCAGCGGGCGCCGATGCCGTACATCAGGCCCTGCTTGCTGGATTGCTGAGCCACCTGGGTAGTAAAACCGAGGAGGGCGATTATCTGGGTGCACGTCAGCGCCGATTTATGCTGCACCCATCATCAGCATTGGCGAAGAAGCGGCCACCCTGGGTAATGGTGGCCGAGTTAACCGAAACCCGGCGTTTGTATGGCCGGCTAGCGGCAAAGATAGACCCACTCTGGGTCGAGCCACTGGCCGGGCATTTTATCAAGACCAGCCATAGCGAGCCCCATTGGGAGAAAAAACGCGGTCAGGTCGTCGCCTTTGAACAGGTCACCCTGTACGGCATGATCATAGTACCCAAGCGTAAGGTGCATTTTGGCCCTATTGATCCAGTGCTGGCTCGCGAGCTATTTATCCGCAATGCCTTGGTGGAAGGGCAATGGCATGGTCGCGCCGCCTTCAACCGAGCTAATCAGACATTGCTGGAGCAGCTGGAAGCGTTAGAAGCCAAGGCGCGCAAACGCGATATTCTAGTGGATGATGAAACGCTCTACCGCTACTTCGATGAGCGCATCCCAGAGGGCATCTATCAATTAGCCAGCTTCGAGCGCTGGCTCAAGCGTGCCAGTCATGAGCAGCCGCAACTACTGCACATGACCCGTGACGAGCTGTTGCAACGCGAAGCCAATGAAGTCAGTGCTGAACAGTATCCAGACAGCTTGCGCTGGCAGCGGATTGCACTGCCTCTGAGTTATCATTTCGAGCCCGGGCACCCAGCGGATGGTGTCACTATTAAGGTGCCGGTTGCCCTGCTGCGCCAATTGCCGGAAGAGCGGCTTGATTGGTTGGTGCCAGGCTTGCTCTACGACAAGTGCATTGCGCTGGTTCGCGGATTACCCAAAGCGTTACGCAAAAACTTTGTACCAGTTCCTGACTTTGTTCGCGCAGCGCTGGAGCGGATGCCGTTTGGCGAAGGTAAGTTATCTCAATCATTAGGGCGAGAACTTACCCGCATGACCGGAGCACGTCTGGATGATGAGGTCTGGGTGGATGTTGAACTGGATGAACATCTGTTAATGCGCATTCAGGTTGTGGCCGCTGACGGTCGGGAAATCGCTGTTAGCCGCAACTACAGCGAGCTGTGCAGTACCTTGAGTGGCGAGCTCGCCGATCGGCATCAGCCAGCGAGTATCGCACCGAGACCCGGATCGGAGCGTCCTGCTGGAGAAGCTGCGTTACCGGTTAAAATCAGTCAGCAGCAGGCGGGGATCGAAGTGGATTTCTGGCCTGCCTGGGTTGATCAAGGCGATCAGGTAGTCGAGCAGTTGTTTGATAACTGGGCCCAGGCGCAGCAGGCTCAGCGGTTAGGTGTGCAGCGGCTGATACTGCAACAGCTGCCTGAGCAAGCCAAGTTTTTGCGCCAGAAACTGACCGCATTGAAGCAAGCGGCGATCTACTATCGTGAACTGGGTAACCAGCAGCAATTGACTGAGGACGTACTGCTGGCAGCAGTCGATCGCACCTTTTTGCCTACTGATATGGCATTGCCACGCACCCCGGATGAGTTGAAGCAGCGGATCGAGGCCGGCCGGGGTGAGTTTGTGGCTAACGGTGAAAAACTAGCGGCCGAAGTGTTGATAATTCTCAAAGGTTGGCACGAGTTACAGAAGCGGCTTAAAGGTCGGATTGATCTGGCGATGGTCGTTGCAATGAATGATATACGTGCCCAACTGAGCCGCTTGGTTTATAAGGGGTTTGTTCGCTCGGTACCTGGCGAATGGCTCAGTCAGTATCCACGTTACTTTGCAGCCATAGCTCAGCGGCTGGATAAACTTCCAAGCCAAGTACAGCGCGATCGGGTGCAGACCGATGAACTTCAGCGTTTTGTGCAGCAGTATGAAGGGCTGAGTGAACGCTACCGTTTGGAAGGACGTGTTGATGAGCGGCTTGAAATGTGGCGCTGGATGCTGGAAGAGTACCGGGTTTCGTTGTTTGCTCAGCAACTGGGTACAAAAATGCCGGTATCTGAGAAACGATTGAAGAAACTTTGGCACGAGATCACAGCGTGATGATTAACCCACAGGTACACTGTGAACATTGCAGGCCACGGGGATATTTGGGTGATTGGTGATTCATTTACTACCTGCAGCGTTGAGATCACACCGGACTCAGTAGTGCCGCTGCGCCACTATTCGGGCGGGCAGGGTGGGCCAGCTATTCTGATGATCCATGGCCTGGGTGAGCGAGCGGAGATCTTTGCACCAGCCTCTGGTGGCGGCTTAGCGCCCTGTCTGGCTAACGCTGGCTATGATGTTTATGTCCCGGATTTGCGTGATCGTGCCGTTGCGAACTCAAGCAAGCCTGATATTACTCAACAGCAACTGATCTGCGAGGATCTGCCCGTATTATTTGAGCTGCTTACCCAAAGGCATTCCGGTCAGCGTTTTTTTCTGATGGGCCACGGTTGGGGCGGTGTCTTGCTAGCCGCAGCACTGATCCGTCAGCCCGCCTGGATCGATCAGGTGGCGGGTCTTGTACAGCTGGCAGTACGCCGAACTTGCTCTCAGCGCAATTGGCAGCAGCTGATCGTCATCGATGGTCTGTGGCGCCGGGTTGCACCTGCACTGGCTCGATATAAGGGGTACGTTCCTCTACGTGGCCTTGGCCTGGGAGTGACAGATATTTCTCTGGAGCTGCATGCAGAGAGCCTGATGTGGCAAAATAACGGCATCTGGCGTGATCCGCAGGATGGTTTCGATTATGCTGCTGCATTAGGCGGGATCAACTGGCCGAGCAGCTTGTACATTACCGGTAATAAAGATCGGGCTTGGGCGCACTGTGCCGACGTAAAGGCGTTTGCGCGAGAGCTGGGTAATCACGATGCTCAATTGGTTCTGCTGGAAAAGGGCAGCGGCAGCGCGCGCGATTATGGTCACCATGATCTACTGACTCACCCGCAAGCAGCCAATGACCATTTTCCATTAGTGCTATCGTGGCTTGCTCGCCAAAGAAAATCAGTTAACTGAATACAAGCAGTGCCTTACAGCGGGGCGCTGCATTGCCAAACATCGAACATATAAAGAGGTCTGACCGTGCAGAAAGTAGTCATCAGCGGCACAGGTTTGTACACCCCCCCACACAGCATCAGCAATGATGAACTGGTGGCGAGCTTTAATGCATGGGCGGAGCGTTTTAATCAGCAAAATGCCACCGCCATCGCAGCAGGTGAGATGCAGCCAGCACCTCTTTCCAGCAGTGAATTTATCGAAAAAGCTTCAGGCATCAAGAGCCGTAACGTCGTTAATAAGACCGGTATCCTGAATATCGACCGTATGACTCCGGACATTCCTGAGCGCAGTAACGATGAATGGTCGGTTTTTTGCGAAATGGCAGTTGAAGCGGCCAGCGAAGCCTTACAACGGGCAGGACGTACAGCAGCGGACATTGATGGCGTTATAGTCGCCTGCTCCAATCTGCAACGAGCCTATCCGGCCATTGCTGTCGAAGTGCAGGCCGCACTTGGTATCAAGGGTTTTGGCTTTGATATGAACGTTGCCTGTTCCTCGGCCACCTTTGGTATACAAGCAGCGGCTAACACCGTCAGTAACGGCCAGGCGCGCGCCGTACTGATGGTTAACCCGGAAGTCTGTACCGGGCATATGAATTTCCGCGACCGTGACAGTCACTTTATCTTTGGCGATGCTTGCACCGCGGTGATTATTGAGCGGGCTGAGGATGCAGTTTCCGAGCATCAGTTTGAGATAGTCGGCACTAAGCTGTTGACTGAGTTTTCTAATAATATCCGCAACAATTTCGGTTTTCTCAACCGCGCCGATGAGAGCGGCATTGGCCAGCCGGATAAGCTGTTTGTGCAGGAAGGGCGCAAGGTGTTTCGTGAAGTCTGCCCCATGGTGGCGCAACTGATCGCTGAGCACCTTAAAGAATCAAACCTTGAGGTGGCTGATGTCCAGCGTTTTTGGCTGCACCAAGCCAACCTGAACATGAATATGCTGATCGCCCGTAAATTGCTTGGTCGCGACCCTGACCTTGAAAAAGAGGCTCCAGTTGTGCTGGATGAATACGCCAATACCAGTTCGGCGGGCTCGATCATCGCATTCCATAAGTATCAGGATGATTTGCCTGCGGGTAGCCATGGCGTGATCTGCTCCTTTGGTGCGGGTTATTCGATTGGTAGCGTGATCGTTCGTAAGCTCTGATATTTATTATCAGCAGCGCTTCTAGCTAGGGCGTTGGAGGCGTTATTTTATTAAGGGCTGCGTTGAATGACGCAGCCCTTTTTATTCTGTATTCCTGTTGCGTATTCCTCAGAAACGGCTTGCGCGCTCTGTAACCTCAGTTCTTTGCTGTTTCCAGCACTTCTTGTGGCATGCTATCGCGATGCATATACGTCAGTTGAGTTCCATTAATGAAATCCCTTCAGAGCTCTGGGATGCACTTGTTCCTGCGGGCTACCCCTTTCTTCAGCATGCCTTTCTCGCTGCGTTGGAAAATAGCGGCTCAGTCACTCCCGCACGCGGTTGGCAGCCGTGTCACCTGATCGTGGAAGCTGGTGACGGCAGTGTGCAAGGGTTACTGCCGCTCTATCGCAAGCAGCACTCCTGGGGCGAATACGTGTTTGATTTTCAGTGGGCAGAGGCCTGGGCGCGGGCAGGGCATAATTACTACCCTAAGCTGACTGCAGCGGTTCCGTTTTCGCCGGTGCAGGGCCCTAGGCTGATTGCCGCGTGCAATGAGAGTCGTGGCCTGATCGTTAGCTGGCTCGATACTCAGCTGCAGCAGGGCGAGATCAGCAGCCTCCATCTGCTGTTTAATCAAGGTGATGAGAATTCTGCTTTAAACGCGAACGGCTGGGTACAACGGCTTGGCTGTCAGTTTCATTGGCTTAATCGCGGCTACACATCATTTGCAGATTTTTTGGCGGTCTGTAATTCCCGTAAACGCAAAAACTTTCGCAAGGAGCGTGAGCAGGTTGCTGCCAAGGGTATCCGCTTTGAGTGGCTAGCCGGAGCTGCAGTTGGCCCGGCTGAATGGGAGCGTTTCTTTCCCTTCTATGCAGCCACCTACTTAAAACGAGGTCAGCAACCTTATCTTCAGCCCGCTTTCTTTCAGTTATTGGATGCGATGGTGGGTAGTGTGCGTCTGGTATTTGCGCGGGCCAATGAGCAGGACGTGGCTGCTGCATTATTTCTGGTGGGCGGTGACACCCTATACGGCCGCTATTGGGGCTGCCTGGAGGAATATGAGTTTTTGCATTTTGAAACCTGTTTTTATCAGGGTATGGAGCTGTGCATTGCTGAAGGCTTAGCCCGGTTTGATGCAGGTGCGCAGGGGGAGCAGAAATTGTTGCGGGGCTTTGAGCCCGTGCTGACGCAATCCTGGCATAAGCTTCAACCGGGGTTGCATGGCGCAGTAGCAGATTTTCTTGAGCGAGAGCGTGGCAGCATCAGAGCCTATCAGGCGGATGCTGCTACTTATTTACCCTATCGCCGGGACAGCTGATTAGCTATCCCGGCGTTGTATAAATGGCGGCGTTATTCTGCGGCTGCTATCCGTTTAACGCTAAGAATAGTGACCGGATTCTGTGGAACGTTCTCATGTCCGCCGACATTGCCTGTCGGTATTTTGGCGATGGTTTCTACCACATGCTCGCCAGCAACGACCTTACCAAAGACCGCATAACCGAAATCACGGGTGCCGTGGTTAAGGAAGTCATTGCTGTTCAGATTGATAAAAAACTGGCTGGTGGCGCTGTCACGCACCTGAGTACGGGCCATAGCAAGTGTATAGCGATCATTGGTCAGCCCGTTATCGGCTTCGTTCTTGATCGGCTTGCCAACTGCGCGCTGGCGCATGTCCGGTGTAAAACCGCCGCCCTGAACCATGAATCCAGGGATCACCCGATGGAAAATCAGTCCGTCGTAGTGCCCGGCATCTGCGTAGCGTAGAAAGTTTTCTACCGAGACGGGGGCGGCCTCAGCATTAAGCTCAATCTCGATCTCGCCGTGGCTGGTGTTCAGTAGCACGTGGGGGTTGTCAGCAAATGCTGTGGCGGTGGCTAATAGCAATGCGCCAGTTCCGATCAGTCGTTTGAGCATATTCAGGTCCGTCATTGAGAGTTGATGCTGTGAGTGTAAGGTCAACGCTAGCGTGAAACAACGCTGGCTATTGAGCTCATAAAAGGCCGGCACAAAAAACCCGGCTATTGCCGGGTTTCTTTAAATTGGCTCCGCGACCAGGACTCGAACCTGGGACCCAATGATTAACAGTCATTTGCTCTACCGACTGAGCTATCGCGGATCGACTGTATGAATACTATCAAAAAAGCCACCCAGGTCAACATCTTGGATGGCTTTGCTCATGTGAATTAACAGTGTTGAAATTAGCTTTCTAGCATTACTTTTGCCATGGCATCAGCAACCACATCAATATTGTTATGGTTCAAAGCAGCGACACAAATGCGCCCGCTGCCAACGGCATAGATCGCTGATTCTTGTGCCAGCCGCTCGACCTGCTGACGAGTCAGGCCTGAGTAGGAGAACATGCCGCGCTGTTGCTGGATAAAACTAACATCTTGCTTAACCCCAGCGGCCTGCAGTTTCTCAGTGAGCAGCTGGCGCATCTGTTTGATGCGTACGCGCATTTGCGCTAGTTCTTGTTCCCACAGGGTATATAGCTCGGTATTGCTCAGCACTGCAGCAACTACCTTGGCACCATGGGTTGGTGGGTTGGAATAGTTGGTGCGGATAACGCGCTTGACCTGAGACAGCACGCGCTCGCCTTCCTCGGCACTGCCGGTGATCAGCGTTAAAGCGCCGACCCGCTCGCCATATAGTGAGAACGACTTGGAGAAAGAGCTGGCAATCAGGCAGGGCAGGCCGGATTCAGCAAACAGGCGTACCGCCAGTGCGTCGTCTTCCAGATTGTCGCCAAAGCCTTGGTAGGCGATATCCAGAAAAGGCACATGTCCACACTCGCGGATGACTTCGATAACTCTATGCCAGTCTGCCGGCTGCAGGTCGACCCCGGTAGGGTTGTGGCAACAGGCGTGCAGCAGCACCACAGTGCCAGCAGGCAGAGCGGCAATGCCTTGCAGCATGCCTTCAAAGTTCAGGCCATTGGTTGCTGGGTCATAGTAGGGGTAGGTAACGACCTCATAGCCAGCCGCTTCAAATAGTGAACGGTGATTTTCCCAGCTAGGGTCACTGATAGCTATCAGACCTTTGCCTGCCAGACGCTGCAGGAAGTCGGCACCCAGCTTTAACGCACCGGTGCCGCCAATCGATTGGGCGGTGACGACACGGCCCGAACTCAGCAGTGGTGAGCTTGCACCCAGCAGTAGCTTCTGTACGGCCAAGTCATAGGGAGCTAGGCCTTCAATCGGCAGATAAGTGCGAGGTGCGTGTTCGGCAACGAGCGCTTCCTCAGCTGCTTGCACTGCGCGCATCAGCGGTACCTTGCCGCCGTCGTCGTAGTACACACCAACGCCCAGGTTGACTTTCTCGGCTCGCGGGTCCGCATTGAAAGCTTCGTTCAAACCAAGGATGGGATCGCGGGGCGCCATTTCGACAGGGGAAAACAAACTCATGATATGGGCAGTCTCGAAACAGGTGGATGAAGGTGTCGGTATTGCCGTAGGCGGCTGGCTATTATAAACAGAGACGCAGTCAGGGTGCGAGTCTGCCCGCACAAGCTATCTGTTTTTCCGCAGTGTTATGATAACCATTGTCTGTTCACATGCGGTGCCGTTCAATTATGAGTCAATTTAATCTGCAAACCCGTTTCCAGCCTGCAGGCGATCAGCCGGTTGCCATCGCGCAGTTGGTAGAAGGGCTGGAAGCGGGTTTGTCGCATCAGACCCTGCTCGGGGTAACAGGGTCTGGTAAGACCTTTACCATCGCCAATGTCATTCAGCAGGTGCAGCGGCCGGCGATCATCATGGCGCCGAATAAGACGTTGGCGGCGCAGTTGTACGGCGAGTTCCGTGAGTTTTTCCCTAATAACGCGGTTGAGTATTTCGTTTCTTACTACGACTACTATCAGCCTGAAGCCTATGTGCCTGCGTCTGACACCTTTATTGAAAAGGATGCTTCGATTAATGACCATATCGAGCAGATGCGGCTATCCGCGACTAAAGCGCTGCTGGAGCGTCCGGATGCGATTATCGTTGCGACGGTATCGGCAATTTATGGCCTGGGGGATCCCGAGTCTTACTTTCGCATGGTGTTGCATATTAATCGTGGCGATACCTTAGATCAGCGTGCGCTATTACGCAGGTTGGCCGAGCTGCAATACACCCGCAATGATATGGAGTTGTCCCGGGCTACTTACCGGGTGCGCGGCGATGTGATTGATGTCTA
>SMFF01000203.1_pt1 | contig 10534 bp, 9 predicted proteins | sample 2456181 | NCBI WGS metagenome assembly SMFF01 (sample SAMN10132611, study PRJNA489261) | soil metagenome | isolation source: day120 antibiotic-loamy sand soil ammended with raw manure from dairy cow... | place: USA | collected 2015-04-01
CGCTCGCCCTGAGCTGACGATGGGCTGACGCCCTGGGCCGACGCGTCGTTCCGGTCGGTCATCGAGCTCCGAGCTCCTCGAAGCCCTCGGCACCGTCGGGCAGCAGGGGCGAGATGGGCGGCAGCTCGTCGAGCGAGTTGATGCCGAGCTGGGTGAGCAGCAGGGGCGTCGTCTCGTAGTGGATGGCGCCTGTTTCGGCGTCGGTGAACGACTCGGTGATGAGGCCGCGCCCGAGCAGCGTGCGCACGACCGAGTCGACGTTGACGGCACGGATGGCGGCGATGGAGCTGCGCGCGATCGGCTGCTTGTAGGCGATCACCGCGAGCGTCTCGAGCGCGGCCTGCGAGAGCTTCGTGGGGCTCTGGGTGAGCACGAAGTCGCGCACGATGTCGTCGTGCTCGGCGCGCACGTAGAGACGCCATCCGCCCCCCACCTCGCGCAACTCGAAACCGCGGCGCGGGCCGCCCGACGGTGTTCCCTCGGGGGTGAGGCCGTCGTAGTCGGCCACGAGCCGCTCGATCGACTGCCGCACGGCGGGCACGGGCGCGCCGAGTGCCGTCGCGAGCGTCACGAGCGGCAGCGGCTCATCGGCCACGAGCATGATCGCCTCGAGTCGCCGCTCGAGCTCAGCGTCATCGGTCATAGTCGGCCCCCAGGGTCGCGAGTTGGTCGTCGTTCCAGTGCGCCGCGGTCCAGCGCAGGGTGATCTCGCCGAGCGGTTCGAGCTGCTCGAAGGCGATCGCGGCGTGTCGATAGAGCTCGAGCACGGCCAGGAAGCGCGCCACCACGACGCCGCGCTGCTCGGCGCCCGCCACGAGTTGGCGGAAGGTCGTCGCCTGCCCCGAGCGCAGCAGCGTCACGACGACCGCCGCCTGCTCCCGGATGCTGACGAGCGGCGCGTGCAGATGGTCGAGCCCCACGACAGGGATCTCGCGCGGTGCCATCGCGAGGGCGGCGAGTGCCGCGAAGTCGTGCAGGCTGAGCGTCCAGACGAGCTCGGGGGTCTGCCGACGGTACTTCTCCTCGAGTCGCACCGAGCGCGCGTGCCGACCCGACTCCGCGTCGAGGTGCCCCTCGAACCAGCGAGCGGCCTCCTTGAAGGCGCGGTACTGCAGCAGTCGTGCGAAGAGCAGGTCGCGCGCCTCGAGCAGCGCGACATCTTCGGCATCCACGAGCTCGCCCTGGGGCAGCAACCCCGCGACCTTGAGGTCGAGCAGCGTCGCGGCGACGACGAGGAACTCGCTCGCCTGGTCGAGCTCGTCGGCGCTGTCGAGCCCCTTCAGGTAGGAGATGAACTCGTCGGTGACCTTCGAGAGCGAGACCTCGGTGATGTCGAGCTCGTGCTTCGTGATGAGCGAGAGCAGCAGATCGAACGGCCCGTCGAAGTTGCTGAGCGTCAGCCGGAACCCGGGCGTCTCGTCGACCGCCTCGACAGTCTCCGCCGCCTCCCGCATAGCCGCGAGTCTAGTTTGTCGCCAAACGCTGCAGCGTCTGCCCGGGTGACCCAGTCATCCGTGGCGCGGGAGGCCGGACGCTGCAGCGTTTGGCAGAGTACGAGCGGGGGTCAGGCGACGGCGTGGCGGTGCACGAGCTCGCGCGCGAGCTGGCGGTACTGCTCGGCCGCGTGGTGATCGGGCGCGAACGCGGTGATGGGGGTCGCGGCGACCGAGGCATCCGGGAACTTCACCGTGCGGTTGATGACCGTCTCGAGCACCTTCTCGCCGAAGGCCTCGACGACGCGCTCGAGCACCTCGCGCGAGTGCAGTGTGCGCGGGTCGTACATCGTCGCCAGGATGCCGTCGAGCTCGATCGCCGGGTTGAGCCGGTCGCGCACCTTGTCGATCGTCTCGACGAGCAGGGCCACCCCGCGCAGCGCGAAGAACTCGCACTCGAGCGGGATGAGCACGCCATGGGCCGCGGTGAGCGCGTTGACCGTGAGCAGCCCGAGCGAGGGCTGACAGTCGATGAGCACGACGTCGTAGTCGGCGGTGACCTGACGCAGCACGCGCGCGAGGATCTGCTCGCGCGCGACCTCGTTCACGAGGTGCACCTCGGCGGCCGAGAGGTCGATGTTGGCCGGGATGACGTCCAGGTTCGGCGTGTTGGTGGGACGGATCGCGGCCGCGACATCCTTCGTCGATCCGAGCAGCAGGTCGTAGATCGTCGGCACGTCGTGGGTCTGCACCCCGAGGCCCGCCGAGAGCGCGCCCTGCGGGTCGAAGTCGACGGCGAGCACGCGCCGACCGTAGCCCGCGAGCGCGGCGCCGAGGCTGATCGTGGTCGTGGTCTTGCCCACGCCGCCCTTCTGGTTGCAGAGCGCGATCACCCGCGCCGGGCCGTGGGTTTTCAGAGCCGGGGGCTCGGGGAACACGGTGAGCGGTCGGCCGGTGGGTCCCAGCTCGACGCCCAGGTCTTCGAGCCCGGCGAGTTCAGTGGCCTCCCGCTGCGCTGTCATGCGGCGAGTCTACGTCCGGCCTCGCGACGCTCCCGGCGGCGACAGGCGGCCCCCGCGCGGTTCACCTCACCCTCAACCAGAAGTTGAATTACGGCTCCCGCGCGCGAGGTCTGGGGTCAGCGCGCGCGGGGGTGGGACTGCTGGTAAGCGTCGCGCAGGTTGTCGATGCTCACGTGCGTGTACAGCTGCGTAGTCGCGACGGATGCGTGGCCGAGCAGCTCCTGCACGACCCGCACATCCGCTCCCCCCGCCAGCAGGTGGGTCGCGAAGGAGTGCCGCAGACTGTGCGGCGACACCTCGACCGTGATGCCGGCGCGCTCGGCGGCGGAACGGATGATGAGCCACGCGTTCTGGCGGCTCAGCCGCGCACCGCGAGCACCCAGGAACAGCGCCGGGGTCGAACGCCGACCCGCGGCCAGCAGCGGCCGCGCCCGCACGAGGTAGGCCTCGACAGCGGCCCGCGCGAACGATCCGACCGGAACGATGCGCTGCTTGTCGCCCTTGCCGATCACGCGGATGAGCTCGGGCGTGCCGTCGGCGCCCACGAGGTCGTCGACGTCGAGAGCAACCGCCTCCGACACGCGCGCCCCCGTCGCGTAGAGCAGCTCGAGCAGCGCCTTGTCGCGCATCCGCACGGCGTCGTCGCCATCGGTCGCCGCCAGCAGCGCCTCGACCTGCGCGTGACTCAGCGCCTTCGGCAGACGCTTGGGCTGCTTGGGCGCGGTCAGCGCTTCGGCTGGATCGCGCGCGATCACGTTCTCCTCGACGAGGAACCGGGTCAAGCCCCGGATCGACGAGATCACCCGCGCTGTCGAACTCGGCGACAACGGGGTCGGCCGGTCGCGCAGGCTCACGACGTAATCGTGCACGACGTCCGCATCGAGCGCGGCAGCATCCGTGATCCCGCGCGCGGCGAGCGCAGCGAGAAAGGCGGTCAGATCGCGCCGGTAGGCCGCAACGGTGTTCGCCGAGAGCCCGCGCTCGATCGACAGGTGGCGCAGGTAGCGGTCGAGGTGCCGCTCGAGCTCAACCGCGGGCATGAGCGGCGAGCACCGCGACGAGCAGGATCGAATTGTGGATGCGGCCCGCGAGCGCGGCCTCCACCACCTCGGCGAGCGGCACCCAGCGCAGCACGAGCTCCGCCTCCTCCTCGGTGCGTGCGAACGCCTCGGCGGTCGCCGACACGCCGCGGGCCTCGTAGACGCGGATCGTCTCGTCGCTGCCACCCGGCGACGTCGCGAAGGTCAGCAACTCGCTCCACTCGGCCGCCTCGAGATCGGCCTCCTCGGCGAGCTCGCGCTGGGCCGCGGCGAGCGGATCCTCGCCCTGCACATCCAGCAGCCCCGCGGGCAGCTCCCAGTCACGCGATCGGATCGGATGCCGGTACTGGTTGATCAGCAGCACCCGGTCGTCCGCGTCGCGCGCGAGCACCGCGACCGCGCCCGTGTGATCGACGTAGTCGCGCTCGATCTCCGCGCCGCCGAAGCGGAAGCGGTCGCGGCGCACATCCCAGACGCGTCCCTCGTAGACGACGTCGGACGCCACCACCTCGGCAGCGTCGGTGAGGTCGGCGAGCGGAGCCGTGAGCAGTGCCGCGCGCTCGGCGGGCGTCACCGGCTCAGACCTCGGCGGGCTCGGCCACGACAGCCGTCTCGCCCGCGCCCTCGCCCGCACCCTCGACCTCGAACAGGCGGGTCGCGTTCTGGCGATCGAGGGCGGCGCCCACGAGCCCACGGAACAGCGGATGCGCACGGTTCGGTCGCGAGCGCAGCTCCGGGTGCGCCTGGGTGCCCACGTAGAACGGGTGCACCTCGCGCGGCAGCTCCACGAACTCCACGAGCCCGTGCTCGGGGTTCGTGCCCGAGAACACGAGCCCGGCCTCGGCGATCCGCTCGGTGTAGTGGTTGTTCACCTCGTAGCGGTGGCGGTGGCGCTCGTGCACCACGTCGGTGCCGTAGGCCTCCGCGACGATCGAACCGGGCTCGAGGCGCGCTTCGTAGAGGCCGAGGCGCATCGTGCCGCCCAGATCGCCCTTCTCGAGGATGTCGATCTGCTCGGCCATCGTCGCGATCACGGGGTATTCGGTGTCGGGGTCGAACTCCGAGGAGCTCGCGCCGGTGAGCCCCACGACATCCCGCGCGTACTCGATCACCATGCACTGCAGGCCGAGGCACAGGCCGAGCACCGGCACGCCGTTCTCGCGCGCGAAGCGGAGTGCGCCGAGCTTGCCTTCGATGCCACGCACCCCGAAACCACCGGGTACACAGATGCCGTCGACGTCGGCGAGCATCTTGGCCGCGCCCTCGGGCGTCTCGCACTCATCCGAGGGAACCCAGCGCACCGCCACCTTGCTCTGGTGGGCGAACCCGCCCGCGCGCAGCGCCTCGGTGACCGAGAGGTAGGCGTCGGGCAGGTCGATGTACTTGCCGACGAGGGCGATGGTCACCTCGTGGCGGGGTTCGTGCACGGCCGTCAGCAGCTGCGACCAGCCGCTCCAGTCGACCTCGCCCGCCTTCGCCTCGAGCCCGAGCTCCTCGATGATGTAGTCGTCGAGTCCCTGCTCGTTGAGCATCGTCGGGATGTCGTAGATCGAGGGCACATCGATCGCGTTCACGACGGCGCGCTCGGCGACGTCGCACATGAGCGCGATCTTGCGCTTGTTGGACTCGGAGACGGGCCGATCGCTGCGCAGCACGAGCGCATCCGGCTGGATGCCGATCGAACGCAGCGCCGCGACCGAGTGCTGCGTGGGCTTGGTCTTCTGCTCGCCCGAGGCGCCCATGTACGGCACGAGCGACACATGCACGAAGAAGACGTTGTGGCGCCCGAGCTCGTGGCGCACCTGGCGCGCGGCCTCAATGAAGGGCTGCGACTCGATGTCGCCGACCGTACCGCCGATCTCGGTGATGATGACGTCGGGCGCCGGCTGCTCGGTGGCCTGGAGACGCATGCGGCGCTTGATCTCGTCGGTGATGTGCGGGATCACCTGCACGGTGTCGCCGAGGTACTCGCCTCGCCGCTCCTTGGCGATGACGGTCGAGTAGATCTGGCCCGTCGTGACGTTCGCGGCCTGGCTCAACTCGATGTCGAGGAAGCGCTCGTAGTGGCCGATGTCGAGGTCGGTTTCTGCACCGTCGTCGGTCACGAAGACCTCGCCGTGCTGGAAGGGGTTCATCGTGCCCGGATCGACGTTCAGATACGGGTCGAGCTTCTGCATCACGACGTGCAGACCGCGTGCGGTGAGCAGATTACCGAGACTCGCGGCGGTGAGGCCCTTACCCAACGAGGAGACGACGCCCCCGGTGACGAAGATGTGCTTGGTAACGGCTGATCCGGGATTGTTCACCACGGGGTTTCAGCATATGTCACGAACCCGGGTGCGCGCTGCGACACTCCCATTCACGGGCTCGCAAGGTGGAGCGCGCGGCGTGTCGCGTCAGCTGTGCGCCAACTCGAGCAGCTCGCGGGCGTGCTCGAGGCCCGTCGAGGAATCCGGCAGACCCGACAACAGACGCGCCATCTCGGCGACCCGGGCGTCGTCGTCGACACGACGCACGCTCGACGCGGTCACGCGTCCGTCGCTGTCCTTCTCGACCACGAGGTGGTTGCCCGCGAACGCCGCCACCTGCGCGAGGTGGGTGACGACGATCACCTGGGCGGTCTCGGCGAGGCGTGCCAGCCGCCGCCCGATCTCGATCGCGGCGGCCCCGCCCACGCCGGCATCCACCTCGTCGAAGACGAAGGTCGGCACGACGCCGCCCGCCGCGAGCACGACCTCGAGCGCGAGCATCACGCGCGAGAGCTCACCGCCCGACGCTCCCTTGGCGAGCGGGCGCGGCTCGGCACCCGGATGCGGGCGCAGCAGGAAGGCGATACGGTCGCGCCCGTGGGCTCCGAGCTCGGTGTCGTCGACCTCGACCACGAGCTGGGCATCGGGCATCGCGAGCGCGGCGAGCTCGGCCGACACCCGGTCGGCGAGCGCCTCTGCCGCGGCGCGACGTCCTGCCGTGACGCGCTCTGCGAGCTGCTCCACACGCTGCAGCGCCTCCTCCACCTCCGTCTCGAGGCTGCGGATGCGGTCGTCGTCGCCGTCGAGCTCGATGAGCCGAAGGCCGGCCTGCTCGAGCGTCGCGATCACCTCGTCGAGCGGGGCGGCGTGCTTGCGCGTGAAGGCGGCGAGGGCGGCACGGCGCTCCTGCACGAGTTCGAGTTCGCGCGCGCCGTCGACATCGAGGCCGCCGAGGTAGCGCGAGAGCTCCCCCGACACCTCCGCGAGCTGGAACGACACCGAGTCGAGCCCGTCGCGTGCCGGCACGAGGGCGGGATCATGGTCGACGACGCGGGCGAGCGCGCGGCGCGCCTCCTCGACGAGCCCCACGGCATCCGGGTGGTCCTCCCCCGACTGGGCCGAGACCGCCTCCTGCGCGAGCGTCGCCGCCTGCCGCAGATCCTCCAGGTTGCCGAGGCGCTCGGCGCGCGCCAGGAGCTCCTCGTCTTCGCCCGGCTGAGGGGCGAGTTCCGCGTACTCCTCGAGGTCCTGGCGCAGCTGCTCGGCCTCGCGCGCTCGCGTCTCCCGGTCGAGCGAGAGCACCTCGAGCTCGGAGGCGAGTGCGCGCCAGCTCTGGTACGCCTCGGCGTAGCTGCCGAGCAGCGCTGCGTGGTCGGGTCCCGCGGATGCGTCGAGCGCGTCGCGCTGAGCCGTCGCCGATCGCAAGCGCAACTGGTCGGATTGGCCGTGCACCACGACGAGCTGACCGCCCAGTTCGGCGAGCACTCCGACGGGGGTCGAGCGTCCGCCGACCACGCCGCGGCTGCGGCCCTCGGCGGAGACGGTGCGGGCGAGGATGAGCTCCGCGCGGCCATCCCCGATCGGGTCCAGCTCGCCGCCGGCCTCGCGCACACGCTCCGCCACGCTGCCGGTGTCGGGAACGAGCCAGCGCCCCTCGACCCCGGCCTGCGCGCTGCCCGCGCGAATCGCGCCGGCATCCGCTCGCTCGCCGAGCAGCAGCGCGAGCGCCGTCACGACCATCGTCTTGCCGGCGCCCGTCTCGCCCGTGACCGCCGTGAACCCCGGCCCGAGCGGCAGGCGGGCCTCGCCGATCACCCCGAGGTCGCGGATGGAGAGCTCCTCGATCACGCGCGGCCCCGCTCCTCCGCGGCGGCCGACTCGGAGGCCGGGCCCCGCCATCCGTCCACCGGAAGTGCGAACTTGTTCACGAGCCGGTCCACGAAGGGACGCGGCGTCAACCGCGCGAGTCGCACGGGCTTGGACGAGCGCCGGATGACGACACGCGCCCCCGGCGGAAGCTCGAAGGTGCGTCGACCGTCGCACCACAGCACCCCGCTGCCCTGCGAGCGGTCGAGCAGTTCGATCGCGACGGGCGAGTCGGGGGCGACGACGAGCGGCCGCGCGAAGAGCGCGTGCGCGGCGAGCGGCACCACGAGGATCGCCTCCAGGCCCGGCCACAACACGGGGCCGCCGCCCGAGAAGGCGTACGCCGTCGAGCCGGTGGGCGTCGACATCACGAGGCCGTCGCAGCCGAACGTCGACAGCGGGCGCTGATCGACCTCGACGACGACCTCGAGCGAGCGTTCACGGCTCGCCTTCTCGACCGTCGCCTCGTTGAGCGCCCACGTCTCGTAGGCCACCTCGCGGCCGCGCTTGACGCGCACCGAGAGCGCCATGCGCTCCTCGACCACGTAGTCGCCGTCGAGCGCCCGCTGCACGGTCTCATCGAGGTCTTCGCGCTCGGCCTCGGCCAGGAAGCCGACATGTCCGAGGTTCACGCCCAGCAGCGGCGCATCGCAGCCCCGCGCGAGCTCCGCGGCGCGCAGGATCGTGCCGTCGCCGCCCAACACGATCACGAGCTCGAGCGCCGACGGCGGAACGTCCACGCCGAGCAGCGCGAGCGGCTGCAGGTCGGGGGCCGCCTCGCGCAGGTCGGCGAGCTCGTCATCCGAGACCACCGGCGTGATTCCGGCCGCGATGAGGCGGCGGCACACGTGGATGCCCGCCTCGAGCGAGTCGGCGCGGCCGGTATGGGCGACCACCAGCAGGTGTCGCGCGTCGTCGGTCATGCCCCCATTCTGTCGGATACCCCCGTCGTCTCGCCGCGCTCATGCACAACCGGCGGAATGGATGCCGACGGAATGGATGCCGACGGAATGCCGGGGGGCTCAGGCGAGCGCGGACACGGCGTCGCGGAGCGTCGAGGGGTCGGGTCCGCCACGGCGAAGGTGCACGAGGTACTCCCGATTGCCGCTGCCGCCGGCGATCGGGCTGTCGATGATGCCGCGAGCACCGAGCCCCAGGTCCCAGGCCGCCCACAACACGGTGGATGCGGCGTCGTGGCGCAGGGCGCGGTCGCGCACGATGCCCTCCCGCACGCCGCCACGGCCCACCTCGAACTGCGGCTTCACGAGCAACAGCAGCTCGGCATCCGGGTCCGCCAAGCGCATGAGGGGCTCGAGCACGTGGGTGAGCGAGATGAAGCTCAGATCTCCCACCACGAGGCTCGGCCACCCGGAGGCGTCGAGCTCACCCCGGTATGTCGAAAATGCAGGAGATTCACGCGTCAGGTGCCGCAGATTCAGGCCCTCCAGGTTCGCCACGCGCGGGTTCTCCTGCATTTTCGACACCAGCTGGCCGTGGCCGACGTCGACGGCGAACACGCGAGCCGCGCCGCGCTCGAGCAGCACCTGGGTGAACCCGCCGGTCGAGGCCCCCGCGTCGAGGGCGACGCGGCCCGCCGGATCCACGCCGAAGGCGTCGAGGGCGGCGATGAGCTTGTGGGCACCGCGACTCACGTAGTGATCGGCACCCGCGATCTCGAGCACGGCATCCGGCCCCACCTGCAGGGCGGCCTTGCGCGCGGGTTCGCCGTCGACCGTCACGAGCCCTTCGGTGATCGCGGCGACCGCCACGGCACGCGACCGCGCGAGACCACGACGCACGAGTTCGGCGTCGAGCCGTGCGCCGGATGCTGTGGTCTCAGGCATGCGCGCGCGGCGCGTCTCCCGATTCGAGCCGCGCCCGCAGTTCGTCGTGCACCTGGGCGAGGGCATCGGCTCGATCGCCGAGCGGCTGGTCTTCGATCACGCGCAGCCGCGACACGAGGGCGCTCGGCTCGTCGTCGGAGCTCGCGGGCGTCGGGTTCTCGGATGCCTGATCGGTCACGTCACGAATATAGTTCGGGCGCCACGTCGAGCGCGTAGATCGGCACGCCCGCGCTCCACACCGCGTGCGCCGCCGCGCGGATGCGGTTGATCGGAGAACCGGGGGTCTCGAGCCGGAGCGCGGAGCCCCGGTGCAGCACGACGGCGTCGCCGACCCGCACGCGGCGGTCACCGCGCGCATCCGTCTCGTCGACCAGCTGCGGATACGGCTCGGCGAGCCCGCGGAGGTCGGCGAGCACGAAGTCGGGGCGCGAGTCGGCGGCCGCCGCCAGCAGCTGCTTCGGGCCGTCGATTCCCGTGAGCACGAGCACGGACGGCATGCCGGCGCGCCGCGCCCCCAGGATGTCGGTGTCGAGGCGATCGCCGATGAACAGCGGATGCTGCGCACCGAAGCGCGCGGTCGCCACGTCGAAGAGCGCGCGCTCGGGCTTGCCTGCCACGACCGGCAGCCGCCCGACGGCGGTGTGCACGGCCGAGACGAGGGTGCCGTTGCCGGGGGCGGTGCCGCGGGCCTGCGGGATCGTCCAGTCGGTGTTGGTCGCGACCCACGGGATGCCGGCCTCGCCGCCCTTGAGCGCGAAGGCGGCCTCCGCGAGATCCGTCCAGGCGACCTCGGGGGCGAACCCCTGCACGACCGCTGCCGGCGATTCATCCGCCGAGCGGGTGACGCGGAACCCGGCGCCCGCGACCGCCTCGATGAGCCCGGCGCCCCCGACCACGAGCACGGTCGCCCCCTCCGGCACGAGGTCGCGCAACAGCACGACCGCAGCCTGAGGCGACGAGACGACGTCGTCGGGGTCGGCCGCGAGACCGAGTTCGCGCAGCTGGGCGGCGACCGCCTCCGAGGTGCGCGACGCGTTGTTGGTGAGGTAGCCGAGCCGGCGACCGGATGCGGCGGCGGCG
>SMFF01000390.1_pt1 | contig 10528 bp, 10 predicted proteins | sample 2456181 | NCBI WGS metagenome assembly SMFF01 (sample SAMN10132611, study PRJNA489261) | soil metagenome | isolation source: day120 antibiotic-loamy sand soil ammended with raw manure from dairy cow... | place: USA | collected 2015-04-01
CGGGAACCTGGCGCGGCGCCTATCTGGTCGGCGCTCAGGAGCTGCGCAACGGCGTGAGTCCAGCCGTTCCAAACACAGATCTGCTGCCGGCACTTGAGACCGGTATGGTGTTTGATCTGTTAGCTGTGCGTCTGAATCCCGCAAAGGCCGCAGGCAAGCAATTAGTCATCAACTGGTCACTGACCGATCTGGATGAGAACTATCGCCTCAACCTAGAGAACGCCACCCTGACCTACCGCAGTGACACCCTGGCTAAAGATGCAAATGCCAGTGTCAGCATGACGCGGGCAACTCTGAATCAGATACTGTTGAAAGAAACCAGCTTCCCAGAGGCCATAAAGAGCGGCAGCATTCAGGTCAAAGGGGATCAGCAAGCCTTTCTGAGCCTGCTCACCATGTTCGAGGAGCCACCACTCAACTTCCCGATTGTTGAGCCTGTTCAGTAAAGCACTGCAGCCCGACAAGGCAGGGGCGAAGGTATAACCAGTTATCTCCTTCACCTCGCCTGATTGTGGAAAAACCAGCTGGCTTATATGAGTTGGCTGGTTTTTCAACAATGAAAAATATAAGCGCCAGTGCCCAATAGCCAAAATTGTGTATAATGCGCGCCACGCACCCGTAGCTCAGCTGGATAGAGTACTGCCCTCCGAAGGCAGGGGTCACTGGTTCGAATCCAGTCGGGTGCGCCATTATCTCTTATATATCAGAACCTTATACAAGCTCTCTCGCCAATCACTGTGTCTAAACCAGTGGACACAGAAAAGCAGCACCTACTTTCCTGCTGCTCCCCTGTCCTTTCATGCCCCCTATCCTAGCCCAGTAAAAATCAACCGAAGAACGCTCTGTGTTCAGAATGTGTCTACAGTTTTTACGGTGCTTTCAGGAAAGGCGGATTTTGAAGCGAGAAAGTGCAGCCCGTCATACAACATCAGCCACACCCCATAGCTCCTCGAGATAACATCTGCCAGTGCCGGCCATAAGCTACCCAGCCTGGACACGCCTTCGGCGCTGCAGCCAGCATCTGTGTATGGGAACAACTGTCTCAAGCGTTAATGGAGCAACGTCAGCTAGAGGTCGGCTACCTCAGCCGTAGCAAGGGCCACAGCAAGACACTACACCTGCACTCAATTGGCTTAATTGCACGCTCCACGGTCAGCTATTTGATTGCTACCGTCGGCGAATATCAGGACTTGCGACAGCTTGTCCTCCGCCGTATCCAACGGGCAGAGCTGCTGGAGGAACCCGGGAATGAGCCAAACAACTGGAATATCGATGACTATAGGGTTCCTTTTCCACTTATAGGATGGCAATACCTGCTTTGGCGACTTGGGTATCCTGATCCGGCTTGACACCAGAAACACCAATAGCTGCAATGACTTGGCCCTCGACCTTCAGCGGCACGCCACCTTCCAGCAGACCGCTGACATGAGGGGCGGACAAAAATGCTGTGCGCCCGTTGTTGATCATCTCTTCGTACTCACTGGTGTCTCGACGGCCAAGAGCAGCGCTGCGTGCCTTCTGCGGAGCTATGTAGGTTGCGATCGGTGCGCAACCATCCATACGGCGGATGGCGAGCAGGTGTCCGCCGTCGTCAACCACAGCGACAGTGACTTTCCAATCGTTTTTCTCGGCTTCAGCGAAGGCAGCCTGAATCATGCGATCAGCTTCTTCGAGGGTTAGAACGGGTTTACTCAACATTATGATTCTCAGTATTGGGCGTCTTCGATTGCTATTATTCAGACGTTACGGGGTTCTATGGCATCTAGGCGGCTTGCCAGAGAGCTTCTGCCTGAACAGGCTGCAATAGTAATATTCCAAACATGATCACTCGCTAATGCTACGCGGTGCGCACCAAACAGGTCCGCCTGGGCTCGGTGTAGAGCAGCGTCAGTTGCTGCCACACCCGAGCTATCGAAATCCTGGCCCTGTAGATGTCAAACCACAGGCTCTTCAGAGTAAGCTTGAAAGAGCCTGTTAATAGATCAAGCATTCGCGGCTAAGCGAAACTCTTGAAACTGCTCGCGTAACTTGTTCTTCAACACCTTGCCGGTCGAGCCCAGCGGCAGAGACTCGACAAACACCACCTCGTTGGGCAGCCACCATTTCGCGATCTTTCCTTCTAGGAATTCAAGCAACTCTTTTTCTTCTAGCAAGGCATCTAGTCGGGTGACAACAACCAGCAGTGGCCGCTCATCCCATTTTGGATGATAGACGCCGATGCAGGCCGCTTGCTTCACGGCTGGGTGCGCCAGTACGAGATTTTCGATCTCGATGGAACTGATCCACTCGCCGCCGGACTTGATCACGTCTTTGTTACGGTCGGTGATTTTCAGATAGCCGTCGTTATCGATGGTGGCTACATCTCCGGTACCGAACCAGCCGTCAGCGTCGGTCGCTAGCGCCTCGTCACGGTAATAGCGTTCGATCACCCATTGGCCTCTGACCATCAGGTTGCCGGCCGTCTGGCCATCCCGAGGTATCTCATGTCCGTTATCGTCGACCGTTTTGATGTCGACGCCGAAGATCGGGGTGCCCTGCTTGTTGAGTATTAACTGGCGCTCCGGTTCGGGCAGGCTTTCATGCTTGGATAGTAGCTTGCCGGTGGTAGCCAGCGGCGAGGTCTCAGTCATACCCCAAACGTGTATGACGTCGATGCCATAGCGCTCGCGGAAGGTCTTCATCATTGAAGCCGGGCAGGCGGAGCCGCCGATCACGGCCCGCTTGAAGGTCGAGAAACGGGTCCCTTGCTTATCAACATGGTCGAGCATTCCCATCCAAACAGTCGGCACACCTGCAAGCCCCACGCATTGACGTGAAACATAGGCACAACGGGACACACCACGTCCCGCGCCGACAATCCGAAGGAATCAGGCAGCGAGGAGGACATCGCGTGAAGAACAGTGGATCGATGAGAGTAGAGAATGCCCTTCGGATCGCCGGTTGTTCCCGAGGTGTAACATAGCCCCGAGGCCGCATTCTCATCGAGCTGTGGCCATTCGTAAGTATCTGCGCTTTCCTGCAGCAGCTCTTCGTAACACATCAATGCAGACACGCTGGTAATCTGTGGCATCTCGTCGAGCCCGCACAGCGCGATCCAGCCCTTCACGCCTGGGCAGCGAGGAGCAATGTCCTGCACAAGATCGGCAAAGGCAGGATCGAACATCATCCAACTATCCTGCGCGTGGTTGACTATGTAGATAATCTGATCCTGAAACAAGCGCGGGTTGAGCGTATGCAACACTGCTCCTGCTCCTGCAACGGCATAATAGGCCTCCAGATGACGGTAGCTATTCCATGCCAGCGTACCGACGCGATCTCCCAGTTGCATGCCCAGCTTCAGCATAGCCGTAGCAAGCTGACGTGTGCGTTTATGACAGTCGCTATAGGTGTAGCGATGCATCGCGCCGCAAGGCATCCTTGATGCCACTTCCACATCGCCGAAATATCGATCGGCACGCTCCAGAATCCCGGAGATAAGTAATGGCATATTCATCATCTGTCCAGGGAGGAAACTATTCTTATCGTTTTTCATCTTGTATGTCTCTTCGCTTTTTGAGGCGGGTGGCGGCGCGCGACGTGCAGGACGTAGCCGGGTACATCACCCCCGGACCGTTCTGTCTCGCATAAGGTGCTGAGGCCAGCGTCAACTATTCAGTGATTCGGCATCTGTATCGACTTGTATTCGAGATATTCTTCAAAGCCGTACTTGCCTAACTCGCGTCCGTTTCCGGATTGTTTGTAGCCGCCGAACGGAGCCATCAGATTAAAACCGCCGCCGTTAATTTCTACCTGACCTGTGCGTAATCGGCGCGCAATGCGCATAGCCTTCGCCGCATCGCTGCTCCACACCCCGCCGCTCAGTCCGTAAACAGAGTCGTTGGCAATGCGCACTGCATCGTCCTCGTCGCGGTAGGTGAGGATCGACAACACGGGGCCAAAGATTTCTTCGCGAGCGATGCTCATGTCAGGTGTAACACGACCGAATATGGTGGGTTTGACGTAGTAACCAACGGGTAGACCCTCAGGCGTTCCGGCTCCGCCCGCGAGCAGTTCCGCACCCTCCTCGATACCTTGAGCAATGAAACTGCGCACGCGCTCACGCTGCATATTAGAAACAAGCGGTCCTAAGTTCGTGTCGGCCGCAAACGGATCACCGACACAGGTCTGCCGCGCAGCTGCAGCGGCCAATGCTGCTGCCTCCTCGTACCGCTTCTCCGACACTAGAAGGCGTGTGTGCGCCGTGCAGGTCTGCCCGGAGTTCTGAAAACACGCTTGGATCGCGCTTGGGATGGCCCGACTGAAATCCGCATCGTCGAGCAGAATGTTGGCTGACTTGCCTCCCAGCTCTAGCGCCACCCGCTTGACAGACTGGGAAGCAAGCTCGGAAACCCGCTTGCCTGCGCCGGTAGAGCCTGTAAAAGACACCATATCCACATTTGGATGACGCGCAAGCGCTTCACCCACCACGGGGCCAAAGCCACATACCAGATTGAAAACCCCATCCGGCAAACCGATCGACTCCATAATTTCGGCGAGCAAAAAGGCATTAAGCGGGGCTACTTCCGAAGGCTTCAGTACCACTGTGCAGCCGGCAGCCAATGCCGGTGCTACCTTCGCCGCGATCTGATGCAGCGGATAATTCCAGGGCGTGATACACGCAACCACACCCACAGGCTCGCGCACCACTTCAGAGTTGCCAATTGACTCGCTGAATTGATAGTCGCTCAGCATTTGTGCGGCTACCCCGAAGGAACCAATGGGTAAACCTATCTGGGCGAACCGCGAGAGTTTGGTCGGCGTGCCGACCTCTGCGGAAATCAATGTGGCAATTTCCTCTTCACGTGCCTGTAGCGCAGCCTGTACCTTCAAAAGCCAGGCAGCACGCTCGCCAACTGGCGTGGTCGACCAGCTATGGAATGCGGCGGACGCCGCTTCCACAGCGGTAAGCACATCATCGACATTACCCATGCCGACGCGCCCAATGACTTCTTCAGTGGCCGGATTCACGACGTCGATAAAAGCATCGCTGTTAGAGACGAGCCAGCGGCCATTAATAAAAAATTTATCGTATGTCTTCATGGAGAAGATGTTCTCTTTTTTATGCTTGCCGCGTCAGCCAACTAGAATCTCGCTGATCTGGACAGATGGCTTAACGTTGGTGTAGTTGGGGATATCCGCAGCGATGAAATCGGCATGTGGCCCAAACTCGGCAACAAAAGCATTGAGCGACTCAAAAAACAAATGTCCTATCGCGACGTAGGCTGGCGCCGAGTTCGGTATGCCGCCAGCGACCCCCTTGTCGATGGTGAAGTGGCTACACGCGCCAGCCAACCTCTCCTGCACCATCGGCATATGGCTATTGCAGTAGTAGTCGAAGTCGAAGTTGCAGCCTTCGTTGTTCGGATAAAAAATGCTGACTCTGATCATGGAGGCACTCTTTTTCTGAATGAAGTTCATCAAGCAGCGAGGGGCTGCTCGCCAGCAATGGTAGTCCGGTGCATGACGCGCAAGTGACCGTCATAGCCACCGTCAGCGTTGTGCAACGTGCAGCGGTTGTCCCAAAGGGTGAGCATATTAGGTGCCCAGCGATGACGATAGACGTACTCATCACGCACCATATGCTGGTAGAGATACCCTAGCAGCGCGGCGGATTCACCATGGGTCATGCCTTCGATGCCTACTGTATAAACCGGGCTCACGTAGAGAGCCTTTCGGCCTGTCACTGGATGCACCCGGATCAGCGGATGCAGACATGTCTTGTCAGCATCTTCGCTTACAACGATCTTCATTGATCGCGATTCAGTTTCCTTGGCGAACAGGCCATCCTTTCCGTAGGGCATCCCGGCGGAATGGATCGCAACAAGATTATTGAGCAGCCCCTTCATCGTGTCCGACAGGTCGTCATAGGCCCGGTAGCAATCGGCAAAAAGCGTATCCCCGCCTACCGGTGGGGTTACTTTAGAATGCAAAATGGTGCCAGCCGGCGGCGCATCTTGAAAGCTCCAGTCAGAATGCCATTGGGCGCCAAAGTTAACTGCTTTTTCATCGGCCTCGCGACGCAGCTCAAGAATATGTGGATGGTCTTCCATCGGAACAATGTAAGGGTCGGTGCCGAACTGTCCGAACTGGAGCGTGAACGCCTCAAGCTCGGAATGTGTGAGCGGCTGGTTAGGGAAATATATGACCGAATGTGCTGCCCAAGCTCTCTTCACTTCTTCCAGAACGGGCGCCGACAAAGGCTTATTAATCGAGAGCCCTGTTATTTCTGCACCAAAGTCATGCGGCTGAGTCCGCACGCTGATGTGGTTGTAATGGGTGTCCATCATCATGTCCCCTTCGTTGTTCTTGTTGAGTCATCGGTCGCAGACTTTTGTCCTGCGCAGAATCAGTATCGGATCGGTGCTGTGTACTGTCATTGATACAAGGCGACAGAAAATTGTTCTGAGATGCCTGCAGGATTGACGCAATGACACCGTGCACCTAAGCTCCGTGCTAATGACTACGCATATGACAATTCTTTCCGCCTGGCTGGATGCCGTTGTCGATCAACTGGAACTCCAGAACCTGGACGCGAAACACCTCACCGCAGGACTTTGGGGTCCAGGCTTGTCGCAACTTACTACACGTCAGGTGGAGTTGGTGCTTGCGAGGCGTCTGTGGCAACGGACAGCGAGCCTTTCCAAAGATCCTCTGCTTGGGCTAAAAGTAGGTGCTGGCTTGCCGCTACAAGCCATGAATGTAACGGGCCTTCTGATGATGCACAGTCCCACGCTACGCAATGCAATATGGCATATGGAGCGCTACCAGCAGCTCGTGAGCAATAGCGGGCGAATCACTGCACACAGGGTGCGAGGTGGGCTTGAGTTGCACTATGCTGTGACTCCTTGCCATGTTGATATGCACCATATGCAGATCGACTCACTTTTCGGTGGGATTTTGGCTTTCCTGAAACGCTGTACCACACGCACAATTGCGCCTGAATACATCGAGTTGACTGCGCCAGATAGCTCACTCTCTTCAAGCTACTCCGATATGCTGGGTTGTGATGTCACGCTAGGTGCGAGCAGCGCGCTTATTATGTATACCGACACAACATTGGATCAGATCTTCCAAGGCGCTGACCCCGCGCTACTGGCGCTTGTCCGGGCGGAAGCCGATGGCATGGTGCGCTCTCATAACTTTTCCGACTCGTTGGAAACGGCGGTTAAAGCTGTTCTGAGCGGCAGCGGATTCGGCAGCGTATCCATCACCGACGTGGCAAAAAGTCTGGGAATAACCACACGCACTCTGCAACGACGACTGAGCGACGGTGGGATGCCGTTCCGCCAGGTCTTAAAAGCTGCGCGAATGGATGAAGCACTCTTTCTGATTACTCAAAGCAGCATGTCTTTGCAAAATATCGCCGAGCGTTTGGGTTATTCAGAGCCAAGTTCTTTCTGGCACGCAGTTAAATCATGTTGGGGGGCCACTCCTCGCGAGCTGCGAAGCCAAGCTGAAAGTACTCTAATGAATCCGGACAGAAAGATGTCCTTAGAATAACGGACAAACTTTACGCACCATTATGAAGGCGCCCAAGCACTAATCCCTCTTACCATCGCAACGCACACCTAGCTTTTCAAGAAATGATTTGCGTCTCGTCACTGGGGTGTCCGTGTGTGCATACACTCGAGCAAGGCTTGATTAGTTGGCCTAGCCCGCCAAACTATACTGGCTTCTCAAAACAATTTTCTGGCGTTCGAAAGCAATGACAGCACATACGGACGATTGGATACTAATGCTGCTTAGAGCGTCAAAATCTGCGCCAAATGGATCTCATCAATAACAATAAAGAAGACCTAATAGTGGAAGAAAAGTCAGCCATCACCACCCGCATCATCCGGCGGCGGGAGCCGACGAGAAGGCTCCGGATATCGACGGACTCGCCTCGCTTCAACTCTACTGACGTCACGCTTACGTGAATCAGCACAATCATGACTGCAGACTCATCCTCCTACATTATCTTCGGGCTTCTTTTGTATTTTCTTCGACTGATATTTAAATCGACTGTCGTTTATTCCAAAAACGCCATGTGCACCCTTGCAATAACCTGCAACCAGTCTTTGTTAGAAGACGCTAGTCGCCGTCCTCCCGATAAAGGTCAATAGCAATAAAAAAAGCGCGTCAAACAGCATATTGATTGCATGTACGCATGCGCACTACCTAGAAAGGAGAGTAAAAATGCAGAAAGACATAGTGGCCGAAGTGCTCAAGCACCCAAAATATCATGAGTTGGTACGCCGTCGAACCAGAGTAAGCATGGCTTTTTTTGCACTTACTTTGGCGATTTACGTGAGCTTCATCGTAGTGATGGCGTACATGCCCTATATCTTCGCCAAACCTCTCGCTCCAACATGGACCATGAGTGTAGGCCTGCTTACTGGTCTGCTGGTGGCAGCCAGCGCCGTCATTCTGATCTCTGCGTACGTATATATCTCCAACACAGTCTTTGATCCTCTGCTCGAAGAAATCATGAAGGACGTAAAATGAACAAGCTCCTAATCGGCATTGCCCTGATGCTGACAACGCCAGCAGTCTTTGCCGGAGAAGCACAAACCGTGAACACTGAAGCCATAGCCATGTTCCTTCTTTTCGTTGCAGGCACCATGGGCATCACTTGGTGGGCCGCGCGCAAAACCCAGACAAACTCGGACTTTTATACTGCTGGAGGCGGCATTACCGGCTTCCAAAATGGTTTGGCTATTGCTGGTGACTATATTTCTGCGGCTGCCTTCTTGGGGATTGCGGGCTTGGTGTATGTCTCCGGATATTATGGAGTGGTCTACGCCATCGGCTTCCTATTCGGCTGGCCTGTCGTGATGTTCCTAGTGGCCGAGCGTCTGCGCAACCTGGGACGCTTTAACTTCGCTGACGTGACCGCTTTCCGCCTTGAACAAGTACCTATAAGGATCCTAGCTGCTAGCGCCTCCTTGTTGATCATCGCGCTGTATCTGATTGCGCAAATGGTGGGTGCAGGCAAGTTGATTGTTTTGTTATTCGGCATTGAGTATAAGTTCGCCGTGGTGATCATCGGCGCACTAATGATGATTTATGTGTTTTTCGGCGGAATGACAGCCACCACCTGGATACAGATCATCAAAGCGGTGCTGATGCTAGCGGGCGCCACACTATTGGCATTTTTGGTACTGTATTCATTCGACTTTAATCCAGATGCCATGCTCGCCGAAGCAGTGCGCGTTCATCCTTATGCCGAGAAACTGATTGCTCCGGGTGAAGCTGTCACCAGCAATCCGCTGAATGCTCTATCACTGGGTATGGCCTTGATCTTCGGCACGGCTGGCCTGCCACATATCCTGATGCGCTTTTTTACAGTTTCCAGTGCCCAGGAAGCCCGCAAGTCAGTCATTTGGGCAAGCAGTATTTTCGGCTATTTCTGTATTTTGACCTTCATCATAGGTTTTGGCGCCATCGCTCTACTCGTACGTCACCCCGAGTTTTTCACCGTCAGCGCCGATGGCAGCTTCAATATGCTGACTGACCTAATCGGTGGCACCAACATGGTCGCCGTGCATTTGTCCAATGCACTGGGTGGAAGCCTGTTGCTGGGTTTTATCGCGGCCGTAATCTTTGCCACTATAGTGGCGGTGGTGGCTGGTCTAGCGCTCGCAGGCGCTGCATCCATCTCGCATGATCTGTATGCCTGTGTAATTACCCGAGGCCGCGCTACCGAGAAGCAGCAGATACGCATCTCCAAAATCTCCATCTTGGTGCTCGGCGTATTAGCTATATTGCTGGGCATCCTCTTCGAGGATCAGAACGTGGCTTTCATGGTCGGCTTGGCATTCGCTATTGCCGCCAGTGCCAATTTCCCGGTGCTGCTGCTTTCAATTTCTTGGCGCGGCTGTACTACTCGCGGCGCTGTTATCGGCGGTTTCGTTGGGTTGTTCGTAGCGACCTTGTGGGTAGTACTGAGCACAACCATATGGGTCGATGTATTCGGTAACGCTGAGCCGATCGTACCTTTCTCAAACCCAGGCATACTCTCCATCCCGCTGGCGTTCATTTTCATCTGGTTATTCTCGGTTACCGATAAGAGCGCACGCGCTGACCGCGAGCGTGATGCGTTTGCCGCCCTTACCGTTCGCAGTCAGACGGGTATCGGTCGCAGTGGTGCAGCGGCTCATTAAATGAGTGGTACATAAGTAGCGTGACGTTCGGTCGGCTGGGTAGGGGATTGCCCGCCGACGGCAACTACTAAAATGACTGTTTTGAACGGATAGCAACAGCCGGGTTCAACCTGGTAATAACCAACCTGCCTGCAGCGCTATTTCTCTAAGGCAAACGCCGGGTTTGACTCGACGGTTACTTCGCGAGGAAGAACCTCTCCGCTGCATTCTGAACAAGTTTGAACAACATGGAATGCATGGCCGCAGACATTGTGTCGGTGATATAGCGGCGGGCCTTTCTTGTCCGTCATATGGCTGTCGCCCCAATGCACAATCGACATAATGACCGGATAAAGCTCCAATCC
>SMFF01000207.1_pt1 | contig 10462 bp, 9 predicted proteins | sample 2456181 | NCBI WGS metagenome assembly SMFF01 (sample SAMN10132611, study PRJNA489261) | soil metagenome | isolation source: day120 antibiotic-loamy sand soil ammended with raw manure from dairy cow... | place: USA | collected 2015-04-01
GCGACCTCGCCGAGCGTCACGCCCGCGGGGAGCGTGCCCACCCGGCCGAGACCCTGGCTCGGATCGGTCGCAGCCGGCACGATCGGTCGCGTGTCACGCAGGCCGAGCGCCCGGGCCAGCACGGCGGAGGTGCCCTCGGCCACGATGTCGGCGTTGGTGTGCGCGGCGAGGAGTGCGCATCCCCCGCGGATGAGGCGTGCGATCACGGCGCCCTTGTAATGGTCTTCGGCGACCGAGGTCACGCCGCGCAGCAGCAGCGGGTGATGCACGAGCAGCAGCTGTGCGCCCGCGTCGACCGCCTCCTCGGCGGTTTCGACGACGGCGTCGACGGCCAGATGGATCTCGGAGACCTCGGCGAGCGGATCGCCCACGATCAGGCCGGGGGCGTCCCACGGCTCCGCTCCGGCGAGTGGCCAGAGGGCGTGCGCGGTCTCGATCACGTGCACGAGAGAGGGAGCCACGGCCTCAGTCTACGAGCGGACTCGCGGCGGGCTTCACTCCCTCCACCTCATCCCGATCCCGCTCCTGGCGGCGGATCGACGGCACCCCCGACACGATGGGCAGCAGCAGCCCGAGAGCGAGCGCGACGAGCACCCCGATATCGCTCGCGGCGAGAATCGAACCCGGATCGATGCCGAACGGCGCGTAGAGGAAGCCCTCCCAGGTGAAGCCGCCGAGGTGTGCACTGACGAGGCCGAAGCCGACCACCGAGATCACGACGAGGCCCACCACGTTGGTCCAGCGAACGGCAGGATAGACGCCGCCTGCGGCGAGCAGGGAAGGCGTGTGGAAGCGACGCAGGCGGATCATCATCTCGCTCGCGAAGATGCCCGTCCAGGCCGCCACGGGCACGGCGATCGTCGTGGCGACGTCGGTCACGAGGGCGCGGGTGTCGCTGCCGAGCAACAGCAGTCCGACTCCGACGAGCGTGACGAGCACCGCGGCGACCGTGGTCGCGAGCGACCGCGGCAGGCGGGCCCCGGCCGCGACGAGTGCGAGGCCGCCCGAATAGATCGTGACGATCGCGCCCGAGACGAGCCCGAAGCCGGCAGCCGCGAGCACGGGCAGTCCGAGCCCCTCAGGCACGATGCCGACGAGCGTCGCGAGCGGCGCCCGTGCCAGACCGTCGGCCAACTCCGGGTCGGACGCGGCGAGCACCGCTCCCCACGACAGGATCGCGAGGGTCGGCACGATCACGCCGAAGGATCCCCACAGCATGTTCGCGGCACCGGATCCCACGGTCTTCTGGTAGCGGGCGAGATCCGAGCTCGACTGGGCCCAGGCGAGTCCGACGACGCTGAAGACGAGCACGGCGCCCCCGACCGCGAGCAGCCACGGCCCATCGTCGGTGCGGAGGGCGGTCGCGATGTCGACGTGCGGCGCGGTCACCACGATCGTGGCCACCACGAGCACGGTCGACAGGATGCCCAGCACGCGTTGCACTCGATGCAGCAGCCCGTAGCCGAGCACGGCGACGATGCCCGCGAGCACGGCTCCGATGGCGAGCGAGATCAGGGCGGTGACCCCGAGACCGGTCTGGCCGGGGGTCAGCACGGCGGCGGCGGTCACGGCGAGCAGCCAGAGCAGCACCGCACCCCAGAGCACCCGGCCGATCACGGCGAGCACGGCGGGCAGGATGTTGCCGACGAGTCCGAAGGTCGCGCGCGACACCACCATCGTGGGCTGTCCGCTCCACTTGCCGGCCAGCGAGCCGAGTCCCAGTGGCAGCGCGGAGAGGCCCACACCCGCGACGACCGCGACGAGCACCTGGCGCAGGCTCATGCCGAAGGTGAACAGGGTGGCCGACACGGCGATCATGACGATCGAGGAGTTGGCCGCGAACCACAGCCAGAACAGCCGGGCCGCGTGGCCGGCACGACGCTCGAGCGGGGTCGGCTCGAGTGCGGCCGTCTCGACGGCCATTGCGGGCGGATCGCTCGGTTCAGCGGGCACGACGGGTTCGCCGACGGCGACCATCGTCGCAGTCGATGCGGGAGCCGGAATGACGGATGCGACCCCCGCGTCATCCACGGGGATCGGCGCGGCGAGGTCCGCGCGATCGAGGTCGTCGATCCCCTCGGCCTCCGGGTCACCCGCGGCGTCGGGCACGACGAACGCCTCCGCGGGCGGGGGCGCGAACGGAAGTGCTGCGACATCTGGCGGTGGTGCGTCTTCGAACCCGGCGACGGGAACATCGACGGCTGCAGCCGCGGTGGGTGGGGGCAGTTGCGTGACATCAACCGGCCCGTCGGGACCGTCGACGGTCGTCACGGGCGGCGGAAGCACGGGTGCCGGAAGCTCCGACACGGGCGGAGGGGTCAGCGAGGCCGGGTCGATCGTTCCCACCTCGGGAGCGGCCGGCGGTTCGACGAGCGGCGGAGGCGCGAAGCTCGGCGGCGGGGCGGTCAGCCAGGCCTCGTCGCCCGAAGCCGTTCCGTCGGTCTGCTCCTCAGCGGACGCGACGGGCTCGTCGAGCGCGACGGGCTCGTCGAGCGCGACAGGTTCCTCGAACGCAGCGGGAGCCGACGCGGACTCCGCGACCTCACCCTCTCGCGACGGATCGGGCGCTTCCGTCCATCCCGGCAGCGCCGTCGCGGGCGATGCCGCCTCTGCGCCGCCCCAGGCGTCCGCCCCGAACGCCGCTCCCACGCCGGGTGGCGGCTCGGGCGCATCGACGACCGGATCGAGTCCCTGTCGCCGGCGCAACTCGTTCTCGAGCAGCAGGATCGCATCGAGTGTGGAACTGGCGGCGGCCTCGTGCTCGACCGTCCGGCTGAGCTCATCATCCGGAAGCGCCGCGTCTGTCGGCGTCCCCGAGTCGAAGGTGAGCCCCGACTCGAACGGCGTCGAGCCGAGCGACGGTGCGGGCGGAGCCTCGAACTGCGACGCGCCGAGCGGGGGCGGCGCGACGGGCTCCGCGAACGGCGTCGCATCCGCGACAGCCGGCGGAGGCATCACCGACGGTGCGGCTACGTCGTCAGGAAGACCGAGGTCGGTGGGCTCCGGATCGGAGGCGACCTCGTCGGGAGCGACGTACTCGGGTGCGGGAGGCGGCGGCGGAACCGGCAAGGGAGGCGGCAGATCGGGCTGCACCTCGGCCGGGTCAGGGCGGAAGATCGGGTCGGAGTTGGCCACGGGAATCGTGATCGGGCCGGTGTACATGGCCCGCTGTGCCGCGAGAGCGGCGGCCAACTCGTCGTCGTTCGCACCGGATGCCGACGCGTTCGACGGCGCCACGTAGGGCGGCGGATACGCGCTCGGTGCGGAGCGCTGCTCCGCCTCGTCGCGCGGGGGTTCCTGGCCCGGCACCTCGCTCATGCGTGGAAGTCTAGGGCGGCACCTCGCGCGCGCCCAGGAGGCCGGGCCGAGACGAGCACGGCGATTCCTCCGAGAATGGCGAGCAGCCCGACCCACGCCACCGGTTCGAGACGCTCCCCCACGACCGCGACGGCGAGCACCGTGGCCACGAGCGGCTCGAGCAGCGCGATCGTGGTGACCATCGATGATCGCAGGGTGCGCAGGGCGACACCGACGAGCAGATAGGCGATGAACATCGGACCGACCGCGAGATACGCCGCGATCCCGAGCGCGCTCGCGTCGGCGAGCAGCGGGGCACCCGTCAGTGCGAGCACGGGAAGCAGCAACACGGCACCGCTGCCGAACATCGCCCCCATCGTGCCCCGCGACGTGCCGCCCGCCGCGATCGCCCGCGCGGAGGCGTAGGTGTACAGCCCATATGCGAGGCCCGCGAGAAGCCCTGCCAGCACGCCCGGCAGCACGCGCCCATCCGCCGCGTCACCCGGATGCCGCGCGAACGCGAGCACGGCCACCCCGCCGATCGCGAGGGCCGTCGCGACGACCCAGCGCACCGTCAACGGACGTCGTTCGAACAGCCACTCGAGCAGAGCAGTCACGACCGGGCCGCTGCCGAGGGCGACGACGTTGCCGATCGCGACCCCCGCCAGATCCATGCCCGTGTAGAAGGCGAGCGGGTAGACGAAGACCCCGATGGCGCCCGCCGCGATCCAGGCGCGCGCCGGGCCGCGCAGCACGGCGACGCTCAGCCGCGGCGCCGTGACGAGGAGCAACATGCCGCCGACGCCCATCGTGGCCGCCCCCGTTGCCAGGGGGCTCACCGCGTCCGGCAGGAAGGCCGCTGCCGTTCCCGTGGTGCCCCAGAGCAGCGAGGCGATGACGATCGCGAGCACGGCCGAGCCCCGACGAGGTTGCATGAGGGCGAGCCTATGTCGCCGGTAGGATCGAGGGCACGGGCTCTTAGCTCAGTTGGTTAGAGCGCCACGTTTACACCGTGGATGTCGGGGGTTCGAGTCCCTCAGGGCCCACCACGTGGATTCCGCCCGCGCGGTCGCGACGCACGTGCGGTTGTTCGCCCCTCACACCCGGTGGAGCACCATCGCACCGTCGACCGTCGTGACCACCGCCGTCGTCGAGTCGCACGTGAAGGGCACATCGCGGTAGTCGAGCGGGTTCGCGGCGACGGTCATGTTCACTCCGCCGCCTGAGACGGTGATCGACGAGGTCATGTGTGTTTCACGCAATGTCACGATCCCGTCGCTCACGAGGAACTCGCCGCTGTCGACGCCGCTCCGCACGACGTTCACGTCTACTCCCTCGCTCGTCGCCGCGATGCGCCAATCCGCATACTCACTCGTCATCACGCCATCGTCCGCGAAGGTGATGGTGACCCGCCCCGTCACTCCCGTGACCTCGTCGCCGTAGCGCCGCATCAAGCCCAGGAAGAACTCGTTGTCGGCGTTCCACGTCCCGAGCAGGCAGCTCGCGGGATCACCCGCGAACTCATCCGTGACGTCCTCCTCGTCGCCGGGCGACGTCTCCCCCGTCGTGGGAGTGCTGCTCGGCGACGCGGCGCCCGAGCCGCCGCCGGCGAAGAAGCTGGGCGTACACGCGGTCAGCCCGAGCGCGAGCACGCTCGCGAGCGTGAGAGAGAGCAGTCGGGACGTTGTCACTGAGACCTCCGGATCGGACATCAACGGCGTTGCAGAAGGTAGTGGGAGTCGTCGGCCAGGTTGAGCCAGATCATGGTCGTGGCGTTCCAGCTCAGGACCTCGAATCGGGGAGTCGAACCACCGATCACGATCCGCGTGTTGTCCCAGGTGACGTCGGCGGCGTTCTCGGCGTACTCCGTGACACCCGGCACATGCTGGCAGTACAGCAAACGGTCGCTCGAGGGGAACACGTATCGGATGTCGTGGCTGACAGCCTCGTAGCCGCTGCCGGTGTCGAAGTGCGTGTGCTGCCAGGCACCCACGATGCTCGATTGCAGCTCGACGTCACCTGACTTCGGCACGTCCGGCACCCCCGTGGAGAGTCGGCTCGCGTCCCAGCCGCAGGACTCCTCCTGCGATTGCGGCATCGCGTTGCTCACGCCCGCGTCGTCGCCTGGGGTCGCTTCCGCGTCGATGCTCGTCTCACTCGGCGCGCTGGTCTGCCCCCCGACGCCGACTCCGGCGGCGCAGCCGCCCAACAGCAGGAGGATCGACATCGCTCCGGCCGCGATGCCGAAGCGAGAAGAGAGATTGCGGCGTGGGCTGTTCATGAGCCCCAGGATAGGTAGCCATATGTGAGCAAAATGAAAGCCGTTTCCCCGACGGTCGGAGGTGCCGATCGGGGATGGGCTAACGTGGCCGCGAGCGCCCGAAGTCGGGCGGGAAGGCGGAGGGGACGAGGCCGTGGTCGACGCGCGCTCCCTGCCGATCACCATCTCGGGCGCCGCTGCTCGAGATCATGCCGACCGTTGTCGCGATGAGATCGTGGCGTGGGGCGGAGGGGACTCGCTCGATGTCGTGCGATGGGAAGCCTCACGGTTGGTCGCACTCTCCCACCTGCACTCGGTGAGCACCCACCCCGCGCCGCTGATCGCATCCGTTCGCGCCCTCTCGGAGATGGCTGAACGACTGGACGACGAGGTCGCGCGCGGCTACGCGCTGATCGCCTGGGGCTTCGCCCACCCGGCTCCCGAACACGCCGGCGCGCGTGCGCGGATCGCCAACGAGGTGCTCGATATCGCGGCGCGCACCAGTGAGAACGCCCTCGTCTCGCCCGCCTATGCGCTGCTGCTCGTGGCCCTCCTCGAGATGGGCGACATCCGCGCGCTCGACATCGAGGTGCTCGAGTCGCGGGTGGTGAGGGACGGCGCACTCGCCGCCGACCCGGCGAGCCCTGCAGCCTGGTTCCACTGCCTGCGCTCGATCCTCGACGGTGACGCCACCGGTGCCGAGCGGCAGGCCGAGGAGCTGTACGCGAATGCTGCCGAGAACGGCACAGAGGCGCTCGCCCTGTACACCGCGCAGCTCGGGCTGATCCGATGGATGCAGGGTCGTACCGACGGTGTCGAGGAAGCCCTGCTCCGGGCGCGACGCGAGTACCCAGAGGACGCGCTCTGGACGGTGGCGCTCGCGTGGCTGTGGTTGCTGCAGGGGCGACATGCCGCGAGCGAAAGCCTGCTGCGATCGGCTCCCGATCTCGACGAGATCCCTCGGGATCGCTACTGGCTCGCGACGGTCGCCGTGCTCGCGGAGATCGCGATCGCCACGAGGTCGCTCGAGGAGATGAGGCGTCTCCACAGGCTGCTGCTGCCGTTCGCGGATCATCTCATCGCAGTCGGCGCCGGTGTCGCCTTCGGCGGTACCGTGGCACTCACCCTGGGGCTGCTCGCGGAGGGGCTGGGGATGCTCACTGAAGCCCGCTCCCACCTCGAGCTCGCCGCAGACGCGAGCATGCGCGTCTGCGCTTTGGCCTGGCACGCCCAGGCGCAGATCGAGTTGGCCTCGTTCGCGCTGCGGCACGACATCGTCGACATCCCTGCCCACGAGATCCTCGCGGAGGCCCGAGCCACATGCGAAGCGCGCGGTTTCACCGCCCTGGGCCGGAAGGCGCTGCCCCCTCCACAGGTGCGTGTGCTGGGGATGTTCGACGTCATCTCGATCTGCGGGCGACGCGCCCAGTGGACTTCACGCAAGGCTCGCGAACTGCTCAAGCGGCTCGTCGCGGCGCGGGGAACAGCCCTGTCGCGGGAGATCCTCATGGATGCCCTGTGGCCGGGAGAACCACCGACGCGACTGGGCAACCGCTTTTCGGTCGCCGTCAATGTGGTGCGCCGCACCCTCGATCCGGAGCGGATCATGCACACGCAACGCTATGTCGTGACCGAAGGTGATTCCGTTCGACTGGACACTGACAACGTCGATGTCGACCTCGAGCACTTCATGACCCTCGCCGCCCGTGCCGACGATGCGAGCCGTTCCGCTGCCCTGATGATCTACCGCGGCGAGGCGTTCTCCGACGAGCCCTACGCGGACTGGGCTGCGGGGGTTCGCGACGAGGCCGCACATGCGTATCGAATGCTCAGCTGAGTGCGCACCGGGCCGGCTCGCTCACACAGAGAGCGCGAGCACCTCGTCGCGCGCGGAGCCCCAGACTGTCGCCTCTGACGCGACTCATGAGACGTCATCGGGTGTCGCGGCTATGTCATGAACCCGGTCACCCTCAGGGCCCACCGACGTGACCGCCGCCTCGGGCTGGAGCTTGTTCCAGATCCGCGCGAGGTCGCGCAGGTCGTCGTCATCCAAGCGGTCGAAGAAGAGTCGACGCAGGTCGGAATGCTGCCGACGCCACGCGTCTCTCAGCAACGCGCGCCCGGCGGGAGTGAGCACCGCCAGGAGACCGCGCTTGTCGTCGTCCGCGGGACGTCGCTCCATGAGGCCGCGGCGCTCGAGCCGATCGGCGAGACGGGTGAAGCCGCCCGTCGACATCAGCCGCTCCCGAGCCAGGTCGGACATCCGCATCCCGTTCGCGCCCGCGCGGGCGAGGAGCGCCAGAACGCTGTACTCGGCCATGCTCACGCCGAGCGCTGCCAGCCCCGCCTCGACGTCTCTCCAGATCTGGTCATGCGTGCGGAGGAACCCCTGCCAGGCGTCGTCTTCGAGTTGCGTCAACCGGGGTGCAGCCATGGGGTGAGCCTATGACGCCGACCGCCGTCGCCGACCGATTACATCATCGGGAATAGTTGTCTGCGCAGACAGTGTTATAGCCCGCGGACCCGCACACTCCCCTCCGCGGGCCCAGAAGGAGAGCACAGCGATGACCGAGATCACCACCCCCAGCCGTCCCAGCTTCGAACTGGGGCACATGAGCTTCGTCGAGCTCACGCAGGACCCGCTCACGGGCGCCATGCCGACGGCGCAGCAGCGCGCACGAGAGACCATCGAGCAGGCACGCGTCGCCGACCAGGCCGGCCTCGATCTCTTCGCGATCGGCGAGCACCACCGCACCGACTTCGTCGGCTCCGCTCCGGCCGTCGTGCTCGCCGCCGCAGCCGCCGCGACCGAGAGGATCCGGCTGACGAGCTCGGTCACGGTGCTCAGCTCGGACGACCCGGTGCGGGTGTGGGAGCAATTCGCGACACTCGACCAGCTCTCGAACGGCCGGGCCGAGATCATCGCGGGTCGCGGCTCGTACGTCGAGTCCTTCCCGCTCTTCGGCTACGACCTCGCCGACTACGCCGACCTGTTCCGCGAGAAGCTCGACCTCCTCCTCGCAATCCGCGCCCAGAACCCGATCTCCTGGTCGGGACGGCTGCGACCCGCTCTCGAGCAGGCGGACGTCGGACCCCGTGCCGTGCAGGAGGAGCTGCCGGTCTGGGTCGCGGTCGGAGGTTCGGCGGCCTCGGCGGTCAGCACGGGACGCCTCGGTCTGCCGATGGCCATGGCCCTGCTGCTCGGGCCGCTCACCCTGCACGAGCAGACCGTCGAGCTGTACCGCACGGCTGCCGAGCAGGCGGGACACGACCCGGCGACCCTGCGCACGAGCATCAACGTGCACGGCTACATCGCGCGCACGAGCCAGGCCGCGCGCGACACCATGTACCCGTACTTCGCGCGCGGCATGCGCGACAACAACCACCAACGTGGGCAGGGCTTCGATCTGCCCCGTCAGGCGTTCGACGCACAGAGCTCTCCCGCGGCCGGTCTCCTGGTCGGCAGCACGCAGGAGGTGATCGACAAGCTCATGGCCTACCACGAGTTCTACGGGCTCGATCGCGCGCTCATCCAGATCGGGTTCGGAGGCATGCCCCAGGCGGATGTGCTGGCCGCCATCGAACTGCTCGGCACCGAGGTGGCTCCCGTCGTGCGTCGGGAAGTGGCTGCCCTCTCCCAGAGCGCAGCATGACCGACACCGTCGTACGCGACTCCGCCGGCACACGTGAGCCGGCATCCGAGACTCCCCCGACCCGCACCCTGCGCGTCGCGGTCGTCAACGGAAGCCCGAGTGAGAAGTCCAAGACGATGGGGCTCGCGGATGTCGCACTCCAGACCCTGCGTGACGTGCTCGGACGGCGCGGCATCCGGGTCGCCGACACGCGCGTGGATGTCTACCGTCTCGGTGCGGGCTTCACCGGCGCGCTCGAACGGGAGGGCATCGAGCCCAGCGTCGAGACGGCGCTGCGGGATGTCGAGAACGCGGATCTGGTGATCGCCGCCACGCCCGTCTTCCGCGGCTCGTACACCGGCATGTTCAAGCACTTCTTCGATCTCGTGGATCAGTACGCCCTCGCGAATACGCCCGTGCTCCTGCTCGCGACCGGGGGCGGCGACCACCACGCACTCGTGCTCGAGCATCTGCTCCGACCGCTCTTCGGGTTCTTCCAGGCGATGACCCTGCCCGTGGCGGTCTTCGCCTCGTCGGGAGACTTCGATGGCACCGTGCTGCTCAACCCGCGGGTCTACGGTCGCGTCGAACTCGCCATCACCGACGTCGCATCCGTGCTCGAAGAGCGCGCCTCGCCGGCATGACTCACGGCCGGGCGCGCCGGATCGGCATCAGACCGAGACCGGGAGCACCTCGTCGAGCGCGGCGCGGTACTCCTCGACCGAGCGCGCCTGGCCCGGGGCCGTGATGAACGACGCCCGGATGATGCCCTTGGTGTCGATCACAAAGGTCGCGCGGTTCGCGAAGCCCTTCTGCTCGAGGAACACGCCGTACTCCTTGGCGACCGCACCGTGCGGCCAGAAGTCGGCGAGCAGCGTGAAGTCGTAGCCCTCCTGCTCGGCCCAGGCACGCAGGGTCGCCTTCGAGTCGACCGAGATGCCGATGAGCTCGACGCCGTGCTCCTTGAAGAGCGCGAGGTTGTCGCGCAGTGCGCACAACTCGCCCGTGCACGTGCTGGAGAAGGCGAGGGGGAAGAAGACGAGCGCCACGGGCTTCCGCCCGCGGAAGTCGCTCAGGCGGATGTGCTCGCCGTATTGATTCGGCAGGTCGAAGTCCGGAGCCTGCGTGTCGTTCTCGAGAGCCACGAGCAGCGATCATACGCCGCGATCCGTCAACGCGCCGGGACGCGTCGCGGGTGCGGGAAGTGGACACCGCTGCGGGCCTAGACTGGACGATGGCCACGACACGATCAGGAAGAGGTCAAGCGTGACGG
>SMFF01000208.1_pt1 | contig 10435 bp, 6 predicted proteins | sample 2456181 | NCBI WGS metagenome assembly SMFF01 (sample SAMN10132611, study PRJNA489261) | soil metagenome | isolation source: day120 antibiotic-loamy sand soil ammended with raw manure from dairy cow... | place: USA | collected 2015-04-01
CGACCCTGATCCTCATGAACCCGCCGTTCTCACGGTCGCTCGGGCGCGGCGCTGATGACTATGCGGCTGTCCGGCACCTCCAGGCGGCACTGCGGCGCCTTCAGCCCGGCGGTCGCCTGGTCGCTATCATGCCAGACTGGTTCGGACCGAGCGCGCGCATGCGCGATCAGTATGAAACCGTCCTTCGCGACGTTAGCGTGCGAACCGCGATCCGGCTTGAGCGATGCTACCTGAAACACGGCACGTCGATCGCCATCCGCATTTTCGTCATCGACAAGGTGCCGGGCGGGGCGCCGCCGCCGATCATCCAACGCGCGGCCGTTGGCGAATTGCTGCCTCTCCTTGCCATCTCCGAGAGGTCGATGGTCCGCACCGATCGCCGGGAAAGCGGCGAGAAACGCCAGGGCGGAGTTTCCCTCTTTCGCGCGGTCAGCAGCAGCAGGCAAGAGCCGCGTGCCTATCACGCGCCCGTGCGGAACAATGTGCTGCCCGTCGAATATGCCGGGCTCGAAACACCCGCCCCGCTTCTCGAACAGACCGGGGTCTATCTTCCCTATCGGCCGAGCCGGATCCATTTCGCCAAAGCCGGTGAGCACCCGACGGCCCTGGTCGAGTCCGTGGCAATGGGATCGATCCCGGCGCCGGTACCAGGCTATATCCCCATGCTCCCCGAGCGAACGGTCGCTGAGCGCCTCCTTTCATCGTCGCAGCTGGAAACCGTTGTATATGCCGGCCACGCCTGGTCGCAGACGATTCCGGGTCGTTTCAAGCCGGACAAGGAGGGTGTGGGGCTTACGCTCGCCGAAGACGGCCATTCCTACCGGAAGGGGTTCTTTCTCGGCGACGGCACGGGGGCGGGGAAGGGGCGGCAGATCGCGGCCTGCATTCTCGACAATTGGCTCCAGGGTCGGCGCCGGAACATCTGGGTCACCAAGAATGCACCCCTCCTGGAAGACGCGCGCCGCGACTGGACGGCTCTCGGCGGCATAAGCGGTGACATCCAGCCTATTTCGAACTGGAAAATCGACGAGCCCATCAAGCTCGACCAGGGAATTCTCCTCGTCACCTACCCGACGCTGCGGTCGATGCGAGGCGAGCACAGTCGGCTGAAGCAGATCATCGACTGGGCAGGCGCCGACTTCGAAGGCGTGATTGCTTTCGACGAGGCCCATGAGATGGGCGGCGTCGCCGGAGGGGAGGGTGCTCTCGGGGCCAAGGAGGGGTCGCAGCAGGGTATTTGCGGCGTGCTTCTTCAGAACAAATTGCCTGGCGCGCGTGTGCTCTACGCTTCGGCAACCGGCGCGTCCGAGGTCAACAACCTCGCATACGCCGTCCGGCTCGGCCTCTGGGGGCCGGGGACGGCCTTCGCCGATCGAGAGCAGTTCATCAGTAGCATCCGGCAAGGCGGGATCGCGGCGATGGAACTCGTCGCTCGCGATCTCAAGGCTACCGGGCTCTACATGGCCCGCGCGCTCAGCTTCGCGGGCGTCGAATATGAAATCCTGCGGCACGAACTGACCGCAGCGCAGATCGAGATTTATGACACCTACGCGGACGCCTGGTCGATCATCCACCAGAATATGGAGAAAGCGCTGGAGCTGACAGGCATTGTCGACGGCCTCGAGAACGCGACCCTCAACAGCGGCGCGAAGGCCTCCGCCCGGTCGCGGTTCGAGTCGACCAAACAGCGATTCTTCGGCCAGGTGCTCCTCTCGATGAAGCTCCCGACCGTCATCGCGGCCGTACGCGAGCACCTCGCAACCGGCCAATCGGTCGTGTTGCAGCTCGTAACGACGGCAGAATCGATTCTCGACCGACGCTTGGACGCGCTCAGCCCGGATGACCGGGCCAACCTCGAGATCGATCTCTCTCCGCGGGAATACATCATCGACTATCTGGAGCGCGCGTTCCCGACGCGCCAGATGCTCGTCTTCACGGATGACACCGGCACCCAGCGCTCAGTCCCGATGGAGGATGACGCCGGCAACCCCGTGTATAATCCCGAGGCCGAGGCGGCCAGGGAAGCGCTCATCGAGCAGCTTTGCGCACTGCCACCGATCGCTTCCGCGCTCGATGGCCTCCTTGAGCACTTCGGTCATGCCAATGTCGCCGAAGTGACGGGTCGGACCAAGCGGCTCGTCACGACCGGCGATGGCGGACAGAAGCTCGAGACGCGCTCACCTCGGACGAGTCAGGCCGAAGCGGCCGCATTCATGCAGGGCATCAAGCGCATCCTTGTTTTTTCAGATGCCGGCGGCACTGGCCGGTCCTACCACGCCTCCCTCGACGTCGCGAACCAGGACCAGCGGGTTCACCTCCTGCTCGAGCCCGGTTGGCGTGCGGATCGCGCGATCCAGGGGCTCGGGCGAACGCATCGGACACACCAGGCGAGCACGCCGCTGTTTCGCCCGGTCACGACGGACTGCAAGGGCGAGCTGCGTTTCACCAGTACCATCGCACGCCGCCTCGACAGCCTTGGGGCTCTTACGCGCGGCCAGCGGCAAACCGGCGGACAGAACCTGTTCGACCCCGCCGACAATCTCGAGAGCGAATATGCCTGTGCGGCTCTCGTCAGCTGGTTCCACCTGCTCGTGGCGGGCAAGCTCAGCAGTACCTCGCACGCCGATTTCGAACGGCGTACCGGCCTGGAGCTTTGCGACAAGGATGGCGTCATGAAGGATGAGCTGCCGCCTATCCAGCGGTGGCTCAATCGGATCCTGGCGCTGCCCATCGCCCTCCAGAACAAGATTTTCGACGAGTTCCTCGCGCTGGTGGAGACGCGTGTCTCGGCCGCCCGCGATGCCGGACGACTCGATGTGGGCGTCGAGACGATCCTCGTGGACAATGCCACCCTGGTCGACGACACGCTGCTGCGGACCGATCCGGTCAGCGGCGCTACCTCGCATCTTCTCACGATCGAGATATCACGCCGGCGCGTGCCCGTTTCTCTCTCGCGCGTGCTCCAGATGGCCGACGCCGATGCGACGACCGAACTTCTCGTGAACGGGAAATCGGGGATGGTCGCGCTCCAGACCCGAGCGCGTTCGCTTATGGAGGAGAAGGAAGGCACACCGATTCCGCGGCTCGAGCTCATCCGTCCGACCCGCCGGGAATATATGCGAGAGCAGGAGCTGTTCGAAAGCGCCTGGACCACAATCGATCGGGAAGCCTTTTCGGCAAAATGGACCGAGGAAGCCGAGAAGGCCGCCAATACGGTCGACACGGAGACGATACGGCTCGCGACCGGCCTGCTTCTACCGATCTGGTCCGCGCTTCCGAGCGAACATCTTGTCGTCAATCGGATCGCCGACAGGGCTGGCAACAGCTGGCTTGGCCGTCTCGTGTTCGACGAGCACGTGGTTCAGCTCTTCACGAAGCTCGGCATCGATCGCGCCGAAAACCTGCCCGCCGCCGACATCGCAAAATCCGTATTGTCGGGCCGGAGCGTCGATCTTGCGCGGCCATTCCCGATGACGGTCAAACGATCCCTGGTGAACGGATCAAAGCGCATGGAGCTCGTCGGCGCTCCTTCTCAGCAGCTCGGCTGGTTAAAGTCGATCGGCTGCTTCACCGAGGTCATTCAGTATCGCACGCGCGTCTTTGTGCCTGTCTCGGACGCCGGCGACATCCTGGAGCGGATCGTGGCAGGCGCAGCGTGATCGCACGTCTACCGAGCCAACGTCAGGGACCAAACGGGAAAGAGGGGAGGGGGAGCTGGGAATGTGTCCGGATTTCACCGGACGTCAGGAGGAGTTCCCCCAGTGATCCAGACCGTCAAACTCAATAAGCTCAGGCTTTCGCCCATCAATGTTCGCACCGCCCCCGACGATCAGCTCCAGATCGAACCGATGGCGGCGAGCATCGAGGCCAAGGGAGTCCTGCAGAACCTGCTGGTGACACCGGCCAAGAAGCCGAAGGGATGTTTCGAAGTGTTCGACGGCGGGCGGCGCTGGCGGGCGCTTCGCCTTCTCGCCGAGCGCGGCGCGATTTCGGACGCCGACTTCGACGTTCCAGTGATGGTGCTGACGGGCGACGACGCCGAACTTTCCGAAACGTCGACCGCGACCAACTTTCACCAGCTCAAGATGACGCCGGCGGAGGAATGCCGCGCGTTCCAGCATTTCATCGGGACGGCGGGCGATATCGATGCGGTCGCCAAGCGCTTCGGCGTGACGCGCCGTTTCGTCGAGGGCCGCTTGCGCCTCGCCGCCCTTGCCGAGCCGATCTTCGCGGCGCTGAGCAACGGCGAGATCACCCTCGACATCGCCAAGGCCTATGCGTCGACCGAGAACCAGGAGAAGCAGCTCCACGTCTGGGACAGCTACCGCCACGGCCAGGTCACGGCCGATACGATCCGGCGGGTTATCGCAAACGAGTCGGTCAAGGCGAGCGACCCGATCGCACTTCTGGTCGGCGAACCCCGTTATCGCGCTGCTGGGGGAAAGATCGACGGCGACCTCTTCACCGACGGAAACGACCGGTGGGTCGACCCCGAGATCGCGCACCGGCTTGCGGCGGAAATCATGGAGGCGGAAGCCAGGCGCATCGGTGAGGAGACGGGGCTCGCATGGATCCGTCCGATCGCAAGCAACTATGCTCTCAACGCGGCCCACGGTCTTTTCCGTGCGATCCTTCAGCCCCCCGAGCTGACCGCGGAGCAGCTCACCCGTCTCGCCGAAATCGAGGAGCGCCGGCGGGTACTCGAGGCGGCGATGCAGGTTGGCGAACTCTCCGATGATGAGGTCGCGCAAATCGAGCAGGAGGACGATCGTCTGCTCGCCGAAGTCGAAGCGATCGAAACGCGCCCGCCAGTCTTGCCGGATGATCTCAAGTCCCAGGTCGGAGCATTCCTCCTTCTCACCCCGCAGGGCGAAATGCGCCTCGACTCGCAATATTACAGCGAGCGCGAGATCGTCATCGGGAAGGAGGAGAACCCCGATGACGAGAGGTCGGATTCCGATGGTGACGCGGGCGCCGGAGACGATGAGCCTGTCGTCTCCGGCGGCGGTTCGCCGGCGCCACGGCCTGACGCGGTTGCGCCCGGCGGCAAGCGGCTCAGTGCCCGGCTCTATGACGAATTGGCCATCCAGCGGCGGGATATACTCGCCTCGTGCCTTCTGGCGCAGCCGGCGCTGGCGCTCGACTATGCGTTGTTCGTGATGATCGACAGCCGCACCTGCCCGGCGGCCGATTCGACGCGATATGGGACGACGATCCGGGCAGGGGCGCCGTATGACCCGGTAACGGGCGAGACCCCGCGCTCGCGCGCTCGCGAATACCTGGCCGAAGCGCATGACGGCCTTGATGCCGACTGGACGGAACACGACGACGAAGTCGATCGGTTCGAAGCGTTCCGTGCGCTCGACGATGACAACAAGGCGAACTGGCTCGCCTATATCGTCGCTATGTCGATCGAGGCGAAGTCGAGGAACTCGAACGAGCCAGCTCCGCTTCACAAGCGGCTGGCATCGATCCTCGACATCGATGTCGCAAACTGGTGGCGGCCGACCTCGGAGAACTTCTTCGACCGCATCAACAAGGGAAGCATCCTCAGCCTTCTGCATGATGTCGGGGGACATGCGCTCACTGCTCGCCATGCCACACTCAAGAAGTCCGAAATCTCGGAAAGCTGCGAAAAGCTCTTCGCCGGCGCGGCAATCGTGGAACCCGAGGTGAAGGCGGCCGCGCTCGCCTGGTTGCCCGATGCGATGCGCTTCGCCGACGGCGCAAGCGATCGGACGTCGAGCCGAGCCGACTATCTGGATGAGCGTGACTTCGAGGACGCCGTGTCAGTGGAAGCACTGGCTGTGGCCGGCACCGAGACGGAGTTCTCGGACGCTCACGACAGGTCGCAGCTTAGCGCAGCCTAGGACGCCGGGCTGGGGTGGTCGCATGGTCCGTACGGGTTTGCGCACCACCCCACCCGTTTCGCATCGCCATTGGCACCAGGCCCCGGCGACTTCGAAATGACCATCGGGAGCTAACCATGTCCGCGAAATCCCACTCGAGCCGCGATGTTGCGGCCGAGATCACCGACCTCATCATTCGCAAGCTCGAAGAAGGCGTAGCCCCCTGGAGCCGGCCCTGGTGCGTTACCGGAGCCGGGGGCCGACCGCTGCGGCACTGCGGAACGCCTTACACGGGCATCAATACGGTCTATCTTTGGGCGATCGCCGACGCCTATGGATATCGCTCGCGTTACTGGATGACATATCGTCAGGCGGAGGCCCTGGGCGGTCATGTCCGGCGAGCTGAGCGCGGCTCGCTCTCCGTCTATTACTCGAGCTTCAAGAAGACCGAGGCCGACCCGGTCACCGGCGCCGAGAGTGAGCGAAGCATCCGTTTTCTTCGGCACTACATGGTGTTCAATGCCGATCAGATCGACGGCCTGCCGCCGTACTTCTATCCGTCCGATGATCCGGCCCCGCCGATCGCTCCATCCCTCCGGCAGGAGGCGATCGATGCCTTCTTCGATGCCATCCCCGCCGAGGTCCGCCATGGCGGCGATCGAGCCTATTTTCACCCGACCTTCGATTATATCCAGATGCCGCATCGCCGCTCGTTCAAGTCGATGGACCATTATGCGTCGGTCAGGGCGCACGAGACGGTCCACTGGTCGGGCGGCACGAGCCGGCTCGCCCGCACGTTCGGCAAGCGCTTCGGAGACAAGGCCTATAGCTTCGAGGAACTCGTCGCCGAAATCGGAAGCGGGCTGGTCTGCGCGCATCTGGGTCTTCCTAACGAGCTTCACGACAACCACGCGAGCTATCTCGCGCATTGGCTCGGAATTCTCCGGGCTGACAAAACCGCAATCATCCACGCCGCATCGAAGGCCGAGCAGGCATTCAACTATCTCGCCGGTTTCACCTCGACCAATCCGGATGTCGAAGGACCTTCCGCACCGGCTGGAGCCGATGAGCGACTGGTCGAAGCGGCCTGAACTTTCGACAACAGATATTCGCAGATCAACAACGGAGGCTCCAATGGGATGGCTCACCATGCCCTTCTCGTCGATGGGCGGCCACGCGACAGCAAAGGCCTATCTCGACGACCAGTTCACATACACGCGCGAGACCGACGGCCAGGTGTCGGGCCTCAAGGTCCTGGCGTCATCCTGCCCGCAAAACCGCACCTACTATGCCGCGGCTCAGGTCATCGAAAATGGCGTACCCGGCGAGGTCTTCGCGATCGTCTGCAAGGTGCTCTGGAACCCCCGCAGCAAGTCGGGCGAGAATTTCGGCTATAAGGACATGACTGAAAATATGGGTCCTTGTGAGGATGATTGTCCACGGCACATCTTCGACCTTCTGTCGCCCACCAGCCATGAATATGCGCTCGACTGGCGCCGGCGATGCGCCGCCAACCTGGCGCTCCGCGCGCGTGCGATCGAAGATGGCGACAGGATCAGGTTTGAGGAACCGCTTACCTTCAGCGATGGCTCCGTGGGCCAGGAGTTCAACGTCGAGAAACGTGGGCGGCGCGTGATCCTTAGAGACCCCCATACTGGCGGTCGCTATCGGATCAGCCGCTTCATGCACCGACGGTGGGAGGTTATTCCGACAACCAAGGTCCACAAGACTATCTTCGCCTGAGGGCCCCGACCATCTTCAATCCGTCCTATCCGGAGGAGCCAATCATGTTCGCTCAAAATTCGGGTCTGTCGCCCAAGCGGCGTCAGCTTTGCAGTTGCGAGAACGCCAGCCGCGTCGCCTCGCGACTCTTCGACGAACGCCCTGGTCGGATCGCGGTCGTAAGAACAGGAGATCCGCTCCAACCCTACCGCATCTGCTTCAGGCCGGCACTCGGCGATGAGGTCGAGCTGGAGATGGTGTCTTGATGCGCTGGGTGTTCCTCGCACTTGCTTCTGCGGCGCTCGGCGCGGCGCCTGCCGTGCCTCAGAGCTTTGACGCGACTGCACGCGCGCTCGACGGCGATACGGTCGCCGTCGACTTCCGGCTCCTTGGCGTGGACGCGTTCGAGCGTCGGCAACTTTGTCAGCGTTCGTCCGGATGCTGGGAGTGCGGAAAGTCCGCACAGGATTTCGCGGCCCATGCGCTCCGGTCGAAAACCGCGACGATCCGGCTTACGCCTTCGATCTCATATGGCCGACCGGTCGCGACCGTGGCAGTCGACGGCAAGGACCTCGGCGAACGCATGATCCGGGCCGGCCTTGCAGTTCCCGAGGCCCGCTACCTTCGCGACGATCCGGTGCGCGCCAGCAAATATGCGGCCGCGTTCGAGGATGCCAAAAGCAGAAGGGCAGGGGCCTTTGCAGGGACGTGGATCGAACCATCTCGCTGGCGCCAGGGCGACCGCCTGAGCTGCGAGCGGCGGTGATCAGACCGATAGCGCCGGATCCGACCACCACGACGGTCCCTGATCGAAGTCGCGGTCCAACTTCACAATGGGTCCATCCGGCACCGCGGCCACATAAGGGTTGATGAGAGGCATCAGGCTCGCCTTCAGGCGCTTCTGCTCGCCCGCTACCCGCCCACGGCGCTCGAGCAGATCCTCGAGCCATTCGAGATCGTCGAGCATCGCCACGACGCCGCGTCCGGCGAGCGAAAAATAGATACAGCGCTGAAAGTCGTCCGATCCGTCGTTAGCCAGGATCTCGGACAGCTTCAGTTTTCCTGCGGGCACGCCCTCGTGGACCCAGCTCACCGCCTCGCGCAGCTCCCTAACCGAATAATAGGCGTCATCTGCGTCCATGCCGATCGCCGCGTTGGTGATCATCCGCCTTGTCGGGCGGTTCTCGGCGTCGAGCGAGGCATCTCGCAGCGCGATGTCGAGGTCGAAGCGGTCTCTGAATCCGGGCGTCGTCATGGTCATTCTCCTGCGGAGAAGAACATAACATGAACAAGATCAACGGTCAAACGCTTCCGGCGGATCGCGTGCGCTCGGTACTCAGTGCCTTGTTCGGCCGATCGGCGGCCCGAACTGTCGGGCGCCGAAAGGGGAGGGGGAGGGGGAGGGGAAGGGGTGAGCAATGAGCTCACCAGAAGGAGACGCGCCTTGACCGAACCGCAACCCACAGGGACCACGAGTATCGTCCCACTCGCCAGGATCGCGCCGGGTTACAACCCACGCCGCTATTTCGACCAGAAGAAGCACGAGGAGCTCGTCGAATCCCTCCGGCTGCGAGGCATGCTCCAGCCCATGCTGGTTCGGCCCAGCGAACATTCCGACGAAGACTATACGATCGTCGCCGGCGGACGCCGGTACCGGGCGGCTCTCGAAGCCTTTGGCGACGCCGGCGAAGTCCCCGTGATCGTCCGGCGAATGACAGACCAGGAAGCCCTCGAGGCAGCGATTGACGAGAATGACATCCGCGACGACGCGTCGGAAACCGAGCAGGCCGACGCGGCTGTTCGCGTTCTCGCCGCCTGCAATGACGATCGCGCCGAGGCCTGCCGCCGCCTTGGTTGGTCGCGCGCGAAACTCGACCGCCGCCTGGCCCTCGCGGGACTTTCGGAGCCGGTCAAGGTTGCGCTCGACGAACGCCGGATCAAGGTTGGGCATGCCGAACTCCTCGCCGCGGTCCCGGCGGATAAGCAGGAGAAAGCGCTCGAGACAATCCTCAAGGCCAGCCTCGATATCGGCAAGACCCGCGAGCTGCTGATGCGGATCACGCAGAACCTCGCCAACGCCTCTTTCGACAAAGGCGAGTGCACGGCCTGTCCGTTCAACTCGGCAGCGCAGCGAGCATTGTTTTCGACCCACGTGGATGACGGCCATTGCACCAATCCCGAATGCTTTCAGCTCAAGTCCGACGCCGTCGAGCGGGCCGCTGCCGCCGAGCGCGAGCGAGCCGCAGCCGAGGCCGAAGGCCAGGGCGCGGCCGACCAGACCGACGACGACGGCGATCGCTCGGACGGAGATGCCGCCGTCCCGGGCGATGCCGGCGACCGATCGGACACCGAGCGTGCGTCATCCCTCCTGCCTGCCCGGCCGTCGCCTCGCGCGACGCCGGGTTCGCCAGCCCGAACGGGCCGGGCCGGAGTTACGGTCTCATCGCTCGTGGGTCGGACCGCGGACCTTCGGGAAACGACGTGGCGAACTGCACTGGCGCGCGGACTTGCGGCGAACCCCGCTCATGCCCAGGCCGCGATCCTGACGGCGGCGCTGACCGGCACGCTTTGCGAGATCAAGTCGGCCACGATTCCCGCCCGCGCGGCGCTTCTGGTCGACCCTGCGTTCCCGGAGCTCAGCTTCAAGGCCAAGATCGACGAAGTCCGTGATCTTCCGGGCGACCGCGCGACGACGGTGCTTTCCGCGATCGGCGCCGCCTATGCGCGCGACGTGCAGTCATTCGCGCACGTCGCCGACCTTGCGAAGGCGTTTGACATCGATCTGCGAGAGGCCTGGCAGGTCGATCGCCCATTCCTAGAGCGGTACACCAAGGACGAACTCAAGTTCATCGCCCAGGAGTGCG
>SMFF01000209.1_pt1 | contig 10429 bp, 9 predicted proteins | sample 2456181 | NCBI WGS metagenome assembly SMFF01 (sample SAMN10132611, study PRJNA489261) | soil metagenome | isolation source: day120 antibiotic-loamy sand soil ammended with raw manure from dairy cow... | place: USA | collected 2015-04-01
CTCCACGACGAGATCCACTCCCGACGATGCCGCCTCGAGGCTCGGGGCGGGGTGCACGTTCTGCTCGACGATCTGCGCGGCCCCGGCCGCGAAGAGCCCGAGGGCCTCGAACCGGCGGCTCTCCTCGACGATCCGCTGCCTCGCCGCGCGTGCGGTGTCCTCCGTGACGTCGGCGACCAGCACCTTCGCGCCCGCCAGCGCAAGCATCTGCGCGATCCCGCCGCCCATATAGCCGGCACCGACGATGCCGACCCGCTCGATAGGGTCCATTCAGTCGACCCGACCTTCCGAGCGAAAACGGGCGCGCGCATCCCGGAACGTCGCCGAGGCGGTGTTGGCCAGCCACTGCGCGTCGGTGCCGATCGTGACCATGTCGAAGCCCTGCTCCACATAGGCGGCGGCGGAGTCGATGTCGGGGGCGACCGTCCCCACCACCTTGCCTGCGTTCTTGCACGATTCGACGATCCTGGCGATAGCGTCCAGCACCCTCGGATCGCTCGGAACGAGACTGGGGCGGATGCCCAGGCCGATGGAGAGGTCGTTCGGCCCGATGTAGACGCCGTGGACCCCGCTGACCGCGACGATCGCGTCCACCGACTCCAAGGCCTGCGCGGTCTCGATCATCGGAAGGCAGACGACGTCCTCCAGCTTCGCGAGGTCGCTGGTCTGTTTGATCACACGGGATCGGACCGGGCCGAAGGATCGCTTGCCCTCCGGTGGGTAGCGGAAAGCCTCCACGGCGCGCTGAGCATCGGCGGGCGTCTCGATCATGGGGATGATCAGACCGTCGACACCCGCATCGAGGAGCGCCATGATGCGCGCGGGTTCGTTCCATGCGACGCGTGCGATCGGGATCGCCCCGCCCGCCGCGATCCCCTGGAGCATCGGCACGCCGTCCGAGTGGTCGATGAGCCCATGCTGATAGTCGACCGCGACGTAATCCGCTCCGCCTCGGGCAATGAACTCCGCATGGGCGGAACCGGGCAGCATGCACCATCCGCCGAAGACCGTGTCTCCGGCTGCCCATCGGGCGACGAGCGGGTTGGAGGTCATGGTGAATAGGTCCTTTCTCATGTGCGTGTATCAGTCGTCTCGTCCGTGGAGGCGCGCGCGCGGATCCAAGTACGCGTAGGTCAGGTCGACGAGCAGGTTGGTGGCCATCACCATCACGGCGACGACGACTACACAGGCCTCGATCAGGGGCAGGTCGCGGCGGTTGATGGCCTCGATGAACAGCGTTCCGATGCCGGGCCAGGCGAAGATCATTTCGATGACGACCGCTCCGTTCAGGAACACCGCGAGCTCATCGCCGGCGACCGTCACGATCGGGATCGCGGCGTTCTTGAGACCGTGACGGCGCACGATGCGCCACTCGGTGAGGCCCTTGGCACGGAGCGCGTTGAAGTACGGCTTGTCGGCCTGTTCGGCGAGCGCGGATCGGGCGACCTGCGCGATCCGGCCGATCGGACGGAACGCGAGTGCAATCACCGGCAGCACGAGGTACTGGAGGCCGCCGTAGCCGGAAGTGGGGAACCAATGCAACTGCACCGCGAGCACCAGGATGAGCATGAGCGCGAGCCAGAACTCCGCCACCGAGACTCCGGCCAGCGAGAGCACCGTCAGCAAGCGGTCCCAGATGGAGCGCGGCTTGACCGCCGAGAGCGTACCGACGACCACGGCGACCGGGATGGCGATGACGAGGGTGGCGAAGGTCAGCAGGGCGGTGGCGGGCACCCGGCTGAGTGCGAGCGGAAGCGCCGGCACGCCCTGCCAGAGCGAGGTGCCGAAGTCACCGCGCAGCCAGCCGCCCATCGTGCGGAGCAGGCGCTCGTGGAAGGGGTCGTTGAGGCCGAGCTGCTCCCGCAGCGCGAGATACATCTCCTCCGGTGCCTCGGTCGGCAGCATCAGCCGGGCGGGGTCGCCCACCTGCTCGACGACCAGGAACACGAGGAGCAGCAGTATCAGCAGGATGACGGCGGATTGCAGCACACGACGGGCGATGTAGGCGGTCACGCGGCACCTCCGTCCTGTGTACGGCGTGCACGCTTGGCGCGCTCGGCCTCGGGGTCGGGTGTCGGCGCGGCCGCGAGCAGCTCCTTCGTGTACGCGGCCGTCGGACGCTCGTAGACGTCGCCACGCAGCCCAATCTCCTGCATCTCGCCGTCCTTGAGCACCATGACGCGGTCACAGAGGAAGCGGACGGTGGCCAGATCGTGGGCGATGAACAGGATGGTCAGCGAGAGCTCCTCCTTGAGCCTGCGGAGCAGGTTGAGGATCTGCGCCTGGATCGAGACGTCGAGCGACGCGACGGGCTCGTCGCAGATGAGCAGCACGGGGTCGACGGCGAGTGCACGGGCGATCCCGATGCGCTGACGCTCTCCACCGGAGAACGCCGCCGGACGCCGGTCGATGTGATCGGGACGCAGCCCCACGAGCTCCATCAGTTCGCGCACACGCGCGTCCCGATCGGCCCGTACCGGGTAGAGGCCGTGGATCCGCATCCCCTCGGCGATGATCTCGCCGACCGTCATGCGGGGGTCCAAGGAGGAGTACGGGTCCTGGAACACGAGCTGCACACGCTGCCGCATCTGACGGAGGGTGCGGCCTCGGAGCACCTGCATGTCCTGTCCGTCGAGTGTGACGCTTCCCGTGCTCGGCTCGATGAGGCGCGCGATGCATCGCGCGAGGGTCGACTTGCCCGACCCCGACTCCCCGACGATCCCGAGCACCTCGCCGGCGCCGACCGTGAAGCTGATGTTCTGAAGCGCGGGTCGCACCGCCGGGCCGCGCTTGCGGCGCCCGAACGACTTGCCGAGGTCACGCACCTCGAGGATCGGCTCGCTCATGCCGTTCCCTCCTGAGCGCTCCGCAGCGGCGGCTCCCCGAGGAGGACCTCGGCGCGATGGCACGCCGAGAGGTGCCCGGGAACGACCTCACGCAGCGGCGGGACGACCTCGCGGCAGACCTCGATCGCCAGTGGACAGCGTGGGTGGAACGGGCATCCGGGCGGCAGGTCCGTCGGCGCCGGAGGGCGGCCTCCGATCGTCGGAAGCATCTCGGGGATGGGGCCGTCGATCGACGGCAATGCCGCCAGAAGCCCCTCCGCGTATGGATGCAGTGGCCGGTCGTAGAGGTCGTCGACGGCGCACTGCTCGACACTGCGCCCGGCGTACATCACGATCACGCGGTCAGCGAAACCGGCCAGCACGCCGAGATCGTGGGTGATGAAGATCACAGCGAGCTGCTGCTCGTCGGCGAGCTCGTGCAGGAGCTCGACCACCTGGGCCTGCACCCGTACGTCCAGTGCGGTGGTGGGTTCGTCCGCGATCAGCAGCCGCGGCTCGGCCACCAGCGCACTCGCGATCATGACGCGTTGCCGCATCCCGCCCGAGAACTGATGCGGGTAGTCGTCGATCCGCCGACGGGCGTCGGTGATGCCGACCCGGCCGAGCATGTCGATGGCGCGCTCCCGCGCGATCCGTCGGCCGACGCCGCGGATCCGCAGCACCTCCGCGATCTGATCGCCCACCGTTCGCACGGGGTCGAGAGCGGCGAGCGGGTCTTGGAAGACGTATCCTATCTCTCGGCCGCGGATCGCGCGAAGTGCGGCAGGCGCCATGTGCAGGAGATCCTCGCCGTCAAACCGCGCCTCGCCGGAGATCCGCGCGCCCGCGACCAGTCCGAGGATGGCCTGCGCGGTGAGGGACTTGCCCGACCCCGACTCCCCGACGAGGCCGATGCGCTCCTGGGCGAACGCCTGGAACGTGACGCCGTTGAGGGCGTGGATGGTTCCCTGCGGTCCGTCGAGCTCGAGCCGCAGATCGGTGACCTCGAGAAGCGGGCGCTCGGGGCGCGGGTTGGTCTGATCGAGGAGAATCACGGCGCCTCCATGGTCGCGATCGCGGCGGTCTGGTCGGATCCGGCCGGCTTGGGGCGTCCCACGCGGCCGACGAAGCTTGCCCGCACGTGCACGCCGCGCAGGTTGGTGCGTTCGCGCGACCACGTCGCGAGGATGTTCAAGCTCAGCGTGGTGAAGAGGATCGCGAGGCCGGGGAAGGTCACCAGCCACCAGGCGGACGTGAGATACTCACGACCTTCCGCGAGCAGCAGGCCCCATGAGGAGTTCGGCGGCTGAACGCCGAGCCCGAGGAAGCTGAGCGCTGCCTCGGTGAGCAGGATCACCGCCATGTCGAGCGTGGCCAGCACGAGCACGGGGCCCAGCAGATGGGGCACCATGTGGCGCGCGATGATCCGCAGGTGCGTGGCGCCCAGCGACCGGGCGGCCTCGACGAACAGCTCCTTGCGCAGCGAGAGCATGAGACCGCGGGTGACGCGAGCGTAGATCGTCCAGCGGGTGATCGCCAGAACAATCACCACGTTCAGCAGGCTGGGGCCGAGGACGTACAGCACGAGCAGCGCGATGAGCAGGAACGGAACGCTCATCTGCAGGTCGACCAGGCGCATGAGGAGGTCGTCGACCCAGCCGCGACGATATCCGGCGATGATGCCGATGATCGTTCCGGCGGTTCCGGACACGAGGACGGTGGCGACTCCCACCATCAGGGAGACCCGCGCGCCTTCGAACAGCCGGGCGAGCAGGTCTCGGCCGAGCGCATCGGTTCCGAGCAGGTAGAAGCCCTCGCCGTCGACCCCGGAGGAGAGCGGCGGCTGGTTGCGGCGCAGGATGTCCTGCGTGAACGGGTCGAGTCCCAGCGCCTGAGAGAAGATGGCGAGGAACAGCAGGCATGCCAGGAAGGCGATCGCGGCAGCGGCCAGGGTGTTGCGTGGGAGCCACTCTCGCACGGGGTGGCGATGTCGGGTGTGCGGCATGATGCGCTCCTCTCGCGGTCGGCGGTGGGGTGCGGCGGGCCACATCGAGCGGCCCGCCGCACAGGTTCAGGACAGCGCCATGTCCTTCAGAAGGATCAGGCCGTCCAGGCGGGGTTTCCAGTCGAGTCCCGCACCGAGGCTGTAGTGGAAGCTCGGGTACCCGATCGGGATCGCCGCGACGTCGTCGTAGAGGATGGCGGCGAGCTCCTCGAGAGCCTCACCACGCCCCTCCTCCTCTGTCAAGGTGTAGGCGACCTCGGCCTTTGCGTCGAACTCCGGGTTGCAATAGGCCGAGATGTTGCCGCTGCAGGTGAAGTAGGACGCTACGGTCGCCGAGTAGTCCATCAGCTCGTTCCCGTGGTACAGCAGGCCGATCATGTTGCGCTCAGGGTTGATGTTGGCCACCCCTTCGCCCCAGACCTCTTCCCACTTGGCGACCTCCATGGTGGTGATCTCCACGGTGAACCCCACCTCCGTGAGGCGGTCGGCGATGTACTGCAGGATCTCCGACGAACGCTGCACCCAGCCCTGACGTTCCAGCAGGGTCAGCGGAGCGTCGACGGGCACCCCGTCCGCGCGCGCCTCCTCGAACAGCTCCTTGGCCCGCTTGATGTCGTAGGGGTAGGGCTTCAGCTTGTCGTTGAACCCGAGAGCAGACGCCGAGACCCACTGGGTCGCGAGCTCGCCGCCATCGAGGATGCCGTCCATGATCGCCGCCTTGTCGAACGACAGAGCGATCGCCTCGCGCACGCGGTGATCCTTCATCGCGACGCTCATGGTGTCGAGCCGCAACGCGACCGTCTGGACTCCGGGCGTCGACTCGCATACGGGCGCCTGATCGCACTGGTCCTTGGTGACCCAGATGGCGAGGTCTCCCTCGCCGCTCTCGACCATCGCCGAGCGCACCTGCGTCTCGGGACGGAACACGAAGGTGGCCTTCTCGACGTCGAGAGCGCCATCAGCAGCACCCCACCAGTCGGGGTTCCGCTCGACGGTGATCGACTGTCCTCTGTTCCACTCCACGAACGTGTAAGGGCCGGTGCCGATCGGTTTGGTGTCCCACGCGTCCGGATCCGCCTTCAGCGCCTCCATCGAGGGGATCGTCCAGAAGTACGCGCGCGCCGGCAGAACCGGGTCGGGTGCCTCCGTGACGATGTTCAGCGTGTACTCGTCGACCGCGGTCGCGGTCAACTCCGGTCCGACGACCTGCCGGGACTGGAAGTTGTTGTCCTTGTCGACGAGGTAGTTGATGCCATAGGCGGCGGCCTCCGCGTTGAACGGCGACCCGTCGTGGAAGGTCACGCCCTCGCGGAGCTCGAACGTCCAGGTCACGTCGTCCACCTGCTCCCACGACAGCGCGAGCTCGGGCACGAGCTCGTTGGTCACGGAGTCGCGGTTGATCAGGGCCTCTTCGACCTGCCGGATCACCGGGAAACCGCTTGTGTTCACTGCGTTCCAGGCCGCTAGGCTGCGAGGTTCCTCCGCGAGTGCGATGGTGAGATCGGCATCCGCTCCCGAGCTCGACCCGGGATCGACGCATCCGGTGAGGACGAGTCCAGCCACTACCGCGGCGCCGATGACGGCGACTCGGCGTCGGCCTGCGGCACGTGCCGACGTTGGCGCGTTCCTGCTAGTCATTGCTGCTTCCTTTCTCTTGGCGTGGCTCGAGCGACATCGCTCGAGCTCGGATCAGTAACCTTCGACGTTCGGCCAGTGGATGGGCACGCCTCGACGACCCAGCCGCCGCTGGAAGTCGGCCACACGCGACGGATCCGCGACGACCGCATGCGGCTCGGTGCTCTCGGCGACGGAGTGTGCGATCAGGGATGCGGATACCTCGCCGACGTTCCACTCGGTGTCGTGCATCCGGAAGGCTCCGTTGCTGATGTGCGTCGTACCGATGTTCTTCGCACCGGGCAGGAGGTTCTTGATGCGGACGGGAACGAGCGCTCGGAGGGGGATCTCGAAGGGACGCGACGCGACGTCGAAAGGAGCGTCGCCCTGGCTCGACGCGTGAAGGTCGATGCGGTACGACCCGACGCCCACCGTGTCGTCGAAGCGGACAATCGAGCGGTCGCCACCGTCGATCTGCGCGATATCGTTCTCCGTGACCGTGTAGTGCGCCACGATCCTTCGCGACTCGCGAACGTACGGCTGCTTCGCCAGTCCGTCCTTGGTGCCGACCAGATCCGGCCGGATCCGGAGGCCGGGGAAGCCCTCACCGCCGTCCTCGCGCGGGGCTTCGGTCTGCATCCAGTAGAGGAAGCTCAGGCTCTGCTGTCGCGCCGCCTCGAGATTGCGGCGGCCGGCCTCCTCGCCTTCGCCGTAGAGCGGCCCGCCGACGTAGTCGGTCATCGGCCAGTTGACGATGGTGATGTCGCTCGTGAAGAAGTCCGGCTCGAAGTGCTTGCGCGCGATGATCCGCCGGTGACCGAAGCGCTCGGCGGCCGCCTCACCCGAGGTCTCACGCATGTCCAGCTGGAGTTCTAGCGGGTCGATGTCGCTGTTCGGGCGGAAGAGCGCCGTCCGCGGCTGCCGCGTGCGGTTGTGCGGATACACCCAGCCGAGCTGCGGGCCCGGCCAGAACGGGGGCTGGAAGGCGCGCCAGTGGTCGTAGTCGCGCGGGCGCTCGATCGTGTGGTCCTCGCCCTCGAGGTAGTCCATCGCGAACCCGACGGTGAAAGCCTGCATGTTGAGCGGACGGGCCCCCTCGCCGGCATGCGGTTCCCCCGTCTGCGCGCGCGACTCGCTTCCGGAGACGTGCTCGACCCCGCCGAGCACCAGCACCTCGCCGGTGTCCGTCGCGTCGATGACGTAGCTCGCCGAGACCTCGAGCTCCTGGCCGTCCTCCACGTCAAGGAACCGGACGGCCGTGATCCGGTCTTCGACGACCTCGGCTGCGATCGGCTTGACGCGCTGCAGCACGCGCAGCTGACCGGAGCTGCGGTAGGGCGCCAGCAGGCCCTCGATGACGGCGAGGATCACGCGCGGCTCGGCGCAGAGGAACCCGACTCGGCCTCCACCGGGATTGAGGCGCTCGGCACGGAGAGAGCGTCCGCGCATCGGATACCAGGTGCGGTAGTAGTCACGGATCGCGGTCCGGAAGCGGCGATAGCTCGACGCTGCGCCGAACTCGTCGACCCACGGGTGGTCGTCGAAGGGGACGGCCTGCGCCGTCGCCTGACCGCCCAGCCAGTCGCATTCCTCGGTGAGCACGACGTTCAGCCCCTGCTCGACAGCGGCCAGCGCGGCGGAGATCCCGCCGAGCCCCGCCCCCACCACAACCAGATCAGCCTGCGTGCGCATGTTCAGTCTCCCCTTCGTTCCAGCGCCACAGACGCTGAAGGTAGTCGCGGTTCTCTGCCATCACCGCGAGGCCATCTCCGCCGTAGTGCTCGACGCAATACGGGCCCGTGAAGCCCGCCTCCCAGGCGAGGGCGACGGCCGCACGGTAGTTCATGGACCCCGATGACATCGGGGCGGGTACGCTCGCCACCAGCCCGCGCTCGTGGTCTTCCACACGTGCGTAGTTCTTCACGTGCCAGTAGTTCATCCGCGGCGCGCAGATGGCGAAAGACTCGAGGAAATCGTCGACGGGGCGGTGGAGCCGGTACAGGTTCCCCAGGTCGGGGTTGAGGCCGACCGACTCCAGTCCGACGTCGTCGACGAGGCGGGCCGCCGAGGCGGCGCTGCCGAGGAGCGTGTCCTCGTACATCTCGAGCGAGAGCGCGAGGCCCAGCTGGTCGGCATGCCGGCCCAGCTCGCGGACGCGCTCGACGGCGCGTGTCCAGGTCTCCGGGTCGGTATCGTCCACCGGTCCGTCGAACGTCCAGAACCAGAGCGCCTCACGCTGCGCCGGCGTGAGGGGGCGGTGGAAGCCGATGCTGACGACCCGGCACCCGAGCTCCGCGGCGGCATCCAACGTGCGGTGGGTGTAGGCGAGATTATCGTCCGCGTCGTGCGGGTCGATCACGCTGCGCCGGATGGCCGAGACCGCCACCGGGTCAAGCCCGGCTTCTCTCACCACCGCCGCCAGTTCGGCGAGGCGCGCTGTCGAGAGGTCGCCGACGCGAAGCCACGAGTCGGTGAGGTCGACGGTGTCGAAGCCCCAGTAGGCGAGCTCACGGAGCGCCCGACCCCAGATCTTCGGACTGGCGTCCTGCACCGGCTGGCCATCCACCGTGGAGGGGAACGGCAGCATCGCACCGGCGATGCTCGGGCTACTCGGGCTCATATATCCACTTTCCTATAGGCTATGGGATGACTATACAGGTTCCGCCGAGGCGGTCAAGCCTCAGTACGACGGATCGCTCACAGAGCGGTGAAACCGCCATCGACGCGGAGACTGGTGCCTGTCACCATGCTCGACACTGACGATGCGAGGAACTCGACTGCAGCAGCGACGTCGTCCTCCGACGCCATGCGGCCGAGCGGGATGCGCGAGATCTTCTCCTGGAAGTCCGGCCGATCGATCCACTGCTCGATGAGCGCGGTGCGAACGAACGTCGGCGCGACGGTGTTGACACGAATCCCGGCGGATGCGAGCTCGATCGCCATCACCTTGGTCAGTCCCTCGATAGCGTGCTTCGACATCGCATACACCGAACGCTGATCCAGACCGACGTGACCGAGTTGCGACGACACATGGATGATTGATCCCCGGATTCCGGCGTCGACCATGCGCCTCGCGACGGCCAGGCTGACGAAGAACGCGGCTCGCGCGTTCAGCCCCATGATGCGGTCGTAGCTCTCGGGAGCCACATCGACGAACGGCTCTAGAACGTTGACGCCGGCGCTGTTCACGAGAACGTCGATGTCGAGCTCGCCGAGAGCGGCGACGGCGGCGTCATCGGTTACGTCGCAGACCAGCGCCGACGCACGGCCGCCCTCCGCCTGGATGCAGGTCACGACCTCGGCTAGCTCGGCGGCATTGCGGCTGACGATCGTGACATGCGCCCCCGCGCGCGCAAGGCGGAGCGCACAGGCCCGCCCGATGCCCCGTCCGCCGCCGACGACCAGGGCTCTCCGCCCCGTGAGATCGCCGTCCACGGCTCAGTCCTCGACTGCGCGTTGCTTGACTGCTTGAAGGTGGGCGGTCATCGCCCGGACGGCCGAGTCGGGGTCCCCGCGATCGAACGCCTCGAGGATCGCCCCGTGCTCGGAGATGGAGAGGTCGACATCCGGCACGCCTTCCATCATCGAGCGCCGCAGCCGATGGATGTGCGAGCTGAGCGACTCGGCCATCTGCAGGATGAACTGATTGCCGCAGTTTCGCAGGATCGTGAGATGGAAGTCCCAGTCCGCGTCGTAGTACGAGCGCAGCAGTTCCTGTTCCTGGGTACCGCCGACGTTCTTGATGGCGTCGCCGAAGCGGATGTGCTCCGCGTGCGCGGCGCGGAGCTCGCCGACGATCTGCGGGGTGGCGGCGACGGCCTTGCGAGCCGCTTCCGCTTCGAGCAGGAGCCGCGCGTCGAACAGCTCAGCCAGCTGCCGGGGCGACAGCGGCGGCGACACCCGATAGCCCCGCAGGGCGGTGCGGGTGACCAGGCCGGTGTTCTCGAGATGCACGAGGGCCTCGCGCACCGGTGTCTGCGAAACA
>SMFF01000248.1_pt1 | contig 10397 bp, 10 predicted proteins | sample 2456181 | NCBI WGS metagenome assembly SMFF01 (sample SAMN10132611, study PRJNA489261) | soil metagenome | isolation source: day120 antibiotic-loamy sand soil ammended with raw manure from dairy cow... | place: USA | collected 2015-04-01
GGCGCGCATGGGTGTGGTGCCCCAGCAGATTGCTGGCGGCGATATCTACCCGTCGCTTGAAAAAGGCACGCTTGATGCCGTTGAATTTGTCGGTCCCGTTGACGACGAAGCCCTGGGTTTCCAAAAAGTCGCCAAATACTACTACTATCCCGGCTGGTGGGAAGGCTCCGCCCAGTTGTCACTGTATGTCAACGATAGCGCCTTCAACGAATTGCCCAAGCAATATCAAAGCATTCTCGAAACAGCGTCACGTGCGGCGGGTACGCGCCTGCTTGGCAACTACGACGCCAACAACCCGGGCGCGCTTCGCCGCCTGATTGCCAGTGGTGCTGAACTCAAGGCCTTCCCGCGTGATGTCATGGATGCGTCCTTCGCCGCTTCCAACGAGCTCTACAAAGAGTTCTGCGCCAAGAACGAAATGTTCAAGAAGATCCACGACAACTACATGGAATTCCGCGACAACATCGTGCCATGGTTCCGCGTTGCCGAGGGCTCCTACGACAACTATCTGGGCCTTGCCCTGGCAAACCAGAAAAAATCGTAAGCAGGCAAGCACAACAAAACGGCCGCGCGAGCGGCCGTTTTGTTGTCCGGGCGCCGCGCCCAGACAAGGGCAGGCGCCAGAATGCTTAATTGCGACAGCGACTTATGGTATTATTATGGGCTTTTCTGGCTACTTGCACGGGCGAAGAACAACGCTTAGGCAGTATTTATAGTTTTCTTTAGCCAGGAAAGCGCGCCATGCAATGTTTGCGTGGCCATCAAACTGTATATTTAGGAACCATCATGAAGACCTTTGTGGCCAAGCCGCATGAAGTCAAACGTGACTGGTACGTGATTGACGCCAAGGGCAAAGTCCTCGGTCGTGTGGCCAGCATTGTCATCATCAACGCTGCCGACATCGTTGTGACCGGTAATAAGTCGCAAGACAAGATTTACTACCGTCACTCGGGATACCCAGGTGGTATCACCGAGACCAACTTTCAGAAGATGCAAGAGCGTTTTCCTGGCCGTGCCATCCAGAAAGCCGTCAAAGGCATGCTGCCCAAGGGGCCGCTCGGATACGCCATGGCCAAGAAGCTCAAGGTTTATGCTGGCGCCGAGCATCCCCATTCGGCTCAGCAGCCCAAACCGCTGGAAATCTAAGGACAGGTCATGATCGGTAATTGGAATTATGGAACCGGCCGCCGCAAAACATCGGTGGCTCGCGTTTTCTTGAAGAAAGGCTCGGGCAAGATCGTTGTCAACGGCAAGCCCGTTGATGAATACTTCGCTCGCGAAACCGGCCGTATGGTCGTTCGTCAACCCCTGGAACTCACCAGCCACCTCGAATCGTTCGACTTCCATGTCAACGTTCATGGCGGCGGCGAAAGCGGCCAGGCCGGTGCAATACGCCACGGCATCACTCGCGCCCTGATCGACTACGACGAGACGCTTAAACCGTCCCTGAAGCAGGCCGGTTTCGTAACGCGTGACGCCCGTGAAGTCGAACGTAAGAAAGTCGGTTTCCACAAGGCACGTCGCCGCAAACAGTTCAGCAAGCGTTAATTCGCTGTACTGGGGCTACACGCCTGGCGACACCAAAAACCCCCGGCCCAGCGTCGGGGGTTTTTGCCTTTGGGTCAGTTTTGTCCCGGCTTTTGCCACGGGCAAGCCGGCTTGTTGCATAATCTATTGTGTTGAATCGCGTTTTTAGGAATTGTTATGACGACGGCAGCAGCTCCCTCTCGGATCAAGGTTGGTATTGTTGGTGGTACCGGATACACGGGCGTCGAACTGTTGCGCCTGCTGTCTCAACACCCCCAGGTCGAGCTCACCGCCATTACCTCGCGCAAAGAGGACGGCATGCCGGTGTCCGACATGTACCCGAATCTGCGTGGTCATGTAAACCTGGCGTTTCAAACGCCCGAAAAAGCTGCGCTCGAGCAGTGCGATGTGGTGTTTTTTGCTACGCCTCATGGCGTGGCCATGAGCCAGGCCGAGGCCCTGCTCAAGCATAAGGTTCGCATCATCGACCTGGCGGCCGACTTCCGCCTGCAAGATCTCCAGGTGTTCGAGCAGTGGTACAAAATGCCGCACGCCTGCCCACCCGTCTTGCGTCAGTCGGCTTACGGCCTGGTAGAGCTCAACCGGGAAAAAATCGCCAATGCACAAGTCATAGGCAACCCGGGCTGCTATCCGACCACAGTACTGCTGGGTCTTGCGCCCTTGCTGGAAGGCGGCAAAAAGCTCATCGATACCTCCAACATCATTGCCGACTGCAAGTCGGGGGTGTCTGGCGCCGGCCGCAAGGCCGAAGTCGGTAGCTTGTTCTCCGAGGCCAGCGACAACCTGAAGGCCTATGCCGTACGCGGCCATCGGCATCATCCCGAGATCTCCGAGCAACTGCAGATCCTGGCCGGGCAACCCGTCGGCCTGATCTTCGTGCCTCACCTCGTACCCATGATCCGGGGCATGTTTTCGACCTTGTACGCGCGCATACTGCCCGAGGCACTCGACACTGATTTCCAGGCCTTGTTCGAAGAGCGTTATGCTGACGAGCCCTTCGTTGATGTCATGCCGGCGGGCAGCCTGCCCGAAACCCGGTCGGTCCGCGCCTCGAATGTGTTGCGCATTGCCGTGCACCGGCCCGAAGGCGGCAATCAGCTGGTCGTCCTGGTCGCGCAAGACAACCTGGTCAAGGGGGCGTCCGGCCAAGCCGTCCAAAACATGAACCTCATGTTTGGGCTGCCCGAATCAACCGGCCTGACTCAGGTTGCCGTGCTGCCGTAACATCCGCGAACCCGGCAAGCGGGAACTGTTCCCCTTGTTGGGGGTCTGTTCATCATGCACAAATCAGAGTCAGCCGCGCAGCCTTCGCCGGCAAGATCGGCATCGCAGGCTATCGCGCGGCGGTATCGCACGCGTCGGCTACGTTATGCGCTTTGGCTGGGCATATTAGTACTGGGTCTTATATTGGGTGCATCGGTCGCGCGCCATTGGTTCGGCAACGAAGCCTTGCGCCAGTATGATGTCTTGAAATCTCAAACGCAGGCGCAGCTGAACCAGGTACGCGCACAGCTTGCCGCGGCGCGGGCCCAGAACGATGCGCTGCAGGGCCAGTTGATGGTTGAAGAAAGCACCCGCAGGGGGCTGGTAACATCACTGGCGGACGCGCAGGCCGAGCTTGGCCAGTTGCACGAACAGTTGGCGTTTTTCGATCAGTTGTTGCCGCCGGGGCCCAAAGGGGCGGTCAGTATACGGGCCCTTGAAATCGAGCACGTCGGGCCCATCTTGCAATACAAGGTACTGCTGATGCGCAATGCGCAAGAAGACGTCCCCTTCAGCGGCCGGATGCAGTTCGTGGCCAAGGGTCTGCGTCAGGGCAAGCCGGCCACTGTTACCCTGGACCCCGTGCGCTTGCCGGGCAACGAGCCGGCCGAGGCCGCGCCCGCTACCCTGGCGCTGGGTTTTGACCAGTTCCAGCGAGGCGCCGGCGTGCTGGGCATACCCCCCGATTTCACGCCGCAGACTGTTACGCTCAACGTCCTGGAGGGCGACACTTTGCGGGTATCGCGTACTGTGAATCTGCCCGCCGCAGATTGATCGCAGCGTGGTGTTATAGTAGTTTTTATGGCGCGGCCCGATCAGGCCGCCACGGAGTACCAAATGAATACCCTTACCGAAACCACCAATCTCCAAGCGCCGCCGTCCCCGCTGCTGTTTACCGACGCCGCGGCATCAAAAGTCAAGGATCTCTTGGCTGAAGAAGGCAACCCCGAACTGAAGCTGCGCGTTTTCGTGCAGGGTGGCGGGTGCTCGGGCTTCCAGTATGGTTTCACCTTCGATGAAACCATCAACGACGACGACACCACCATCGACAAGGCAGGCGTTCAGTTGTTGGTCGACCCCATGAGCTTCCAGTATCTGGTCGGGGCCGAAATCGACTACAAGGACGATCTGGAAGGCGCGCAGTTTGTTATCCGCAATCCCAACGCCACCACCACCTGCGGCTGCGGATCGTCCTTCACACCTTAAGACGCCGTATCTCAGGCGGGGTATTTGCAGCCAAGCACGTTGGCTGAGACTGCGCCTGTAACCGAAGGCAGCCCGGCGGCATAAGCTTGGTCGTGGGCCCAGGCCAGCCAGGCAAATGCCAGGGCCTCCACCTGTTGTACCGGTACACCCAGCTCACTCGTAGCCCGGACGGGGTAGGGCAGGGCGGCGGTCAACTCACGCATCAGGCTGCCATTCAATGCGCCACCGCCGCAAACCAGCAGGTCTTCCGTATTCGGGGCGTAGCGCTTCAGAGCCCGGGCGATAGTCTGGACGGTCAGTTGTTGTAGCGTGGCCTGTACATCTTGCTCTCTCAGCCCGGCCGCCTGCCAATCAAATTGTGCAAGCCGCTGACCAAGCCATGCCCAATTGAATCGGTCGCGCCCCGTCGACTTGGGTGGCGGCAGTTCAAACCAGGGCTCACTGCTCAGCAAGTAGTCCAGCAATTTGGTATTGCATAGTCCGCTGGCCGCCCACGCACCGTCTTCGTCGTAGGTCTTGCCCTTGCAGGACGCCACCCACAAATCCAGCAAGACATTGGCCGGACCGGTATCAAAGCCGCGCACTTCCTCGTTGGGGTCCAGCAAGGTCAGGTTGGCAATGCCGCCCAGGTTCAATACCGCGCGTGGTCGTGAACTGGCAAACAATGCCTGGTGAAAGGCGGGAACCAGGGGTGCTCCCTGGCCGCCGGCCGCCACATCGCGTGAGCGGAAATCCGCAATAACGGCGATGCCGGTGCGCTGGGCCAGCAGGGCGGGGGCGTTGATCTGTATGGTGTAGCCGGCTGCGGGATCGTGGCGCACGGTTTGGCCATGTGCCCCGATGGCTCTTACGTCTGACGGTGTGCAGCGGGCAAGTGCAAGAAGTTTGAGGGTGGCGCTTGCATAGAGTTCGGCCAGCGCGTTGGCAGCCAGCGCAGAGCGGGCGAGTTCGTCGGGCCCGGTGATGTTCAAGGCCAGGAGCTCGGCTCGTAGTGGCGCCGGCATGGGCAATGAAACCGCTGCACGAACCGTCGGCTGAGCTGGCCGGCTAAAGTCGGCCAGCACCGCGTCCACACCGTCGGTACTGGTGCCCGACATCAATCCTGCATAAAGCATGTTAGGCATGGGCGCGCTGAGCCAGCCGCTTAGCGGCTGGCCACCTGCGTGTCGCTGTCCTGCAACGTAGTAAGCAGGTGGATGTGCTCTTGGTACTGCGCGACCGTTTTCTCGAAGGCCAGACGGTGCGACTTCTCGAGCGTACGTGCCACTGGCAGGTCGACAGACAAGGGATCTACCGGCGTTTTGTTGACACGGAACTCATAATGCAGATGCGGACCGGTTGCCCACCCGGTGGCGCCGACGTACCCGATCAGTTGACCTTGCTGCACGCGATCGCCCTTCTGCAGGCCTTTGGCGAAACGGCTTTGGTGGGCGTACAAGGTGCTATAGCCATTGTGATGCGTCAGGATGATGGTATTGCCATAACCATTCTGGCTGCCCTTGAAGGACACCACACCATCGGCTGTGGCATGTATGGGGGTGCCGGTAGGTGCGGCATAGTCGACGCCCTTGTGGCCGCGCCAGCCGCCATGCACCGGGTGCTTGCGCATCCCGAAGGTGGAGCTGATGCGCGAAAACTTGAGGGCCGTGCGCAGGAAGGCCCCTTTCAGGCTGCGCCCTTCAAAGTCGTAATAGCTGCCCGAATCGCCATCGGGCGAGAACCACACTGCTTCGTAGGTTTTTTTCTTGTTGATGAATTCCAGCGCCAGAATGCGGCCTACGCCGATTTCGCGGCCGTCGTGGCTGTATGACTCGTAAATGATCCGGAAGCGGTCGCCTTGGCGCAGATCGCGTATGAAGTCGATCTTGCTGCCCAGTATGTCGGTCATCTGCATGGTGATGGCGTCGGGGATGTCGGCTTCGTCAGTTGCCCCGAATAGCGAGCTTTTGATTTCGCTTTCGGCGATACGCACCTGCATGTCTGCCGGCTGGCTTTGCTCTGTGGCCGAAAAGCCCCCGGCGTCGTCGGGCGTGATTTCCAGCCAGCGCGAGACGTATTGGCCGTTATCTTGGGCGCCCGGCGTATGGTTGTATCGCAGCCATTGCAGTTGGCCGTCCTTGTCCAGGGCGGCCTGTATGCTGCGGCCCGGGTACAGCTTGTAGATGGATCGTGCGTCTTTGTTCTGTACCAGGAATTGCTGCAGGCCGGGCTGCTGTATGCGCAGGCGCTGCAACAGCGCTGCCAAGGTGTCCCCGCGCCGGATCTGGGTTTCGCTGATATAGGGGGTGGATGAACTGAGGGGCTCGGGGAAGGGATTGGGCAGTGCCAGCGGCTGATTTGCCTGGTATACCGGTGGGGCCTCGGGCGGCTTCACCACAGCTAAAGCCGCGGCTCCGGCGAACAATCCCAACGCAATCAGTACAAGACCATTGCGAAATAAATTACGAGTGCGATGTGCGCTTAACGTGTGACGGTACGAGGGAGTGCCATTATTCCCTTTTTTGAACATAAACTAAACCTGGTTGTGCGCTGCTGAATTGGTGGGAAGCCCGCCGGCCGGTCGCGTGCAGATACGCGTCCTGGTCACGAGCTGCGCCCTTTTTTTCTAGTGCGAGGCGCTCTGATAATATGTTGCCGTGAGACTTCAGGACGGATGCGCTTGCCATGCAAGGGCGCGTCCCGCACGCTATGCTAGCGTATTAAGCCTGATTTTTCGAGCATTTTTTTGTATATCTCCTGATAAAGCGCCGTTATGCCGTCCACTGAAGCACCAATTTCCCCAGAAGTACAAGAGCATCTGCGCATCGCCAAACGGGGCTGCGACGAACTTTTGGTTGAAACCGAGTTCGCCGCCAAGCTGGCCCGCAGCCATGCCAGCGGCACACCGCTGCGCATCAAGCTGGGGCTGGATCCCACTGCGCCGGACATCCATCTGGGCCATACCGTGGTGCTGAACAAGATGCGGCAACTGCAGGATCTTGGCCATACCGTTATTTTTTTGATTGGCGACTTCACTTCCATGATCGGCGACCCCAGCGGCCGCAATGCAACGCGGCCGCCCCTGACGCCAGAGCAGATTCACGAAAACGCCAAGACCTATTACGCCCAGGCCAGCCTGGTGCTGGACCCTGCCCGTACCGAGATTCGCTATAACTCTGAATGGTGCGATCCGCTCGGCGCCCGTGGGCTGATCAAGCTGGCCTCGCGCTATACCGTGGCACGCATGATGGAACGCGAAGACTTCACGCGGCGATTCAAGGGCGGCATCCCCATTTCGGTTCACGAGTTCCTGTATCCCTTGATGCAGGGCTACGACTCCGTCGCCCTGAAGGCCGACCTTGAACTGGGCGGCACCGACCAGAAGTTCAATCTGCTCGTCGGACGCGAACTGCAAAAGGAATACGGCCAGGAGCCGCAATGCATCTTGACCATGCCCTTGCTTGAAGGCACGGACGGTGTCGACAAAATGTCCAAGTCCAAGGGCAATTACATAGGCATCACCGAGTCGCCCGACTCCATGTTCGGCAAGCTCATGTCCATTTCCGATACGTTGATGTGGAAGTACTTCGAGCTCCTGTCGTTCCGCTCCATGCAAGACATCGCCCAGTTACAAAAGCAAGTAAACGACGGCATGAATCCGCGCGATACTAAGGTCTCGCTGGCGCAAGAAATCGTCGCACGCTTTCATTCGCAACACGCTGCCCAGCAGGCCCTGGCAACTTTCGATGCGCGCTTCCGCGATGGAGCCATCCCGGAAGACATGCCGGAAGTTCAACTGGGCGCAGCGCCACTGGGCATACTCAAGGTATTGCGCGAGGCCGGCCTGGTGGCATCCGGGTCCGAGGCGCAGCGCAATGTAGAGCAGGGCGGCGTGCGCGTCGACGGCGATCGCGTTGACGACAAGGCACTGCAATTGCAGGCCGGCACCTACGTGGTACAGGTGGGCAAACGAAAGTTCGCCCGCGTCACCTTATCTGGCTGACACCCCTTACAAAGGAGTTCGTTATGAAGCTTTCCAGCGATTCTTTTACCGATCAAGGCTTTATCCCAGAGCGCAACGCCTTCGGCAAAATCGACGGACAGAACCATGTCGCGTTGGCCGGCAACGAGAACCCCCACCTGGCATGGACCGATGTGCCGGACGCGACGCAAAGCTTTGTCGTCATCTGCCACGATCCGGACGTACCCAGCAAGCCGGATGACGTCAACCAGGAAGATCGCGAAATTCCCAGCTCATTGCCGCGTGTTGATTTCTACCATTGGGCCTTGGTCGACATCCCGGCCACCTCAACCGAGATCGCCGAAGGCGCCTATTCCAGTGGCATTACGCCACGCGGTAAGGCCGGCCCTCTGGCGCTGGATGGCACCCGTCAGGGCGTCAATGACTTTACCAATTGGTTTGCCGCCGATCGCGACATGAATGGCGATTATTTCGGCTACGACGGCCCTTGCCCGCCCTGGAATGATTCCATCCCGCATCGCTACGTCTTCACGGTATACGCGCTGGACATAGCCGAGCTTCCTTTCGAGGGGCGCTTTACCGGTGCTGACGTGATCAAGGCGATTCAGGGTCATGTCCTGGGACAGGCGTCCATTACCGGTCTATATACCTTGAACCCGCGGCTAAAGAATAGCGCGACCCAAGGGCAGTGACGGACACCATGAACAAGCCTCAAGTCAGTTTGAGTTCTGACTGGTATAGACGAGGTTTTAGGCTGCAAAGAATCGGTATGTGGGGCGTTAGGCGGTGTTGACCGGGAAATCCGAGGCAATCACGGTAAAATGTCCGTCTTTGTCTTTCGCCATCGCAGTCTTTCACCAGGATATCCAATGTTTGACCGTTCCCGTACCCTCGATCACGCCGACCCAGACGTCTGGGCCGCTGTCCAGAAAGAAAACGTCCGCCAGGAGCAGCACATCGAGCTGATCGCCTCCGAAAACTACACCAGCCCGGCAGTGATGCAGGCGCAGGGTACGCAGCTGACCAACAAGTATGCAGAGGGATACCCGGGCAAGCGATATTACGGCGGCTGCGAGTACGTCGACATCGTCGAACAACTGGCTATTGATCGCCTGAAGGAAATCTTCGGTGCGGAAGCCGCCAACGTACAGCCCAACTCGGGCTCGCAGGCCAACCAGGGCGTTTATATGGCTGTGCTCAAGCCGGGCGACACCGTGTTGGGCATGAGCCTGGCCGAAGGCGGTCACCTGACGCACGGTTCGCCGGTCAACGCCTCGGGCAAGCTGTACAACTTCCTGTCTTATGGCCTGGATGCCAACGAAGAACTGGATTACGACCAGCTCGAGCAACTGGCCAAGCAGCATAAGCCCAAGCTTATCGTAGGCGGCGCGTCGGCTTACTCGCTGCGAATCGACTTCGAGCGCATGGCCCGTATTGCGCACGATAACGGCGCGCTGTTTATGGTCGACATCGCCCACTACGCCGGCCTGGTGGCGGGCGGTGTTTATCCCAACCCCGTGCCGCATGCCGACTTCGTCACCTCGACCACGCACAAGTCGTTGCGCGGTCCTCGCGGCGGCGTCATCATGATGAAGGCAGAGCACGAGAAGGCCGTCAACTCGGCGATTTTCCCGGGCATTCAGGGCGGCCCACTGATGCACGTCATTGCCGCCAAAGCCGTGGCCTTCAAAGAAGCGCTGCAGCCAGAGTTCAAGGACTATGCAGCCCAGGTCGTAAAGAACGCCGACGTATTGGCGCGTACGCTGGTCAAGCGGGGTCTGCGCATTGTGTCCGGTCGCACTGAAAGCCACTTGATGTTGGTCGATCTGCGCGCCAAGGGCATTACCGGCAAGGAAGCCGAAGCCGTCCTCGGCGAAGCACATATCACCGTAAACAAAAACGCCATCCCGAATGACCCGGAAAAGCCTTTCGTTACCAGTGGCGTTCGCTTGGGCACGCCAGCGATGACAACGCGCGGCTTCAAGGAAGCCGAGGCCGAACTCACAGGCAACCTGATCGCCGACGTGTTGGACAACCCGCGCGACCAAGCATCCATCGCCGACGTTCGTGCGCGCGTCAACGAACTGACGGCGCGCTTGCCGGTCTACCGTTAACGCGACAACAGCCCCGGCATCATCCGGGGCTTCCCACTTATGAAATGCCCATTTTGCAGCAGCTTCGATACGCAGGTCATCGACTCTCGGGTTTCAGAAGAGGGCGACACCATCCGTCGTCGCCGGCGCTGCACGGCCTGTGATCGTCGTTTCACGACCTATGAGCGCGTCGAGATGGTCATGCCTGCACTGGTCAAGCGCAATGGCACGCGGGCGGAGTTCAATGTCGATAAGTTGCGGGGCAGCCTGAACCTGGCCTTGCGCAAACGCCCGGTCAGTACCGAGGAAGTCGATGCCGCGGTGGC
>SMFF01000394.1_pt1 | contig 10381 bp, 6 predicted proteins | sample 2456181 | NCBI WGS metagenome assembly SMFF01 (sample SAMN10132611, study PRJNA489261) | soil metagenome | isolation source: day120 antibiotic-loamy sand soil ammended with raw manure from dairy cow... | place: USA | collected 2015-04-01
CCGTAGAACACTAGCGGGCGAACGTAGGCGGTTTCCAGATCGTTATCGCGTACCGCGGCGCGGCACGCCTCATTGATCTCTTCCTTAGAGAAAGGGATCTTCATACCCATAATATGGGCTGAATCAAACAAGCGATCAGTGTGCGCCTGCAAACGGAAGATAGACGTGCCCTGCTCAGCTTTATAGGCCCGGATACCTTCGAACACACCCATTCCGTAATGCAGCGAGTGGGTCAGAATGTGTATGTTGGCGTCACGCCAAGGCACCATTTGCCCGTCCATCCAGATAACACCATCACGATCAGCCATCGACATAACAGCCAGCTCCATTCATATATCTATCTAAGTTCAGGCGCTCCGGATCCCATGCAGCAGGGGCTGGGCAGTCGGAGCTGTCCCGTGGTTGTTCTAACTCAATCGTACCAGCCGCAAATAAGGCCGAGCACATTCAGACATCCGCAGACTCAGGCAGCCACTGCCGCCAGAGGCGAATGATGTCATGTCGGTAGTCGTGAAACTGGTCACCAGCTGTTTTCCCTGGCTGTTTTTGCAAAGCCAGGCGGTGGGCTGCTGCCCGGTAGGCCTTGTAAGCCTCCTGCAGACACTCAACGTCGTCACCGGCAATCAACCCGGCATCGCGCAGCCCATCTAATATTCTGATGTTATCTGTAAAACGCAGTAACTCTGGATACCGGCACGACCAAGCCAGAACCGCATATTGCACCATAAATTCGATATCAACGATACCTCCCGCGTCCTGCTTCAGATCAAACTGTGCCTCAGCGGTAAACGCCGAAGGAGCAAAACCACCCTGAGTGGCTTGAGTAGCCAGGTTATCGCGCATTTTTTGGCGCATGCTCAGCACCTCCTGACGCAAGATCGCTTCGTCACGTTCGCGGCCTAACACCTCAGCCCGCAGCGCAACAAACCTGTCGCCCAGCGCCGTGCAGCCGGCCAGCGGCCGCGCTCGCACCAATGCCTGATGTTCCCAGGTCCAGGCGGTTTCCTGCTGATAGCGGGCAAACGCCGCTAATGAGGTGACCAGCAAACCCGAGTCACCTGAGGGCCGCAGGCGCATATCTACGTCATACAAAACCCCGGACGGAGTCTGGGCATTAAGCATGTGAATAATGCGCTGACCCAGTCGGGCATAGAAACGCCCGCCATCCAGCGGCCGTTCACCGTCGGTCTCAGCCTCGGTGTCGCCGTCGTGAATGAACACCAAATCCAGATCAGAACTGTGCCCTAACTCAATACCGCCAACCTTGCCGTAGCCGACAATAATGAAATCCAGCTCACAGGCGCTGCCGTCATGCCGCCGGGGCAGACCATGGCGGCTAACCATATCGCGCCAGGCCAACTGTAATACTTGCTGCAAAATAGCCTCAGCAATCCAAGTCAGGTAATCACTGACCTTCATCAACGGCAAGGTGCCGCCAATCTCGGACGCGGCCACCCGCAACACGTGGGCGCGCTTGAAATAACGCAACACCTCCATCTGCTGCTCGAGATCATCTTCGGGGATGCGCAGCAGTTCCTGGCGTAGCTCATCGAGCAGCTCACCGAAGCGGACTGGCAGAACACAGCACCAGCAATTCGTGCAGCGCTCCCGGATTTTCGGTCAGCAGCAGTAGATAGGCTGAACGCCGGGCCACCGCTTCGACCAACGGCAGCACTCGCTCCAGCGCCAGATCAGGATCTTCCTGCTCGGCAGCCATGCCCAGCAGCCGCGGAATAAAAACATCCATACGCTCCCGCCCCATGCGCTGCATAGCGCGCACTTGAGGCGAGGCCATCAAACTTTGCAGCTGCGTCCAGGCACGCGCTGGCTCCTTAAAACCACCTTCGGCCAACTGCCCGTGGGCTTGCTCCGGCTCTGGGGAGTCCTCCCACAAGGACATCCACTGAGTGTAGGGCGGCTGCTCCTGATCCTCATCGGCGTCAGGGTCGGCAATCACTCCAGCAAAACAGCGAGCGACTCTGGCCCTTTGACTGTCCAGCTGACTGCGAAAGGCTATCCAGTCGGCACAACCCAACATCAACGCCACCCGCGCGCGGGCGATCGGATCAACGGGCAGCATCTGGGTCTGCCGGTCGTCAATGGCTTGCAGCACATGCTCAGTGTCGCGCAGAAAAAGATAGGCACCCTTGAGTTCATCAACAGTGGCATCAGGCAGATAAACATTGGTTGCCAACACGTCCAGTACCGACAGAATCGGGCGTTGCTGCAGGCTATGGTCGCGCCCGCCATGGATCAACTGAAACGCCTGACCAATAAACTCAACCTCGCGGATACCCCCTGAGCCCAGCTTGACGTTGTCCTGCATACCCTTGCGGGCCACTTCGCGCTGAATCATCTGTTTGAGATTACGCAGCGCCTCGATAGCCGCAAAGTCCAGATAACGGCGGTAAACAAAAGGTTTAAGCATGGTCAGCAGCTGAGCACCGGCAGACTGATCACCAGCCACTACCCGCGCCTTGATCATGGCGTAGCGTTCCCAGTCGCGCCCCTGATTCTGGTAATACTGCTCCAGCGCATTAAAGCTGAACACCAGCGCGCCGCTATCACCGTAGGGGCGCAGGCGCATATCCACGCGGAACACGAAGCCATCCACAGTGACTTCGTCCAGCAGCCTTATCAGCCGCTGGCCGACCCGGCTGAAAAACTCCTGATTGGATAAACTACGCCGCCCACCTTCGGTTTCACCGGACTCCGGATAAGCAAAAATCAGATCAATATCCGAAGACAGGTTCAGCTCATGGGCGCCTAGCTTGCCCATACCCAACACCACCAGTTGCTGTGGCTTACCAGCCTGATTGAGCGGCACGCCGAAAGTGCTCAGCAGATCCTGATACACCCATTGATAAGCTTGCTCGATACAGCTATCGGCCATATCAGACAGGTCGCGGGTGGTTTGCATAGTCGACGCCTGACGCGTCAGATCGCGCCAGATAATGCGCACCTGCTGCTCCTGTCGAAAACGGCGCAGTGCCTGTGCCAGTTGCACCTCGGTCATCACCCCAGCCAGAGCCTCGACCAGCAATCCAGCCATTTCCTGATCAGCCAAGGTTCGCCACAGACGCTGGTCATCGACTAACCGCCAGGCCATTTCGGGATCCCGGCGCAATTGTTCAGCAACATAATCACTGCCCGCGACGACATAACGCAGCTCAGTAAGAAAGCTCTCACCCAGTTCAGCAAGCCGCGACTCAAGCCCTGCATCGCGAACTGCATCTCGCCACTGGGCGAGGTGATGCGCAACGACTGGCTCAAGTACGGCAGGTAATCTGGAGGGTAATGAAAAAGACATGGTCTATCCTGAAGACATCTGAAGCACGCAGATTGCCACGACCAACACGCATGGAAAAGTCCGGAATAAACAAACCCCAGCGCCACCTGGTAGTTTCACTACAAAACCGCATAAAACCTGGTAGTTTTTCAACCGACCATGTAGTAATACTACAGAACCGTTAATTGTTGCACGATCAGGCACTACCAAAGCATTCTGATTATGCAGTTGTTTCACCATGTGACTCACAAGGTCTGGAGAACAATATTATGAAGCATGATGATATCGACCCGCTGGAAACCCAAGAATGGCTCGATGCGCTGGAATCTGTTCTGGCTGCTGAAGGTGATGAGCGCGCAGAATATCTCATCAAGCGCCTTGGTGAGCTGGCCAGCCGCACCGGCACCCACCTGCCTTACGCCATCACCACCCCCTATCGCAACACTATTCCGGTCACCCATGAGGCAGTCATGCCAGGCGACTTGTTTATGGAGCGACGAATCCGCTCACTGGTGCGCTGGAACGCTCTGGCCATGGTGATGCGTGCCAATATGCAGGACCCGGATCTGGGCGGGCATATTTCCACCTTTGCCTCCAGCGCTACTCTGTATGACATTGGTTTTAATTATTTTTTCAAAGCACCCAACGAAGAACACGGCGGCGACCTGATCTTTTTCCAGGGCCACGCCTCACCGGGTATTTACGCCCGTGCGTTCCTTGAGGGCCGGATCAGCAAAGAACAGATGCTCAATTTCCGGCAGGAAGTCGACGGTGACGGCCTATCCTCCTATCCGCACCCTTGGCTAATGCCTGACTTCTGGCAATTCCCTACTGTTTCCATGGGTCTGGGGCCCATTCAGGCCATCTACCAGGCACGATTTATGAAGTACCTGGAAGCCCGTGGCTTTATTGAACCCGGCAAGCAGCGGGTCTGGTGTTTTTTGGGGGATGGTGAGTGTGATGAGCCCGAGTCCTTGGGGGCAATCTCGCTGGCCGGGCGCGAAAAGCTCGATAACCTGATATTTGTCGTCAACTGCAACCTGCAGCGTCTGGATGGCCCGGTACGCGGCAATAGTAAAATCATTCAGGAACTGGAAGGCAACTTCCGCGGCGCCGACTGGAATGTGCTTAAGGTGATTTGGGGGCGCATGTGGGATCCGCTATTTGCTAAGGATCTGAATGGCCTGCTGCAAGAACGTATGGAAGAAGCCGTGGACGGCGATTATCAGAACTACAAGGCCAACGATGGCAGCTACGTGCGCGAGCACTTCTTCGGCACTCATCCTGAACTGAAAAAAATGGTTGAGGACATGACCGATGAAGAAGTATGGAAACTCAACCGTGGCGGCCATGACCCTTACAAAGTTTATGCCGCCTATCATCAGGCAACACACCACAAGGGTCAGCCGAGCGTCATTCTAGCCAAGACTATCAAAGGTTATGGCACCGGTGCCGGCGAGGCTCAGAACACCGCACACAACACCAAAAAAGTAGATGCCGAAAGCCTTAAGGAATTCCGCGATCGTTTCGGTATCCCGATCAACGATGATGAACTAGAGCATCTGCCCTTCTACCGCCCGGAAGAAGGCAGCCCGGAATATAAATACCTGCACTCTCGGCGTGAAAAGCTCGGTGGTTATATGCCCAAACGCCGCGCTACTAGCCGACCGATACCTATTCCACCACTGGAGACACTCAAGAGTATTCTTGATGGCACAGGCGAGCGCGAAGTATCCACCACCATGTCCTTTGTACGCATCCTTTCATCGCTGCTGAAGGACAAAGAGCTGGGTCAACGGATAGTTCCGATCATTCCCGATGAGGCGCGCACCTTCGGCATGGAAGGCATGTTCCGGCAGTTAGGCATCTATTCATCGGTTGGCCAGCTGTATGAACCGGTCGACAAGGGCCAGATGATGTTCTATCGCGAGGACAAAAAAGGGCAGATCCTCGAGGAAGGCATTACCGAAGCCGGTGGTATGTCCAGCTGGATAGCGGCCGCAACGGCTTACAGCACTTACGATCAGCCGATGCTGCCGTTCTACATCTTCTACTCGATGTTCGGCTTTCAACGCATTGGCGACCTGGCCTGGGCCGCTGGCGACAGCCGTGCCAAAGGCTTTTTGGTCGGTGGCACGGCCGGACGCACCACGCTGAACGGCGAGGGTTTGCAGCATCAGGACGGCCACAGTCATGTTCTGGCCTCGACCATCCCTAACTGCCGCACCTACGATCCAACCTACGGCTACGAGTTGGCAGTGATTATCCGCGAAGGCGCGCGGCGGATGATGGAAGAGCAGGAAAATGTCTTTTATTACCTGACCGTCATGAATGAAGCTTATACCCACCCCGCCATGCCTGAAGGTGTAGAGGACGGCATTATCCGCGGTATGTATCTGCTGCACGAAGCCAAGCAGCAGGGTGAGCACCATGTGCAGCTACTGGGCAGCGGCACTATCCTGCGCGAAGCTATAGCAGCTGCGGAGATCTTGCAGAAAAACTATCGCATCACCGCGGATATCTGGAGCGTCACCAGCTTTAACGAGCTGCGCCGTGATGGTTTAGCTATTGAGCGTTGGAACCGTCTGCACCCCACCGACACGCCCCGCGTCAGCTTTGTCGAACACAATCTCAGTGGACGCACCGGCCCGGTCGTTGCTGCGACCGATTATATGAAGCTCTACGCCGAGCAAATTCGCCAATGGGTGCCGGGCACTTACAAGGCACTGGGCGCAGACGGTTTTGGCCGCAGCGATACGCGGCGTAAGTTGCGCGACTTCTTCGAGGTAGACCGGCGCTGGATCGCTTATACAGCGCTGGCGGCACTGGTCAAAGAGGGCAAGTTAACGCCTGAAGTGCTGATCGAAGCGCAGACCACTTTCGGTATTGATCCGAACAAAGCCAACCCACTGGACTGCTGAGGAGCGAGGCCATGAGCGAACTTATCAAAGTACCCAGCATCGGTGGTGAAGGTGAGGTGATTGAAATCCTGATCGCGGTCGGTGACCGTGTCGAGGTCGAGCAAAGTCTGGTCACCCTGGAATCCGACAAAGCCAGCATGGAGATTCCTTGCCCTAAAGCTGGGGTAATCAAATCCATCAAAGTACAACTCGGCGACAAGCTAAAGGAAGGTGATGAGCTCATTGAACTGGAACTGGCTGAGGAACAACCAACAGCCGAGCAGTCCGAGCCCGAGCCAGCCCAACATAAACCAACCAAGCCAACGACAGCGTCCACTGCTGAACCTGACACCAACACAGCACCTGCAAGCAGCGCAAGCACCAGCCAAATTCAGTCGTTCAATGTACCTGACATTGGTGAAGGCGCAGCGCAAGTTATCGAATTATTGATCAGCCCCGGCGACCGCGTTGAGGCAGAGCAAAGCCTGCTGACGCTGGAGTCTGACAAGGCCAGCATGGAGATTCCGGCTCCGGCGGCGGGCATCATCGAGTCCATAGCCATCCAACTGGGGCAGCAGGTCAAAACTGGCGACCCCATGCTGCAGATCCGGGTGCAGGCTGAGGCCGAGCACACCACCGAGCAGCCAAGCAGCGCGCTACCACAAACAGCTGTGCCAGAGCCGGTCAGCAGGCTACCCCAGCCAACAACTTCGGAACCAAAGGGCGCACATAAGCCGGTTGGCGAACCCAGTCGCGACGGTAAAAAATCCCATGCAGGCCCGGCAGTCCGCAAGCTCGCCCGGGAGCTTGGTGTTGAATTGCCCGACGTTCAGGGCAGCGGCCCGCACCAACGCATTCTCAAGGAAGATCTGCATAGTTACGTGCAGAGCGTGATGCGCACCCAAAAAGACGGCAGCGGTGGCATGGGTATCCCGCCTATACCCGAGGTCGATTTTAGCCGTTTCGGTGACATCGACATCCGCGACATGACCCGCCTGCAGCAGATCGGCGCAGTCAACCTGCACCGCAGCTGGCTGAATGTGCCCCACGTCACCCAGTTTGATCTGGCCGATATCAGCGAGCTGGAGGAGTTTCGCAAAGCTCAGCAAAGCGTTGCTCAAAAAGCGGGTGTGAAGCTGACAGTGCTGCCTTTCCTGCTCAAAGCTTGCGCTCATTTGCTGCGTGAGCAGCCTAACGTCAACGTTTCACTGGCACCTAACGGCAAGCAGCTGATCCAGAAAAACTATGTGCATCTGGGTTTTGCTGTCGATACTCCAGACGGCCTGCTGGTGCCAGTCATTCGTGATGTTGACAAAAAAAGCCTGCTAGAACTGGCCGCCGAAGCAGCCGAGCTAGCCGACCGGGCGCGCAATAAAAAGCTCAACGCCGAAGCTATGCAAGGCGCCTGCTTTACCATCTCCAGCCTGGGACATATTGGCGGGACTTACTTCACCCCGATAGTTAACAGCCCGGAGGTCGCCCTGCTTGGCGTTAGCCGCGCGACTATGCAGCCGGTGTGGGATGGACAAGCTTTTCAGCCACGGCTGATGCTGCCGCTATCGCTGTCCTACGACCACCGTGCCATCAATGGCGCAGCTGCCGCGCAATTTACCAAGCGCCTTGGAGAGCTATTGGCTGATATCCGCACGATGCTGCTGTAACGCCTTCTGGGCATAGCATGCAAGCAGCAACCAAACCGGCGTTGAGCAGGCGCTCGGCATCCCAAGGGCGTGCGGAATTGGGGGTGTAGCGCGCCTGAGACTGTGAAAGAATTATTACTGCCATCGATCTTCATGTTTGAAGAGGCAATTCTTGCGCTCTCACGTGAAATCTGGACCAGCTTCATCGGCAATAAACTCTGGATTTTAAGTAGCAGCGTGCTGCGTAGGGTTGGCTAGGAATACTTTCACAGTCTTGCCTGCGCTACGCTTTCACTGCTGTTGAGGAGTAGCTTATGTTCACGCCGACTTCCAATACTCGCCCGGTGGCCGATGCGGTACTGATTGATATCGCTGACTACGTACTCGATTACCAAATCCACAGCCTGCTAGCCTACGAGACAGCCCGCCACTGCCTGATCGATACGCTTGGCTGCGGTCTGGAGGCTCTGGAGTATCCCGCCTGCACTAAACTGCTGGGGCCTGTTGTGTCCGGTACTATAGTGCCGCATGGCGCCAAAGTACCCGGCACTCAGTTCCAGCTGGACCCGGTGCAGGCGGCATTTAATATTGGCACTATGATCCGCTGGCTGGATTTCAACGACACATGGCTGGCCGCCGAGTGGGGGCATCCCTCGGACAACCTGGGCGGTATTCTCGCCACTGCCGATTGGCTCTCGCGCAACGCAGTGGCCGCAGGTAAGACGCCGCTGAGTATGCGCGCCGTGCTCAGCGCTATGATCAAGGCCCACGAAATACAGGGCTGTATTGCACTGGAAAACTCGTTTAATCAGGTGGGCCTTGATCATGTGCTGCTGGTCAAAATCGCCTCGACCGCCGTGGTCGCGCAGCTGCTGGGCCTGAGCCGCGAAGAGATTATTAATGCGCTGTCACTGGCCTGGGTTGATGGCCAGAGTTTACGCACCTATCGCCACGCCCCGAACACCGGTAGCCGCAAGAGCTGGGCAGCAGGCGATGCAACCAGCCGCGCGGTACGCTTGGCGCTGATCGCTAAAACCGGCGAAATGGGTTATCCCTCGGTGCTCTCGGCTAAGACCTGGGGTTTTTACGACGTGCTTTTCAAGGGCCAGCCCTTAAAATTCCAGCGCCCCTATGGCAGCTATGTAATGGAAAACGTGTTATTCAAAATCTCATTCCCGGCTGAGTTCCATGCGCAAACAGCCGTCGAGTGCGCGATGGATATCCATCAGCAACTCAAAGCAATGGGCAAGTCCGCAGCCGACATCAGCCAGATCACCATTCGTACACATGCGGCATGCATCCGCATTATCGACAAACAGGGGCCGCTGGATAATCCAGCTGATCGCGACCATTGCATTCAGTATATGGTGGCTGTGCCTGTGATCTTCGGACGTCTGACCGCCAGCGACTACGAAGACGCAGTGGCGACTGACCCGCGGATAGACCAGTTGCGAGAGAAGATTGTGTGCGTGGAAGATCCGGCTTTTACCGCTGATTATCACGATCCAGAAAAGTATTCCACTGCTAGAGGACAAATTTCGCCGCAATCTGGCGCGGCGGTTTCCGGCCAAACAGCAGCAGAGCATTCTGGATGTATCATTCAATCAGCAGGCGCTTGAAGCAATGCCTGTGCATGAGTATGTGGATCTGTATGTGATCTGAAGGCAGATACCAGATGCAAAACACCCCCGGAGACCCAACTGCGATCCCGGGGGTGTCACGTGCCAGCGAGTCAGCACCCTAGTTCGGTGCCATCAGCCTCAGTGGGTAAACACAAACGCCTCGCCTTCTACCTCGGCTTTAATGATGACCCCAGGCTCGAAGTCGCCAGACAGAATACGCTGCGCCAGCGGGTTTTCGATCCAGCGCTGGATTGCCCGCTTTAGCGGACGAGCGCCATAGACCGGGTCGTAACCAACAGCGACCAGCTTTTCCACCGCCGCTTCGCTGAGCTGCAGATTAAGATCACGCTCGGCTAAGCGCTCACGCAGACGGCTCAGCTGAATCTCAGCAATACCTGCGATCTGCTCTCTGCCCAATGGCTCGAACACTACTACTTCGTCCACGCGGTTAATAAACTCAGGACGGAAATGCTGACCCACAGCGTCCATCACTGCCGCATGCTGAGCCTCAGGGTCGCCGACCAGTTCCTGAATCTGCGCCGAGCCCAGGTTAGAAGTCATGGCTATCACTGTATTGCGAAAGTCCACCGTACGCCCCTGGCTATCGGTCAGGCGACCATCTTCAAGTACCTGCAGCAAGATGTTGAACACATCCGGGTGAGCCTTTTCCACCTCATCCAGCAGGATCACTGAGTAAGGCCGGCGGCGTACCGCTTCCGTCAGATAGCCACCTTCCTCATAGCCCACATAGCCTGGAGGCGCACCGATCAGGCGGCTGACCGAATGTTTTTCCATAAATTCGGACATATCAATGCGCACCATGGCTTCTTCAGTATCAAACAAGAATTCCGCCAGAGCCTTGCACAGCTCGGTTTTACCCACCCCGGTAGGCCCAAGGAACATAAAGGATCCACTGGGCCGGTCAGGGTC
>SMFF01000210.1_pt1 | contig 10378 bp, 5 predicted proteins | sample 2456181 | NCBI WGS metagenome assembly SMFF01 (sample SAMN10132611, study PRJNA489261) | soil metagenome | isolation source: day120 antibiotic-loamy sand soil ammended with raw manure from dairy cow... | place: USA | collected 2015-04-01
CGGCGACAGCGGCCGACGTGCCCGACGCGATTACGAGCGTCGGAATCGTCGAGAACTCGATCAACTCGGGCGTCACCCCGATGCGGCTCGAGGTGGTATTCGAGATCGGCGCGGGCATCGGTCGCGGGGGCACGGCACAGGCCGGCGACACCTTCTGGTTGCAGATGGACCCGCGACTCTCCTCCGCGAACGGCACATTCGACGTCTACGCGATCGGCAGCAGCACCGACGTCGTCGCGCGCGTCACCATGGTCGGCGGCACGCGCGCGACCTTCACCCTCACCGACTACGTCGAGAACCGCAGTTTCACGGAGGGCGCGGCCTTCTGGGGAGTCAGCTTCCGTGACAACAGCATCCCGAGGGGAACGTACGAGTTGACCTTCTCAACCGCGAGCGCGGACTTCCCGGACACGCTCGTGGTGCAGAGCACTCACATCCCCTCGCCGGGGGGCGTCACCCCACCCCTGCTGAACGGGGTGTGGCAGAACTTCGAGCAGCGCCGCGGCACCTGGAAGACGATCCTGCCCAACGGGCCGGCTACCTCGCTTGTGATCGAGGGCTTCGGGTGGACGACGGGCCCGCAGTGGGAGTATGACTGCACGCGCACCCTCGCGAACATCAACGCCTACCGCTCGATCTTCGCCCCGGCGGTCGAGGTCTCGATCGAGTGCACGACGGACCACGTGCGCTGGGAACTCGCGAACGTGCCGCGCTACGCGTCGGCGGGCCTGCACCCGACTCTGCAGATCGACTTCGACGTCGTCGACCCGAGCCGCTCCGGCGACCTGGTGTTCAAGAACGCGCTCGCGTACACGATCGACGGCGGTGCCCCGCAGGGGCTGAGCGGCGAGCTGCGGCAGACCCGCGGAGGAGGCGCGCTCGGGCCCACCACGCCCACCATGCCCACCTTCACCCAGTCCGCCTGCGTCACCGGCACGCCGTCTGCTCCGCAGATCGTGCTTCCCACGAACGGCTCGGGAGTCACCTACAGCCAGAACATCGCCGACTACCACGCCGGCGACACCGTCGAGGTGCTCGCCGAGCTCAGCTCGGGATACGAGTGGGATCTCCCCCTCGACGACGCCTGGGATGTGCGCTCGAGCACGGTCGCCGTCTACACGATCGTGCTCGACGAGGCGCCCGCGTGCGTGCTGACGCCGGCGGACCCCACGGTCACGCAGACAGTCTGCTCGGCGGGCGTCGCAGTCGACCCCGTCATCTCGCTGCCGGCTGCGGTTCCGGGGTTGAGCTACACGATCGACCCGGCCGCCTACGGCCCCGGCGACAGCGTGCGCGTCATCGCGACCCTCGACAGCACCGACTACGTGTGGGATGCCGTGCTTCCGTCGGACTGGACCCTGCGATCCCCGCTCATCGCCGACCGCACGGTGCTGCTCGACGACCCGAGTTGCATCACCACGGTCGCCCCGGTCGCACCGACCATCATGCAGACGAGCTGCTCGATCGGCACCGTGATCCTTCCGCAGGTCGATCCCGCCGCGGCGACCATCGCCATCCGCTATGTGATCGAAGGCACTGTGCTGCCGGGTGAGACGGTGCGCGTGGTGGCAAGCCTGACAGGCCCCGAATATGCCTGGGCCGCAATGCCCACGGGATGGCAGCAGCGTTCGGCTACAGAGACGGAGTACGTGGCGACGCTCGACGCCGCCGCCTGCAGCACCCCGCTGCTGCCGACGACAGGTCTCGACGAGGCCCGGCTGCGCGTCGGCCTCGCCTCGGCGGTGGTGCTGTTGCTGGGCGGACTCGCGCTGGCCGCCGTGCGGGTGAGGAGGCAGCTGACACGCCGCTGACCACATCCGACCCCGTGGGGGCATCTCGGGCCTCCCTCTGGCGATAGTGTGAAGGAACGTTGCCAGAGGGGGCACCGAGATCGCACGCGCAACCATCGACCCGGACGATACGCTTGCGCGCCCATCGAGCCGGGTCGCGGGGCTGCGCACAGATGAGTGCAGACGGATCGCGAGGCTGATCGACGCGGGCCGGCGGCTCGTGACGATCACAGGACTCGGCGGCATCGGCAAGTCGATGCTCGCGCTCGACGTGGTCGACGCCCTGCGCGCCCAGCGCCCCGACCTCGAGTCCGCCGTGCTCACGGTGAACCCCGGAGGCGACCCGGAGATCCGGGAGCGACTGCTCGACGCACTCGACCCGGACCTGCAGCCGGGCGCCGACGCAGCCTCACCCGCTGCCGCCGCAGTGCGCCTCGTCGTCATCGACGGCGCCGAGCATCTGCGCGATCACGATGAACTCGCGCGGGTCCTGCAGGAGGTTCCCGGGCTGCACCTGCTCGTCACGAGCCGCGTGCCGCTCGGCATCGTGCCCGAGACGATCGTCGCCCTGCGCGGCCTGCCCACCACGGCCGACGGTGACGCAGTGCGCCTGTTCGTGGCGCTCGCTGCCGAGCACGGAATGGAACTGGCCCCGGATGCGCGCCCGAGCGTCCGCGAGGTCGTCGAGCGACTCGGCGGTCACCCCTTGGCGATCCGGCTCTGCGCGATGCGTCTCACCACCCAGTCGTTCGATGCCGTGCACGAACTCGTCGTCGGCGGTTCCGACGCGGCCGCCCACGGCCTCGACCCGGTCGTGCGCGACATGGTCGAGTGGGCCCTCGCCCGTCAGACGCCGCAGGCCGTGCGGTTGCTCAAGCTGCTCTCGGTGTTCGCGGGGTGGGCCACGCTCGACTCCATCGAGGGTGTTTCCGCCGAGCTCGAGCGCCACATGGGCAGCTCGCCGCGAGCCCTCGGCAAGACCCTGTGGCTGGCGCAACTGGTGGAGTCGGGCCTGGTCGAGGTCGAAGACGCCACCGGCGACGAACTCGTGCGCCGCTATCGCGTGCACGACAGCGTGCGCGAGGTCGCCGCCGGATACCCGGTCGACGAAGCGCCGCCGCCCGAGAGCATGGTTGCGGCCCATCGCGACTGGTTCGGCGTGCGGGTGGCAGACCACGCCGCCGCCATGACCACACGTCGGGAGGCCGAGGCGTTCGAGCAGCTGCAGGCGGAGTTCGCCGACTACGCCGTGACGCTCGAGGCGATGGTCGAGGTCGATCCGGCAGCGACCTTGCGCATCGCGAACGAGCTGGGCGACTTCTGGACCGCGCGAGGACGCATCCGTACCGGTGCACGTCTCCTGAGCCGCGCGTTGCGGCTGCTCGGCGAGCGCGACGACGGCCTCGGCGACGGCTCTCCCGAGGCGGTGCTCGCCCAGTCGTGGCTGCACCACATGCGGTTGCGGTCGGGCGCGAAGCTCGTCGCATCCGACTACCAGCTCTGGCTCGCCGAGCGACTGCGCCCCGTGGCGGAGGGCACCACCGAACCCACGCGCGATGCTTTCCTGCTCGCTGTGCACTTCCTCTTCGCGACCCTCGCGAACCGTTCCTATGACGAGGGCTTACGCCTCGGCGAACGCTTCCGCGATCTCGCCATCGAGGCCGGAGACGACTTCTACGCGGGGGCGCTCAGCTTCTACCTCGCGCGGGTGTCGGAGCAAGCGGATGACGCGGCCGGTGCGACCGCGCACATCGAGCGCGCGATCGTGCACGTGCGCCGCACGCAGAACGAGGTCTTCCTTGCACGCTGCATCTCGCAGGCGGTTCTGCTCGAGCATGACCGCCTGACCCCGGACGAGCTCATCGAGAAGCTCACGCCGCTGCCCGAGATCCATCTGCGCAACCGGGCCTTCAAAGACGCTGCCCTCATCTCGGTGCCCCTCGCGATCGCCCACGTCCATGCCGGCCATCCGGCGGAGTCGCTGATCCTGCTGCGCCGCACCCTCGCCCTCTCGCGCCGCGTGCACTTCTTCGACGGCGAGCTGTACGCTGTCGTGCTCATCGCGTTCTCGGAGCTGTCGGCCGAATCGACGCCCGAGAACATCGCGCGGTGCGCGCGGCTCTACGGCGGCGTGCGACCGTACCTCTCGCGGTTCTTCGCCGTGACGGCACCCCACTACCAGCAGCTGCTCGAGGGCGGCATCCAGGGTCTGCGCTACATGCTCGGGCAGACACAGCTCGACCGGATCGCCGACCAGGCCCCGCGATCCTGGCCCAAAGTGATGGCGGAGGCGGATGCGTTCGCGGCCGAGCAATTGGAAGCGATGCCGCGGCCGACGGCCGACACCGCTCAGCCGCCTGCTGCCGCCGAGCGGATCCTCGAGGCGATGCGCGAGCTGAGCGATCGCGAGCGCGAGTTGCTCGAACTCGTGCTCACCGGGATCACCGACAAGCAGATCGCGGCGCAGCTCGAGCTGCGTCCCAACACGGTGCGCAGCTACAACTCGCGCCTGTTCCGCAAGTTCGGCGTCGCCTCCCGCACCGAGCTGCTCGCCCTCATGCGCACCCGCTGACTCGTCGGCCGTGCACATCTGTTGATTCCGGATCGCGACCGCGTTCCGCCGGTCGCAACGACTGCTGTAGTGACCCATGTGGGGAGCGCGGGAGAGGTGCGGTCGGCGGTGTCGACCGATGAAGACCTGAGCCGGAAACCCTCTCCTCCGGTCGGGCGAGCGGGGAGGGCCTGGTGGCTCCGCCCATCCGGCCCTCTCCGTGGGGCGGGTGTCGCTGCGACGGAGGCCGGGACTACCCTGACCGCATGAGCGAGCGCACGAGCGACCGCACGAGCGAGGACGCTCGCGCCGATTCCCGCTTCTTCGGGCAGCCGTGGGCCCTGGCCCACATCTTCGGCGTGGAGATGTGGGAGCGCTTCAGCTTCTACGGCATGCAGGGCATCCTGCTCATCTACATGTACTACTCGGTCGCGGATGGCGGCCTCGGCATCGACGAGAGGGTCGCGACCGGCATCGTCGGCGCGTACGGCGGCACGGTGTACCTGTGCACGATCCTCGGGGCCTGGCTCGCGGATCGGGTGCTCGGTTCCGAGCGCGTGCTGTTCTTCAGCGCCATCGTCATCATGTGCGGCCACCTGGCGCTCGCCCTGCTGCCGAGCGTGTGGGGGCTCGGGGTCGGGCTCGTGCTCGTGGCGGTCGGCTCGGGTGGCCTCAAGGCGAACGCGACAGCGGTGGTCGGCACGCTCTATCGACGCGGCGACCCGCGCCGCGACGCGGGCTTCTCGATCTTCTACCTCGGCATCAACCTGGGCGCCTTCCTCGGCCCGCTCATCACGGGACTGCTGCAGACCTCGGTCGGGTTCCACTGGGGCTTCGGCGCCGCGGCGGTCGGCATGGCGATCGGGCTCGTGCAGTACTCCTTCGGGCGTCGGGCGCTGCCCGCGGCGGCCCGTGCGGTGGCCGACCCGCTGCCGCGCAACCGGTACGCGGTCATGGCCGGGATCGCCGTGGCCGGCATCGTGGTCGTGGCGGCGCTCGTGCTGCTGGGCGTCATCCGCGCCGACAACCTCGCGGGGGTCGTGATCATCGTGATCCTGGCGGCGGCGGTCGCCTACTTCATCGTGATCATCGCCTCGCGGCACATCACGGCGGATGAGCGCTCGCGCGTGATCGGATTCATCCCGCTCTTCATCGTGAACGTGGGATTCTGGTCGCTCTACCAGCAGCAGTTCACGGTGCTCACGCTGTACTCCGACAAACGGCTCAACCGGGACCTCTTCGGCTGGGAGATGCCGGTGTCGTGGGTGAACTCGATCAACCCGATCTTCATCATCATCCTCTCGGGCGTCTTCGCGGCCATCTGGACGAAACTCGCCGCCCGCCAGCCGTCGGCTCCCGTGAAGTTCGCGCTCGGCGCCATCATCATGGGCGGCGCGTTCCTACTGTTCCTGCCGTGGGCCAACGGCGCGGCGAACTCCACACCCCTGCTCGCGATCGTGGGCATCCTGCTCGTCTTCACCGTGGCGGAGCTGTTCATCTCGCCACCCGGGTTATCGGTGACCACGAAGCTCGCCCCCGAGCGATTCCACACCCAGATGGTGGCCCTCTACTTCCTCTCGGTCGCGCTCGGCACCTCGCTCGCGGGATGGCTCGCGGGCTTCTACAACCCCGACGACGAGGTGCCGTATTTCACGGTGCTGGGCCTCATCGCGGCGGCCCTCGGCGTGGCCCTCTGGCTTGCGGCGAAGCCCGTGCTGGCGCTCATGCGCGGGGTGCGCTAGGTGGCGGCGACCGAGGAGGCCGAGACCCGAGGGCTCTTCGGCGCGGAACGCGCGAGCGCCTTCATCGACGCGGTCGTGGCGATCGCGATGACGCTGCTCATCCTGCCGCTCATGGAGAGCGTGAGCGACATCGGGGATGCGGGCGGCACCACCCTGCTCTGGCTCGCCGAGCACGAGCAGCAGCTCGTGAGCTTCGTGCTGAGCTTCGTGATCATCGCGATGTTCTGGATGTTCCACCACCGGTTGTTCGTGCTCGTCGAGGCGATCACGAGCGGGCTCATGTGGCTGCTCGTGGGGTGGCTGCTGACGATCGTGTGGCTCCCGGTCGCCACCGCGATCACGGGAGCCATGGATGACGACGACAACCTCGCGAAGATCGTGTACGTGGGCAGCATGATCGCCACGGCGTTCTTCTCGCTCGCGATCCGCCTGTACCTGCGACGGCATCCGCAGTTGCACCGCAACGCCGCGACAGCCCTCACCGCGGGGATCGCGGCCGACCTCTCGACCGTGCTGCTCTTCGCGATCGCGCTGACGCTGGCGTTGCTGGTGCCGGCGATCGGCTACTACGCGCTCTTCCTCATGCTGCTCACGCCGCTCGTGCAGAGGCTGCTGCTGCGCCTCGGCCGCCGGAGCGGCTGAGCACGCGGGCGTCAGCGCCGGCGCCAGGTGAGCACGAGGTACAGCAGCGGCACCACCGAGGCGCCCATGAGCACCCAGGCGAGCACCTCGTCTCCGCCGCGCCGCAGCAGCACCCCCGAGAAAAGCAGCGCGGCGAACACGATCGCCGAGATGAGGTGGCCGAGCACCGACTCGATCATCGCGATGCGGCGCTCCACCCCGGGTGCACGGATCGCGAGCTGTCCGCGATCGATGCGGGTGGCGAGCTCGTCGATCCGCTGTGGCAGACGGGCGAGGGTCGTCGCGTAGCGCAGCGCCTTCTGGCCGACCGCGATCACGTCACCCCCCGATCCGCGCAGCACGGTGCGCGCGAAGGGGTCGACGGCATCCCACATGTTGAACTGCGGATTGAGCGCACTCGTCACACCCGACACGAGCGAGATGGTGCGGATGAGCAGCAGGAAGTTCTCGGGCAGCTGGAACGGCAGCGAGCGGATGGTGTCGCCGAACTGGCGCGCAAACGCCTCGAGCTCGCGCGGATCGACGGCCCGCAGCTCGGCGACGCCCATGCCGCCGAAGCGGTCGAACGAGGCCGCCATCGCGCGCTCGAGCTCCTCGGTGTCGGCGTTCGGCAGCAGCACGCCGAGGCGTTCGAGCGAGGCGACGAGCGCCGTGCCGTCGCGCGCCACGACGGCGAGGGCGAAGTCGCGCAGCCCCGCGCGCAGCCGGTCGTCGATCTGGCCCATCATGCCGAAGTCCACGAAGGTGAGCCGCCACGCGTCCGGGGTCGCGCCGGGAGTCACGAAGATGTTGCCCGGGTGGGGGTCTGCATGGAAGAACCCGTGGGTGAAGAGTTGGTCGAACATGGCGCTCGACAGCCCCTCAGCGACCACGGCTGGGTCGATGCCGATTGCCCTCAGGCTCTCACGATCACTGATCTTGATCGCCGTGACGTCGGAGAGCGTCAGCACCCGCCTGGTGGTGCGCTCCCACACCACGGTCGGCGCCCGCACTGCGGGGTTCTCGCAGAAGTTGTCCGCGAAACGTTCGGCATTTGCGCCTTCGTGCAGGTAGTCGATCTCCTCCATGCTGACCGCGGCAAACTCCTTCAACAGCGCGGGCAGGTCGACTCTTCGCGAAATGAATGCGACCCGGTTCAGCCAGCCGGCGATTTTTTGCAGCGCGGCAAGGTCGACCTTCACAATCGCGTCGATTCCCGGGCGTTGGATCTTCACCACGACGTCTTCGAAACCCACCAACTCGGCGTCCGCGGGTGCCAATTTAGCCCGGTGCACCTGGCCTAGGGATGCTGCCGCCAGCGGTGACGGATCGAAGAACGAGTATGCCCGCTCCAGCGGCACTCCGAGATCGGCTTCTGCGAGTTCGCGAACCTCGTCGAAATGGGCAGCCGGCACCTCGTCCTGCAGCCCTTCAAGCTCGCTGGTAATCTCCGGTGGCAGCACGTCGAGCCGGGACGACATGAACTGGCCGACCTTGATCATCAGGCCTCCGAGCTCAACGGCCAAGGCGTGAAAGTGTTGGGCGATACCACCCACCCTCCGGGCACGGCTTCGATGCGACATCCGGGCCAGCCCGATGCGAGGCATCAGCACCTCGAACCACCACTCCTGCACGATGTAGCGGGAGGCGAACCGCAGAATTTTCCGATACCGGGCGCGGAGATGTCGGTCCGTGGTCATCTGTTCTCCCGAGCGTCACCGCGGAGGCGACATTCGATCATTCCCGGGCGAGGATCGCGTAGATCTTGCGGCGGGCCTCATCGATGACCGTGACCGCCTCCTGAGCCTGCTCGATGGTACCTCCACGAGCCACCTGCACCACGGCGTGGGCAAGGTTGGCCGCAGCTTTCGGCAACACCTTCGACCGGGTGCTGTCGCTAGCTGCGGTCGCGTCCCAGGGTGCGCTCCGATTAGTCGCGGCTTCGCCTCTACCGCTCTCAGTGAGCGAGTACGTCTTCCGACCGTCTGCTTCCTCGGCAAGGATGAGACCTTCGTCCGCGAGCAGTTGAAGCGTCGGGTACACCGATCCCGGGCTTGGCTTCCAGGCGCCGTTGCTGCGCTTCTCGATCTCACGAATGATCTGGTACCCGTGCATCGGTCCTTCCGCGAGGAGCGCCAGGATGCCCGCGCGAACGTCGCCGCGTCCCATCCGAGGGGCGACTCTCCGTTCGAACTCGGAATGCAGATTCTCAACTGTTTCCCACAGGCCGAAGCCCGGTTCGTGTGCGCTGTTCATTGCTGAGCCTTCTCTCGGAGATTGGAGTCCACTGGGACCCCTGCCTACTCCTAACGATACATCGCTAATTCGGTTAGCGATACGTTGCGGGACATGCAGGCTAGGGCGTCTGAGCTCGGAGGGTTTCGGCCAAGGGAGCGTCCCAGGTGAGCACTCGTACGGCGGACTCAATGTGCCGCGATCCGATCTCCTCGGAGGGAGATGGGCGCGTGTTTGGCATTATTGTCAGGCTTGTTGCGAGCACCGGTGCACTGCTCCTCGTGCCTTTCGCGCTCGCGCCGGGGGCCTCCGCAGACGACGACTCACCCGTCAAACCACGCGTGTCACCTTCTGTGGCGGATGTCGTACTCCTGGCAAACGACGGTGCATTACCCGCAGAAGGGGATGTCGCTGTCATCACAGCGTCAACCCCCGCTGTGCCGCTCCTCGACCCCGCGGATAAAACCGATGAAAGTCCGACCCCAGACGACCCGACTCCAGACGACCTGGCCTCCGCCCTCGACGCCACCTCGGTCACTGACCTCGGCGCCGCGGTGCCCGCGACGACCTCAGGCGTCACGGCCATCCCACCCGAGTACCTCGCCGATGACGGCACCGGCGTGACGGCCGAATATTTCACCACCGACGACTTCAGTCAGGAACCAACGCTGCAACAGGTGCAGCCCTCCAGCATTGTTCGACTCCCACTCGGTGCAGCGGGCGCGCGGCTGACAGCCGAGGTGACAGTTCCGCTCGACGGCGACTACGAGTTCACATTGACGGCAACCGGAGCGGCACGGATGCTCATTGACGGCGCCGAGATCGCGACACTTGACCAGCCGAAAGCGCCCACAGACATCTCGCAACCGGCGGACCCCGCCGCGCCGACGACCTCGGTGACGCTCGAGCTCACCCGCGGAACAGTACTACCGGTTCAGGTTGAGATGGTCGACGAGACCAGCCCTGAACCGGTTCTGTCCGTCGGCTGGAATGCTCCCGCCGACGTGGTGTCTGCAGCCACCGAGGCCGCAGTGCACGCTGCCGCAGAAGCGGACACTGTCGTGGTGCACGTTCCCTCTCTTCCGGCGCGCACGACCGACACCGACGGTGAGCACGGCGAGCTAGCCGGAGCGCTGCCGCAGGTTCTCAGCGAGTTGCTCGCGCTGGTCGCCACAGCGAACCCTCGCCTGGTGGTCATCGAGGATGCGACTGCAGACGACGAACTGGCCGACTGGGCTGCCCCGGGCATCATTCATGTGCCGGCAGGCAACGTAGACCTCGACACCCTCGCCGGACTGGTGACCGGTGCCGTGCAGCCCGCAGGAACTCTCGCGGCGCCGCTGCCGTTCCCGCACGGACCACCGCTGGAAGAAAAGCAGGCCCAGCCGCTCTACCCGGAAGGGCACGGACTCACCTACTGGAGCTACGACCTGCGCGAA
>SMFF01000524.1_pt1 | contig 10363 bp, 14 predicted proteins | sample 2456181 | NCBI WGS metagenome assembly SMFF01 (sample SAMN10132611, study PRJNA489261) | soil metagenome | isolation source: day120 antibiotic-loamy sand soil ammended with raw manure from dairy cow... | place: USA | collected 2015-04-01
GTTTCTGCCGTCTCGATGACGAGCGGGCGCCCAGCCGGCCCCGGCTAGACTCGACCCCCGTGACCGTACGCACCCTCGTGAAGCAACTCGCCGCCGCAGCAGACGGCCCCGTCCGCGTCTCCGGATGGGTCGAGACGGTGCGCGATCAGAAGAAGGTGCAGTTCGTCATCCTGCGTGACGAGACCGGCGCCGTGCAGCTCGTGCACCCCCGCACGGATGTCGACGAGCCCGGCAGCGACGCGCTCGCCACCCAGATCTCCGCGCTCAGCCACGGCAGCTTCCTCACCGTCACGGGCGAGCTCAAGCACGACGAGCGCGTCAAGCTCGGCGGGCTCGAGGTGAAGATCGGTGAGATCGAGGTGACCGCCGCCGCGCTCGACCTGCCGATCGCCGAGGACTCGTCGATCGACAAACGTCTCGACTGGCGTTTCCTCGACCTGCGCCGCCCCGAGCAGAACCTGGTGTTCCGCGTGCAGACGACCTTCCTGCACGCCCTGCGCAGCTGGTGGGTCGAGAACGACTTCATCGAGATCCACACACCCAAGCTCATGGCCTCGCCCTCCGAGAGCCGTGCCGAGCTGTTCGAGGTGGAGTACTTCGAGACGAAGGCGTACCTCGCCCAGAGCCCGCAGTTCTTCAAGCAGATGGCGCAGCCGGCCGGCTTCGGCAAGGTGTTCGAGGTCGCGCCCGCCTTCCGCGCCGACCCGAGCTTCACCAGCCGCCACGCCACCGAGTTCATCTCCGTCGACGCCGAGATGAGCTGGGTGACCTCACACGAAGACGTCATGCGGATGCACGAGCAGCTCCTCGTGGCGGGCCTCACCGCCGTCAAGGAGAAGCACGGCGCCGAGATCGAGGCCGCGTTCGGCACGACGGTAACGGTGCCGGAGCTGCCGTTCCCGCGCATCCCGCTCTCCGAGGCGCACAGCATCCTCGCCTCACGCGGCTACACCGTGCCGCGCGCTGACGGCGACCTCGACCCCGAGGGCGAGCGTCGACTCTCGGAGTACGTCAAGGAGCAGTACGGCCACGAGTTCGTGTTCGTGACCGACTACACCTCGAACATCCGGCCGTTCTACCACATGCGCCACGAGGGCGACCCGAGCCTCACCAACAGCTACGACCTCATCTTCAACGGCACCGAGATCTCCACCGGCGCCCAGCGCGAGCACCGCATCGACGTGCTCGTCGCCCAGGCGAAGGAGAAGGGGATGGAGCCGGCCGAACTCGACTTCTACCTCGACTTCTTCCGCTACGGCGTTCCCCCGCACGGCGGGTTCGGCATGGGACTCAGCCGCGTCATCATGCTGCTGCTGCACCAGCCGTCGATCCGCGAGGTCACCTACCTCTTCCGCGGACCGAACCGCCTGCTGCCGTAGTCGGTGAGAGCCCACGCTGTCGCGGATGCGGTCACGCCGACCGCTGATAGCGCGGCTCCTGCAGCACGGTGAGGTCCTCGAGGTGCGCGCGCGGGATGGAGCGCATGACCGCCTCCACCATCGCCACCGCGGAGGCCTTGGCGACGTAGTTGCCGCTCACCGCGACCGTCTGCCCGCTCTCCGACACGATCCGCCAGAAGTACGGCTGAGTCGGGTTCTTGCTTCGCAGCACCTGGAAGCGCATGGCGATCTCCTCGGGGGGAAAGGGGACGATCCCTGGAGACTAGACCGGATCGGCGACCCCCGCTAGGGGGGCAAGGCGCGTTGGGGTGGACCGGTGGGTATCAAGACGCCCTGCACCCCTCAACCGGCGGTGGGGGCCGGGATCTCGTAGTCGACGCAGCTGCGGTCGGCGGCGACCGAGCGGATGAACGCGGCCGCCTGCTGGTGCTGCGGATGCGTCTGATACGCGGCCAGGTCATCCGCGGTCGCGAAGTCCGAGACGAGCACGACATGCCAGTTGCCCTCGCTCGCGCCGACGTCGATGCCGACCTCGAGCCGCTCGGCCGGAACGATGCCGCGCAGCGCCTCGAGGCGCTGCCGCACGCCCTCGGCGTCCGCGGCGCGCTGCTCCGCGCGATCGGCTCCCATGCGCCAGGAAACGATGTGCCGGATCACGCCCGCCCCTCCCGTTCATCCAGTGCACGCCGGAACCGCTCGGGGTCGACGCGCCAGATCTGATGCACGCGGTCGTCGATGAGCAGCACGGGGATCTCCTCCGCGTACTCGGCGAGCAGCGCCTCGTCGTCGAGGATGTTGCGCTCTTCGACCGCGAGCCCCCGCTCGCCCGCCACCTCGAGCACGACTTGCCGGGCGTCGTCGCAGAGATGACACCCGGGCTTCGAGAGGAGGGTCAGGCGCACATCGGGCACGCACCTAGACTATGGGGGTCATGCCCGCGGCCCAGAACCCGACCCCGAGCGAACGTCCCGTCATCGCCTTCTTCGACGTGGACAACACGCTCATGCACGGCACGAGCGTGTTCCACGTCGGCCGGGAGGCGTGGGCGCGCGGAATCATCGGGTGGCGCGACATCCTGCTCTTCGGCTGGCATCAGCGCCGATTCATCAAGGTCGGCGAGAACCACGAGCACATGGGCACGGCGAAGGATCGCGCGCTCGGGCTCATCGCGGGGCACACCGAGACCCAGATTCAGGAGCTCGCGCAGTCGATCTGGGAGCACCGCATCCGCCCCCGGCTCTGGCCCGAGACCGTGGCGCTCGCACACGAGCACATCGACAAGGGCCACCAGGTGTGGCTCGTCTCGGCGACTCCCGTCGAGGTGGGCGAGCTGATCGCTTCGAAGCTCGGCCTGACGGGTGCGCTCGGCACGCGCGTGGAGGCGGTCGACGGCGTCTACACGGGTCGGCTCGTCGGCTCGGTGCTGCACGCCGAGAACAAGGCCGTCGCCGCCAAGGAGCTCGCCGACGGGATGGACGCCGACCTCGGTGCGTCGTGGGCCTACTCCGACAGCCGCAACGACATCCCGCTGCTCGAGCTCGTGGGCAACCGCGTGGCGGTGAACCCGGATGCCGGCCTCGCCCGGTACGCCGCGGAGAAGCACTGGCCGACGATGCGGCTCGATCCGGCCGCCATCAAGGCGCAGCAGCGGCGCGTTCGTCGCGAGGCGAAGCAGGTGAGCAAGGCGGCGCAGAAAGTCGGCAAACGCGCGGCGAAGGCGGCAAAGACGAAGCCCCGGGGCTGAGCCCGGGGCTTTCGGTCACTTCTTGTTGCGACGCTGGTGACGCGTCTTGCGCAGCAGCTTGCGGTGCTTCTTCTTCGCCATGCGCTTGCGGCGCTTCTTGATGACGGAACCCATGTTCACCTCGTTCGTTCGTTCGTCGCGGACCCTGGTCCGTGACGAACCGCGGGAAGCCTAACCGGGAGATTCTAACAGGCCCGCCTGGGAGACCGACGCCCGGGACGGGCGTCGGCGCTGGCGTCGCTGCGAAGGCCAGAAATGGCCTTCGCTCTAAGCTCCAGCGCGCTGGGCGTCGTGATCGGCGATGCCGACGACTCCCGCGACCGCCGACTCGGGGATGCGGTACGAGCGCCCGAAGCGCACGGCCGGCAGCTCACCGGAGTGCACGAGACGGTAGACGGTCATCGTGGAGACGCGCATCATGTCGGCGACCTCCTGAACCGTCAGGAAGCGCACATCCGAAAGATCCCGCGCCATCGTGCCCTCTGTGTCTCGTGTGGTCGATGTGGCCCCTGTGGCTGGAGCACACTGCCCACAGAGTAGGGGGTGGACGGTCTCGGTGTCCAGGCAGCGGCAGCGGCGCGTGGCACCCTGGGGGCATGAAGTTCCTGGCGGCGTTCCGCAGCTCGCGGCGACAGCCGTGGCTGCAGGTGGCGAAGTCCGCCGTCGCGACGATCGTGGCCTGGCTGCTCGCGGGCTGGGCGGTGCCGGGCCCGCTGCCCGTCTTCGCCGCGATCGCGGCACTCCTGGTCGTGCAGCCGAGCCTCAACCAGTCGATCGCGAAGGCCGTCGAGCGCTCGGTGGGCGTCGTGGCCGGCGTCGTGATCGCATCCGCTCTCTCGCTCGCGTTCGGGCAGGCGACCTGGGTCGTGCTGCTCGCGGTCGTGGCCGCCCTCGCCGTGGCGTGGGCGCTGCGCATGACCACCGGCACCTCGAACCAGGTCGCGATCAGCGCGCTGCTCGTGCTCGCCCTCGGCGCGGCCACGCCCGACTACGCCGTCGACCGCGTGATCGAGACCGTCATCGGCGCGGTGATCGGTTTCGTCGTGAACCTCGTGTTCGTGCCGCCCGTTGCTCTCGCCCCCGCGCAGCGCGCGATCGACGCCCTCGGCACCGAGGTGGCGGCATCCCTCGACCGGCTCGCCGAGGGCCTCAGCACCCCCCAGTCGCCCGCGCAGCTCGAAGAGCTCATGATCACGGTGCGGCTCATGCGCCCCATGGTCACGACGGCCGAGGATGCGTTGCGCACCGGGGCGGAATCGCTCACGCTCAACCCGCGGGCCCGCCGGCGGCGCGAGGAGCTCGTCGGGCTCGAGGCCACCCTCGAGCGCCTGCGGCCGATCGTCACGCAGGTGATCGGCATGACCCGCGCGGTGTACGACCGCTACGACGCGAGCCTCGTCGACGAGCCGACGGTTCGCGCGATCGCCGAGCAGCTGCGCCGAGCCGCCCACGATGTGCGGCGCGTCGTGCGGCGCACCAACCCCGATCCGGCGAACCCGCCGACCGAGAGCATCCCCGCGCTCACCTCACCGCTCGCGGTGGGGGCTCCCTCGTCGGGGCACTGGATCGTCGTGGGCTCGCTGCTGGAAGACCTGCGGCGCATCCACGAGACGCTCGCCACGGAGTAGTCGCCGCTACTCGCCGCTCTTGCGGAGCTTGCCGCTCACCCGGTGCCGGGCGTCTTCGACGCGCTGCCGGGCGCCCTCGAGCTTCTCCTGAGCGGTCTCGAACGCGACCCGCGCGGCATTCGCCGTGTCGGCCGCGGTGCGGCCGAGGCGGCCGCCGAACTCGGCCCCCGCCCAGGCGGCGTACACCGTGGTGGCGCCGTTCTCATCCGTCGCGACGGTGAACTCGGTGAAGGGCTCGAGCCATACCTCGACCTCTTCGAGCGGGCTCGCGTCGAGGTGGTAGTAGCGGTGCTGGCCCTCCTCGCGCACCCCCACGAGGCCGTGCTCGCGCAGCACCTTGAGGTGCTTCGACACCGTGGGCTGCGCGATGCCGAGCTCGTTCACGAGGTCGCCCACGGCGAGCTCGCCCCGGCTCTCGAGCAACTGGCGAAGGATCTCGCGGCGGGTGCCGTCGGCGAGGACGTCGAAGATGTCGGCCATTCCGACAGACTAGCCAGGGCGCCCCGGGAGTACCATGACCCGGATTCGACAGACGGAAGCGGAGGGGACCGGATGCGCACCAGACCGGTGCAGCGCGACCCGTTGTCGGCGCGACTCCTGGATCGAATCGGCGACTTCGCCACGCTGACCCCCGCGCGGTTCGCGATCGCGATCTTCGCGACCCTCGTCATCCTGTTCACCCTGCTGTTCTCGCTGCCCATCGCGACGAGCTCCGGCGAGCGCGCGCCGCTCGTGGATGCCGTGTTCACGGCCGTCTCGGTGATCTGCGTGACGGGCCTGTCGACCGTCGACATGGCCACCTACTGGTCGCCGTTCGGCCACGTGCTGGTGTTCGTGGGCGTCGAGATCGGCGGCATCGGCGTGCTGACGGTCGCCTCGATCCTGGGTCTCGTCATCAGCCGCAAGCTCGGCCTGCGCCAGAAGCTCATGGCGGCCGGCGACGCGAACCCCATGCGCATCCGGCGTGGGCCGGTCTCGGAAGGCCAGGCGGTGCGGCTCGGCGAGACGGGCAACCTGCTGGTGACCGTCGCGGTGAGCGTCATCGTGATCGAGCTCGCCGTCGCCGCGCTCATCTTCCCGCGCCTGCTGCTCGCGGGCACCCCCTGGTATTCGGCGCTGTGGGAGTCGATCTACTTCTCGGCGATGGCCTTCACCAACACGGGCTTCTCCCCCGCCCCCGAGGGCATCGCGCCGTTCGCGAACGACTGGTGGTTCCTCGGCGCGCTCATGATCGCCACGATCTTCGGCGCGATCGGCTTCCCCGTGATCTACGCCCTGCGCAAGCGTCTGCTGCACCCGCACGGGTGGTCGCTGCACGTCAAGCTCACCCTCGTCTGGTTCGGGATGCTCATCGTGGGCGGCGCACTCGCCTACCTCGGGCTCGAATGGGGCAACCCCGACACGATGGGCGACATGGATGCGAGCGACCGCATCCTGAACAGCCTGTTCCTCTCGGTCATGTCGCGATCCGGCGGCTTTTCGACGCTCGACATCGACCAGCTCGACGGCTCGAGCCTGCTCGTGACCGACATGCTGATGTTCGTGGGCGGCGGCTCGGCCTCGACCGCGGGCGGCATCAAGGTGACGACCCTCGCCATCCTGTTCCTCGCCGCCTTCGCCGAGGCGCGCGGCAACGACGACATGGAGGCCTACGGCCGTCGCGTGCCGCCGGATGTGCTGCGCCTGGCGGTGTCGGTGGTGCTCTGGGGCGCGACCATCGTGGCCGGGGCGACGATCCTCATCATGTTCATCAACGACGACGCGCCGCTCGACTACGTGCTGTTCGACGTCATCAGCGCGTTCGCCACCTGCGGGCTCAGCACCGGGTTCACCCAGGATGCGAACGAGGCGACGCAGTACATCCTGGCGGCCACGATGTTCTTCGGTCGCATCGGTACAGTGACTCTCGCCGCGGCGCTCGCGGCGTCCATCAGGCGGCAGCTCTTCCGCCGCCCCGAGGAGAGGCCCATCGTTGGTTGAGAAGATCGCCCACGACGCTCCCGTGCTCGTGATCGGACTCGGTCGCTTCGGTGCGGCCACCGCGGGTCAGCTGCAGCGCCTCAACCGCGACGAGGACTTCCAGATCGCCGTGGTCGCCGTCGGCAGCTCGATCGAGGCGAGCGTGCTCATCACCGCCAACCTCGTCGACCTCAAGGTGCCGCAGATCTGGGCGAAGGCCATCAGCCAGTCGCACGGCAAGATCCTCAGCCGCATCGGCGCCAACCACGTCATCTACCCCGAGGCGGAGGCCGGGGAGCGCGTCGCGCACCTCGTGTCGGGCCGCATGATCGACTTCATCGAGTTCGACGACGGCTTCGCGATCGTCAAGATGTACCCGCCGAAGCCCATCCGCGGGCTCAGCCTCGCCGAGTCGCACGTGCGGCAGAAGTACGGCATCACGGTCGTCGGGGTGAAGAGCCCCGGCAACGACTTCACCTATGCGACGGCCGAGACGGTCATCACGAACCACCACCTCATCATCGCCTCGGGCTCGACCTCCGATCTGGAGAAGTTCGCGGCGCTCGAGTAGGTCCCCTCAGCCGACGGCGAGTTCCTTCGCGCGGGCGATCGCCGCATCCGCTGCCCGGCCGAAGACCTCGTCGAGATGCGCCTCGTCGAGCACGGCGATGAGCCGCTCGGTCGTGCCCTTCGGGCTCGTCACGCGCCGCCGCAGTTCGGCGGGCTCCTCGCCCGTCGACTCGAGCAGCAGCGCCGAGCCGATGAGGGTCTGCTCGGCCATGAGGCGGGCGTCTGCGCGGGCGAAGCCGAGACCCTCGGCCGCCTCGGTGAGCTTCTCGATGAGGAAGTAGACCGTCGCCGGCCCCGAGCCCGAGATCGCCGAGAGCGCGTCGATACGGTGCTCCGGCAGCTCGACCACGGCACCCACCGCGGTGAACAGCTCCCGGGCGAGCGCGAGTTCGGTTGCGCCCGCGCGCGATCCCGCCGCGACGCCCGTCACGGCGCGCCGCACGAGCGCGGGCGTGTTGGGCATCGTGCGCACGACGGGGTTCGGCACGACCGCCTCCATCGCGGCGGTCGGGATGCCCGCGGCCACGCTCACCACCACGGCATCCGCGTCGAGGCTCCCCGCCACCTCGCGCAGGGTGTCGAGCACCATCGCGGGCTTCACCCCGACCAGCACGATGCCGGCGCCCGCCACGACCGCGGCGTTCGCATCCGGGTCATCCTCGAGCGCGAGGGCGCGCACGCCCTCCGCGCGCCAGGCCTCGGCCGACGCCGCGGTACGCGTGCTCACGGCGACGGATGCGGGGTCGACACCCGCGGCGATCAGGCCGCGCACGATGGCTCCCGCCATCGATCCGGCACCGAGTACGGCGAGGGGCGGAAGGGTCGTCATGGCCCTCATCCTAGAATCGGGTCATGAGCGCGTCCGGCGGCACCAAGGCGATCATCGCGGCCTTCCTGGCCAACCTCGGCATTGCCATCACGAAGTTCATCGCGTGGGCCTTCTCGGGATCCAGCTCGATGCTCGCCGAGGGCGTGCACTCGGTGGCGGACTCCGGCAACCAGCTGCTGCTGCTGCTCGGCGGGCGCCAGGCGCGCAAGAAGGCGGATGCGGAGCACCCGTTCGGCTACGGACGCGAACGTTACGTGTACGCCTTCGTGGTGGCGATCATCCTGTTCTCGGTCGGTGGCGTGTTCTCGATCTACGAGGGCATCGACAAGCTCACCCACCCGCACCCGCTCGAGAACTGGTGGCTGCCGGTGCTCGTGCTCGTGATCGCCATCTGCCTCGAGAGCTTCTCGCTGCGCACCGCGGTGAAGGAGTCGAACCACGTGCGCGGCCGCCAGAGCTGGGTGCAGTTCGTGCGCCGGGCGAAGCAGCCCGAGTTGCCCGTCGTGCTGCTCGAAGACGTCGCGGCGCTGTGCGGCCTCGTGTTCGCGCTCATCGGCGTGGGCCTCACCGTGATCACGGGCGACAACCTGTGGGATGGCGTGGGCACGATCGCGATCGGCACGCTGCTCGTGCTCGTCGCCGTGATCCTCGGCGTCGAGACCAAGAGCCTGCTCGTGGGCGAGGGCGCGAACCCCGACGATCACGCCAAGATCCTGGCGGCGCTCAACGGGCACGAACTCGTGGAGGCGGTCATCCACATGAAGACCCTCTACCTCGGCCCCGATGAGCTGCTCGTCGCGGCCAAGATCGCGGTGCCGCGCGCCACGCGCGCGGTCGAGGTGGCGGCGGCGATCGACGCCATCGAGTCGGCGGTGCGTGCGGCCGTGCCCGCCGCTCGCGTGATCTACCTCGAGCCCGACATCTACGTCGCGCGCGGCGAGCATCCCTCCACCGACGCGATCGTGATCAAGAGCGCCGACTGACGCCTGACCGACGGCACATGGTGACGCCTCAGAGCTCGGATGCGCGGGCGTCGGCGAAGAAGCGCGTGAGCGGGGCGGCGCACTCTGCCTCGAGCACGCCCGCGACCACCTCGGCGCGGTAGGGCAGTCGGCGATCCCGCAGCAGGTCGTGCACGCTGCCCGCGGCACCCGCCTTCTCATCCCACGCCCCGAACACGACCCGCGGGATACGCGCCGCGAGGATCGCGCCGGCGCACATGACACAGGGCTCGAGCGTCACCACGAGCGTCGTGGCGTCGAGGTGCCAGTCGCCGCGCAGTTCGGCCGCCCGCCGGATCACGACGATCTCGGCGTGCGCGGTCGGGTCGGCATGCTTCTCGCGCTCGTTGCGCCCGTGCGCGATCACCGTGCCGTCGCGATCGAGCAGCACCGCGCCGACCGGCACGTCGCCGGATGCGAGGGCGAGCTCCGCCTGGGCGAGGGCGAGGCGCATGGCCTCCGCGTCGCTCCGAGAGGGCATAGATTGAAGCCTATGCGAGTGCACGTCGCCGACCATCCGCTCATCACGCACAAGCTCACGGTGCTACGCGACGAGCGCACGCCGTCGCCCGTGTTCCGCGCCCTCACCGAGGAGCTCGTGACGCTGCTCGCCTACGAGGCGACCCGCAACGTGCGCACCACCGAGGTCACGGTTCGCACGCCGGTGTCGGAAGCCGTCGGGCTCTCGATCGCCGCCCCCCGGCCGCTCGTCGTGCCGATCCTGCGCGCAGGGCTCGGGATGCTCGAGGGCATGGTGAAGCTCGTTCCGACCGCGGAGGTCGGCTTCCTCGGCATGGTGCGCGACGAGGAGACGCTGCAGCCCACCACCTACGCCGAGCGGCTGCCCGACGACCTCTCGAACCGGCAGTGCTTCATCCTCGACCCGATGCTCGCCACCGGTGGTTCGCTCGGTGCCGCCATCGAGTTCCTCTTCGAACGCGGAGCCGTGGATGTGACGGCCGTGTGCCTCATCGCCGCCCCCGAGGGCATCGAGGCGGTGCGCAAGATGACCGAGGGTCGCGAGGTGACGGTCGTCGTGGGCGCCCTCGACGAGAAGCTCAACGAGAAGGGCTACATCGTGCCGGGCCTGGGAGACGCGGGCGACCGGCTCTACGGCCTGGTCTGAGTCGTCTTGCGCCGCGGTAATCCGCGGCGCTCGGCCGAACGGCCGGCCGTGCGCGAACGCCCGGCCGTTCGCGTGCCGACCCCGGTGACCGTTCGCGCGGGTGTAG
>SMFF01000561.1_pt1 | contig 10350 bp, 12 predicted proteins | sample 2456181 | NCBI WGS metagenome assembly SMFF01 (sample SAMN10132611, study PRJNA489261) | soil metagenome | isolation source: day120 antibiotic-loamy sand soil ammended with raw manure from dairy cow... | place: USA | collected 2015-04-01
CAGCGACCAACCACCTAACTTCCCGCCAAAAATCCACTCATGCGCAAACACACCGGGGTAGAAGGCATCGATCCAGCCCTTTAGCTCGGTCCAATGCTCGAAGGTTTCCGGTCCGATCCAGTCGCGAACCGCGCAGTCGTCGGGCGGCGCTGATTTGTCGACGATCCTGTCGCCGATCTGAGGGAGGAGTTCCATTTCCCGTTTCTCGGATTGCCGGGCGCCAAAGTTACATTGGACCTCGTAGGCGGCACGATCGCGCCAACCGTGTTCAGTTATCGCAGTCTCTAGCCGCCTCCGAATTGAAGATCGCGTTTACTGCGAGGCGAACGATCCCGCCGTGGCGGCATCGCCTTCTCTGCTTGGCTGTCTCCACCGATTCCGAAAATTGTCACTCGGGCGAGCTGAGGTCCGAACCGCATCGATGAAATCCGCAATGTCATCATCGCTCAGGCGCAACGCGTCCAACCAGTTGCCGCGCTCACCCGCCGCGCTGACACGCTTGTCGGCCCTTCGTGCGCTCGGCGTGAGGCCGGCGTCCATCAGATGAAGCTCTGCCCCGTCGAACATTTCCGGATGGGAGTCGTAGAGCTCGGCACTCTCGTGTTTGACGCAGTTCGCAGTTTTCCTCAGGCGCTCCAAGCGGTCTCGATTGATGGTTGCGCCAACCGTCTTCGTCATCTCTGCGTAGGCGTTCGTGAACCGATACTCCGGGACTCGAAGAACGAAGCAGACGTGCTTTTCCCACGCATGGTGGATCATGGTGGCGAAGGCTTGCCGATGCGCCTGGAGCGCATTTTCGATGACGACTTGCCGATAGTAGGTGTGCTCGCCAACGTCGAAACCTTGACCGGTTTCTTCGTCAATTTCGTAGAGATCGCGCCCTTCCGCCTTGGCCGACCGCAATAGACTTTCGTAGTCTCTCTCGGCTTCGGCGAACTGCTCCTTCAGATACTCGCTTCCTGCCTTGTAGGCTGCCTCGATCGGATCCAGCGCAAAACCGAGCATGAAATATGTGAGGTCGGCCATCGTCGGTCAGGTTCGCATTGAGGTCGCCAGAATATTCTGCGCTGTGGCGAGAGATGTTGATCGTGAGCAGCGCGCCGCGCGGCGATGATGCTCATCCCGCCACTGGCGGCTTCTTGCGCGTCCGTCGCTTAGCTTTGGGTTTGCGGCCCAGGCCGATGGTCTTGGCCATTTCGCGCCGCATTTCGGCATAATTGGGTGCCACCATTGGATAGTCCGCGGGGAGCCCCCACTTCGCACGATATTCGGCGGGCGACATGCCATATGAGGTAGCCAGATGACGCTTGAGCATCTTCAGCTTCTTACCGTCTTCGAGGCAGACGATGTAGTCAGGCTTAACAGATGAGCGGATCGACACGGCCGGAACGAGGGCAGCTGTATCGTCGGCTTCTGGTTTGCCGAGACCTTCGAGGGCTTCGTAGACAGTGCCGATCAGCCGCGAAATATCGGACAAAATTACCTGGTTATTGCTCACATGGGCGGCAACGATGTCAGCGGTCAACGTAATCAGGGTCTCGTTCTGCGCTGAGTCACCGCTCACTTCGACACTCCTTCATTAATCGAATTTCTCATTCGAGAGCTGTATCGCTAGTCGGCCTGCCGACCGGCATGGGCTCCGCGACGCCGTCGTTGATAGCAAAAAGCGCCCTACAGTCGATGGTTATTCATTCCGATGCTCGCCCGAATTTGGTTACACCGACCAACCCAGCCAAAGCGATCCCAGAGCGAAGCTAAATTTGAAGTGCGGCGGCGACTTTGCTTGCCACAAGCCTCTCCGCGACATCCGCGGGTGCCACCGTCAGGATAGGTGCGATGCGTTCCATTCGCGGGTGGGTGATCGCCTTCGACGCCAGATACTCATCGGTTGACGAGCCCATAGCCTCCACGACGAGTTGCCTGATCTCGCCTGTCGCCCTCGAGCGAGCTTCCAGAAGAAAATCTGGCCTGCAAGAGCCGCGGTCGGTGAGGATGTCGAACACGGGCTTTTCGATGGCGATGTCGATGCTCTGTCCGTTGAGCGAACTACGGGCTTGTAGGAGACCACGAAAGACCTCCCGTTCGAACTCGGAATCGACCGGTACGAAGCGCTGGCCCGAGTAGATCGGCTGAGCGTAAGCACGCAGCGGCGCATAGCCCCTGGCTTCCGGGTATTCGCCGACGACGACCAGAATGAGATAGGGGTCCTTGACCAGATTACCTCGGATTGAAGGTGATTGAACGCGATTGGCGATCGAGATCGGCTCACCGTCAGCTGGATAGATGACGTTGCCCTTGAAGGCCTTGGCGAAGAGAGCGAGGAAGCCCTGCGGGGCATGCCCGGCAGGCCAGCGGCGCGAAAGCTCGCGGATCCCCGCATAGGCCCGGTTAGAGTGATATGCGCTCGCGTGGGTCCAGAGCGCCCGCCCAAGTTCGATGCCGGGGGCCATCTCGAGTTTGGCGGCGGCGGCGGCGAGCGCCTGAAACTCGTCCCGGATGGAATGATCGGGGGCTTCCGAGGCAATGGGCGGCGTATTGTTGATCCCCGACGCGTTGATCAGGCGCCACAGCAGACGCGCAAGGCGCGGCACCGACGCGTGGCGCGTCCGGTCGTCGCTGGCATCATCCTCCGGCTTCTGGGCAAGGGCCTGGGGGGCAGGGCGCAACACCTCGAAGAAGCCCGTAGGCGGGTCGGCCGGCATTTTCGGGGATCGGATCTCCGAAAGCCGGTTGGTGGCCTGATCTCGAAAGAACGGACAATCCGGGAGATGCTCCGGGCGCTTGGACCCGGTCAGGCGCCGCAGATAATAGGTTTCAGCCTCCGAGAGGAACGCCGGCGTCAGGACCGGCGGAGCAGCGTCCGGCGGCAAGCAGTCGCACGCGATCCACTTCTCACCGATCCTGGCCTGCTGAACGAGCGTGATCCCAGCCTCTTCATCCGCGCGCGAACCCTCGCCAACGTACCAGCGAACGAGCGCCGAGCGCACGAGCGCCGGCAGGGGAATACGGCCCTGTTGCCGTCCGTCAGTATGTCGATCGATGAGCCACATGGTCGACCTTTTGCGCCGGAAACGGGTCGATGCTGTGCGAGCCTCGCAGGATTGACAACCGAAAAGCGGATGCGCTCCACTTTCAAACTCATTGAGCAGGGAGGGTCCGATGAAAGCGTTTCTGGCCGGCATCATCGCCTGGTGTTCGATATTCGCGACTTCAACTCCAGCAGTCGCCCAGGGTCGCGGAGCCGTCCGAAGCGTTCAACTTATCTCCATGAGCGGCGCGCCCGGTCAGTCGGCGTCGTCTGGCCCGTCGGGCGAAAGTGCCAGGCAAAACACCGTCGAGGGCCAGCCCGTCGCAGCGGACGCGTTTGCGGTGCACGACCTGCAGCGGCGTTGGGTCGAGTTTCAAATGGCCAACAGCTTCTCGGCCGTGGGCGGTCAATCGGGTGATCCTGACGCCCGTGTCGTTCCCGCAGCGGCCGCCAGCCGAGATGCTCTCGCCGATTTGCCGATTCCTGCATGGATGCAGGGCGGCAGCTACATCTCCGTTCCTGCGCCGGCAGGAAGCGAATGCAACCGTGTGCCATACAAACCGACAGGATTCCTCGGATCCGGGGCGGAGACCCGACGGGCAACCTATTACGGGATGATGAGCGATGCTGCTTGCGCCCATGGCATTCCGGTCGGACTGTTCGATGCGATGATCATCCAGGAAAGTCGCTATAATGCCGGTGCCGTTTCGCCGAAGAACGCGTTCGGCCTGACCCAGCTCATGCCTGACACCGCCCTCGGATTGGGCGTGGATCGCTTCATTGGCCGCTTACAATGCAGGGCCTGGAAACGTGAAGAATGGGCGCGTTCCACCATTCGCCGAGACGCGCGCCTATGTCGATAACGTGCTCTCCAACTGGAGACGACTGGCGTTCGGCTCACGTTCGGTATCGATCCAGTCTGCCGAGACCGCAGTCGGCGGCGAGATCCCTAAGGTGATGATCGCACGGAGCGGACGAGCCGCATCGGTCTCGGTCTTCTGATCGTCAGCTGCTCGGCGGCAGCGCAATCTCGTCCTAGAAAATGAAGTCCGTCGGCGTGCGCCGCTGGATCTTTGCGGTGACTTCCTTGACCACCCTTTCGACGATTCCACGCCTGATAGGCGTCGCCCAGTCTTTTCGAATTTCGGACCCATCGAGTTCGTCAATCTCATTGAGCGCATCGGCGAGAAGGCAGGGTAGTCCTGTGAACATCTCGCCGATCATCTGGACCATCGAGGCGAAGCGGTGGTCCTCGAGAATGCCGTGCCCTGCGAGCACTTCCACCGCCAGCACGGCGTCGACGATTTCGATGTCGAGTGCCCGCAGGATTATCTGAAATTCAGACAGGGTGATCCCGGACCTGGCGCCGGCTCTCGGGCGTAGAATGTCCGAGAGGCGCCGGCGGTCTATGCCGGTCTTGAGCGCCAGTTTTCGCAGGCTGAGCGAGTTTGCGGCGATCGCATTCGATAGAAACGCGGAATAATCGCTGAGCTGGGTGCACCCGCTCGAAGCCGGATTCGCGGCTTCCGCCGGTTCCGAATTTGCCATGGATCTGGCAACGGATGACAAGTAGGCCCCCCCCGTTTTGTGCTCAGACTTCAGAAAACAAACACACGGGGTAGGGCATTTCAAGCACGCTAGAGTCCGAGAATCGTGCTCAAAAAGGCCAGGGCAACTATTTTAGTCGTATCACCTTGTCGTCCTCACCTGATCCGAAGCTTGAAGAATCGTCCTGCCGGCTCCGATTACCGATGCCGAGCTTTGCGCGAACCTTATTGGCCTTTTGTTCGACCATGTAATCGAAGAGCATTATTGAAATCGTATCTGCAAGCGTCACATCGGAACCGATCAGCGTCTTCAGGGCTTGCCTGGCATCTTCCAGGCGGGCTGCGGTGTGTGGGCTTAGCGCGAGGTCAATTCGAATGTCGCCTTCGCTCGCTACAGCTTCGAGGTGCATTCGGATCGTCTCGAGATTGTGGTCGAGGGATTCAACGAACAGGGCGCGATCGCTGACGAGGGACTCGAGGGTGTGTAATCGGCCGGTGTCGTTCGAATAGAGATGCACACTCTGTGTCGCGAGCCGGAACAACGGCTCGGAAATTCGCAACGTATGTTGTTGGTCGCGACACTCCCCACTCATTCCATCACTTCCCGTCGAACTTGAGACGAAGCGCCGACCTCCGAAGCGCGGCGGCCGACTGGTCGCATGTGCTCCGGACGTCAGGCGCCGGCTTCTGGCTTGAAGCTGAGATCTGAAGCTACCGCCAACATGCTGCAATTCCAATTAACGGCAATTTCGTCGCCCGATTCGGCGAGTGGGGCAGATTTCGCGCCAGCCCGGCTCAATATCTGAACCAGCCCGGCGCGCGCGCGGACCCGAGGCGGTGCGAGTGTTGTGCCACAGCGGTGGGCGATTCGGACCAATCGATCGCGAAATCGAAGTTTATCCGGTCCGATGCGGCCGCGGTGCCGATCGCTCGTTGAGGAGAGGTCGGAGTCGAGGAACCTTTCAATCGGACGCGGATGAGCCGCGCCCTTTTCGAAAGGAAAACCCCATGAGCAAAACGATGGTTCAGGGGCGCGATCTCGAGTTCGCCATCTTCGCGCTGGCGGTGCTGACATTTGCGTTCCTCTACTTCTCCGGTGTGGCCCATGCAGGCGCGGACACGACCTTCGACACGGCGCTCTCCAAGTTCACCGACTTCCTCGAAGGTTCGGGCGGCAAGATCATCACGGTGCTCTCGCTTGCCGGCGGGATCGTCGGCCTCGCTTCGGGCCGCTTCTCGCTCGGCCAGGTCGCGATACCCGTCGGCGTCGGCGTCGGCGCCGGGACCGGTATCCCGATCGTAACCTCGACGGTCACCGCGACCATCTGACGTGCTCAGGGCCGACCCGGCTTAGCAGCGTCGGTCGGACCCTAATGAGGGTGGTGTCATGGCATCGGACAAGTATGTGGTCCCGGCTCATCTCGATGATCCAGAACTGATCGGGCTGTGGACGCTGGATGAGTTCCTCGCGATGGTTATCCCGTTCGCTTGGGGCATCCTGACTCAGCATATTCTTATCGGTATCGGCGTTGCCGGATTCTGCTGGTGGGGATTGAAACGCGCTAAGTCAGGGCGGGCTTCATCCTGGCTGATGCACATCGCCTATTGGCACCTTCCGGCCGGCTTCCTCGGCCTGAAGGCGACACCACCCTCATATCTCAGACTGATGGCTGGGTGACATGGAGCTCCGGCACCAACACGCGCAGAGCCAGCGCACCCTGAGGCAGCGCAACGTGCTGGCGTTCATCGCCGCCGGGCTTGCCGGGGTGAGTGTGATCCTCCTCTTCACCGCCGCATCGCGCGACCGCGAAGTCGTGCTGCAACCGATCCTGCGCTCGCCGCTCACGATCAGCAGTTCGGGCGTCTCGCGCGACTATCTCGAGATGGTCACTCGAGACGTTGCCGTGCTCACGCTCGATCGCTCGCCGCAGAACCTCGAATATTGGATGGATTCGGTCCTCGCGATCACTGCACCGGGTGCGCAGGGCGAGCTCAAGGCAGAACTGCTCAAGATCGTTGACGAACAGCGGGGTTCCTCGATCGCGCAGTATTTCGCGATCCAGTCGATGGAGCTGGATACCCAGAATCTGACCTCCGAGGTGACCGGCGAGCTCAACACGATCGTGGGCAGCAAAGTCGTCAACCGGCAGCGCAAGACCTTCCGCTTCACCTGGAAATATTCCGGCGTGTCCCTGCAGCTCATTGGCTTCGGGATCGTCACCAAGGACAAGGAAAAGGAACAATGATGTCCGTCCTGGCACTAGGCGGCGCCGCGGTTGGGACCGTGCTCGCGTCGAGGATCGATTGCATCTTGAGCCGCACGTGCGGCGCGACCATCGCCGCCATATCCTGCCTCGCGCTCGTTACTCCTGCATGGGCTGACGAGACCATCCTCGCATCCGACAGCAGTCAGGTCGATTGCCAGGCTTCGGCGTCCGACCTCACGCGCATCAGTCTCGTCGAGGACGAGTTTGCGAGCGTTTCGAAGATCTCGACCGGCAATCCGAACGAGGACTTCAGCGTCGTGAACGAGCCGGTCCGCGGAGATATCTATCTTTCGGTCCCTGAAGGCTATTCGAAGCCCGAGCTGTCCTTCTTTGCGACGTCGAAGCGCGGCTACGTCTACAAGCTCGTGTGCCGCATCTCCGGAGACCGGGCGCAGCAGGTCTTCATTTCCAACCCGGCGATCGCCGCCCAGAATGAAGCCGATGCGCCGACGGCGCCGGCCACGCCGGGCCCGCAGGAGGCTGCAATCGGTCTCGTCCAGGCGATGTACTCCAACAGCGTCGCGGATGGATATGACATGCGCCAGCGCACGCTGCGCCCTGTCTATGTCGGCGCTCTCAAGGTTCAGATGATCGCGGAATACCGCGGCGCCGATCTGACAGGGAAGGTGCTCCGCATCGAGAATACGGGACCGAGCGCCGTGATGCTCGACGAAAGAAGCGTTGCGCCGACGAGCGCGCTCGCCGTCTCCATCGAGGATCCGAACCTCGGACCGGGCAAGGTCACCACGGCCTATCTCGTCGCGCAGAACGGGAGGTAAAAATGGCCCTCAGGGATCTCCTTTCACGCAGTCGCCCGAAGCTGGATGAGCCGGCGGAAGGGCAGGGGCCTTCGCCGGTCGACGGGCTCACTGCCAACGAAGCGACCCGCAAGCGCCAGCGGTTGCTTCTTGCCGGAGCGGGCGGCGTCGGCCTTCTCATCTCCTCGCTCTGGATATTCGGCGGGGACGGCGAAAAGTCCGAGGACGCCAACGGGAACTCCAGCACGGTCAAGGTCCAGACCGACGATCTCATGAACCGCAACCTCTCCCAGCAGGAGTGGATGGCGATGAGCGAGAACCAATTTCGCGGGCAGGAAAACCAGCTCAAGGGCCTGAACTCGCAAGCCGCGCGCGTCGACCAGCTCGGCCAGCAGCTTGAGGCGCTCAAGGCGCAGAACCAAGCGATGCAGGCCGACGGCGCCCGTGTCCTCGGGGCATATCAGGCCGAGAACGAGAGGCTGAGGAGGGAGGTCGCCGACAAGCAGGCCGCGCCTCCGCCACCCGGCCCGTCAGCGATGTACGGGCCTAATGGCACCCAGGCCTATGAGAAGCCCGACGATGCGGCGGCCGCGCAAGGGGGCAGGCCAGGTGCCGTCGGTGGGCTGGCGGAGGTCAAGACAGTCAGCTTTCAGACTGCCGACGCCGGCACCGCGTCGAAGGTGGCCAAGGGCAACACCGTTTACGCGGACAGCCCCAACTATCTCCCGCCGAACAGCTTCGCCTCCGCAAAGGTTATCGTCGGCGTCGATGCCAGCGCGGGCGTGTCGGGCCAGGCGGATCCGCTGCCGGTGGTCCTTCGGGTCACCGGTCCCGCACGAAGCGTCTACGCGAATGGCAAGCTGCTCACGACCAAGATCGAGGGATGTCTCGTCAATGGCGCGGCGCGCGGCGACCTGTCGAGCGAGAAGGTCTACGTCAAGCTGCAGAAGATGACCTGTCCGCAGCCGGGTGGACGTTATGCCGTTGCGGAAGTGAAGGGCTTCATCGCGTTCGGCGGCAAGACCGGCGTGCGGGGCAGGGTGGTCAGCCGGGAGGGCTCGCTTGCGATGCAGGCTTTCCTTGCCGGCCTGGTGAGCGGCGGCGGTAATGCGCTGAACACCGCCTTCAACGCGCCGCTCGCGACCATCAGTTCCGACGGCAATGGCGACATCAATCATACGCCGAGCTTGGGAAATGTCGGCCTCCGCGCGATCGGAGGCGGTGCCGCGGAATCGGGCAAGGACGTCTCGAAATATCTGATCGAACGCGCCGAGCAGTACCAGCCCGTCATCGAGATGCCGACCGGCATCGACGTCGAAATCGTCTTCCTGGAGGGTGTATATGTCCGCAATTGAGTGGTTGCGCAGGCGCTATAGCGAAGCGCCCCGGCGCCGGTTGGTCGGCATCTCGCTGGTTCTCGCCATATCGGGCGCCGCGACAGTCGCATTCGCCCATGACCTCGTCAGCCCCGCGGACGCGGTCCGAAGTCGCGAGGATGCGAGTGTTGCCTCGCTGCTCAAATCCCGTCTGCCGAAGACGTCAATTTCTTCGGTCGATTGCGGCAAGGTCAACGGCCTGTGCGAAGTCACCGCCGGGTCTAACCTGTTCTATGTCGACCTGACCGGACGGTATCTGGTCATCGGCCGGGTTTACGACATGCAGAACCGGCAGGACATAACCGCCGCTCGGCTGCTGGAAATGAACCCGGACATGCTCGTAGGCGGCGCGGCGCGGGCCAACGCGGCAACCGACGCGGAAGCCGGGCCGCCGCCAGTGACAACGGCTTCGCTTGCCGGCACCCGGACGACGACGCCCGCGCGTCCGGCGATGCTGTCGCTCGCGGACCTTCCGAATGACGGATCGATCGTCTGGGGTAACAAAGCGGCCTCACAGACGGTCACGATCTTTACCGACTTCCGCTGCGGATACTGCCGGGCGCTGACATCGGTGCTGCGTACGATGAACGTCAGGGTCGTCGAGCGCCCGATCTCGATCCTGGGAAGCCGAGACATCGCCGACCGCGTGTACTGCGCCAAGAACCAGGAGGCAGCGCTGCACGCCGCCTATGCCGGCTCGCCGATCAACTCCGACGGCAAGTGCGATACCCGGGGTCTCGATGCGAACGAGCGCTTCGCCGAGCAGCATGGCCTTAGCGGCACTCCGATCATCGTCCGCAGCGACGGCGCCATGCTCGAAGGATACCGACCGAAGGAGTTTCTCGAGGCCTGGCTCCGGGAGGCGAAGTCGTGAGCGCGCGGGCCGCGCCGAACATGCTGTGGGCGGCTGCCGTTGTCGCCATGGCTGCGACGCTCAGCGGGTGCGTCGGGATGGGCGGCAATGTGAGTGGCAGCTTTTCCTGCCGGGCTCCCGACGGAATTTGCGCGCCAAGCTCGACGATCGACGACCGTGCCCTGGCGATGATCACCGGCTCGACCGGTCCGCTTGAGCCGACGCCAACCGCTAGTCGGCCGACAGTGGCCGCGAATGCCATTCCGGTGAGAACGGGCGTGGGATCAGAGCTCAGCCGCACTCAGGAGAAGGTTCTGAGGATCGTCTTCATGCCTTATGTCGACGAGGGCGGCCGTCTCCATGAAGCGAGCGCGGTGCGTGCCGTCGTCGAGACCGGCGACTGGAAGCGTGCGATCGCCGCCGGTCCCGATCCCGCAATCGCGGCCGATGCGGTCGCCGCCTCACGGCCCCAACCATCGATTGCGGAGATCGTCGACGGCGCTGAGGCGGAAGTCGCCTCG